>WNGA01013401.1_pt1 | contig 12564 bp, 17 predicted proteins | sample 5400061 | NCBI WGS metagenome assembly WNGA01 (sample SAMN13153366, study PRJNA577476) | soil metagenome | isolation source: 100 cm soil or saprolite under grassland replicate 2 | place: USA:California | collected 2016-06-15
TTCCCGGGACGCGCAGGATCGTGGCGACGACGACCGGCGGTGACGCCGTCTGTCGCGCCGAGAACTACAACTACCGGCTCGACACACCAGGCGCTCGCCAGTTCCTGGGGAACTTCGTGACGCTGCCGTAACGCAGCTTGCCGCGCGCGGCCGTTTCCGCGGCCGCGCGCCTGCGTCTGACCAGCATTTCCGGACAGGCTTGACTTCTCGCACGTCCGTCGCGCGCTTGGGCACTGCCGGTCAGACATGGCGTCCACCCGCAGGAGAGCGTCGTCCTTCAGTGGAACGAGGCCTTCCTGGAAGGAGTGCGGAACTCGAAGCTGGGTCCGCCGATGGTCGCGCGGGCGCTCGCGATCGCGCACACCTGCATCTACGAGGCGTGGGCCGCGTACGACCAGAGGGCCGTGGCCACCGCCCGGACACTGGAATCTCTTCGCGCAATTCGTGTCACGCCGCGATCACCACGGCTCCAACGAGCACGGCCTCGAACGCGACGTGAAGCTCTTCTTCGCCCTGACGAACGCCGTCTCGGACGCGGGTTGTTGCGCGTGGGACAACAAGCGAGCCTTCAACTCCATCCGTCCGATCACCGCCATCCGCACGGTGACGCTCCCGGCCGGCAGTTCGCGCGTCGAACCCGGCGCGGTGCCGGCAACTGACCTGAGGCTCTCCTGGCCGACCTTCTCGGACGCGGCGGATCAGGCGGGTATCTCGCGGCGTTACGGCGGCATCTATTTCGAGCAAGGAGATCTCGACGCTCGCACGACGGGACGGATCGCAGCCCGGCTGGCCTGGCAGAAGGCGCAGTACTACTGGCAAGGAAGCTAGCCAGGTAGTAGCCTCCCGCGTCGGGGAGAAAGGGGGAGAGCATGAAGCGAGTCTTTGGTGCGCTCGCCGGATTGGTAGCTGCGTGCGCGCTCGTTCCCACCGCCGCGGCAGCGGGGCCAATAATCGCCAGCGGCGGCGGCAAGGGAACCGTCGACGGAGAGCACGCGTTCTCGGACTTCGGTTTCAACGTCACGCGCTCGGCCGACGGCTCCGTCCAAGGGCACTTCAACTGCCTCATGGCCGGGTCGTCGCAGTTTCCGGGCTTCACGCTGATGGCCGTGCGCGGCCAGGTGACGAGCGCCACCGTCGGCGCGAGTACCGCGAGCTTCGACGGCGTCGGCATGTTTCTGGCACCCGGTGTGATGGACAAGTCCGAGGCCACCTTCCACGTCGAGGTGACGGCGGGCGGACCCGGGGTCGGGACACTGCACCTGACCCTGATCACGCCGTTCTTCTTCAATCTGCCGACGGAACACGTGCTGAACGGCCAGATCAGCATCCATTAGAAGGGAGGGACCGTGCAAGACCAGATGAACAGAAAGGCCTTTCTCGCGAAGGCCGGCGCTGGTACAGCGGCCGCGGCCTCCTTGCCGGGGCTGCTCGGCGCGCAGGCGGCGTTCGCCGGCTCGAGCAACGACCATCGCGTCTACACCTTCGTCTCCTTCAGCCAGGCGCCGGCGAGCGGTGGCGTCCTGCCTCGCATAGGCGCGCGGGGATCAGGCACATTCGATCCGCATGCCGGCTGGGTTAAGGGCGGAGGCACGTTCGTTCTGTTCAACCAGGCCGCGCCCGGCGTGCCGAAACCAATTCTCGCATCGGGGAACTGGGACCCGACTGAAATCGTCGACTACGACACGAGGGGCCTCGGCCACTATGCAGGGATCCAGCCGGCAGTCCTGACCATTAAGGCCGACTGGGAAGGAATCGGCTCAGGCCTGACGATGGTGGTGGTCTGCAATGTCGGCCCTGCCGGGCTCAGCACCGGGCTGGAAGAGGGCTGGTTCCTTGAGGACACACCCTACGGCGACTTCGATCCGGTCGTCATTTCTGGAGTCCCGCTCGGGATCACGCACCTCAGCGTCGCCGGCGTTAGCACCGACCAGGGCGCCTAGCGATTCGGCGAGATACTGCGAGGGGCGGTTTCGACCGCCCCTCGCGCGCTGCTACGCCGGGATGCCCTTCGCGCGGAGCTCCTCGCGCGCCTGCTCTGACTTCTCCAGGCCGTCGAGGCCCATCGCGTCCAGGACGGCGTCCGTCTTCGTGAACTGGATGTCGCGGTAGTCGACGACCTGGATCTGGTTCCCCCACGGATCGAAGAAGTCGAGGCCGCGCCCGCCGGAGATCGGGACGCCGAGCGCGCGCAGGCGCTGACGCACCGCCTCCTTGTCGTCGACGACGAGGCCGAAGTGGCGCGCGCGGTCCGGCGGCGATGAAGGCCATGTGTCCGCCGCGGCCGCCGCGCAGCGTCAGCTCGCCGAAGATCGACTCCCAGAAGGCGAGCGCCTCGTCGATGTCGCCGACCTCGAGCGCGATGTGGTTGATCCCGACGAGCCTCGGCATGCCTCCACACTAGTCACGGGTTGACAGCCTCCGTCGGCAGCCCGAATGTGCGCGCTGCGGGGTCGGAAAGGGGAGACATGAAGCGAACGATTCTCGTGCTCGCCCTCGTGCTTGCGGCGGCCGGCGGCGGCTACGCGCTTGCCTCGTCGGACGAGCAGCAGGCCCACGGCCATCTCGTGTCACAGGTGCTCGCCCCGCCGGCGTGCACGTCAGCGATCGGACTCTGCACGTCGGGACGACTCGAGGGCACGATCAACGGCGACTTCGTCTTCACCGCAGACCGGCTGGAGCCGAGTGACACACCCGGCATCTTCTTCTACACCGGCCACATCGTCGTCGAGACGAACAGCGGTGAGGTCACGTGCCAGGATGCAGGTGTGTTCGGCGCGACCGGCGCCGGACCGGTGGCCGACGTCTGCACGATCGTCGGCGGCACGGGCGACTGGGCCGGCGTCACCGGGCACATCCGAATCCACGGCACCTTCACGTTTGCCGAAGGCGGCAACAGCCACTACGAGGGATTGATCTCGCACTAGGCTTGCCGTTCATGGGGTCGAGAGGGCCACTCGCGGGTGCCGTGCTGGCGCTCGCGGCTCTCGCACTGGTGCCGGCGGCCGGCGCGACGGTGCGCCTGCTCCACAACACCTTCAGCCCCGCCTACCGGGCGCCGTTCGGCGCGGTGCCGACCGGGACGACGGTGACGCTGAGGCTGCGGGTGACCGGCGCTAAGCCGAAGGCCGTCGCGCTGCGCGTCCAAGCCGGAGACCCGGTCACGGACACTTCGACGCTGCGCACGATCAAGCTCAAGCGCCACGGCTCCGTCTGGACGGCGACCTACCGGACGCCGTCGAAGCCGTCGCTCGTCTTCTACGCGTTCCGCGTGACGACGGCGGGCGGCGTCTTCTGGTACGGCGACGACGACAGCGGCACCGACATCCGGAAGGGCGGCACCGGCAAGACCACCCGCGCACTGGGAGACGGGTTCCAGCTCAAGGTCTACGAGCGCGGCTTCACGACTCCGGTGTGGCTGCAGGGCGCGGTGGTCTACGAGATCTTCGGCGACCGCTTCCGCAACGGCGACTCCGGCAACGACTACTGTCGAGCCGGCTCGAGCTCCGGGTGTCCGACGTTCTACGGCAGCACGCCCGCGACGGTCCACCCGAACTGGAACGAGCCGCTCGAGGACGCGCGCGCGACCGGCGTGTTCAACCGCGACTTCTTCGGCGGCGACCTCGAGGGCGTGACCGAGAAGCTCGACTACCTCAAGTCGCTCGGCGTCGACGCGCTCTGGCTGACGCCGATCTTCAAGGCGCGCTCGAACCACCGCTACGACACCGACGACTACCTCCAGGTCGATCCGGCGCTCGGCGGGGACGCGGCGTTCGCGGCGCTCGCCGCCGCGGCCAAGGCGCACGGGATCCGACTCATTCTCGACGGCGTCTTCAACCATACGTCGTCGGACAGCCGCTACTTCGATCGCTACCACCGCTATCCGGAGACGGGCGCGTGCGAATCGCCGAGCTCGCCGTACCGCAGCTGGTGCGAGATCAGCGGTAGCGACGTGCCATGCACGAGCTACGCGGCATTCGCCGGTCTCGACACGCTGCCGCAGCTCAACGATTCGAACGCCGCGGTGCGGGACTTCGTTTACCGCGGATCCGACAGCGTGGTACGTCACTGGACGGCGCGGGGTGCCGACGGCTGGCGTCTCGACGCCGCGCGGGAGCTGGGCCACGGATGGTGGACCGACTTCCGGAACGCGGTCAAGTCCTACGCGGCGGACGCGCCGCTGATCGGCGAGGTGACGGCGGGCCCCGTCGACGCGGGCCAGTACCTCCTCGGTACGGAGTTCGACGGCGTCACGAACTACCGCTTCCGTCAGGCGGCCATCGGCTTCGCGCGGCTGACCAGGTGGACGGACTCGAGCGGCGACGTGCCCGCGCTCCGGCCGAGTCAGCTCGACCACGCGCTGAGGGCCGTCCGCGAGGACTATCCACCACAGGCGGCCGCAGTTTCGTTCAACCTCGTCGACTCGCACGACACGAATCGCGCGCTCTACGCCTTGACCGAGCCGGGGGACACCTTCCAGGTTGCGACGGAGCGGCAGCAGCTGGTCGCCCTTCTGCAGTTCACGTCGTTCGGAGCGCCGATGGTGTACTACGGCGACGAGGCCGGGATCGACGCGCCGGGTAGGAGCGGTTTTGGCGATCCCTACAACCGCGCGCCCTATCCCTGGCGGGATGCAAGCGGGAACGTCGACACCTACGGCCCACCGGCCGACTACATGCTCTCGTACTACACGCGGCTCGGGGCGCTGCGGCGTTCGCTTCCTGCACTTCGGACCGGTTCCGTCGTCCCTCTCTTCACGGGCGACACGAACAGCGTGCGGTCGGACAACGACGTGTACGCGTTCGCCCGCGTCGCCGCTCCGAACAAGCCCGTGATCGTCGTGCTGAACAAGGGCTCCGGCGGCGAGGCGGCGCGCAGATTCCCCTGCGCGGGCTGTATCCGAACGGGACAAGTCTCGAGGAGGCTCCAGAAGGCGTCGTCCTGCAGGTCAGAAACGGAGCGGCCTTCGTCTCCGCCCCGCCGCGCGGCGGCGTCGTGCTCGTCTCGCGCTAGCGGAACTCACGGCCGCCGGGAGGTGTAGAAGCGTCGGTGGTGGGCCGACCACTCGACGAATCGGACCTGATCAGCCGCGCCAAGCGCGGTGATGCACACGCCTACGAGGAGCTCGTGCACGCATACCAGGGAATCGCTTTCCGCACCGCGTACGTGATCGCCGGCAACGGCGCCGACGCAGAGGACGCGGCGCAGGACGGCTTCGTCAAGGCGTGGCGCGCGCTCGGCCGCTTCCGGGAGGGCGCGCCGTTTCGTCCCTGGCTGTTGCGGATCGTCGCCAACGAGGCGAGAAATCGTCGCCGCTCGGCGGGCCGCCGCGCGCATCTCGCGCTGCGGGCGGCGACGGAGCAGCCCTCGGGGGACGCGGCCCCGTCCCCCGAGGCAGCGTATCTCTCGGCCGAGCAGCGGCAGGGCCTGCTCGCCGCCGTGAACGAGCTGCCGGACGAGCAGCGCACGGTGATCTCGCTCCGCTACTTCGTGGGGCTCTCCGAGCACGAGGTGGGGCAGGCGCTCGGCCTCCCGCAGGGGACCGTGAAGTCGCGCACCTCGCGTGCGCTCGAGCGGCTGAGGGAAGCGTATGACTGAGCTCGAACGCGCACTCGTCGCGCTCGGACGCGAGCTCGACTTCCCGCCCGAGCCAAATCTCCTGCCGGTCGTGAGTGCGCGCCTCGAGCGGCGGCGCCGGTTCTCGATCGTGCCGCCTCGCCGGGTGCTCGTGTTCGCGGTGGCACTCGCGCTCGTGGCGTTCGGGATCGCGATGGCCGTGCCGCAGGCGCGCAGCGCGATCCTGCGCTTCTTCCACATCGGCGCCGTCACCGTCGAACGCGTCGAGACGCTGCCGCGGGCCGAGCAGCGGCCGCTGGCGGCCGGCCTCGGGCCGCCGCTCTCGCGTCCTGTCGCCGAGCGCCGTGCGCAGCTGCGGATGACGCTGCCCGACCTCGCGGGCCCGCCGACGACGCGCTACTACGCGCAGCCGGGGCTGGTCGCGACGCTCCTCCACTACCGGGGGAAGCCCGTGCTGCTCGCCGAGCTGCGGGGCGAGCAGGTCGGCATCACGAAGAAGATCGTCGACCCGCGGACGGAGATGCAGGGCGTCGACCTCGGGGAGTTCGCGCTCTGGCTCGAGGGCGGCCAGCACGTGCTCAGGTGGCAGTTCGGCTCCCGCGAGCCTCGCGCGATCGAGACCCGGCTGGCCGGCAACGTCCTGATCTGGCTCTCCGGCGACACCACCTTCCGGCTGGAGGGTGACCTGAACAAGAATCAAATGCTCGAGCTCGCCCGAGATATCACCCGGTAAGGGGACAACCGGACGGGCGTTCCATCCGAATACAGAACCATGGAGATGACTGCGGTAGAGACGGAAGTCCGGGACGAGTCCGAGCTGGTGGAGGCCTGGCGGGCCGAGCAGCTCGAGATGGCCGGCTACGGCGCCCAGGCGGCGGCCGAGCTGGCTCTGAGGCAAGACGTCGACCTGCACTTTGCGGTCGGCCTGCTCGGTCGCGGCTGCCCCACAGAGCTGGCACTGAAGATCCTGCTCTAACCCATTTTTGGCGCCGTTTTGGCGCCGTGCCTGCCGATGGGGGAACCTCCCGGTTCCCCCAGACCCCTCCACTGGTCCGCGTTCCGCGGACAGGACGCTGCGCGTCAGGGCAGAATCTCTTGCCCGGTGACCTTCCTCGCCAACATCCCGTCCCCCTCGAGCGGGACGATCGACGCGGGCCCGTTCACGATCCACATGTACGGGCTGATGCTGCTGCTCGCGATTGCGGCCTGCGTCGCCCTCACCGGCTGGCGCTGGGTGCGCTGGGGCGGCGACTGGGATCTCGTCTTCCGCGTCGCCGTCTGGGGCGTCGCTGCGGGCATCGTCGGCGCGCGCGCCTACCACGATGTGACCAGCTGGAACGAGGTGCCCGACGAGTGGTGGGGCCCCTTCGCCGTCTGGCAGGGCGGGCTCGGGGTCTGGGGCGGGATCCTGCTCGGCTGTCTGGTCGGCGCCTGGATCGTGCGCCGCTCGGGCCAGAGCGTCCGCCTGTTCATGGACGCGGTCGCGCCCGGCCTCCTCCTTGCGCAGGGCATCGGCCGCTGGGGGAACTGGTTCAACCAGGAGCTCTACGGCAAGCCGACCGACCTGCCCTGGGGTCTCGAGATCGACGAGCAGCACCGGGCTGCGGGCTACTTCGAGCACGACACGTTCCACCCGACCTTCCTGTACGAGTTCATCTACGACGTGACGATGGTGGGCGTGCTGCTCGCGGTCGACCGCCGCTTCCGGATCCGGCGCCCGGCGCTGTTCGCTCTGTACGTCTCGCTCTACACCTTCGGTCGCTTCTTCGAGGAGCTGCTGCGGATCGATCCCGCGCACGAGTACTTCGGCCTGCGCTTGAACGCCTACGTGTCGATCGTGCTGTTCGTGCTCTCGACAGCCTTCTTCATCTGGTGGCAGTTCATCCGGCGGCCGACCGGCGAGGAGCGGCCGCGCGCGACCAAGGTCGTGCCCTCGGGCCCCGCGATGGCCGTACCGAAGGGCCGCGTCCGCCCTGGCCGTTAGCTTCCCGCCCGTGATCGTGGTGCGCGACCTTGACCTGGACCTCGACGCCTTCGAGGGCCCCTTCGACCTGCTGCTGACGCTCGTGCTCAAGGAGGAGCTCGAGCTCGTGGACGTCGACGTCGCGGGGATCGTCGTGCGGTTCGTCGAGCGGCTGGCCGAGCGCGAGGCGCTCGACCTCGACGCGTGCGGCGAGTTCCTCGTCCTGGTCGCGGCGCTGCTGGAGCTGAAGGCGCGCGGACTCTTCGAGGAGGAGGGAGCCGAGCTGTCGGAGCTGGAGCCCGAGGAGGCGGCGGAGGAGCTCGCGCGGCGGCTGGCCGAGTACCGGCGCATGAAGGAGGCGGCCGGATGGCTCGCGGAACGACTCTCATCCGAGCGCGACCGGTTCTTCCGACTCGGGCCGGCGCCGCTGGCCCCCGAGCCGGAGCGGAGGCTCGCGCCCCAGGATCGCGAGGAGCTCGCGAACGTCGTCCGCCTGTTGGCGGCGGAGCCGCCGGCAGTGTCGCTTGCGCACATGGAGCTTCGCTTTCCGCCGGTGGCGCAATTCGTCGCGCGCTTCCGGGCACTGCTCGGGCGCCGCTCCCGTTTCGACTTCGACGCGGAGCTCGCTGGACTGTCGCGTGCCGAGCAGGCGGTGGCCTTCCTGGCACTGCTCGAGCTGCGCCGTGCGGACGAGATCTCGATCAGCCAGGCTGCGCCGTTCGCTTCCATCCGTGTGGCTAGGGTGGAGCAGGAAAGCGCCGCCGCGAACGAAAGGACCGTCGCGTGGAACGTCCGCTCCGCCTAGTCACGACCAACCCGCTCGACCAGCTCGCGCGCACGCTCGAGGCGCTGCTCGTCGTCGCGAGCGCGCCGCTCCCGGTCGAGGAGTTGGTGGCAGCGGCGGACGACGATCGCGAGCGCGTCGAGACTGCCTTGGGGCTGCTTGCGGAGCGGTATCGCGAAGGGCGGAGCGGAATCGTCCTGGAATCGGTCGCAGGCGGTTGGGCATTCCGCGCTTCGCGTGACGCTGCGGAGGCGTGCGGGCGCCTGTTCGAGCGCCCCGTCCAGCGTGGACTCTCGCAGGCGGCGCTCGAGACGCTGGCGATCGTCGCGTATCTCGGGCCGTGCACGCGGCCGGAGATCGCGCGCATCCGCGGCGTGGCTGCCGACTCAGCCGTTGCAGGGCTGGTCGAGCGCGGTCTCATCACCGAGGCCGGCCGCGACGACGGCGCGGGTGGCGCCGTGCGTTACAAGGCGACTCCCATGTTCGAGCGCGTCTTCGGGCTCGAGAGCCTGTCGCAACTCCCGCGCCTCGACGATCTCGCCGGTGACGTGGACGAGCTCCGCGAGCGCCTGCACGCGGTCGCCGAGCAGCGCAGCGCCTAGGAGCGATGGGATCTAACCGATGAGTTCTGCGTCGCCGTGCCGTCTAACGGCCAGACAGCGAGAAAGGAGACAGTCACATGTCCGACGCCCCGACCCCGGATCCACGTTTTGAGAGCCCTCGACAAACTCGTCGGCACCTGGACGATCTCCGGACAGGGAGAAGGCGAAGCCACATACGAGTGGATGGAGGGAGGCTTCTTCCCGATCCAGCGTGGCGAGTTGGAGCAGGAGGAGACAAGCGTTCAAGTACCTCCAAATCATCGGTTACGAACGCGTCCCCGGCGCTACCGAGCACGCTGATGCGATCACCGGCCGGCGGTTACAAGGAGACGATGACCCGGAGGGAGCCGTAGGGTGACGCCCGTCCCTCCTGCCCGGCATCTCCTCCGCGCGAGAGACCTCATCGACGCGCGCTACCGCGAACCGCTCGACGTACGTGAGCTCGCGCGGGCGGCGCATCTCTCACCTGCTCACTTCAGCCGCGAGTTCCGGCGGACATTCGGCGAGACGCCGCACCATTACCTCCTGACGAGGCGGATGGAGCGCGCGGCGGCGCTCCTGTGCTCGACCGACCGCAAGGTCTCGGACGTCTGCCTCGCCGTCGGCCTGCGGAGCGTCGGCTCGTTCACGACGAGCTTCCGGCGGACGTTTGGCGTCTCTCCCATGGCCTACCGCGCTGCCCACCCGCCCGCGGTCGACCGCGCGCGAATCCCGACGTGCATGTTGCGCGCATGGGCGCGGCCCAGTCCAGCAGTTTTCGAGAAGACAGCCGCGTAGCCGCCGGGTACCGTCGCCGAGCGACCGTTCCACTACACCGGAGGATCAACATGTTGAAGAACCTCAGTCACGTCAACGTCTGGGTCCACGACCAGGACGAGGCCCTCGCCTTCTACACGGACAAGCTCGGACTGGAGCTCCGCGACGACGTCACGCTGCCCGAGATGGGCAACTTCCGCTGGCTCACCGTGGGCCTGCCCGGGCAGCCCGACGCGGCGCTAACGCTCATGGCCATACCCGGCCCGCCGGTGTTCGACGCCGACACGCGCAAGAAGATCGAGGAGCTGACGGCCAAGGGCGCCGCGGGCGGACTCTTCTTCTCGACCGACGACTGCCGGGCGACCTACGAGGAGCTCAAGAGCCGAGGGGTCGACTTCACCGAGGAGCCCTCGGAACGCCCGTACGGTATCGACGCCGCATTCCGCGACCCGTCGGGCAACCACATCCGCATGGTGCAGACGACGTAGCGCGCGGCCGGGCGCAGAACTCAGGCGCCGCGGGAGGCGCTCGCCCCGGCGCTCGCGTTCCTGCGCCGCACGAGCGCAACCGCAAAGAGGGCGAGAGTCGCGAGTCCGCCGGCGGCGACGATGAAGATCCAGGCCGTCGAGCCGGTGCCCGGTTCGTCGGGCGGAGCTTCCCTCGAGGTGGGAGCGGCAACGCGCCTGACCCCCGGCAGAGGATCGTTCGTGATCGGGAACAGCAGATCGGACGGTCGTCCGTCGGCAAAGCCGCGGATACCGATCTGGACGTCGCCGATTCCGCCGGTCGGCACCAGCACGGTCGCTTTGTAGTCGCCCGTGTCCCCGCGTGCGAACGCGGTTTGTGAGCCTGCGCCGGCTGCGCTCGAGAGCCGCACGAAGATGCCGCCGGCACCGAACGGCTGGCGCCGGCCGTCTTCATCGACGTAGGCGAGCGTCCAGGCGACATCTAGCGGAGTTCCCGCCGCAGCGTCGAGCGGGATGCTCGTCTCGAGCGTCGCCTTGACCCCTTCCTTGGCGGTCGCAGGGACCGTTCCCACCAGGGCCGCAGTCGCAAGGCCGAGAAGCACGAGTGCGAAGCGTCTCGATCCCATCGTCATCGAGGCTACACCGCTCACGACTGGACGGTTCCCGACGATGGAAGACGGGCTCGACACAGAGCCGGCACGGAGCCGTTTCCCATGCGTGCGCATTTCCTCGTTACGCTGAAAAGCGCGGGGTACCTCACGGGGGGTCCCCGGGGTAAAGCCACGCGCGTGTACATATGACGCGCGGCGCGACGATTCCGCGCCGGCGGCGTTGAGGATCTTCAGGTCTGAAGCGCGCACGCGCAGTCGCCCCGCTTGTCTCGTTCGTCACGTCGCGTTAGATTCGCGCAGACCTGGGGAGCGAGGGAGGAGGCGTTGATGGGCGCTGTCACGGTCGAGTTCGACACGACGGCACTGGAAGGGCTGGTACGCGGGGAGCTGATCCGGCCGGGCGACGAGAGCTACGACAAGGCGCGCGCCGTCCACAACGCGATGATCGACCGCCGGCCGGCGCTCATCGTCAGGTGCGTGGATGTCGCCGACGTGATCGCCGTCGTGAACTTTGCGCGCGAGAACGAAGCGCACCTTGCCGTACGCTGCGGCGGGCATAACGTTGCCGGGTTCGGAACGGTTGACGATGGCATCGTCCTCGATCTGTCCCCGATGAAGGGGATCAAGGTCGACCCGGCGGCGCGGGTCGCGACGGTCCAGGGCGGCTGCACGTGGGGCGACGTCGATCACGCGACGCACGCGTTCGGGCTTGCTACGGCGGGCGGCGTCGTGTCGACGACCGGAGTCGGGGGTCTGACTCTCGGCGGCGGGCTCGGATACCTGACACGGCGTTGTGGCCTGAGCATCGACAACCTGCTTGCGGCTGACGTCGTGCTCCCCGACGGGTCCTTCGTCACGGCCAGCGAGGATCAAAACGAGGATCTGTTCTGGGCTCTGCGGGGCGGCGGCGGCAACTTCGGCGTCGTCACGTCCTTTACGTTCCGCCTCCATCCGATCCACACGGTCGTCGCGGGACCGATGCTCTGGCACATCGAGCAGGCGCACGACGCGATGCGGATGTACGAACAACTCATGGCGGAGGCGCCGGACGACCTCAACGGCCTGTTCGCATTCCCGATGGTCCCGCCGGGCCTCCATTCCCGAGGAGCTCCATCTAAAGACGGTGTGCGGGGTGGTCTGGTGTCACACCGGCACGCCTGCAGAAGCGGACGAAGCCCTTGCACCTGCGCGCGCACTCGGCCCGGCCTTCGAGCTCGTCGGACCGATGCCGCACCCAGTCCTCCAGAGCATGTTCGACGAGCTGACGGTCTCCGGCATGCAGGAGTACTGGCGCGCAGACTTCCTCAACGAGCTCAGCGACGAGTCGATCGCAGCACACGTCGAGCATGGTGGGAAGGTGCCGTCCGTTTTCTCCGGGACGTTCATTTTTCCGATCGACGGGGCGGCCGGCCGCATCGCTCGAGACGAGACGGCTTTCAGCTACCGCGACGCGCGATTTGCCGAGGTGATCAACGGCATCGACCCGGACCCGGCGTCGGCGGATGCCTTGAAGTCGTGGGTGGTCGAGTCCTGGGATGCTGTACACCCGTACCGGCGGCCGGCGCGTACCTGAACTTCATCGCCGACGAGGGGCAAGAACGCGTGCAGGCCTCGTACCGCGAGAATTACGTTCGCCTCGCAGAGCTCAAGAAACGGTACGACCCGACAAACCTGTTCCGGCTGAACCAGAACATCCGACCCGCCGACTGAGCCGCTAGGAGCGCTTGTGGCCGGCTGCCTCGACCCAGCGGTAGCCGGGTATCGGCACGCCGATCGCGCGACGCGCACGCGCGACCCACGCGGGCAG
>WNGA01027135.1_pt1 | contig 12564 bp, 16 predicted proteins | sample 5400061 | NCBI WGS metagenome assembly WNGA01 (sample SAMN13153366, study PRJNA577476) | soil metagenome | isolation source: 100 cm soil or saprolite under grassland replicate 2 | place: USA:California | collected 2016-06-15
GGGCCGGATCGCGGAGATCGAGACGTGCGACGCATGGACGGTGCAGCGCCTGGGCGAGGGCGCAGGCATATCTATCGTCGGCGTTCCTACGTCGGAGACGCATGACATGGGGTTGACCGTGCGGCGCAACCTTCGTCGCATCTTCGGCGAGGCTGCTCCGGAACTGCGGGAGGCGGAGGTGGAGCTGAAGGCGCTCGTTCTTCTCGGGTACTACGCGCGCATGGATGAGGAGGGCGCAAGCATCGCGATGCGAGGGTTCTCGCCGTCCTTATACAGCGGTCTGGACTTCGTGTGTCTGGTGGCCGACGGCCTGGTGAAGCCGCTGATCCAAACCCCAACGTAGGGGCGGGTTTGGCCTCGTTTTCCTGCGGACCTCTTGATCGTCTGTCGCGGCTGCTAACGGTGACATGCGTCTTTTCCGGGAACGAAACCCGCCCCTACGGGCGCGTGTCGCTCAACTCGCCGTACTTACCGCGGTAGAACAGAAGCGGCTCGCCCTCGGTCAACTCCTTCGCTTCGACCACCTCGCCGATGAAGATCGTGTGGTCGCCGCCATGGTGCTCAGTGACCGTACGGCAATCGAGGTAGGCGAGCGCGCCGTCAATAATGGGCGCGCCGGTGGCGGCGAAGGTGTGAGGAAGCTTGTCCAGGCCGTGGGCGCCATCGAACTCCTTCTTCGCGAAGCGGTCCGAGATTGCGGCCTGGTCTTTGTTGAGGATGTTGACGGCAAAGACCCCCGCCTTCGAGAGGATGTCGTGCGTGTCCGCCGTTTTGTCCACGCAGACGAGCACGAGCGTTGGGTTGAGAGAGAGGGATGTTACCGCGTTTGCGGTCATGCCATGCAGATCTTCACCCAGGCGCGTCGTGATAACGGTGACGCCTGTGGCGAAGCGGCCCATGGCTCGACGGAACTCTTCCTTCGAGGGCATCAAGTAGGACCCTTCTCACCGTTCTGCAATCGCCCGGATCACAAGCTTCAGCGCTGCCTCCCCCGTGCTGCGCTTGTTGGCGGAGCGGTCTTCGCTCCATTGAAACCTTTCGCAGGCTATCCCGTTTTCGTCCGCGACGGCGACGTACGTGAGGCCCAGGGGCTTCGTCTCGGTAGCCCCGCCGGGTCCGGCGATGCCGGTGACGGCAAGGCTGATGTCCGCTCCCGTCCAGGCGCGGATGCCCTGCGCCATCTCAGCGGCAGTCTGTTCGCTTACCGCGCCGTGTTGGTCGAGCGTTTGGCGGGAAACGCCGATCCGCTCCTTCAGGCGGTTGTCATAGGCAACGACGCCGCCGAGAAAAACCCGAGAGGCACCCGAAGTCTCAGTGAGGATGTGACCGATGAGTCCTCCGGTCAGCGATTCAGCGATTGCCAGCTTCAATCCTTTGGTCTCCAAGCGAGCGAGCGCCTCCCGGGCAAGAGAGATGAGATCGTTCGCCTCCATGCGCGATCTTTCTATTTGCTTTTCTTCGATCTGCTCCCAAACCAAAACGTCGCGAGTACACACGCAGTGACAGTCACAACCCAAATCAAAGCTAGAAACGCGATGCCCTGGACCCGTATTCCCGAGGTGGCAGCGACCACGATCATGTAAACCAAGAAAATCGATGCAGATACCAAACCACCGATGATGAATAGGCGCGGGTTTTCAATTCTCAAACTGTACACCCATCAATCCATACACCCGCTCGCTCCGCTAATGAAGCGCGGATCATTCAAATCGGGCTTGCGGCGAGTCTGGCTCCGTCGGCAGACGTAGAATACGCTTATCGCGACCAATATACACTATGGCCGAGACGACATGAGCCGCTTTTCCGTTGCCGCTGGGATGGCGCCTGCCGCGGACGTCGCCCGGCTGGCGCGGCGGGCCGAAGATGCCGGGTTCGACGCCCTGTGGACATCCGAAATGTTCCACGACCCGTTCCTTCCGCTGTCCGCCGCGGCAGCAAGTACCTCGCGAATAACACTTGGCACATCGATCGCCCTGGCGTTTGTTCGCAGTCCTTGGGTAACTGCGCTATCAGCACTCGACCTCGATGTTCTATCGGGCGGACGGTTCGTGCTTGGTCTGGGCACCGGTCTCAAGCGCTTGAACGAGCGGTGGCACGGCGTGGCGTATGGCAAACCCACGCCGCACATACGTGAGTGCGTCCAGGTGATCCGGCTGATCACCCAGCGCGCGCACACCGGCGAACCGATTCGTTTCTCAGGCCAGTACTACGATGTGGACATCCAGGGCTGGCGGCGGCCGCTGGGTCCGGTGCGCGAGAAGATACCGATATACCTGGCCGGCGTGCGTGAAGGCATGATCCGAACAGCGGCGGAGGTAGCGGATGGGCTGCTGGGCCACCCAATCTACTCGCTTCGCTGGATCAATGAGGTCGTGTTGCCCTCGCTGGCGCGGGGCCTGCGGGACAGTGGCAGACAGCGCGAGATGTTCCAGCTCTGCCTCGCCGTCTGCTGCGCCGTGGATGAGGACATCGCCGCGGCACAGCGAGCGGCTGCCGCCACTATAGCGTTTTACGCCACCGTGAACACGTACGAGCCGCTGTTCACGCCTTTTCCACGGGAGGTGGAGGAAGTAAGAAGAGCGCTAATGACGGGCAATACCCCGGGCATGGTAGATGCCGTCACGGATCAGATGGTCGATGCGTTTGCGGTAGTCGGGCGGCCCGACGATGTAAGGCGGAGGTTGGCGCCCTATGCCGAGCTCGCGGACAGCATTTGCTTGATGCCACCCGACCAGCTCATAGAGCCGGCGGAGACCGATCGCTACCGGGAGGCGCTGCTCGCGACGTTCGCGGACTAGGTGCGCGAACGAGGTGTAAGGGTCATTCCGCCCTTTATCCCCCGTCTCGTCGGTCGGTATTATAGGCGACGATCATGACGATGGTTGAGACGGGCGCTCTGGCTCCTCACTTTACGCTACTCGGGACGGACGGCCGCGAGTACGGGCTGCCGGGAGATACTGCGGGGCGGCCGATCCTACTCGTCTTCTTTAAGACCAGCTGCGCGACCTGCGATCTCGCCTTCCCTTACATCAACCGGCTTCGCGATGCATATCCGGAAAAGTGGCACCTGTGGGCTATCGCGCAAGACCCCCCTCAGACAGCCTCCGATTACGCCCGCTCTCACAGCATGGGCTATCCGGTACTGATAGATGCGCCCGACTACTCCGTTTCGCGTCTGTATGACCCACCAGCGACGCCCACGCTATTGCTGACCGACTCGAGCGGCCGGCTGATCTACTCGACACATGGGTTTTCCAAGGACGATATGAACGAGTTGGCGGCCTTGGTCGCGCGATCCGTTAGTGCCGAGCCCGTAATCATCGCTCCGGAGAACGACGGGCGGCCTGCCTTCAAGCCCGGGTGAAGTCCGCGGCACTTGCGTCCGGGTAGACGCTCTTAACCAAAAATCGCCTACAAAGGCCGAAAGTGTTGCGTTGTCAGCCTCTGGAACGTGTGTTACCATACGCCCGATGCAGATCATCCACCTTCTGCGGCGTTCAGTCGCTGCAGACGAGGTTAAAGTCCCGCGTCGGCTCCTACCCGTAGCACCCCGCAGCTCGATGACCGGACGATAACCAGGCCACAAAGGAGGTCATCGAGTGGCTTACGCGGATCGAACGCTTACCTGCGTTGAGTGCGGGTCTGAGTTCACCTTTACAGCAGACGACCAGGAGTTCCACGCCCGCAAGGGTTACCAGGAACCTAAGCGCTGCCCTAACTGCCGGCAGGCGCGCCGAGCGGACCGCGGAGGAGGCGGCGGTGGAGGTGGCTATGGCGGCGCCCGGCAGATGTACGACGCCGTTTGCGACAACTGTGGTGCGAACACACAGGTGCCGTTCCTGCCACGCCAGGACCGTCCTGTTTACTGTAGTGACTGCTTCTCGAAGATGAAGCCGGCCCGCTCCGGCGGCAGCTGGTAGCTCGCTCAACCGAATAATCCAGGCAGGGCGCCAATACGGCGCCCTGCTTTCGTTAGGGCGCGCGCGGGTAGGGGCGGGTTTGGCGTCGATCCCACTGCATGCCATCTTCGCGATCCCACGTCTCCCGCATGAACGACACCGCTTTCGGGAACGAAACCCGCCCCGCCCCTACGCCCCGCCTTCGCCCAATGTCTGGCGATGGGGTGCGGGGCCCTCGTATCATTGACGCATGACGAAAGCCGAACGTCGCGGGCCCCTTATCGGCCTAACCATCCTCGATCTGACCTGGGTTCTGTCCGGCCCTTTCGCATCGATGATCCTCTGCGATCTGGGCGCGGATGTCATCAAGGTTGAGCGGCCGCCGTTCGGAGATGTGGCGCGGACAACCGGACCCTACATCGGCGATCAGAGCACGTACTTCTTCTCGATTAACCGCGGCAAGAGAAGCATCTGTCTCGATCTCAAGAAGTCTGAGGGGAAGGAGCTGTTCCTCCGTCTCGCCGAACGCGCCGATGTTGTGATGGAGAACTTCACGCCGGGAGCGATGGATGCCCTGGGGCTTGGCGATGATGTGCGCAGCGCCCGTAACCCGCGGCTCATCTACGCAGCAACCTCGGGGTTCGGACAGACAGGGCCAGACCGCAGCCGTCCGGCGCTCGATATCATCGTGCAAGGGATGGGCGGCATCATGAGCATCACCGGCGAGCCGGGCGGGCCGCCCGTGCGTCCGGGCGTCTCACAGGGGGACATCACGGCAGGTCTCTATACCGCTATCGGTATTCTGGCGGCGCTCCAGGAACGAGAGCGCAGCGGTAAGGGGCAGATGCTCGACATAAGTATGCTGGACTGCCAGATCGCGATCCTCGAGAACGCGTTCGCGCGCTACTTCGCGACGGGCGAGGTGCCGCAACCAATCGGCACGCGCCATCCGCTCGCAACGCCATTCCAGGCGTTTCCGACGAAGGACAGCTGGATCGTCGTCGCCCTCTCGTGGGGCGTCGAGAATCAGTGGGAGCTGTTCTGCGCCACCATTGGCCGGGCAGACCTTATTGACGACCCGCTGTTCGACACGCCGGGCCTGCGGACGAAGCACCACGAAGTCCTCGAGCCAATGCTGAACGAGGCGCTCTCCCAGAAGACGACCGATCAATGGCTTCGCGAATTCGACGCCATCGGCTTGCCCTGCGGCCGGCTCAACGACATACCGCATGCAGCCGAGCAGGCTCAGGTGAAGGCGCGAGGAATGCTGGTCGATGTAGAGCACCCGGACGGCTTCTCGCTGAAGATCGCAGACACCCCGGTGAAGCTCGGACGCACACCGGGCGGCATCCAGGGTCCGCCGCCCGCCATCGGCGAGCACACTGACGAGGTGCTTACGGGCCTGCTGGGGCTGTCGCGAGAGGAGATCGCGTCGCTCCGAGAGGCGGAGGTGGTCTTCGGGCCGCTGCCGTCACCGGTCGGGCGGATCCGCGAACATGAGGTGGCGCTGGAGGGTTTTGGCAGCTAACGCGCCTATTTTCCCCAGCCGTCAGGCGGCGCCTGTCCTCCCTCTTCGATCATCCAGTAGCCTCGCTCTTCTTCGACCCTGCCGTCGGACGCAAAACGCAGGACGCTGATACCGGCCAGCGTCTCCTCCTTGTCTTTCGAGCGAACTATCGCCCAGTACTCGACTGCTGCGCGGTTCCCTGACACCACCGGCTCGCCGAATCGCACCTCGACAGACTCTTCCCGCTCGAACGCCCACGTGGCGTATTCAGCAACCCCGCTACTCCCCCGGTGCGGTTCCCGCGTCGGGGCCGACCGGAAGACGGTGCCCTCGGCGTACAGACTTACGATCCTTTCAATATCGTGCTCAGACCAGGCCCGCGACCAGACATCTCTCCATTTTCGCGCCGCTTCTCCTGCATCCATGGCAAGCCTCCCCGATTGCTTCAGACGATACCCTCTGCCCGCATCGCCTCGATCTCATCTGCCTCATATCCGAACTCGCCTAGCAAGTCCACTGTATCCTCCCCCAGCGACGGCTCCGGCCCCGCGATCGTCACGGGCGTCTCGCTGAACGAAATTGGGCACGGCACGACGCGCGTTTCGCCCACGCGAGGGTGCTCGAGCGTGGCGAAGTAACCGTTGACCCGCGCCTGCTCCGAACCGGTGACTTCCTCGTAGTCTAGGACCGGCGCGCAGAAGATGTCCGCTGCCTCCAACACCGGCAGCCACTCTTCCGTCTTGCGCGTCGAGAAGTGATCGTCCAGCAGCGCGTTCAACTCATCGCGCCCTCTGATGAGCTTTCCGATCGAGTCGAACCTTTCGTCATTTCCTAACGGCAAACCGACCGCCTTCCAGAACCTCGGCAGACGCCCGGGTGTGACGCCCCCGATCGCCAGCCAGCCGTCCGCCGTCCGATACGTGTACCAGAGCCAGGGCAGGTGTGTATGTCCGCGACCAGCCTTGCCGGGAAACTCGCGCGTCATCATGTAGTGGGTGAGCTCCCACGACTGCGCGGCGAATCATATCCCAGCCCGAGCTTCTCCATTACGCCGGGCCGGAAGTTGTGCGCGACGACGTCACAGTCGCGGGCCAGGCGCAGCGCGATTTCACGACCCTTCGGCGACTTCAGCTCTAGCGTCAGGCTCTTCTTCCCCCGGTTGATAGCGAGAAAATAGGCGCTGAAGCCGGTCTTGCGGTCAATCCCCAGCACCCGGCCGACTTCACCCCTGCCGGGCTGCTCCACCTTGATCACCTCCGCCCCCATGTCCGCCAGCAGGAGGGTGGCGTACGGCCCTTGCTGGGCGATCGTGAAGTCAAGAACGCGAATTCCCGCGAGCGGTCCGGGCATTGGAGCACCTCCTAACGGATGGTCTGTCAACGGATTCAGATAGCGGATTAACAGATGATAACGCCGCTGCCTGGCATCCGCTAATCCGTTAAAGTATCCCTTGACAGACCATCTAACGAGAGGGGGATACGATGCCGCTCTATCTATCGAGGTTCAGCTACACGCCGGAGACTTGGGCCAGGCTGATCGGCAACCCAGAGGATCGCCGAAAGGCCGGTCAGTCGTACATCGAGTCGGTCGGTGGGAAGCTCCACGGGTTCTGGTACGCGTTCGGCGAACATGACGGCTACACCCTATGGGAGGCCCCCGACAACGTGTCCATGGCTGCGGTTTCACTGGCGATTAGTGGCGGCGGTGCGCTCAGCTCGCTTGAGACGACAGTACTTCTGACCGTCGACGAAAGGATGGATGCGCTGCGCAAAGCCGCGCAAGTCCGGTACCGAGCGCCCGGCGCCTAACGGCTCGCGCGCCCGGTCCTGAGGGGTCCGGGCATGGCAAGCGTCCTGAACGAGATGCCCCAAGGCTATGGGTGTGGCGTCTGGGCTGTCAACGGGCGGCCCTCACAACGGATTCCTTGAACGGATAAACGGATGCGCCTACGAGCGCGCGCCATCCGTTTATTCGTTGCGCCGCAGCAATCCGTTGTGAGATTGACCCGCCTTCCGCACTCACCTACGATTCCACCGAACCCGCCCGAGAGGAGCCCGCCCTTGAAGGTAACCGCCGTCAAGGTCCGCTTGTTCGAATACCCGATGCCGAGGCCGTTCCATCCGACCTGGCAGCCGGTGCCGACGACGGCCGCCCGGATTCACGTTGTGGAGGTACACACGGATGAGGGGATCGTGGGCATCGGCTCCGGTGGCGTGCCGGTACGGTGGGAAGTGGCCGGACTGTTTCTGATGGGACAGGACCCGTTCGCCATGGAGCAGCACGTGGCCAACCTGCGCTCGATGGCGTTCCTCGTCGGCCGGCCGTGGCCGGTCGAGATCGCGCTCTGGGACATCGTCGGCAAAGCGACCGGCCAGCCCATCTACCGGCTCCTCGGCGGCGGCTCCGACCGGCTGAAGGCGTATGCCTCGACGGGCGAGCTGCGGCCTCTGGAGGCGCGCGTCGAGTCGGCTCAGCAGATCGTTGGCGAAGGGTTCAAAGCGCTCAAACTGCGCTTCCACAGCGCGGACTGGCGCGACGACGTGAAGACTCTGGCTTCGGTGCGCAAGGCGGTGGGTGACCAGGTCGACATAATGGTGGACGGCAACTGGGGCTGGCGCATCGCCCCGGACAGGCAGCCGCACCGCTGGGACCTGAAGACGGCGATCAGCGTCTGCGCGGCCTGCGAGGAGCACGGCGTCTACTGGCTCGAGGAGCCTCTCGACGCCTACGACTACGACGGCCTGGCAGAAGTGCGACGTCGCACGATGACGCTGCGGATCGCCGGCGGCGAGCTTAATCGCGGTCCGGAGGAGATTCGCACGTACCTGGAGAAGGGTTGCCTCGACGTATACCAGCCGGACTGCACGATGATCGGTGGCATCTCGACGGCACGCAAGATCGCCGCTATGGTCGAATCGGCGGGGAAGGTGTTCTCGCCGCACACCTGGACCAACGGCATCGGTCTGGTCGCGAACCTGCATTGCGCAGCAGCGTCGTCCGGCGTACCCTACATCGAGTTCCCCTACGACCCGCCAAACTGGACACCGGAAGCGCGGGAGTTCATCTTCACCGAGCCGTTGAGCATCGACGCTGAAGGCTACCTGCGCTTGCCGCGGGGGCCTGGCCTTGGCATCGAGCTGGACGAGGAGAAGCTCAAGCGGTACGAGCGGACGGACACGCGGCGGCTGATCTAGCTTTTCGAGCTCGATCTGCTCTGTGCGGTAGAGTGCTGATCGCCCGCCAAATTGACATTCCTTTTGACGACAATATAATTAGTCCGCATCGCATCCCGCGCAGAAGGAGGCAGTCATGGGCGCCAAGAAGAACGCCGCCAAGAAGAACGTCGCGAAGAAGAACATCAAGATAGTGCGGGAGTTGCAGCAGGCCGTTCGGGAGCGTGATGAGACGCGATACGCTGAGCTGCTCACCGAGGATGCTGTTATACGCGTGGCGGGAGTCCCCAGGGCTCTCGGAGGGATCACTGAGGGTCGCGAACAGATTCTCGCTAACTTTCGCCAGCAGGCCGCCCCCGCCGGTGAGTCGGAAATGCGCAGTGTGTTCGCCGATGACGACCACGTTTGCGCCGTGATGAGGGTGTCCGGACCATTCGGCGGGAACCAGTATTTTCGCGGCAACGGAAAGCCGTTCACGAGCTATGAGTGCATCGTCTACGGACTGGAGGGTGGGCGCGTCCGCGAGCAGACCGTCTACATGAACTTCCTGGACGTTTACGTTCAGGCTGGTCTCGTCCGGCTCAGTTCGCTGACAGCGCAACCCGCTGCAGCTGCGAGTGCTTAGCGGCCCTTAACCGAGTGACGGCCAAGCCACGATCATAGCTTGGTCGCCTTTATGGAAAACAGCAGCGGCACGCTACCGTCGCCCTTCATCAGCCGCCAGTAGGCATCCGGGCCCTGTTCCATGAACGGGAACACGTGCTCTATCGTGAACGGGAACTCGTGAAGGAACTCGAGGCGAAGGCCCGCCGCGATCAGCGACGTCACCACCTCACTGATGGGGTGCGGCCAGCTGTAGGTCGTTCGGTGTTTCAGCTTCGCGCTCCGATCAGCGTAGGAGCCATCGTCCTCGAAGCGCAGGGGTTCGCCGCTGGGAAAGTACGGATAGCGGACAACGAGATCGGTCACATCCGGTTCGTTGTCGAAGATGCCGGCGGCGGGATGGAACTCGACGATGTAGAACGTGCCACCGGGCCGCAAGAATCGCGCGATGACCTCTGCCCAGCGGCTCAAGTCGGGCAACCAGAAAGTGACGCCGTACGACGTGTATATGATGTCGAACTGCTCGTCCAGCTTCCCCGGCAGACTGTAGACATCCGACAGCACGAAGCGCGCATCGATCTCGCACTCGGTCGCAAGCGAGCGCGCCGCCTCGATCGCCGGATTCGAGAAGTCCACGCCGGTCGCGATGGCGCCCTCGCGCACCCAGGACAGCGTGTCGAGACCAAAATGGCACTGGAGGTGGAGGAGCGACTTGCCGCGCACGTCGCCCAGCTCCTCGAGTTCTAGTGAGTGCAAGCTCGTCTGGCCTGCTCTGAAGCCGGCCACGTTATAGAAGCTGGAGCGTAGATGAACCGGAACCAGCTCGTTCCAACGCCGGCGGTTCACATCGTAGTATTCGTCCATCCTGGCCCCTTGCCCCGATGCTTAGCTAATCCCGCCCCAGCCCGCAGGCAGGCCGTCCAGGTGGGCGATGTCGTTCAGGCGCCAGAGGACGAAGCGGCCGTCTTTGGCGCGGATGGACGTGATGCTGGCGTTGAACGGATAGAAGACGAAGTCGCGGTCGAGGCCGAGCGCGAGGCTGACGAACGTCTGGATGAATGCCGCGTGAGAGACGAGCACCAGGCGCTCGCCAGGGTGATCGTCAACGATCTCGTGGATGACGTTGCGCACGCGCTCGCGGGCTGCTGCGCTACCTTCGCTGCCCGGGAAAGCGTCCCAGGTGCCCTCGCTCATGATGCGCTCAGCGACGCGTTCGCGCTCCTCCTCGGGCAGGAGGCGGATATCGTAGTCCGCCTGGCCGAGCACGACCTCTGTCAGGTCGGCCTTCGGCAGCACATCCAGGCCGCTGGCCTCCGCAATGGCGGAGGCCGTCTGTTGCGTGCGGCGCAGCGGACTGGCGTAGATGCGGTCGATCCGTTGGCTCTTCAGCCGCTCGCCGAGACGGCGTGCCTGCTCCCAGCCCACTTCAGTGAGGTCGGGATCGCCGGTCGTCAGGTCCTCGCCCGTGTTCCCCTGCGACTGCGCGTGACGCACGAGATAGAGGCGCGTCGCTTCGCCGCCGATGAGCAGCGCCTCGCGAAAATAGGCCTGAATGGGGTCGCCGGGCGGCTCCGGTCTCTGCGTCATCTCGTCGCCATGATACACTCGCGGGAGTTTTAGGGCGGCCCTCCGACGAGCTCGGGACAGGCTTCGAAACCCCGCCCTACGCTTCACGATGGAAACGGGCGTCAGCTACTTCTCCTCGCGCTCCCTGCGGCACGTCCGCGCCGACCTGCAGGACATGGTCGACCACGGGTGCACGTACGTCGTCCACTGCTTTACCGAGACCGACCTCGCGTACTTCCGCGAGACGATGCGCGAGATTGCGCAGGCGACTCACGATGCCGGCCTCGAGGTCTGGTTCGACCCGTGGGGCGTGGCCGGCACCTTCTCCGGCGAGACGTTCACGCGCTTCCCGCTCGACCATCCGGAGACGTGGCAGGTGCTCTCGGACGAACGTCGCGTCGGGGCGGCCTGCCCAAATCATACGGAGACGCGTAAGTTCCTCCACGAATGGATCGAAGCCTGCGCCGCAGCCGGCGGCGATGTCCTGTTCTGGGATGAGCCGCACTTCTACGCCGGGCTCTGGCGCGGCGACTTCTCGGGCGCCTGGGCCTGCCGCTGCAAGGTGTGCCTCGGCCTCTTCCGCGACCGCTTCGGGCAAGAGATGCCCTCTGTCTTCACGCCTGAAGTGCGCGCCTTCCGGGAGGCTTCGTTGCTGGAGCTGCTAAGCGAGCTCTGCCGCACGGGGCACGAGAAGCGCCTGAGGAACGCCCTCTGCCTGTTGCCGACCGACTTATCGGCGCACGGCTTTCCGCAGCCCGAAGATCGGCTGCGAAGAGCGCTCGAGCGCCGCTTTGATAACGCAGAAGAGGGTGCCGTGGAGGCGATGATGCACGTAGGCGTCGGCGACTTTGAGACGGCGGCCGCCATCCCGGACCTCGATATCTTCGGCTGCGATCCCTACTGGTACCTCTTCGGAACCGAGGCCGAGGCGTTCATGCGCGTTTATGGTGCCGCGGCGCAGGCGGCGGCGCTAAAGCACTCGCGCGGCATGCAGCTGTGGGTACAGGCGTTTTCCGTTCCCGAAGCGCGTGAGGACGAGCTACGGGCGGGCCTTCGTGTGGCCGAGGAGATTGGCGCGACGCACGTTGCCGCCTGGAGTTACGAGGCGACCGCTTCGATGTCCCATATCCGTTGCGCGCGTCCGGACGTCGTCTGGTCGCTCCTGGGCGAGGAGTTCCGGCGGCTGCGCTAGCCTCCTCGTATTTGCCGGAGGTGCGCGAGGTCATGGTCGGATATGTGCCGGATCTTCGTCCTTAGCGTCTGGCGCCCGTACTCAGGCTGGACATAGGTCCGCTCCCACTCTTCGTCCGAGAGCAGCCGCAGTATCTCGAGATTGGCGTGGCGCGCGGCTCCGAACGCCTCGAGCGCGACTGTTGGGTCCCGCTTCTGATAATGCAGCGCCGTCGCCCATCTCTCCTGGTCGTACGGCTGGATCGTGGGCTCGTCCTCCGCCAGTATTTGACGCAGACGCCATCCGGTCACGACCTCCGTGTCCGCCAGGTGTGTCAACACTTCAGCTGGGGACCAGCCCGCGCCACTCCCGCTCAGAGAAGCACGCAGCGCTCCATGGGACCAGCCCGCGCCACTCCCGCTCAGAGAAGCACGCAGCGCTCCACCGATCTCCCCGGGCGCCATGGCCATCGCGTCGATCGTGTCAACCGGCATGTCAACCTCAGCTGAGCATATCGCGCAATACTGCCGTGTGGTGTCGATATTCATCTTCTCACTCCGAATTCAGTCCAGGTCGAGAACGCCGCTCACTGAGAGTATAACCGCGATGGTGTTGTAAGCGCCGTGAAGGACCACGGCAGCGATG
>WNGA01010122.1_pt1 | contig 12562 bp, 11 predicted proteins | sample 5400061 | NCBI WGS metagenome assembly WNGA01 (sample SAMN13153366, study PRJNA577476) | soil metagenome | isolation source: 100 cm soil or saprolite under grassland replicate 2 | place: USA:California | collected 2016-06-15
GGAAGGCGAAGAAGGTCGCGCTGACGGCCTGCATGCGGAAACTGCTGATCATTCTGAATGCGATAATGAAACATCGGACCCCGTGGCGCACTGAAATAGCTCAGTGCGCTTGACAGGAAAGACAGTTGCTCGCCCCTTGAGGGAGAGGGCCAGGGTGAGGGGAGGTCTTTGCGAGCGGAGCAAAGCAATCTCGCGGCCTCTCTCGAAGAGCGGGTCCTGTCGCCGAATTACCCTGACGTGCTCAGTCGGCTTCCCTGTCGCAGCCCCGCAGACTCAGGTGTGCCGCCTTCCGCTCCGCCAGGGTCCCATTCGCCGCCACCCGCTGGATAAGATTCTGGCTTATAATGAAGTCATGCCGCTCGTGAAGACTGTCCGCGTCTTTGCCTGCTCTCTTCTCCTTCTCGGCGCAGTCGCTCTTGCGCAGCAGGAGCTGCCGGTTCCCCCTGGCGAGCAGCCCGACGAATTCGACCGGATCATCCAGCAGATGAAATTCGACAAGCCGACCCGCATCGTGGGACGCCTCCAGGCTTTCGACGGCTACGAGGATGCGATCTGGATCGTCTGGACTCATATGCACGATGGACGCCGCTGGCGCGACATTCGCAACGACGAGATGATGTTCAAGGTGTTCCCGCGCGACGCCGGCATGATGGATTTCTTCAGGAAACTGAAGCCCGGCACCTCCCTCCACCTCACGGTGCAGACAGACCAGGATGGCAACCGGCGTGTGCTCAGCCTGGATGAGGGTGCCTAACTGACGGGTGGTGCCGAATGGGACCGGATGGGTAGGGGCGGACCTGCGTGTCCGCCCAGGATGAGGGCAACCACATAGGGTTGCCCCTACGAAGAAATAAACGTGCCGATCGCCAACAGGACCCAGGAGCCGCAGGCAGCAGGAACCGTCAGGCTAGCGTTGTCTGAGATCGAGGAAGCGCGCGATGCCAGAGCGCGTGACGAGGCCAAGCACCCTGCCCCCGTCCCGCACCACGAGCCGGCTGCGATCGTCGTGGACCATCCGCTCCATGGCGGCGTTGATTGGCTCGTCGGGGTGAATTTCCGCCTGCAAGCTGTGAGGCGCCATCACCTCGCCGACCGTGAGGGTTCCCCACCGGTAGCGCGGGATCGCCTTGATCTCCTTGAGCGAGAGCATCCCGACCAGCCGCCCATTATCAACCACCGGGAACGCGCCGTACCCGAAGCGCAGGAAGTAGTTGTTGACCGCCTCGTCCAGGGTCATCCCGGCCTCCAGCACGACCACCTCCGGCGTCATGACATCGCCCACCCGGAGTCCCATCAGGGATTCCTGGAACGCAACTTGGCGATGGGTATTGTGCGCGGCGGTATAGAGGAAGGCCCCGATCAAGAGAAACCACACGCCGCCGATGGCCAGCCCGGCGACCATATCCCAGGCGCCGAAGAGCATCAGCAGGACCGCAAAGCCCTGACCCGCCCGGGCCGCCTGCCGGGTGGCCTTGTGGAAGTTTTTGGACCAGGCCCAGAGCGCGGCGCGCAGCACGCGCCCCCCGTCCAGCGGGTAGCCGGGCACGAGATTGAAGATCGCGAGCACCAAGTTGATGTTGCGCAGGTGCTCAGAGACGGCGGTCAGCTCGAGCGGCGCCCCCGGCAGCGCGGCGAGCAGCCAGAAGCCGAGGCCGACCCCGACCGACACGATCGGCCCCGCGATCGCGATCAGGAACTCCGCCTTCGGCGTCGGCGCCTCGCGCCGGATCTGCGCCATGCCACCGAAGATGAACAGGGTGATCTGGGCTATCGGGATCCGGTACCGGAGCGCGACGAGACAGTGGCCCAGTTCGTGCACCAGGACCGAAGCGAACAGCAGCAGCGCCGCTACAACGCCCAGAACCCAGTATTCCCAGGGCGGACTCTGGGAGAGCACGGCGGGAAAGTAGTAGCGGGCCAGCGACCACACCACCAGCGCAAAGACGAGAAACCAGGAGATGTGGATACGCAACGGGATGCCGAAGATGCGCCCGATGTGCCACGAGGTTCCGAACATGTCGCCTCACTCCCTTGTCCAGCTAAGATCTCTAGTCTACACTAGTTTTTATGGCGTCTGATACCATTACAGTGGGAGGGGGAGTAGAGGCAAAGCTGGATCGTTTGCCAGACGCGCCCGGCGTCTACCTGATGAAGGGCAAGAGGGACGAGATCCTCTACATCGGGAAGGCCAACATCCTGGCAGACCGGGTCCGCTCCTACTTCCTGAAGGGCACGGACCTGACCCCCAAGACCCGTCTCCTGCTCTCGCTCGTGACCGACATCGAAACCCTGGTCACGCGGTCCGAACTGGAAGCCCTGATCCTCGAGAACAATCTCATCAAGCGCCACCGGCCGCGCTTCAACGTGGTCCTGCGGGACGACAAAAACTACCCGTACCTGCGTCTGCCGATCAAGGAGGCCTTTCCCCGCTTCTCGATCGTCCGCAAAGTGCAGCACGACGGCGCGCTCTACTACGGCCCGTACGTTCCAGCCGGCGCGCTGCGGGAGACCTTGCGCGCGATCAAGAAGATCTTTCCCCTGGCCACGTGCACCATCGAGATCGACGGCAAGGCCGAGCGGCCCTGCATCGAATACGAGATCAAGCGCTGCATGGCCCCCTGCGTCGGCTACCAGACATCCAAGGAGTACCATGAGATCGTCAAGCAGGTGCGTATGTTCCTCGAAGGCCGGAACACGGAACTCCTGGAAAGTTACCGCGCGCTGATGGACGCGGCGGCCGAGCGGGAAGATTTTGAGGAGGCCGCTCGCATCCGGGACCGCATCTTCAAGATCGAGCGCACCCTGGAGCGCCAGCGCGTAGCGCAGACCGAGAACGTGGACCAGGACGTCGTGGGCCTCGTCCGGGAAGGCGCGGCCGCGGACATCCAGATGCTGTTCGTCCGCGGCGGGCTGCTGGTGGGCCGCAAGGACTTCCACTGGGGACAGGTCCAGGACACCTCGGACGAAGAACTGGTCCGTTCGGTGATCGAGCAGTTCTACAGCAAGGACGTCATCCCGCCGAAGCAGGTGCTGCTCCCCATCCCCCTGCCCGAAGCCGACCTCAACAGCCAGTGGTTGTCGGAAAAAAAGGGCGAGAAAGTGCTCGTCCTGGCCCCGGAGCGCGGGATCAAGCACCATCTCGTGCAGCTCGCGGAGGAGAACGCCGCCGCCGCGCTGAGAGACCACTTGCGCGACGAAGCCACGGAGCGCGCGGCCGTCGAGGAGCTGCGGAAGCTGCTGCACCTCAAGAAGGCGCCCACCCGCATCGAGGGATTCGACATCTCCAACATCCAGGGCAACCAGGGCGTCGCGTCCATGGTGGTGTGGGAGGCCGGGGGGCCGAAGAAATCGGACTACCGCAAGTTCCGCATCAAGACCGTCGCGGGCGCCAACGACTTCGCCAGCATGAAGGAGGTCGTCCTGCGCCATTACTCCGGCGTCAAGGAGGAGCAGCGCCCCTTGCCGGATCTGATCCTCATTGACGGCGGGATCGGCCAGTTGGGCGCCGCGATGGACGCTCTGCGGGAGCTGGGTCTCTCGCGGATTGACATGATCGCGCTTGCCAAGGCAAAAGGGGAGAAGGAAGAGCGGGTCTTTCTGCCAGGGCGGAAGAACCCCGTCGTCCTGAAGCCGTCCTCGCCTGCCACGCACGTCTTACAGCTCATCCGCGACGAGGCCCATCGTTTCGCGATCACGTACCACCGCAATCTCAGAAGCCGGGCGCTCCTTTCGTCAAAACTGGATGGGATCCCCGGCGTCGGTCCGGCCAAGCGCCGCGATCTGCTGCGCTACTTCGGCTCGATCGACGCGTTGGCGGAAGCAAGCGAAGAGGAACTCCAACGGGTCGGGGGCGTCGGCCCGCAGACCGCCCGCGAGATCCGCAAGGCGCTGGCTTCGTCGAATTGACACCCTTTGTACCCTGTGTCACAATCCGGTGCACATCATGCCGAACAAATCCATTACAGTTGAAAAAGAGGTGAGGTCATGGGGGGCCATAGTCACTGGGCAACCACGAAGCGGCACAAGGCGTCCGTAGACGCCAAGCGCGGCAAGATTTTCACTAAGATCATTCGTGAGATCACCATTGCCGCCCGCCTCGGAGGTCGCGACCCCGAGGGCAACCCCCGCCTCCGTCTGGCCATCGCCAAGGCCAAAGACGTCAACATGCCCTCCGACAACATCAAGAAGGCCATCCAGCGCGGGACCGGCGAGCTGCCAGGCATCCACTTCGAAGAGTTCCAACTCGAAGGCTACGGCCCGGGAGGCTGCGCCCTGCTGATTGATCTCACCAGCGACAACCGGAACCGGACGGTGGCGGAGATCCGCAACATCTTCTCCAAACAGAACTGCAACCTCGCCGAGGCCGGCTCCGTCGCCTGGCAATTCCACAAAAAAGGCCTGCTGGTCGTGGAGAAGGGCAAGGTGGACGAGGACAAGCTCATGAGCCTGGCCTTGGACGCCGGCGCCGAGGACATGAAGACGGATGAGAAAACCTACGAGGTCATTACCGATCCCCATGACTTCGAGAAGGTGAAGAAAGCTCTGGTAGACGCCAAGATCGAGTGCTCCCTGGCCGAGATCACCTATGTGCCAGAGAACTACGTCAAGCTCGATGAGAAGCACGCTGAGCACGTGCTGAAGCTGATCGATACGCTGGAAGACCACGACGACGTCCAGAAGGTCCACTCGAACTTCGACATTCCGGAAGAGATCATGGAGAAGGTCGCAGCGGCAGGATGATTGCCTCGCTCACCGGCCGCCTCGCATCGAAACATCCGGGAGGAGTCATCATCGATGTGCAGGGGGTGGGCTACGACGTCCTCATTCCGCTGAGCACTTACTACCAACTCCCCGACCTCAACCAATCCGTCACCCTCGTCATCCACACGCATGTCCGAGACGACGCCATTCAACTATTCGGCTTCCTCACGCAGCGCGAGAAGGACGCGTTCCTGCTCCTGCTGGGCGTGTCCGGCATCGGGCCGAAGCTCGCCCTGAGCGTAGTCTCCACCTTGAGCGTGGATGACCTCGCATCAGCCGTTCGCAACGACGATCACCGGATGCTGGCGTCGGTGCCGGGCATCGGTAAGAAGTCGGCCGGGCGCCTGGCGCTGGAACTCAAGGACAAGATCGAGAAGCTAGCGGGTCCTGTCGATCACCGCGCGGCAAAGGCCGCCGAGCCGTCCAGCCGGCTCATGGACGACGCCCTCTCAGCCTTGACCAATCTTGGCTACAAGGCCGTCGAAGCGAAAGAAGTCGTGAAGCAGGTGCTGGCAAGCCGCAACGGCGAGACGCGCCTTCCCAATATCATCCGCGAGGCGCTAAAGGAGCTGGCCAAATAAGCGTTTTGCCGTTTGGCAATTCCCGCTTTTTTCTTTGTCCGCAAAGTGGTATTCTTGAAAACACATGCCCCTTCCTTTTACCTTTTTCAAATCTGAGTGTCTCATCTCTAGAAAGACAGGTCCCCGCATTCTCAAATTGGATCAAGGCTGGGGTCTGATCATCTTGAGGAGAGCGCCGCGTGCAAGGAACCTTAGATTTGAATGTAGAGGGTAGATTGGAAGATTCACGCAACGCCAAGCGCACGGCACTATATACCCGGTATTCCGACAGATTAATCGAAAATCCAGACCTCACTCGTGCACTTGTTTCTTTTCAAGCCAATAAACGAACGCCTTTCTACCGTTGGCTGAAGTACAAAGAAGGCTTTTCTTCCGAATTCGTTCTCTACTGCCTCGATAAATTCCGACCTCAAGCGAATTCAACCCCAGGAATCCTCGATCCGTTTGCAGGTGCAGGAACCACATTGACCACAACAACCAGATCCGGCTGGCGGGCAACAGGCATCGAACTTTTGCCCGTAGGGACCGCTGCAATCCAAGCACAGCTTCTGGCCGATACCGTCAATATCCGAGCCTTTCAACATTGCTTAGAACGGCTGGAAAAGTTTCAGTTTGCTCTGTCCTCAACAAAGGGCAAGCGGTTCCCCCATATCCGTATTACCGAAAAGGCTTTCCCCGCCCAGACCGAAAGAGCGCTCGCAGCCTATCAGGCTTTCCTTGATGGAATCCGTGACAAAGATGTTCGGTTCCTGTATTGGTTCGCCTGCCTTTCGATTCTTGAGGACGTGAGCTACACGCGCAAGGACGGGCAATATCTCCGGTGGGATCACCGTTCTGGGAGACCACTAAAATCCAGCTTTGACAAGGGTAAGATCAGTGACTTCAGGTCTGCTATCACCGGAAAACTACACGTCATGCTTGAAGACATCAAAAAGAGAAACGGAGGAAGTTTTTCTCGCAATGTTGACGTGATTGCAGGCTCTTGTCTCAAGGAGCTCCCCAAGCTTCCCACCGCCTCCTTCAATCTGGTGATTACGTCTCCTCCTTACTGCAATCGATACGACTATACGAGGACATACGCCCTTGAGCTGGCATTCATGGGATACAACGAAGAGACGATCAAACAGCTTCGGCAGACCCTTCTTTCAGCCACCGTAGAAAACAAAACTAAGCGACATCAGCTTGCTCACGAATACCGGTCCCGTAAACAGACGGACCGTTACAACAGTGCTGTAGCTGCTTTCACCAATCAACAGGCTTTGCAGGAGGTTTTAACCCTTCTTTATGAGGCTCAAAAGGAAGGCACGCTGAACAATGACAATATCCCGTTCATGGTGGAGAATTACTTCTTTGAGATGAACTTCGTCATACGTGAACTCGCTCGTGTTCTTGCCCCAGGCGGCTATATTGTCATGGTCAACGACAACGTCCAATACATCGGTGAAGAAGTTCCGGTTGACCTTATCCTTTCAGATTTTGCGTCCAGTGCAGGTTTGATAGTTGACCATATCTGGGTTCTGCCCAGGGGCAAAGGAAACAGCAGTCAACAAATGGGCGCCCATGGTCGGAATGAACTCCGCAAATGTGTATATATTTGGTCAAAACCGCGTGGTTCAAAAACTGATCGTCGCTGAACAATTCACTTAGGCATCGTTAGGCTAACGGCAAAGGCGAATGGCGAAGGAAACTGATGAGATATTGCGTGAGGCTCTAAAAAAGGCTTACTTGACCCGTGCAAAGCTATTCGTTGAGGGGATTTCCAAAAGGGGTGTTCAAGAACTTATTGATTTCCTAAGCCAACAAGATGGTGACGGCTTGAGCTGGAATCTGAACGAGCTTGGTATCACTGCAGCTGCCTTCACAAAGGTAAAAAGAGCAAGTATTGCGCCCCATTTATTTTTCTGCCATCCCGTAATCCTGGCAAGAAAGATCAAATTAATAGATTACTATCGAAACCTAAGTGCAGTCTCTAACAAAGGTCTCAACCAGATGCTCGCAGGCTTGAAGGGTCCTGAAAGAAATCGGGAACGAGTCTATCTGCTTAACAACATTCTAAGCTCAATCGTGGAAGACATGGCAAAATTCGACCTGGCGCTCGCCCGATCCGTTATTCCAGCTGAAATCGGAACTGAGATACAGGGGACTTGGGTTAACATTATCGGTCAAGGCGCTGCAAAGAAGGTTCATGATCTTCTGATGAATTTTGCCCGAGAGAAGAACCTGATCGAGAGCGAAGCCAAAGATACAGTCATCATTCGTAGAAAAAAGCGAACTCGACGTAAGATCATTCTCAAAAATGGCTGGTCCTTTGTCTTCAGCGATGAACCTGATGTGGCTATCTCGGACAAGAAGGGCCTGTTAAGGGTAGCTATTGAAATTAAAGGCAGCATGGACAAGGCCGGTGCACAGACTAGATATGGCGAAGCGAAAAAGTCCTTCATCAAGGCGCTAGGGGAGAACCCGAAGTGTGAAACGATTTATTTAGCGAGCTGTTTCACCGAAGCTGTGAAAGAACAAATAACGAAAGACGGCCAGGTCCGCAAAGACTTCAACTTACTCGACATAATGAAAGACGAAGCAAAGCAAAAGGAGTTGCTAGAGGAGATCTTTGTTCATCAAGTCAGAATCTTACAGAAAGTGTAAGGTTATATATTTGCGGCGCAACAAGGTCATAACGAATCGCTATAAGAAAGACGATCCCGATGCCTGAGCGCATTGTGACGACGCAGCCGAGCGACGACGAGAAGACCGTCGAGGCGGCGCTGCGCCCCCAGACGCTCGCGGAGTATGTCGGCCAGGCGCGCATGAAAGACGCGCTGCGCATCTGCATGGACGCGGCCAAGCAGCGCAAGGAGGCGCTGGACCACTGCATCTTCTACGGCCCGCCAGGCGTCGGCAAGACCACGATCGCCCACATCATCGCCCGGGAGATGGGCGTCGCCATCCGCTCAACGTCCGGCACCGTGCTGAGCCATGCCGGTGACCTCGCCGCCATCCTCACCACGTTGCAGGCAGGCGATATCCTCTTCATCGACGAGATCCATCGCCTGCCGGCCCCTGTCGAGGAAGCGCTGTACCCGGCGATGGAAGACTTCCAACTCGACCTCATCATCGGGCAAGGCCCGTCCACCCGCACGATCAAGCTCGATCTGCCGCGGTTCACCCTGATCGGCGCGACCACGCGCGCCGGGTCGCTGACTTCACCGCTGCGGGAGCGGTTCGGCCTGGTCCAGCGGCTGGACTTCTACACCACGGAGGAGTTGGAGGCCATCGTCCTGCGGTCGGCGGGCATCCTGAAGATGACGATCGAGAAAGACGGCGCGGCCGAGATCGCGCGCCGTGCCCGCGGCACGCCTCGCATCGCCAACCGCCTGCTCCGCCGTGTGCGCGACTACGCACAGATCAAATTCGACGGGCGCGTGACCCGGGAAGTCGCCGACGCGGCTCTGGCCTGGATCGGCGTGGACTCCGCGGGCTTTGACGAGATGGATCGCAAGTTGCTGCTCACCATCATCGAGAAATTCACTGGGGGACCGGTGGGCGTGGACTCCCTGGCCGCGGCCATCGGCGAAGAACGCGAGACCTTGGAGGACGTGTACGAACCGTACCTGATCCAGGCCGGTTATCTGGAGCGGACTTCCCGCGGCCGCGTCGCCTCGCGCCTTGCGTTCCAACACTTCGGAAAACAAAAGGATCTGTTGGCCTAGCGCCACCTCAGCGCAGCTCGCGCGCGTCATCCACCAAACGCACCCCATTGTAATTCCTTGCAAAACCGGCTAACGTCCGGTATAGTGACCTTTCTCATTTAGGCGAAAAATTTGATGAAAGATCCCAAGTCGGTCCAGAGCTATCGCAAGGAAATCGACAAGATCGATGACGAGATCATCCGTCTGCTGAACGAGCGCGCCCGCCATGTCATCGCGATCGGAATGCTGAAGAAAGCGCAGGATTCGCACGCCAACCTCCACACCCCGGCCCGCGAAGCCGAGATCCTGGATCGGATCTGCAAGAACAACCCAGGCCCCTTCCCCAGCGAGGCCCTGCGCGCCGTGTACCGCGAGGTCATGTCCGGCTCCCTAGCGCTGGAAGGGCCCATGAAAGTGGCCTACCTGGGTCCCTCCGCCACGTTCACACACCTCGCCTGCATCCAGAAGTTTGGCTCGTCGGCCCAGTACGTCCCGCTGACCTCCATCAAGGAAGTCTTCAACGAGGTCGAGCGGGGCCGGGCTGACTTCGGCGTGGTCCCGATCGAGAACTCTACCGAAGGCGTGGTCAACCACACGCTCGACATGTTCATCGACTCCAATCTCCTGATCTACGGCGAGGTGCAACAGGAGGTCTCCCACCACCTGCTGTCGAAGGCCGACTCGATGGGCGCCATCAAGAAGATCTACTCGCACCCGCACGCGATCGCCCAGTGCCGCAACTGGCTGGAGACGAACCTGCCGGGCGTGCCCGTGTCGGAAGTGCACAGCACGGCCCGCGCGGCCGAGATCGCTGCCGAAGATCCCACAACCGCGGCCATCGCGTCGGAGCTTGCGGGCCAGCTCTACGGGTTGAAGGTCCTGAAGGCCCGCATCGAGGATAATATCAACAACTACACACGGTTCCTGGTGCTCTCGCAGAAGCCCGCCGAGCGGACCGGCAAGGACAAGACCTCCATCATGTTGTCGGTCAAGGACAAGGTCGGCGCTCTCTACGAGTTGCTCCGGCCCTTCGCGTCCAGCGGCGTGAACCTGACGAAGATCGAGTCGCGGCCGTCGCGTCGCAAGGCCTGGGAGTACATTTTCTTCATCGACTGCGAAGGGCACATGGACGAAGACCGCATCAAGAAGGCCTTGACCGAGCTCAAGTCCCGCTGCCTGTTCCTCAAGATCCTCGGCTCCTATCCCGCACACAGTTAAGGACTGCCATGGCCATCCGCATCAGCCCCGACATCGCCGGCATCGTCCCCTACTCGCCGGGCAAGCCCATCGAAGAAGTGGAGCGCGAGCTCGGCATCACCGGCTCGATCAAGCTCGCCTCCAACGAGAACCCGCGCGGGCCGTCGCCCAAGGCGCTCGCTGTCCTGAGCGAGGCCGCGAAAACGGTGAACCGCTATCCCGATGGCGGGGGCTACTACCTGCGCGACGCCTTGGCGGAGCGGTGGAAGGTGGCGCCGGACCAGATCATCCTCGGCAACGGGTCTGACGAAGTCATCGTGCTGTTGACCAAGGCCTTCCTGGAACCGGGGGACGAGGCGGTCATGGCCGATCCCAGTTTCGTCGTCTACAAGATCGACGTGACCGCCGTGCACGCCAAACCGGTCCTGGTACCGTTGAAGGATCACCGACACGATCTGCCCGCCATGGCCAAAGCTGTTACCCCGAAGACGCGGCTGGCGTTCATCTGCAACCCGAACAATCCGACCGGCACGTACGTCACGGCCGCCGAGGTCACGGCGTTCATGCGGGTGATCCCGCCGGATGTGATCGTCGTCTTTGACGAGGCCTACTTCGAGTACGTGACCGCGGCCGACTATCCCGACACGATGGCGCTGTTCAAGGCCGGCCGCAACATCGTGCTGCTGCGGACCTTCTCGAAGATCTACGGGCTTGCGGGACTGCGGATCGGCTACGGCCTGACGACGCCGGAGATCGTGCAGCACCTGAACCGCATCCGGCCGCCGTTCAACACGAACAGTCTCGCGCAAAAGGCCGCGCTGGCCGCCCTCGCGGACGAAGAGCACGTCCGCGAAAGCCGCCGGCTGAACGCCGAGGGAATGGCCTACCTGACGGAGCGGCTCAGGGCCCTGGGGCTCACCGTTGTCCCCAGCCAGGCCAATTTCCTGTACTTCGACGTGAAACAAGACGGCAAGGCCGTGTTCGAGGCCCTGCTCCGCCGGGGCGTCATCGTGCGGCACCTGAACGGCCCATTCCTCCGGGTCACGATCGGCTTGCCCCATGAGAATGAACGGTTTATCGCAGCCCTCCAGGCAGTGCTGAGCAAGTGATAAGGAGCGCCGTTTCATGATTATCGTGCTGAAGCCCGACGCCACGGAAAAAGAGATCGAGCACGTGATGGACCGCGTGCGGGAGCTCGGCCTCAGCCCCCACCTCTCGAAGGGGCAGGAGCGGACCATCATCGGCGTGATCGGCGACGACCGGCTGCTCGCCAACCACCCGCTCCGGGCCATCCCCGGGGTCGAAGAGGTGGTCCCGATTCTGGCGCCCTGGAAGCTCGCGGGACGCGAGTTCAAGAAAGACGACACGATCATCGACGTAAGTGGCGTGAAGGTTGGCAGCAGGAAGGTGGCGATCATGGCCGGACCCTGCGCCGTGGAGAAGAAGGAGCTGACGCTTGGGATCGCCCAGGAAGTGAAGGCCGCCGGCGCGAGCATCCTGCGCGGGGGCGCCTACAAGCCCCGCACCTCGCCCTACAGTTTCCAGGGGCTCGGCAACGAGGGGCTGGACTACCTGGCCGAGGCCAAGCGGCAGACAGGCCTGCCGGTGGTCAGCGAGATCCTGGACCCGCGCGACATCGAGTACTTCCTCGAGAAGACCGACATCATCCAGGTCGGCGCCCGCAACATGCAGAACTTCGAGCTCCTGAAGGAGGTCGGCGCCTACGACAAGCCGGTGCTCCTCAAGCGCGGTCTCTCGGCGACCATCAAGGAGTGGCTGCTCTCCGCCGAATACATCATGTCGCGCGGCAACAAAAATGTGATGCTCTGCGAGCGCGGCATCCGCACCTTCGAGGCCCAGTACCGCAACACGCTGGACCTCTCGGCCGTCCCCGCGCTGAAAGCCCTCTCGCACCTGCCGGTCATCGTGGATCCCAGCCACGCCACCGGCAAGTGGGAACTGGTGGCACCCATGGCCAAGGCCGCCATCGCGGCCGGCGCGGACGGCCTGCTGATCGAAGTGCACTCCAACCCGGAATGTGCCCTCTGCGACGGCGAGGAGTCGCTCAAGCCCTCCAAGTTCAAAGAGCTGATGAAGGACCTCAAGAAGATCGCGGAAGCGGTGGACCGCGAGATTTGATGGCGACCATGGCACCCAGCCGTCCCAGGCCGGATGACCCGTTGCAACCAAGAGCAACGGGTGACACGACGCGGCCGTTCCCGTTGTTCCAGCAGATGACCATCGTTGGCGTGGGCCTCATCGGGGGCTCGCTCGGGATGATTTGCAAACAGCAGGGGCTCGTCAAAACCATCGTCGGCGGCGGGCGGCGGGTCGAAA
>WNGA01010126.1_pt1 | contig 12560 bp, 11 predicted proteins | sample 5400061 | NCBI WGS metagenome assembly WNGA01 (sample SAMN13153366, study PRJNA577476) | soil metagenome | isolation source: 100 cm soil or saprolite under grassland replicate 2 | place: USA:California | collected 2016-06-15
CTGTTCGTAGGTATCCATCAGACCAACGAAATCACTACCGCGGATCATCTGGACGCCACTGACATAGTTGCCGTGGTTGATTCCCCGCTCTTCAAGATCGTCGGCGAGCGCGAAGATCTTCACGCCTTTGCTGAGCAACCTGCCGAGATCTTCGTTTGGTCGTGCGGGGTGATTGACGCCAATGCTGCCAATCTTGAACGCTGGACATTCTTGCGCCGCCAGGTAGTTCACCGCATTGCCGCGCAGCACCACGTCCACTTCAGCGCCGGCATTTTTCAAAGCGCCGCTTAGCCAAAGGATGGTGTCATCCTGCTCTTCGAGGGTGGCGCGATAAGCTGTTTCCACAATGTTCAGAATTTTCATGGCTGTCCTCGGGTTGTTGGAGAAACCTCAGTCGGTCGATAACCCTTGCGGATCTGTTCAGTCGGGCAAACGCCGATCAGGGGGTAGTCCTTTGCTTCTAAACCTTAAGCCGACAAACCAGAGTTTGTCGGGCAATTATTCACTTCGTCGGAATGACCAGTGTGTTAGTCGATTCCTGGGCCATCTTCAAGAAGTCTGCCGGGCTGCCACGCTTCACACCATCGACAACACTTCCGGCGCCGCGCTCGTCCACGCATAGCCCGCAGTTAACCCAGGTCAGCAGTGGGTTGCCGTTGCCGATCTCCAACAGCGAGCTCACGAATGCTTTTGTTGTCGGGTGTTCTTCCTGCTCAACGGTTGTGCCCTTCACCGGATTCGCATGTGGCGCCTGATCCTTCAGTGGCAAACAGACGGCGCCTTCGTAGGCAAACACGTTGACGTGGATTCCTTTCTGCAGCGCGGCAGAGATAATTCTTAGAGCCGTGGTCGAATTGGCCGATTCGTATGGCGGATCCATCAGAGCCAGTGTCAGTTTCTTTGTCATTGCTGCCTCCATCAGTGCCTGGTGGCTTTGGTATTTTCCTCAAGCAAAGCATCTATCAATGTTTCGATCATTGCCGGCCTTTGTACTCGGTTTAGCTTGTCATTGTTGACCTCCTGTTGAATTCGTCCCAAAAAGTCGGGATGGACGATTGATTAAACATGGTCCGACGACGAGGTTGACATACCAGTTAGATGACAGCGAGTCACCTCGCGTGAGGCGTCGTCGAAGCTGGAAAACCCATACCAGGGGCATATGCTTTTTAATAAAACCAGAACTTTGAAAACGCGCATCGCAGTTGAGCACTCTTATCATCGCGTCTCCATTAGTGCCAGATGGCTTTGGTATTTTCCTGAAGCAGGGCGTCTACCAGCTCCTCTATGCTTGACGCTCGAACGCCGGGATGGAGTTCTGCCGATTGAATTCCTCGCTCGCATAGCGAGAAATCGTCGGCCAGGAGCTTGATGCCAGCCTGCGTCAATCGAGCGAGATAAGCGTCGCGTGCATTCCGGCGTGTTGCGAGAACGCCGTTCTGTACGAGAAAGACCGTGACCTCGTTGCCACGCTGCTTCAGCGCGGTGGCCGTCTCCTCGACGAACCGCGTGTCACGCGACTCAAATGGGTCTCTTGATTCGATAAAGATGTAGTTAGTCATTATTCGTCCCCTTCGGTTGTTGCGCATTTCTGGCCTTCATCGCCTTAAGCGGGAATTTGGCTCGAAACAGCTCAGGCGATGAAGCTTTTTCTTGAGGCCGGGTGGGGTGCTGCTAAAAGGTGGTAGAATTTGCCGAACTCTTAGTAAATTAGTGTGGTTTCTTGGATGGCTCAACCCTCGACACACCAGGTTACGCAACTACTCATCGAGTGGAGCAACGGCAACAAAGCGGCACTCGATAAGTTGATGCCTTTGGTCTACGAGGAACTACATCGCCTAGCGCATCGCTACCTGAGTCGCGAGCGTCCCAATCACACGCTACAAACAACGGCACTGGTCAATGAAGCCTACCTCCGTCTGGTTGATCGCGAGAATGTTCACTGGCAGAACCGCGCACACTTCTTTGCTATCTCTGCGCAGTTAATGCGGTGCATTCTGGTTGATCATGCGCGCAGTCTCGCCTACGCAAAGCGCGGTGGCGGCGCGCGCAGAATAGAGCTTGATGAAGCATTGGTTGTCTCGCAGGAGCGAGCGGCGGATGTAGTTGCCCTCGATGAGGCGCTGAAACAGTTGGCGGGTTTTGATCCGCAGCAAAGCCGTATCGTTGAACTCAGGTTTTTCGGTGGGTTGACTATCGAAGAGACCGCTGAGGCACTAAGTCTCTCGCCCGCTACTATCAAGCGTGAGTGGGTCAGCGCTAAGGCGTGGCTCTATCAGGAATTGGCCAATAGGTAAATGCCATGACCCCCGAACGTTGGCAGCGCATCAAGTCTCTCCTGGAGTCAGCGCTTGCGCGGGACCCCGAGGAGCGAGCAGCCTTCCTCAAGGAAGCCTGCGCCGATGATCCGTCGTTACAGAACCACGTCCAATCTCTGATCGCTTCTCACGAGCAGGCAGGGGGCTTCATTGAATCGCCGGCGTTTGAATTGATGGCCGAATCGTTGGGCGAAACTCAGTCCATAGTTGGAAGCGACCTCGGGCATTATCGAGTCACCGGGCGGCTCGGGGCTGGCGGAATGGGGGAAGTCTACCTCGCCGAAGACACGCGTCTCGGTCGCAAGGTGGCCCTTAAAGTCCTGCTGGCCCATTTCACCATGGATGAGGAACGCGTGCGTCGTTTTCAGCAGGAGGCCCGCGCTGCGTCGGCTTTAAACCACCCCAGCATTCTGACCATCTACGAGATCGGACAAGTTGGTTCCAGCCATTTTATCGTGACGGAACTGATTGAAGGCGAGACGTTGCGCCGGCATCTTTCAAAGGCGCCGATCACAATTTCTGAAGCGCTCGACATTGCTATCCAAATCGCTTCCGCTTTATCCGCTGCACATGCTGCGGCCATCGTTCATCGCGACATCAAACCCGACAACGTCATGATGCGTGCCGACGGCATCGTCAAAGTTCTGGACTTCGGGCTGGCTAAGTTAATGGAGGCAGAGTCAGGCGAGCTGGAAGTGGCGACACTGGTCAATACGAGACAGGGAATGGTGATGGGCACCGCTCATTACATGTCGCCGGAGCAGGCACGGGGACTTCCGGTTGATGCTCGAACCGACATTTGGAGTTTAGGGATAGTACTCTACGAAATGATCGGCGGTCGGGTGCCATTCGAGGGCGCAACAAGCAGTGATGTGATCGCTGCGATACTGGAGCGAGAGCCAACTATTCTGGCAAGGTACGCGCCCGAAGTACCGACGGAGCTGGAATGGATCGTAAAGAAAGCCCTGCGCAAAGACCGTGAGGAGCGCTATCAAACGGTCAAAGAGTTGCTGACTGATCTAAAGAACCTCAAGCGCAAGTTAGAGTTTGAGAAAGAGTTGGCACGTTCAATCGATAGCGTGCCAGGGAGCGCCGAAATTCGCCGGAGTCCAGGGTTTGTATCCTCTAAAGATAACCGTGCACAGCAGGGGTTGCAGGTTGCGCAGTCGCACAAGGTAATAGACTCACTCGTGATCCTGCCGTTTGCTAATAGCTCCGCTGATCCTGGCCGGGAATATTTCAGCGACGGCATTACTGAAAGCATGATCCGGTCCCTCTCGCAGTTAGCAGAACTGCGAGTGATGGCATGGAGCACAGTGTCTCGTTACAAGGGTAGGGAGGTTGATCCACGGGAGCTCGGCAGAGATCTTGGCGTGGACGCGGTATTGACCGGAAGAGTGGTACAAACAGGCGAGCGCCTGGTCATAAAGACAGAACTGGTAAACGCAATGGATGGATCGCATCTGTGGGGCGAGAGCTACAGTTGTGAGCCGTCAGACATACTTGGTATCGAGGCGAAGATCTCTCGTGCGATATCCGAGAAACTGCTTGTCAGATTAACTACCGAAGAGAGAAACCAACTTATCAAGCACTACCCTGGTAACGTCGAGGCTTACCACGCTTACCTCAGAGGCCGTTACTTCTGGAATAAGCGAAGTGAAGAGGGACTCAAGAAGGGCATCGAGCACTTTCAGCACGCAATAGACGAAGATCCGGCCTACGCGGCAGCTTATGCCGGTATGTCTGACTGCTACACGATCCTGGTAGTCCGGTACGGGCTACCTTCGGAGGAGGGCATCCCTAAAGCGAAAGCGGCTGCAATGAAGGCATTAGAGATAGACGATACACTCGCCGAAGCTCATACGTCGTTGGCTCATTGCCTGCTGCACAACTGGGAATGGGAGAAGGCTGAAAGAGAATTCAAGCGCGCGGTTGAGCTAAATCCCAATGATGCCGACGCGCAAAATTTTTATGCCGAATATTTACTGGCCATGGGGCGCGTGGAACAGGCCATCAGTGTGCAGAAAAGGGCGCAGGAACTGGATCCGCTGTCGCTGAACTTCAGCACGAATGTGGCAAACGAACTGTTCTTCGCGCGCCGTTACGACCAGGCGATAGACCAATGCCAAAAGACCCTTGAAATGGACCACAACTTCTTTTGGGCGCACTACAGGCTCGGGCAGGCTTACGAGCAAAAGGGGATGTTCGAAGAGGCGATCGCAGCGCTCCAGAGAGCAGTGGAACTCTCACAACACAACATAGAAATGTTAGCTGCGCTTGGCCGAGTCCTGGCCGTGGCGGGCAGAAGAGAAGAGGCGCGACGGATAGTCGACAAGTTGGAGGCAGGAATGGAGCACCATCATTCCTGGCAATACGATATAGCATTAATCTACGCCGGGCTTGGCGAAGATGACCGGGCGTTTGAATGCCTGGAAAAGGGCTATGAGTGGCGCGATGGCATGATGATCCACCTGAACGTAGAGCCAAGGTTCGATAGCCTGCGCTCAGACCCGCGATTCACAGACCTGCTACGAAAAATTGGCCTGGCAAGCCATTCAGAGCCAGCCGAAGTCTCTCACTCCATTAAGCCATCTGCTAGTGCCGCTCGATCGTCGCGCCAGCCCCCGTCGCGCCGACAGTCATCACGTAGAGCCATCACCTCGCTGGCGATTCTGCCGCTAACTAATACCGTCGAGGATCCAGACCTGGATTATTTCAGCGACGGCATCACCGAAAGCATCATCAATATGCTTTCTCAATTTCCCAAATTGCGCGTGGTGGCGCGCAGCACGGTCTTTCGCTACAAGGGTCAGGAAATCGATCCGCAAGAGGTTGGCCGACTGCTTAACGTCCAGGCAGTGCTCACAGGCAGAGTTCGTCAGATAGCTGATAGATTGATCATCAGTGCTGAGCTGATAGATGTCGCCAATGACTCGCAGCTCTGGGGCGAACATTACAACCGCAATCTGTCAGATATCTTCGAAGTGCAGGAAGAGATAGCAAGGGAAATAACCGAGAAGCTGCGGCTGAAGTTGAATCACAAGCAGAAGGCTCGACTTGGAAAGCGCCATACCAGCAAGGTAGAGGCATACCAGGCTTATCTCAAAGGTCGCTACCACTGGAACAAACGAACCACTGAATCGCTCAACAAAGGTGTGGAATACTTCAAGCAGGCGATTGATCGAGACCCGGGTTACGCTTCGGCTTATGCCGGTTTGTGCGACTCTTACACGCTTTTAGTCGTGCGCGAAGCCATCTCACCTGAGGAGGGATTCGCGAAAGCAAAAGCGGCAGCTTCGATGGCTCTAAAGATAGATGAGGACTTCGCTGAAGCTCACGCCTCCCTTGGTCACGCGATGCTCCATAACTGGGAATGGCGCAACGGCGAGAAAGAACTCAAAAGGGCCATCGAGCTGAATCCAGGCTACGCTTCGGCGCACCACTGGTATTCCGAGCACTTAACAGCAATGGGACGGTGTGATGAGAGTATTGCGGAACTAAAACTGGCGGGTGGGCTCGATCCTCTTTCGCTCATAATCAGCGCGGACTTAGGACGCGCTCTCTACTATGCGCGCGAGTACCATGAGGCGATCAAACAGGAAGCCGGGACGCTCGAGATGGATCCGAACTTTTGGCTTTCGCATATCAATCTGGGAAGGTCCTACACCCAATTAGGAATCCATCAGGATGCTATTAGCGAGCTAAGAAAAGCGGGTGAGCTGTCGGGGGGCAACACAGAGGCGTTGTCATTCCTCGGATTCGTTTACGCCGTAGCGGGCCAGACAGACGACGCGCTAAAGATTCTCCACGAACTCAACCAACAATTGAAGCGCGGCTACGTCCCGCCATATCACCTTGCCATCGTTCACGCCGGACTCGGAGAAAAAGATCAGGCGTTCGAATGGCTCGAACAAGCCTTTCAAAAGCACGCGGTTGACCTGTTCACGCTGAAGGTCGAGCCAATGTTCGACAGCCTGCGCTCGGACCAGAGATTTGAGGACTTGTTAAAGCAGGTGGGATTAGTGTCGCCAGAACCCGATCAGGAACCAGCCGAGGATGGTTATGAGCGTGAAGTTGAAACGAAGGCGATCGCTCAGCACAGCCCTACGGCTATGGCAGTGTTGCCTTTCCGGCCCCTAAGCACAGCAGGTCGCGATGAAATCCTGGAGCTGGGAATCGCCGATGCGCTGATAACAAAACTAAGTGACCTCAGTCAAATTATCGTGAGACCGACAAGCTCAGTTCGCAAATACATCGATCTTGAGCAGGATTCGGCAACTGCAGGTCGAGAGCTGGCAGTTGAATCTGTGCTCGAGGGAAACATTCAGAAGCTGGGCGACAGGATTCGCATTACCGTTCGGCTGGTGAAAGTAGAGGACGGCCGTTCGCTGTGGACAGGGAAATTCGATGAAGAATTTACGGACATATTCGCAGTCGAAGATTTGATATCTGAGAAAGTAACGGCGGCGTTGGCGCTGAAACTAACGGGCGACGATAGAGAACGACTTAAAAGGAGATACACAGAAGACACCGCAGCTCATCATCTCTATTTGAAGGGCCGCTATTACTGGAACAAGAGGACCGAAGAAGCACTGAACAGAGCCATTGAGTGCTTTAATCAAGCGATTGAGATCGACCCGAATTACGCATTGCCATATGCCGGTGTGGCCGACTGCTACACTAAACTTGGAGATGTTGGAGTTACCGCAATGCTGCCCAGAGAGGCTTTCGCACGCGCCCGAGCGTCGGCAGTGCAAGCTTTAAGGATCGACAAATCGCTCGCGGACGTCCACGCTTCCCTGGGACATCTCGATATGCATCAGCTTCGTTGGGCCAATGCGGAGAAAGACTTCAAGCGTGCGATCGAGCTCAATCCTAATTACGCAACTGCACATCATTGGTATTCCTATTACATGGCCTTCCACCGCCGGTTCGAAGAAGCCCTGGAAGAGATAAAGTTTGCCCTCAAGCTTGATCCGTTGTCGCTGCCAATAGCCGACAGCGTGGGCGAGTTTTTGTACTTTGCGCGGCGCTGCGGCGAAGCTATTCCCCAGTTTCGCAACATCCTCGAAATGGAACCTAATTTTCTTGCCAGTCGCATCAATCTGGGCCGCGCGTATGAACAGAGTGGCATGTTCAGTGAAGCCGAACATGAATTTGTCAAGGCCAGACAAATCGCTGGTGAAAGCATCGACGCTCTTGCAGCGCTCGGTCATACCTATGCCGTGTCGGGCAACACAGTCGCCGCGTTGGAAGTGCTTGCTCAACTGATCGAACTATCGAAAGAGCGTTATGTCTCACCTTATGACATAGCCTTGATACACACGGCGCTAGGCGGAATCGAAGAAGCGTTTCGGTATCTCGAGAAGGCGTACGACGAAGGCGCCGAGTGGATAATTTATACCAACGTGGATCCGCGACTCGACCCGCTTCGAAAGGACGCTCGCTTCCTCGATCTAATGCGGAGAATTGGCTTTGTCCCGACTGATAGTCTTCCCATCACACAGATGAGAAATCGGGAATAGTTTAGAAGAGCCGAAGTGGTAGCACTCAGATCTTGCTCAGACTGGACGACATTTCCAAAGCCCTCTTTATGCCTCTCGCAATGTCTCCTTTTTGATCATCCTCTTCGCGCCCGTACAATTCCCTTCCCATGAGTTTGCGTTATTCGATTAGAGATCATTCTGCCGGCCCGCACCTGGCACTCATCATTGTTCAGATCTTGTTTGGCACCTGGCCCATCTTCGGCAAGATTGCACTGAGATCGATGTCGAGTGTCAGTCTGGTTGGTTTTCGCATCTGCGGCGCTGCGCTTGTCTTCACATTATTACAACGAAAGCTCCGAGAGCTGTGGCAATTGCCGAAGCGAGTACTGGCATGGCTTACCCTCTGTAGCTTGCTTGGCGTTGTAATCAACCAACTTCTATTCGTTAAAGGCCTGTCTTTGACAACTGTTATCAATGCCACGCTGCTCTCTACCACCATTCCGGTATTCACGCTGGCCGTCTTGGTGAAAGCTGGAACTCCAGAACAATCGTCGCTTGTGCTCTGATCTTCGCAGGTGTTGCGGTGGTAACAATTCGGAGTTACAGCCGTGCAGTGGAGGAAGTTTCAGAACACCCGGACGCGCTGGCTCATTGACTGTAAAAAGTTTCGAGTTCCGGGTTCGGAGTTCCGAGTTTCAAGTTTGGAGCTTGAGTTTCGCGTGTTGACGCTCGATGGGAAGCTTCGACTTTCGCCCGAAGATCGACTCGAAACTCGAAACTCAAAACTATTGATTGAGCGGCGTGATTATGCGGCCGACTGGATAGAGGTTCATCTGATTGTCCGAATACGGCGAGCGCTGGTAAAAAAATTCCAGCCTCGCTCGCGCGGAGGCATTCCTGCCCTGTGTGTTGGGTCGCAGGTCAAGCTCAATCATGGAATAGACAAAAATGCAGGTTCCACTTATTGGCGCAGTACTTTCTGACATGAACGACAGTGCGCACGGCGCTTCGCGTTAAGGGTGCCACAATCCAGACAACGAATATACATCGTGCGTGCAAACCAGGCAGTGATGATCGCACTCAAGCCCAGAATACCGATCAGCACTACCAGGTTCAGGAGCAAGTCTTTCAAACCTTGTGTCGCTCCTGCATGCTCTTTTGATAACTGCACCCGCGTTCATAACCACACCGAAAGGCTTCATCCGACTCATCGGCAGAGGACAACTTCTTCCCTTCCTCGCCGGCTTTCGGCCTTGCTCTCAATGCCGCTTCAAACCCACGGCGATAACTGGCTTCATCAGTTTCAAAACTCCTCCTGCCAGTCTCGTAATGCGCCGCTTCTGCATCGCGCAGTCCGATCCACCAATTTTCACGAGCTTCGTCGATGCTCTCCGCCCCGGCGCTTACGAGTGCCTTCTGGGCTGCATAGATCGCGCCTTCATCATCAAGAAATCCAATGACCACTGACCGACCTTTGCTCAAGGCATCTTCGTAAAGATACAACTCATCGTGCGGCAATCCGGCGACGAGTTCCTTTTCGAGAGCTTCACCCGCCGCCATTCCGGTGACGGTTCCTCCTGCACCCAGAATCGCAGCCCCCAGGAGTCCGCCGGCGATAACCGGCCCGACGCCAGGCACCAACAGGCTCGCCGCCGCAGCACCTAACGAAGCGCCACCTGCTACTCCCATCGCGCCGCCTACCGTTCCTCCCAGTGCCTGGCCCATGCCCGGCTGTTCGCTGTCGGCAGTAGGCACAGCTTCCTCGACTCGCTCGTCACTCATCCCGGGTATCAGCAACGCGATTCTGTCGTTGGGAATTCCCAGGGAATGAAGTTGCCGAACAGCTTCTTCAGCCCTATCGCGTGACGAAAATATTCCCGCTACTGTTTCCATGCTCGGTTCCTCCTTAAATGGTTCGCCTACTTGTAACCCTTCGCGCGGTTGTCAGCAAGCAAACGACACAAAGGACACAAATCGTTGAGGAAATTAGCAGAGCTATGTTAGAGTCGGCTTAGTGTCGATACGTTTAGAGACGGGCAACCCAGCTGCCGCCGACTTTGCGAAAACCGGGTAGGACAAACGACGAGTATGTACGACATTGTAGAAAAGCATTGGCCAATGTCACAGGGCGACGGCAAGGCGGCTCGTAAAAAGCGCCCGCGAATCCTTGCGATTACCACCGACTGCTGCACGGGTTGCGCGGGATCGCCGGCTTGCATCGAATACTGTCCTATCGAGGCCTGTATGTTTTGGGTACCCGACGAAGATCACCCACCATTCGGGCGCATCGAAGTGGATCCTTACCTCTGCATCGGCTGTCAGAAGTGCATCAGCAAGGGACCGGATGGCGCCTTCCTTGACGGTTGCCCGTGGGATGCGATCGAAATGGTGCCAACCGACGACTGGGAAGCCGTGCACGGAATTGCGCTGCCTGACCTTCCGCCCGTGCCACCCAGCCCCTAGTTAGAATTATCAGAACCGGAAGCGGTGGCGGCCAGCTCGCAAGGCTCGCTCAAGTTCAACATTCGATGTAGTGGTCGACTCCTGATTCGAACGAAACGTGGGTCGACAAATACGGAACCGGGAGCGATAGCGACCGGCCTCAAGCAGCGCTAAACACAAAAGCAATGGACGATGTCTCTTGGCTACGGTGTTTGTACTGAACCGCGCCTCCGGTCGCTGATAGCTCCCGGTTCCGTATTCTTCGACTCACGTGCGCGCCATTGCTTCAGTACTGCGCTTTAACGGTTGGTGTTATCGCAGCTTGCCGCCGGTCGCTATCGCTCCCGGTTCCGTATTCCTCGACCCACCATGCTGACTGTTCGATCGGCGAGCCGGTCGCTACTGCGCCCGGATCTGATAATTCCGTGTGTTAATTCTTGCGACTCTTGATTACGTTCGCCGTCAGACCTGCTTGTTGTTTTATGCGGGCACTCACCGGCTCACTGCCGCCCGCATAGCGCTCAATGAGCGCGAGATCGCCTTTCTCTCCTACTACTGACAATCCCCGCAGCGCTTCCCAAATGGTTTGTTCGTCGGACTGAATCGTCAACACAGCATCGCCTTTTGAAACGCTTGACCCATTCGCGACCAGAATGCGATCGATTTTGCCAATGAGCGGCGAACGCATTTCAACGACCTGGCTGTCTGGCTCCTGAATGCGGGCCAGAAGAGTCCCGCGACTGACTTGAGCCCTTGTCGATAAGCTGCTCTGGAGGATGCCGGCGGCCGGAGCATTTACCGCGAAGGGTTCCAACATCGCAATGAGTTCTCGATGACCGCTGGGATCATTAAACCTCACCAGTGCCAGCGCCGCGTTGCCCCGGACGATTGGTTCCGGATCGTCCAACAGTTTCTTAAGCGTGTTGTGAAACTCCTCCGCAGTATTATCCGCGCCCATTAGCCAGGCAACGGTCAATCGGAATTCTGTTTCCGGACTGCCGGCCAGGGTCACGATCTGTGGATACCATTGCTTCGCATTCTTATCGCCGTGCTCGATACGCTGTTGGATTTGCAGCAGCGCATGCTGTACGTGTCGCGGATGTTTCTCGTCAACCAGATATTTTGAGATGTCGGAATCGGAAAGACCGCGCCCAAACCAGGTGAAGTACCAGGTCAAAAAAGACGCAACGACAAACATCAAGGCGAGAATAAGAATCGGTCCGGAGGCGCGTACGCGATTCAGTGTTGGAGTGACGATTCTTACGTCGGGGTTGTTTCCATTGTCTTGCGTTTGCTGAGTTGACATGACTTCGCCCGTCACCACACGCACGAACTGCTCATCACTCATTACTTCAGCGTGCGGGGTAAATCTGGTACAGCATCAGGTAGACAACCACGCCGGTTACGGAGACGTATAGCCAAAGCGGCAGCGTCCAGCGTGCGATGCGGTGGTGTCTGATGAAATCTCCACGCACTGCCCGGTAGAGTGTCACAATTATCAGCGGCACTATCACGACGGCCAGTATTGTATGAGTTATCAAGATAGTGAAATATAACGGACGGACAATTCCCTGCCCTGCAAACCTCGTAGCGCCATGGTAGTAATGATAGGTGAGGTAAGAAATCAGAAATAGCGTGGACGTAAGTACAGCCGTAACCTGGCAGTTTCGATGAGTTTGGATTCGACCAAGACGAATAAATCTAAAACCCGCCAGCAGCAACAGGGCGCTGGTGGCATTTAGAACCGCGTTGAGATGGGGGAGAAATGGAACGTATTCAGGCATCGAAGTACATTAATGAGTGAAGAATGAAGAGTGAAAAGTGAGGAGGGAACACCGAAGAGTCGAAAGTATTAGTGCTGAATGGACTCTTCACTTTTCACCCTTTACTCTTCTTTTCACTATGCACTTCTTTCGCTCCCTTCTCAGTGAGCGAATAGAAATCATTTCCTTCTTCTTGAAGTAGCCCTTCTCCGACTAGTCGTTCGACTGCGTCGAAGACGGCAGTGCGCGCGTCGGGATCGTTTTCACCGGCCTCAAACAGAGTATGCAGATCAAGCTTCTCTTTTTGCCATTGGGCAAAGCTTGCGAGTACGCGTTTTTCGATTTCATTCACGGCGGGATTATTCAGGTAACCTGGGCTAGGGCTGCTTTTGCTTCATATGAGCAACCATGGATCTAACATCAGGAGGCATTGCGCGTCCTTTGGCATCCAGCAAAGGCGGCGCTGATTGAGGCAGAGTTCCCGTTGCGGCAGCTTTTGCTTTTACGGTCTTTCGCTCTTGGAAAGGCATTGGGAGCCGGCCTTCGTCCTTCAG
>WNGA01010674.1_pt1 | contig 12557 bp, 11 predicted proteins | sample 5400061 | NCBI WGS metagenome assembly WNGA01 (sample SAMN13153366, study PRJNA577476) | soil metagenome | isolation source: 100 cm soil or saprolite under grassland replicate 2 | place: USA:California | collected 2016-06-15
CCTCCCCTGACCTCACCCCTGCCCTCCCCTGACCCTGCCCCTCCCCTGACCCTGCCCCCCGACGTCCCGACCGCCTCCGACGGAGGACGAGCGACTGGAGGCTCCCATGCCGACCCAGCCTGGCGGAAGCCAGTTGTCGACGGTGCTGACCACGCCGAAGATCGTGTTCCTGGTCATCGCGGCCGCGGCGCCGCTGGCGGCGATGGTGGGCACCGTCCCGCTCGCGTTCGCCATTGGCGACGGCCCCGGCTTCCCGGCGGTGTTCGTCTTCGCCGGGCTCACGCTCACCCTGTTCTCGGTCGGGTACGCGGCGATGAGCCGGCGCATCGTGAACGCCGGCGGCTTCTACACGTACCTGTCCTGCGGGCTGGGCAAGCCGGTCGCGGTGGCCGGCGGGGTGGTCGCGGTGGTTGCCTACAACGCCGTCACCGTGGGCCTGGCCGGCGCCTTCGGGTACTTCGCCCGGCTCGTCGGGCAGGCACACGGGCTGACCCTGCCCTGGCCGGTCTACGCGGCCGCGGCCATCGCGGCGATGGCCGTGCTCGGGTACCGCCAGATCGACCTGTCCGCCCGGGTGCTGGCCATCCTGATGGTGGCCGAGATCGGCATCCTGGCCGTGCTGGACGCCGCGATCCTGCTGCACCGCGGCGCCGCCGCGCTGCCGGCCACGTCGTTCCACCCGGACACCGTGCTGGCCGGCGGGGTCGGCGTCTCGGCGATGTTCGCGTTCATCTCCTACGTCGGGTTCGAGTCGGCCGCGCTGTACGGCGAGGAGTCCCGCAACCCGCGGCGCAGCGTGCCGCTGGCCACGTACCTGTCGGTCGTGGTGATCACGGTCTGCTACGCGCTGACGAGTTGGGTGGCGGTCGGCGCGGTCGGCGCGGACCGGGTACGGCAGGTGGCCGGCGAGCAACTCGGGGACCTTTTCTTCGGGCTGTCCACCGGCCAGCTCGGCGCCCCGGCCACCGCGGTCATGCAGATCATGCTGTGTACCAGCCTGTTCGCGGCCACCCTTGCGCTGCACAACGCGGCCAACCGGTACATGTTCGCGCTCGGCCGCGAGCGGGTGCTGCCGCGGTGGCTCGGCGGGGTGCACCCGCGGCTGCACTCGCCGCACCGGGCCAGCGTGGCGCAGACCTGCGTCACCGCCGCGCTGGTCGGCGCGTTCGCGGTGGCCGGCCTGGACCCGTACCTGAACCTGGCCACCACGATGCTCGGCCTGGGCACCCTCGGCATCATCGCGCTGCAGGCCGCAGCCGCGGTCAGCGTGGTTGCGTTCTTCCGCAACCGCCCGGACCGGCACTGGTGGCGGACGCTGGTGGCGCCGCTGCTCGGCTTCGCCGGGCTGCTGACCGCGAGCGTGCTGGTGGTGCGGAACTTCGCCGTGATGACCGGCACCACCGCGTTCGCCGTCACCGCGCTGCCCTGGCTGCTGCTGCTCGCCGCGGCGGGCGGCGGCGGGTACGCGCTGTGGATCCGCTCCGCCCGGCCGCAACGGTACGCCGGGCTCGCCTGCGTACGCGTCAGGAACGAGCCGCCGCAAACCGAGCCGGCACCCGTGCCGCCGGCCGTGATCAGCGACGCCGCCTGACTCCCCCAGGGAGGCGGGCGTCTGCCGGCGCCCGCCTCCCGTCCAACTCCGGCAGCGTCAGGTGCCGGTCAGCCGGCGGTCAGAGCCCCGGCACACGCTGGGTGCGGGACCACGCTCGCGACCGGAACATCGTGGGCGACCCACGCTGTCGTCCAAGGAGGATTCGCCATGCAGGCTCCGCGACGGGCGGGCGCCACCGCGACGGTGGGTGCCCGCCCAGGCACGCGCGACTACGACAACCGGTACCCCGCCGAGACCGGGCAGCGGTTCGCGGACCTGTCCCGGGAGGTCAGGGACGCGGGGCTGCTCGACCTGCGCACCGGCCGCTACCTCGTCCGCCTCGGCGTGAACACGCTCATCCTCACCGCCGGGATGGCCGCTTTTTTTCTGCTCGGCGATTCCTGGTGGCAACTGGTGATCGCCGTCTGGATGGGGTTCTACGGGGGACAGAGCGCGTTGGTGTGGCACGACGCCGGGCACCGGGCGATGTTCACGAGCAGGGCAGCGGCGACGTTCGTGGGCCGCATCCACGCCAACCTGGTCAACGGGGTCAGCTACGGCTGGTGGGTGAACCACCACAACCGGCACCACAGCCACCCCAACCACCTGGACCTCGACCCGGACATCGGCCGGCGGACAGCCGTCTTCGACCTCGTCCAGTACCCGGCGCGAAGCCGGTGGGGCAGGTTCGTGGTGCGTTACCAGAGCGTCCTGTTCTTCGTCTTGTTGGTGACGGAGGCGGCGAAGATGCACCGCACCGCCGTGCAGAACCTGGTGCAGCGCACGCTGAAGAACCCCTGGGTGGAAGGGGCGTTGCTGGCCGCGCACTGCGGCATCTACCTCGGCTGCGTGTGCTGGCTGCTGTCGCCGTTGCGGGCGCTGGTCTTCGTCCTGGTCCAGCAGGCGGTGCTCGGCCTCTACTTCGGCCTGCTCTTCGCCCCGAACCACAAGGGGATGCCGGTCCGTTCCGACGGCGAGTCCCTGGACTGGCTGGAACGGCAGGTCCTCACCGCGCGCAACATCCGACCTTCGGCGCTGATCGACTTCGTCTAGGGCGGGCTGAACTACCAGGTGGAGCACCACCTGTTCCCGGCCATGCCGCGGATGAACCTGCGGAGGTGCCGGACGATTGTTCGTGACTACTGCGCCCGCAACCGGATCCCGTACGTGGAGGTTGGCCTGCTGGCGTCGTACGCCGACGTGGCCGGCTTCCTGCACCGGGTCAGCGCGCCGGTCCGCCGGGGCGAGCTGGAGCCGGCCGGGTTGGGCCGGGCGGCATGACCACCGACGGTCCGGTGCCGAAGCGTGGCGGTGGTCAGCGCGACGTCAGCTCCGTGTCAGCACCCGGCGGCAGAGTGGTACCCAGCACGGCACGGACGGGCCGCCGGGGAACAGGACCGGTGGCACCGCCCGAGCCGCCGGGAGAGGTCCCCGAAGTGGTTGTCGGGTTCCGGGCTCCGGCCCGGTGGGATCTCGGGTCCACGCAGGTTCGAATCCTGCCCTCTCCGCTCCTGGCCGACCTGACCTCCCGCGGTGCCGTGGCACAGGGCGACCACCGTCCTGTGCCACGTCCGGTGCGTACACGTCGGTGGGAGAGGCCCTTCGTAGCGGTGGAAGGTGATCCCGTGATCAGGCGCAACGAACTCGTGGACCGTTTCGTGGCGATGTGGAACGAGCCCGACGGCGAGGTCCGGCGCAAGGCGATCGAGGAGCTGTTCGCGCCGGACGCGGAGTACGTCATGTTCGCGAACGACCCGATCCGCGGGCACGACGCGATCGCCGCCCAGGTCGACTACGCGCACAACCTGTACTACGACCAGGGGTTCGCCTTCAAGTCGTCGCACAACGCCGACGGCCACCACAACCTGGTGCGGTTCACCTGGGTGCTCGTCTCCACCGGCACCGGCGAGGTGGAGCGGACCGGCTCCGATCTCCTCGTCCTGGCCGAGGACGGCCGGATCCGGCACGACTACCAGTTCCTGCTCCGACCCGCGATTGCCGACTGGGCCGACTACTGAGCCACCGGCAGAGGGCCGCCCCGGCGGCCGCGTCCGGGCTGTGACGCATTGTCGACCGAGTGGGGCAGGAAATGCGATGACGGAAATGCGATGACCAAGTCAACTCCCACGATTCAGCACCTGCGCTCACTGCCCTGGTCCGAACGCCGCGACGCGCTGGTGGACGTGGTGGTTGACCAGTTCCGCGCCACCCTGCAGATGGCGGACGACGAGGATCTCCCACTGGACGAGAGCTACTTCGACCTCGGCTTCACCTCGCTGCGCATCACCGAGATCAAGCAGCGGCTGGAGGATCTGCTCGGCTGCCCGGTCAGTACGAACCTGCTGTTCAACACGCCGACGGTCGACCGGCTCCTGGCGCACCTGACCGAGGACGGGCTGGCCGGGCTGTTCCGCGTCGACGGGCCCGCACCGCGAGTGGGTCTGCGCGCGAACCAGTGAACACAGCAGTGAGCCCGCGAGCGAACCAATGAGCAGCAGCGGTCACCCTGCGAGAGGAGGCCCGGCAATGCCGGCGGATCAGGGGCGCGAGGAGCTTCTCGACACCATCGAAGCGCAGCGGCGGACGATCGGCGCGCTGCTGAAGGACAAGCGCGAGCCGATCGCCATCCTCGGCGCCGGAATCCGCTTCCCGGGCGGCAACGAGAATCTCGACGAGTTCGCGGCGTTCCTGCGCGAGGGCCGTTCCGGTATCCGTCCCATTCCGCCGGACCGTTGGGACGTGGACGCGTTCGGCGGGGACGGAGCGGGCAAGGTGCGGACGGTGGCCGGCGGGTTCCTGGACCAGATCGACCAGTTCGACGCGCAGTTCTTCAACATCTCCCCGCAGGAGGCGCAGTGGGTCGACCCGCAGCAGCGCCTGCTGCTGGAGGCGACCTGGGAGGCGCTGGAGAACGCGAACATCAACCCGGCCACGCTGCGGCACGGCAACGGCGGCGTGTACGTCGGGGCCAGTGGTCTGCTTCAGGGCACGGCGGCCGTGCTTCTCGTCACGCCGTCGTCCTGGCGGTACTACAGGTAACGTCGGCCGGCTCACCAGGCGAGGTGTCGTCTGCCGGTTACGAAGGCAAGACCGTACAGGCCGGCGACCAGGAGCAGCAGGTACCGGTAGCCGGTGATCAGGGCCAGGTACTCAAGGACGCCGCCAACCATGGCGCCGAGCAGGTTGGCGCCGAACGCGACCGTCGAGGTCCCGACGTTCCTGAACCGCTGCGCGAAGACCAGGTTGGCCAGGAAGATCGGGGCGAAGGCGACCGCGACGCCGGTCAGGAAACGAAGCGGCACAGCGAGGTTCAGCAGCATCGCCGGTGGGATCAGCCAGGCCAGGCTCAGCGCGCCGAGCAGGGCGCAGTACAGCAGCCAGGGCCGCGGCAGTCGGAGCCGGCGGGCGACCTCGACGGCGGCGAGCACGTTCAGCAGGACACCGGCGAACACCGCGGCGTTGACGAACCAGGTGGTTCCGAACAGCAGCGCGAACTGCACCACGTTCTTTGTCTCCAGGAGCAGGAACGCGGCGCCCATGAACGCCAGGTCCAGGTATCGCGCCATCTTGCGTAGCGGGCCGGAGGTTATCCGGATCAGCAGCACGGAGGCGGCCAGGATCAGTCCGAGCATCCAGAGGTAGAAGCTCGGGATGGTCCGCCCGGACAGGTAGGGGAACGGGCGGTCGTCGGTGGATGGGGCCAGCGTCGTGGACGACGCCTTCCACGTCGTCACACAACCCGGCGTGGTGCCGTCGGCGGCCACGGTGAGCACCGCCTTCCGGCGATAGCCACCCGCCCCGATGTTCTGCACGCACGGCGAGTTGCCGTACACCGCCCGCAGGGTGCCGGCGTACCGGTCGAGGAGCCATGGTTCGTAGTAGTTGTACATCGCGAATGTGCCGGTCGGCTTCAGGAGTGACCGCGCCTGCTCCAGCGCCTGGGTGGTGAACAGGTAGTTCTCCAGCCGCAACGCGGACTGGCCGGTGACGATGGTGGCCGAGTCGGTGAGTGCCAGGACGATCAGGTCGTACCGCCGGTGGGTCCGCTCGATGAACGCCCGGCCGTCGTCGATGTGCACGCTTACCCGCGGATCCTGGTACGGATGATCGGGGTGGTGATCCTTACCGAGGTCCAGCAGGACCGGGTCGATCTCGACCGCATCGACTCGCTTCGCGCCCTTCGTCAGGGCCACCGCGACGTCGTTCCCGGTGCCGGCTCCGACTATCAGCACGTCATCCGGCGTGCGCACCTTGTCATAGGGCAGGAAGTAGAACGGGTCCTTTGTGTGCAGGCTCTCGACCGGGTAGGCGATCTGGTGCGGTGTGTTGTTCACGTACACGTACAGGCCGCCGTCGCCCGCCATTGTCGCCCTGATCTTGTAGTACGGCGACCAGTAGTAGGCCCCGAAGACCGTCTGGGCGCCGAGCAGCAGGACCAGCACCGCCAGCGCGGCGCACTGCCGGCGGCCCAGCCGTTCCGCCAGCAGAACGCCGACCGTGACGGCCACGACCAGCGCCCAGCCCAGCGGCGGCAGCCGCAGAAACGACAGCGCCGCGAAGGCCGCGATGCCGGCGATACTGCCGATAACGTCCAGCCGGTAAGCCTCCAGGGGCTCGAACCGGGCGAAGATCCGACCGACCTCCTGCGCGATGGCGGCCATGACCGCGACCGTGCCGAGGAAAATGACAGACAGGCTGAGCCAGCGCGGCAGCGGCGGCATTCCGAACGCCCCGGCGAGCCGGCGGGAGCCGGCGAGCGCGGCGACCGTCACCGGGAATGCCAGCACGAACGCCACCAGGGTGGCCAACCCGACCGGGGCCAGCCGGAACAGATCCCGATCGGCCCCGGCCCGCAGGAACCCGATACCGATACCGAGAAAGCTGGCGAGCAGGACGAAGTTGGTCAGGTGAACCAGGTAGACCACGTTCGCGGCGGTCCACCGGATCAGCGCCAGCTCAACGAAGAGCATCAGGAAACTGGCCAGCACCAACCGGAGCCGGTCCGGTAGAGCCGGGCGAGCGACCCGTACCCGCCCCAGTGCTGACACCCATCGCGATGGGGTGCGGCCCGCCGGTTCGTGCGCGCCGTTGCCAACCACCGACCCGACCGCACGCTCCAACGCCTACCCTCCCTCGCTCGACCATCGTGATCTCGCTGGTCCGCCGCCGCGGGAGCCCGGCCGCCACGATGAGCCCACGGCCGGGGGGTGCCCGATACCGCGCACGAGCGGACAGCGTAACGGGATCCGCGGGTCGTTCCGAGGCGCCGGCACCATGTTCTGGTGGTCGGCGGCGCCCGCGGCTGTGTGGCCCGCGATCTGGCCGAAGGTCAGGGCCGGTCCGATGTTTATGCCGCCGCAGGATCAGGTCGCTTCGGTAGGTCGTGGTCGGTCGAAGGTAGGGAGGGCGGGCGAGATCACGTCCATCGCCCGATACCGATCGCGCTGGTGCCGGCGAACAACCGCTCGCGCAACTGGACGCGGCGGATCTTCCAGGTCGCGGTCCGGGGAAAGTCCTCCCACCGCAACTGAACGGGCTCCGCCAACTCGGGGAGGTCCGCGGTGACGCGCTCCCAGTCGGCACGGTCGACCGGCACGTCGCCCGCGGTGCTGAGCACCGGCACCGGCCTGCTGTCTGCGACCGCCAGGATCACGACCTCGGTTGCCTGCGGAAGCCGGTCGAGCAGCACGTCCTCCAACTCGATCGCGCTCCCCCCGGGGATGCGGTCGATCTCCCGGTCCACCAGGCGCACTGCGCCGAACCGGTTGATCACGCCGAGGTCGCCGGTGTTCCAGAACCAGCCGTTGCGCTTGAGATCGTGCCGGTACTGCTCGCCGACGTAGGCCAGTGAACGTCCGGGCTGGGACACCTCGATCAGGCCGACCTGGCCGCGGCGCACCCGCCGCCCGGTGTCCGGGTCGACGGCGCGGATCCTGCAGAGGAACGGAATCGGCCAGCCGAGCACCTGGGTCGGCGGTGGCCGCTTGCCGACCCGGCGCACCGAGCGGCGCAGGTAGGGCCGGATCACGATGGCGCCCGCCTCCGACTGGCTCCAGGACTGCACCCAGATCGGCAGGCGCCGGTCGGTGGCATGCAGGAACGTCCGGATCGTGCGGGTGTGGATCGCGTCGAAGGAGTTCACGTAGACGCGCACGGCGCCGAACGGCCGCCGCGGGTCGCCGGCCAGGGTCTCCCAGTGCAGGTAGATGTTGGGCAGGGTCTCCACGATCGTCGGCTTGTGCTCCACCAGCAGTCGCGCCACCGTGGGCGAGGCCGGCTCGGACAGCATCAGCGCCGTCGGGGTGATCGTGGCGATCGCGGCCATCGCGGTGGCCATGCGCTGATGGAAGAAGGGGTCGCAGTACGCCAGCGTGTCCCGGCGGCGCATCCGGAACACCGGCCACCGCTCGGCCTCCACCAGGGCGAGGGAGTGGATCGAGTTGGCCGAGTGCATGACCAGCTTCGGAATGCCGGTCGTGCCCGAGGTATGCGTGATGACCATCGGCTCGTCATCGGCCCGCATAGTCGGGGCGACCGGCGGGGCGCCGCGCAGATCGTCCAGCGCGATCACGTCCTCGCGGTCGGTGCGGTCCACGGTGATCGTGCGCGCGGTGAGCACCGCCACCGCTTCGCGATCCATCCCGCACTGCTTCAGTTGGGCGCTGTCGGCCACCAGGAACGGCTTCTCCAACCGGGACAGCATCGCGTGGACGAACTCGGGCGTGTGCGTCCAGCCGAGCGTGGCCGGGATCGCACCCAGCCGCGCCACGGCGGACGCCAGCAGCGTCACGTCGAGGTGGTTGGGCTTCAGGATGGCCACTCGGTCCCAGGGCCGCACGCCGGCGGCGTACAACCACCCCGAGGCCTGCTCGACCAGCGCCGCCCAGCCGGCGTAGTCCCGGTCGGTCGGCCCGGTCGGGTCGATGTCAGCCGGCCGGTCGACGATTACCCGCTGCGTCCCGGCCCGTTGCGCGGCCACCTGCCACACCTCGCCCAAGCGCGCGGTGGCCGGCCTGCGCGAGAACGGGGTCCACCGCCGGCGGAACCGGGTGGGCGCGTAGTCGGTGAGGAACCGCGGCACCGGCCGGCTGGCGGCCTCGGCCGGCGCGGGCGCGAGCAGGGTCGACCGGTCGGTCATCGTTGTCCTCCAAGGTGCGGGGTCGGTGCGGGCACGGGAGTCAGTGGCCGGCCGCGTTGGCCAGGCGGTCGGCGGCGAGCCGTTCCAGGGCGGTGGCCGCCGCCGCCGCGCCGCCCGCGGCGCGCAGCCGGGCGGCGACCGCCTCGGCCTGGTCCTTGCGGGCGACAGCAGCGCGGACGGCGTCGCGCAGCCGCCGCGCGGTCAGCCGGGGCGCCGGCAGCCTGGTGCCGGCCCCGGCCTCCACGACCCGGCGGGCCACCTCAAGCTGGTCGCGGCCGAACGGCACGACGCACACCGGGACGCCGCCGAGGAGGGCCTTCTGGGTGATGCCCATGCCGCCGTGGCAGACCACCGCGGCGGCCCGGCTGATCACCTGGCTGTGCGGGACGAACCGGCGCAGGGTCGCGTTGGCCGGGCGGGTGAACGAGTCCGGGTCCAGGGAGGCGGTGGTCACCACCACGTCGTACGGCTCGCCGGCCAGCGCCTCCAGCGCGGTGTTGATCAGCTTGGCGTCGTCCTGGAAGATCGTTGAGATCGTGACCAGGATGACCGGGCGCCGCAGCTCGGACAGCCAGCCGGCCTCGTCGGCGTCGGGGTCCGGGTCCCAGACGCCGGGGCCGACCAGCCGGACGGACGGGGGCAGCTGGGTCCTGGGGTACTCCAGCGGCTCGGCGGTGTAGCTGAGCACGAGGGGCGCCTGCATGTACATCTCGGGCACGTGCCTGACCGGGGCCAGCCCGAGCGAGGCCCGCATCCGGTTCGCCGGCGCGAGCGACCGGTCGAACAGCGGCATCGCGCTGCGCCGCACCACGGCGTCGCGGGCCCGGCCGAGGGAAGAGCGGGCCGGCCGCAGGCCGAGCCCGAACGGGGGAGCGTCGGGGGTGACCAGCGGCAGCAGGAAGCACGCGGCCTGCGCCCACGGGAGCCCGGACGCCTGCGCGGCTGCAGCCGCGCCCCAGCAGTTGTTGTCGACGACGACCACGTCCGGCTGGTCGGCGGCCAGCGCCCGGCGGACATCGGCGATCTCGTGCTCGGCGCGGTCCACGCAGATGCTGACCGACCGGCGCAGCGCGCCGATCGGGGTACGGGCCTGCCAGGTGTCGTCGACGCGGCGCTCGATGTTCGGGTCGATCGGCGCCGCGGGCAGCCCGAGCCGGGCCAGGATGTCCACAAAGGACGGCTCGGTGCGAGCGGTGACGTCGTGGCCTCGCCGGCGCAGCTCCTGCATGGTCGGGATCAGCGGGTAGACGTGGCCGCTGCCGGGAGCGGTGTAGAACAGGTAACGCGTCACTGGTTCACCTCGTCTGGTCGTGGCGTGCAAGGTCGGGCTGGGGTGCAGATCGCGGCCGCGGACCAGCAGGAACCCGACGATGCCGCCGACGATCGCGATGGTGCCGCCGGTGGTGAGCACCACCTGCAGCCCGTCGACGAGTTCCTGGTTCGCAGCGGTGGCAACGATGTGCTGCTGAGCTGGTGGTGCCGCGTCGACCACTTCGGACAGACGGCCCGATGGCGCGGTGAGCATCCCGCCCAGCAGCGGGCCGATCGCGACGGTGAGCCCGGTCACCCCGCCGGATATGCCGAACGTCCCAGCCACCCGTCAGCCACAAAGCGGCTACCACACAAGTACGGAGCTACCACCGCAGTCAGAACGGACAGCGTGATCCAAGAAATTCGTGAGGGCAGGCAGAATTTGCCTCCCGCTGAAGGCCACCCGCCCGGGTCCATGCACCGCGCACCTCCACCGAGATCACAGATGTCCGCGTGGCGCCCGGTCGCAGGAGCCTCCCGACCCGACGGAGGCGGATGCTCGCGGCTCGGCTGCGATCAGTTCGGGCGCCATAGGGCGTTGGTCAGGCGTGGCGCTTGGTGAGCGCGACGAGGTAGCGGCAGGTTTCGCGGGTTGGGTTGATGAACGAGCACGGGGCCGGGGGGCCGAGCTGGAGGCAGTCGCCGGCTTCGAGTTCGTGCTCGGTGTCGCCCTCGCGGAAGCGCAGGCGGCCCTGGAGCATCCAGATTTGCTGGTGGATGAAGGCATAGGCGTCGGCGGGGTAGGAGACCTCCGCTGCTGCGGGCAGGTCGACCTCGACGAGCTCCAGCGGCCCGCCGGTGGCCGGCGACAGCGCACGGCGACGGTAGCCGGTGTCGGGATCGGTCCACGTCGGTTGGTCCGCGGCGCGCCTGAGTCGCTGGTCGTCGCCTTCGGCGCGGGCCACGAGCTCGGACAGCGTCATGCCCAGCGCGGCCGACAGGCGGCCGAGGAGGGCGGCGGTGGGTTGTGCCTCGCCGCGTTCGATCTTGCCGATCATCGCCCGCGAGACGCCGGAGCGCTCGGCGAGGGCACTGGCCGTGAGCTCGCGTGCGAGCCGGGCGGCGTACAGCGTTGCTGCCAGGGACGCGGAGAGCGGAGCCGACATGGTCATTCACTATAGGCGCGCGCATCGCTACTATCGTCGCCATGAGTGGCGGCGGTCTGAACGTTCGAGACGCGTCGGATCGTGACGCCGAGGCGTGCGCGGCGATCTACGCCCCGTACGTCACCGACACCGCGATCACGTTCGAGATCGACCCACCGCTGCCCGCGGAGATGGCGACGCGCATCGCTGCCGCCGCGCACACCCATGCGTGGGTCGTGCTGGAGGACGAGGGCCGCGTGGTCGGCTACGCCTACGGCGGTCCGTTCAAGTCGCGTGCGGCGTATCGCTGGGCGTGCGAGGTCAGCGTCTACCTCGAGCGCGGCCGGCGGCGTACCGGCGGCGGTCGCGCGCTCTATGAGGCGCTGTTCGCCCGTCTGGTCGAGCGCGGCTTCCGCACCGCCGTCGCGGGTATGACGCTGCCGAACGACGCGAGCGTCGGCCTGCACCGCGCGATGGGGTTCGAGCCCGTCGGGACCTACCGGCGCATCGGCTGGAAGCACGACGCGTGGCACGACGTCGCCTGGGTTCAGCGGATGATCGCCGCGGGCCAGGGCCCGCCCGTCGAGCCCCGGTGAGGCGTTCGCGAACGCGGCGGCGACCCTGCCACGCACAGCACAGACGCTGCCGCGTCCCGGACATCGAACGACACCCGAGACGCGACGGTGCGCCCGCCCGGTTGGCGGGCGCGCATGGCGGGTGGCGGCAACCGACGTCGCCATCGTAAGGCTGGCATGATGACACGGGTGAGCGTCGTCAAAATCAACGCGATTACCGTGCCCGCTGACAGCGGCGATGAACTGGCCAGACGGTTCGCCGCACGGGCCGGCGCCGTCGACGACCAGGACGGCTTCGAGGGCTTCGAACTGCTCAAGCCGACCGACGGGCGCACCACCTGGCTGGTGCTCACCCGGTGGCGGGACGAGGCGTCGTTTGAGGCCTGGCTACACTCGCCGGCCTTCGCCCACGGGCACCAGTCGCGGACGAGGCGTCGTTTGAGGCCTGGCTACACTCGCCGGCCTTCGCCCACGGGCACCAGTCGCGGGCCCAACGCAGCGGCGGCCAGGCCCAGCCCCCGGTCGGCGTCAGCAGTGAGCTGTGGTCCTATGAGATCGCCGGCGGCTCCAGCGGCTGATCAGCACCCCCTCGAAACCGTGCACACGGGTATTACACACACTGTGATCTCCAACAGCTCCGAGAGCGCGTGGCCCATCACCCGGCGCCTCGACGAGCTACTGACCAACTGACCGCGACCTCCGCGCCCGGAACTGACGGCAGGTTTCCGGATTCCTGCCCGGGGCGGAACTCTATCTAGATAGAGTTCTGCTATGACGCGACGCCCGTCCAGACAGACCGCGACCGTGGTACGTGCCCTGGCGGCCGAGCCGACCCGGTGGCGGTACGGCTACGAGTT
>WNGA01017714.1_pt1 | contig 12557 bp, 13 predicted proteins | sample 5400061 | NCBI WGS metagenome assembly WNGA01 (sample SAMN13153366, study PRJNA577476) | soil metagenome | isolation source: 100 cm soil or saprolite under grassland replicate 2 | place: USA:California | collected 2016-06-15
CGTGCTGCGTTGAAGGAGGCGTGCCCGGCGGGCGTGGATGTCTACTTCGACAACGTCGGTGGTCAGGTGTCGGCGGCCGTGCACAGCCGGCTGAACGTCGGCGCTCGCATCGCAATCTGCGGGCAGGTGTCGCAGTACAACGCCGACCGGCCGGAGCCCACGTTCCATCCGGGGCTCCTGATCGTTTTCCGCGCCACGATGCAGGGATTCCTCGTCAGCGACTACGTGTCGCGCTTCCCGGAGGCGTACCCGCGCCTCGCCCACTGGGTCGCCGACGGCACCCTCCGGTATCGCGAGGACGTAACGGAAGGCCTCGAGAACGCCCCGCGCGCGTTCATCGGAATGCTGAACGGCGAGAACCGCGGCAAGGCGCTCGTGAAGGTCGCCGAGCCGAGTTAGTGGCGCCGTGGGGTTTGTGGCTCTGAGCCACTAGCTCATCGGCGTTCCGTCTCAGCAGCGGTTTCGTGGCGCTGGCGGGGTTTGTGGCTCTGAGCCACTTGCCCCTCCGGCGGCCTCGCCTTTGCGGTCTGAGCAGCGGTTTCCTGGCGCCGTGGAGTTTGTGGCTCAGAGCCACTAGTGGTCATACTTCGACGCCTACGGGCCACTCGCGCGCGTCGGCGAACGAGAGGAAGGGACGATGCCGCTCTATCTATCGAGGTTCAGCTACACGCCGGAGACGTGGGCCAGGCTGATCGGCAACCCGGAGGACCGCCGAGAGGCCGCGCAGTCGTACATCGAGTCGGTCGGAGGCAAGCTCCACGGGTTCTGGTACGCCTTCGGCGCACACGACGGGTACACCCTGTGGGAGGCCCCCGACAACGTGTCCATGGCCGCGGTTGCGCTGGCGATTAGTGGCGGCGGTGCGCTTAGCTCGCTCGAAACGACAGTTCTCCTCACTGTCCACGAAACGCTGGACGCCCTGCGCAAGGCGGAGCAAGTCAAGTACCGAGCGCCCGGCGCGTAGCGGCTCGCGTGGCTCTGTGCCACGAACTCGGCGGCGTCGAGTCGAAGGCGGGCTGCTACTACTTCACTTTGTGAAGCGAAGAGCTGATCCCTACCGCGACACCGACGTGATCGACAGCCGTGCGCCGCGGACGAACCAGTTCGTCGTCGGCGCCGTCGCGCTCGTCGCCGTCACCACAGGGCCGTGGTGGCTGCTTGCGCTGCTCGCGCTCCAGCTCGCGGTCGGGCTGACGCTCGGGCGCCGCTGGTGCCTCGCGTGCGTCTTCTACTTCGAGGTCGTGCAGCGCCTGCTCGGTGAAGGGCCGCTCGAGGACGCTCGGCCGCCGCGCTTCGCGAACATGGTCGGCCTCGCGTTCCTGTCGGCGGCTTCGCTCGGCTACCTCGCCGGCGTCGACGCGCTCGGCGCCGTCCTCGGGCTCCTCGTCGCGGCGCTCGCCCTCCTTGCCGCGGCCAGCGGCTTCTGCGCCGGTTGCGAGGCGTACAAGCTCGGCTACCTGCTCACGGGACGAAGGTTCGTCTCGTGCCCGTTGCCGCCGCAGCAGTACCGCTGAGCTCCTCGGCGAGTCCTCGTCGAGCGCACGAACGGAGGGAGGGCGCCGATGTGCGAGCCGTCCGTTCTCCGCGCCTCTCGGCGACCGCCGTCCGCCGCCAGAGCCGCAGCGCCTCACAGTTTGTGGCTCTGAGCCACTAAGTCGTGGGCGGTGCGCTCGAGCAGCCGTTCCGCTCGCTCAGTTGTTGCAGCTATTCACGACGTAGCTGTCCGGGATCAGTCCCGCCTGGTGGACCTGGATCGGAGCTTCGTCACCCTTTCTGCCCCTGTCGAGTAGCCGCAGTTGACGCATCGAGCTTCGTGCGATTGCCGAAACGAGTCAAGGCCGGCGGCCGCCGGATCAGCGGTTCGACCGCAGCACCTGCGTGCACCGCGCCGCTGCCAAAAGCTCGCCCGCGCCGTCGAACGCCTCCGCGTCGCAGAACGCGAGGCGACGGGTCTTGTGGACGACGCGGCCTTCGGCGCGGATCGTGCCCGGACGCGTCGCGCGGATGAACTCGGCACGCAGGTCGGCGGTGAGGAACGTCTCGCCCTCCTCGAGCACCGTCCAGCAGGCGCCGCCCATCGCGGTGTCGAGCAGCGTCGTGACGAGCCCGCCGTGCACGACCCAGCCGGTCCCCGTCGGGAAGGAGTAGTCCTCGCTCGCGTCCCACTCGATCACGGTGCGTCCGCTGCCGGGCTCCTGCTCGACGCGACGGTAACCGAGCGTCCTCCAGACGTGCGGCTCCTCGGGGCGGAGGCCCTCCCATGGAACACGTTCGGCCATCGCGCGACCCTACCGCGTCGTGCTGCGCCGGTTGCCCGGCGCCTGCGGCCGAGCGATGATCTGCGCACCTGCGACAAAGGAGGAGCGATGGCGGCGATCAGCGAGAGCGTCGAGATCTCGAGGCGGCCGGAGGACGTGTTCGCGTACCTGGACGACCTGACGCGGCACGGGGAGTGGCAGGAGCAGATCGTCGCCGCACGCGTCGAAACCGAAGGGCCGACGAGAGTCGGTACGCGAGTCCGTCAGACGCGGCGCGTGGGCGGCGGCCGCGAGCAGACGTTCACGTACGAGATCACCGAGCACGACCCGCCGCGGTCGTTCGCATTCCGCACGCTCGACGGCCCGCTTCGTCCCCTGGGCAAGGGCCGCGTCGAATCCGTCGGCGATGGAACGCGCTCGCGATTCACGCTCGACTTCGACTTCGAGTCGCACGGGCTCGTTGGGAAGCTGCTGCGCCCGATCGCGCTCCGCCAGGCGCGCAAGCAGATCCCGAAAGACCAACAGCGGCTGAAGGAGCGGCTCGAGAGCGGCGCCGTCTAAGCGTCCGCAAGGCGCAGGTCCGGCGCGGCCGGGTTCGATGCGCCCACGTCCAGGGCTCTGACCCCGGACCGGTCCCAAAGAGGCGGTCGAATTGCGCCAAGACTGTGCCGATTCATTCCCAGCCGTCGCCGCTGCTCGGCTTCGTTGCGTGTGACGACTCCCCGCGCTGTCCGTTCCAGACGGTCCAGGGTCTGACCCTGGGACCTGTCCGTTAGAGCGGTGGCCGCGCGCCCTCGGCACCGGCGACGCGGGGGCCGGGGACGCCGCGGAAGCGGTACGGCTCCGGCTCGCGCCCCGGCTGCACGACCCACGCCTCGCCGGTGCCCTCGCTCCCCGCCGCGCGCCACACCGCCTCGGCGACGTCGGCCGCGCTGAGCAACGGGAATCCCGCCGCGGCAGTCGCTGTGCGGAGCCCTCCGGCGTCCAGCATCGGCGTGTCTGCGATGCCGGGGCAGACGCAGTTGATCCGGATGGCGCGCTCCGCGAGCTGCGGCGCGACGCTCCGCACGAAGCCGACGACCCCCGCCTTCGTGAGCGCGTAGACGGGATCCGCCGGCATGTCCGTCAATCCTGCGAGCGACGACGTCGCCACGATCGCGCCGCCCCGCGGCATCCGGCGGGCGAGCGCACGGACGCCGAATACGACGCCGTCGACGTTGACGGAGAGGATCCGGCGGTACTGCTCGTCCGTCAGCGCCGCGACATCGCGCTCCCCGGTCAGAACGCCCGCATTCAGGCACGCGAGGTCGACGTCCGGCACGCTCTCCCATGCATGCGGATCGCTCACGTCGAACCCGTCGACGAGGTCGAGCTCGTGCACCTCGTACGCCTCCGCGCGCAGCCGTTCGACGATCGCCGCACCGATCCCCGACGCGCTGCCGGTGACGAGCGCTTTCACGGCTCGAGGACGACCTTGCCGACGTGCCCGCGCGCCTCGATCAGCGCGTGTGCGTCCTCGGCGCGCTCCAGCGGAAAGCGCGCCCCGACGACCGGACGGATCTCGCCGCGCGTCCACATCCCGAGGAGCTCCATCGCGCACTCCCGCACGTAGCCCGGAGCGAGCTGCATCAAGCGTCCGAGGTAAATCCCCTGCACGCCGACGTTGCGGCCGACGAGCAGCGCCGGGCTCACGTCCTCCCACGCGCCGGCGGCGAAGCCGACCGCGACGAGCTGTCCGAGCGGCTTCAGCAGCAACAGCGATCGCGCGAACAGCTCACCACCGACAGGATCGACGACGACGTCGACGCGCACGTCGTCGAGCTCGTCGTACCCGAGCGCGTCGTCCGCGCCGAGGTCGCGCGCGAACGCGCGCCGCTCCTCCCCGCACCTGTCGCACGAGCGGCACGTACGCGGTGAGGAACGTCGTGAGGAACGACGCGCCCTCGGCAAAAGACGCGTTCTCCGGCAGCGGAAACGCCCAGTGTGGGTCGACCGCGACACGCTCCGCGTACCCGCCAGACCGGGTCAGCGCGGCAACGCGCCGCCCCTCCAGCTCGCCGGCGATCTCTGCGCCAAGCACGTGCGGCAGCTCCGGCATCTGCGGATACCGGCCGCGGCGCACGAGCACGTCGGCGAAGTTGATCCCGGCGGCGCGAACGTCGACGACCGCCCCGCCCGGCTCCGGCTCGGGCTCCGAGACGTCCTCGAGCGCGAGGGCGCCGCCGACCTCCCGCAGCACGACGGCTCGCACTACGGGAGGCTCAGCTCGAGGACGCCGCGACGGGCGCCGCGGCAAACTGCTCGCGCAGCGCCGTCTTCCGGAACTTCCCGACGGCAGTCTTCGGGATCTCGTCGACGAACTCGAAGCGGTCGGGGAGCCACCACTTCGCGAACTTCGGCGCGATGAACTCGCGCAGCTCATCTCCGGCCACGGTTTGGCCCTCTTTGAGCACGACGACCGCGAGCGGGCGCTCCTGCCACTTCTCGTGGGGCACCGCGATCACCGCCGCCTCCGCCACCGCGGGATGCGCCATCAGCGCGTTCTCGACCTCGACGGAAGAGATCCACTCGCCGCCCGACTTGATCACGTCTTTCGAGCGATCCTTGATCTGGATGAAGCCGCGCGGGTGGATCGAGACGATGTCGCCGGTCCTGAACCAGCCGTCGTCGGTCCAGCGGTCCTTCAGCTCGTCGTCGTTGTAGTACGAGGACGCGACCCACGGCCCGCGCACCTCGAGCTCGCCCATCGACTCCGCGTCCCACGGGAGCTCCTCGTCGCCGGCACGTACGCGGATCTCAACGAGCGGGAGCGGGAGTCCCGCCATCGCGGTGTAGTCGAACTTCGTGTCCTGGTCGGCGTTGCGAAGGTCGCCGACGAAGTCTGTGGTCGAGGCGACGGGCGACGTCTCGGTCATGCCCCAGCCCTGCACGACCGCGAGGTCGTGCCCCTCCTTGTACGCGGCAATCATCGCGCGCGGAACCGCAGAGCCGCCGACAAGCATTCCCTTCATGCGCGACAGATCCCACTTGCCGGGGTTCGCGTCGAGCAGCTGCAGCATTCCCATCCAGATCGTCGGGACGCCGGCCGTCCACGTCACCTGCTCCTGCACGAAGTCCTCGAGCAGACTCTCGGGGTCGAGGAACGGGCCCGGGAACACGATCTTGCAGCCGAGCATCGCGGCCAGGTACGGGTAGCCCCACGCGTTCGCGTGGAACATCGGCACAACCGGCAGCAGCGTGTCCTCCTCGGCGACGCGGAGGCCGAGCGGCGAGAGCGACGCGACGCCGAGCGCGTGCAGGATCGTCGAGCGGTGCGAGTAGACGACGCCCTTGGGCCGGCCGGTCGTTCCGCTCGTGTAGCACATCGCAGCCGCCTCGTTCTCGTCGAGTTGCGGGTGCTCCCACTCCTCGGGCGAGGCGGTCGCGAGCAGGTCCTCGTATGAGTCCTCCACGACGAACACGTGCTCGATGTCGGTCTCGTCCTTGAACTGCTCCCACAGCGGCAGCAGGCTGCGGTCGACGATCAGCACGCGGTCGCCGCCGTGCTTCGCGATGTAGCCGATGTCGTTCGGGTGCAGGCGCAGGTTCAGCGTGTGCAGCACGAAGCCGCCGCACGGGATCCCGAAGTACGCCTCGAGGTGCGGGTAGTGGTTCCAGCACAGGGTTGCGACGCGGTCGCCGCGCTCCAGCCCGGCTTTGCGCAGCGCGACCGCGAGTTGCTTCGCGCGCACCGCCATGTCGCGGTACGTGTAGCGGTGGAAGCTCCTGTCCGGTAGTCGCGTGACGATCTCCTTGTCGCCGAAGAACGTCTCCGCGCGCCGCAGCAGCGGCGGGATCGTCAGCTGGAAATCCATCATCAGGCCGTTCATCGCGTCGTCGCCTCCTGGGTCGCCGCGGGCATCGTCCCGAATTTCGCGCGGCTCGGCAACTCACCTGTGTCAACTCGGGCCATCGCGCTTCGAGGCACACCGGTGCCAGGTACGTACCCGGTACCGCGGTACTCACGTGTTGCCCTTGTGCAGGGGAAACGGCTCTGGGCCCCGTTCAGGCGTACCCGGTACGTGCCAGGTATGTGCCAGGTACGGGAGTACCCGTTCCGGCCACGGCCGCTCGGGGCGATTACTCGCCCAGCAGCACGCGGCGGTAGATGCGGTCGCGCAGGCGGTCCGGGAGCCGCTCGACGCCCGCGCGCAGGCGCGCGTCGCGGCCGACGAGCTTCCGCGTGCGCGGCCGCTCCGACTCCAGCGCCTCCTCCACGGCACGCGCGACGCCGTCGACGGAGGCGCCGCCCTCGCCACGCTTCGCCGCGAAGCGCCGGAACGCGGCCATCCGCTCGCCGTACAGGTCGGCGACCTCGGCCGGCATCGCCGCGCGCAGCTCGTCCGCGACCGCCGCGGACTTCGTCCAGATCGGCGTGCGGATCGTCCCCGGCTGGACGATCGAGACCCCGATGCCGAACGGCTCGACCTCGAGCCGCAGCGAGTCGGCGATCGCCTCCAGCGCATGCTTCGACGCGGCGTATGCACCGAGGAACGGCAGCGCGCTGCGGCCGGCGATCGACCCGACGAAGACGATGCGCCCGCGCGACGCGCGCAACTGCGGCAGGAACGCCTGCGTCACCGCGACGGTGCCCACGAGATTCACGTCCAGCTGCCTTCGCAGCTCCTGCACCGGGATGAACTCGAGCGGCGCCGCGAGCGCGATCCCCGCGTTGTTGACGAGTCCGTGCAGCTCGCCGATCCCCGCCGACGCCGCACGGACCTGCTCCTCGTCCGTGACGTCCAGCAGCAACTCCTCCGTCCCCTCCGGCGCATCACCCGCGCGCCGAACGCCGGCGTACACGCGCCAGCCGCCGCGCGCTAGGCGCAGCGCGCACGCCTCGCCGATCCCGGTGGACGCGCCCGTGACGAGGGCCGAGCGGGTCAATCGAGCAGGTGCGCAGCGACGACGGCACGGTGCTGCGCCGCGTAGCCGCCGAACGCCTGGATCCACAGCGCGCGCTTGTAGTAGCGGTGCAGCACGTGCTCCCACGTGAAGCCGATACCGCCGTGCACCTGGATCGAGCGCTCGCACGATGCGACGGACGCGTCGCCGCAGTAGCTCTTCGCCGCCGCGACTGCCACCGGCGCCAACTCGTCGTCCTCCGCCACGCACCACGCCGCCCAGTACGCAAGCGAGCGCGCCATCTCCGTCTCCACGAAGGTGTTCGCGAGCTGATGGGAGACCGCCTGGTAGACACCGATCGGCCGCCCGAACTGCTCACGCGACTTCGCGTACTCGACCGCCAGCTCGAGCGCCTTCGAGGCGATCCCGACCGCCTCCAGCGAGAGCGCCGCGAGCTGCTCCGCTTGCGGGCGCGACGAATCGAAGTACGACTCGCCCTGGTTCGCGCGGCCGAACTCCTCGAAGAGCACCGCCTGGTCGAGGAAGCTCAGCTCCCCACGCAGCTCCTCCTGCGTCCACGCGGACGCGCCGTTCCGCGAGAGCACGTCGCGCGCCTCGCGCCGCAGCAGCTCCTGCTCTTCGGTGAACGCGAACTGCATTACCTTGACCTCGGCAACCCGAGCACGCGCTCGGCGATGATGTTGCGGAGGATCTCGCTCGTCCCGGCCTCGATCGTGTTGCCGCGGCTGCGCAGCTGCTGGTGACGCCAGTAGCCGTCATCCTCGCCGCCGAGGATCTCCATCGCGAGCTTCGTCAGCCGCTGGTTCTGCTCCGACCAGTGCAGCTTGGAGCCGGAGCCTTCCGGCCCGGGAATTCCCTTCTGCACGAGTGTCGTGAGCGCCCGGCTGTTCATCAGCTTCAGCGCCTGGAGCTCGATCCACTCCTGCGCGACGCGGTCGCGGATCAGTGGATCGTCGGCGCCGCGCTTCTTTGCGAGCGCGACGAGCCGCGTCACCTGTCCCTCCAGCGCGCCGGCGAGCGCGAAGCCGAGCGTCCCGCGCTCGTGCAGCAACGTCGTCATCGCGACCTGCCAGCCGCCGCCGATCTCGCCGAGCAGGTTCTCGCGCGGCACTTCGACGTCGCTGAAGAAGATCTCGTTGAACTCCGCCTCGCCGGTGATCTGCCGCAGCGGCCGCACCTCCACGCCCGGCGCGTGCATGTCGACGATCACGTACGTCAGACCTGCGTGGCGCTTCGACTCCGGGTCGCCGCGGCCGACCATGATGCAGAAGTCGGCGATGTGGGCGTAGGACGACCACACCTTCTGGCCGTTGACGAGGAAGTGCCCGTCGCGCTCCTCGACGCGCGTTCGCACCGCCGACAGATCCGAGCCGGCGTCGGGCTCGGAGAAGCCCTGGCACCAGATCTCCTCCGCGGTCAGCATCTTCGACAGATAGCGCTGCTTCTGCTCTTCGGTTCCGTGCGCCATGATCGTCGGCCCCGCCATCCCGAGCGCGATCACGTTCATGTGCTGCGGCGCCTCCGCGCGCGCGAACTCCTCGAGCACGATCGCCTGATGGCTGTACGAGTCGCCGCGGCCGCCGTATTCCTCGGGCCACGTCAGCCCGGCATACCCCGCGTCGTAGAGCTTGCGGCTCCACTCGCGGCCGGGCTCGGCCGGGAGGTTCTCCCGCAGCCACGCGCGAACGCCTTCGCGGAAGGCGGCCTCGTCCGGCGTGTCGCGGAGGTCCATCGCCGCTAGTAAAGCACCGCCGTCACAGCGTGACTACCGAGCGGATGACCTCGCCCGCGCGCAAGTCGTCGAAGGCGCGCGGGATGTCGTCGAGCGCGATGGTCTTCGAGACCATGCCCGCGAGATCCAGCTCGCCGTCGGCCGCCCATTGCGCGAGCCGCGGAAAGTCCTCGGCGGGAAGGTGGTCGCCGCCGTGCGACACGAGGATCCGCGCGCGCCGGTCGAACATCGCGTTGAGGTCGATCGACGCCACCGCGCCCGGCTGCGGGAGCCCGATGTAGACGAGCGTGCCCGCATGCCCGAGCAGCTCGAGCCCTTGCGCGACCGTCTCCGGGCGACCGACGACGTCGAAGACGAAGTCGAGTCGCTTTCCCGGGCCCGTGTGCGTCGCGCCGAACCCCAGCGCTGCTTCGGCCTTCCGCTCGTCGAGGTCGATCGCGTAGATCTCAGCCGCGCGTGCGAGTCGCGCGCCCTGCACCACCGAGACGCCGACGGCGCCGCAGCCGATCACCGCGACCCGCGCGCCCTCCCAGACGCGCGCCGTCTCGAGCACGGAGAAGACGCCGGTCGCGACCGCACACGCGATCAGGCACGCCTGCTGCGGCGGCAGCTCGCGTGCGACCGGAATCGCGGCAGCGGCGTGCACGATCGTCCGCGTCGCGAACGTCCCCATCTGGAGCATCTGCGTCAGCGCACGTCCGTCACGCAGCCGCAGCCGCTGCTGCGGCCCGGGCGGCGTCCGGCAGCGCCGCGGGTCGCCGCGGAGACACCACCGGCATTCGCCGCACGGCGAGCGCCAGCCGAGGACGACGCGGTCGCCGGATGCGACATGCGTGACGCCCTCGCCGACCGCCTCGACCACTCCCGCGCCCTCGTGTCCGAGCAGCACCGGCAACGCGTGCGCCCAGCTCGTCTGGAGCACGTGCAGGTCGGAGTGACAGACGCCGGTCGCCTCCAGCCGCACGAGCACCTCGTCGCGGCCGGGAGGGTCGACCTCGATCTCCTCGAGGTCGAGGCGCCCGGGCTCGCTTACGACGACGCCGCGATCCACGAGTCGTCGAGCTCGCGGATGCTGCTGCCGCCCGCGAGCGCGAGCGTCAGGTCGGTCTCCGCCGCGAGCTGCTGCAGCACCTGCTCCACGCCCTCCTGGCCGCCGGCGGCGAGGCCGTAGACGTACGGCCGGCCGACGAGCACCGCGTTCGCACCGAGCGCCATCGCCTTGACGACGTCGGCGCCGCTTCGGATCCCGCCGTCCATCAGCACGACCGCGCCGGCGCCGAGCTCCCCGCGCACCTCGACGAGCGCGTCGAGCGCCGCCACCGCTCCGTCCACCTGGCGCCCGCCGTGGTTCGAGACGATCACGCCGTCCACGCCCGCGTCGAGCGCGCGCCGCGCGTCCTCGGCGGTCAGGACGCCCTTGACGAGCAGCGGCAGCGACGTGCGCTCGCGCAACCACGCGAGGTCGTCCCACGTGAGCGCGAGGTTCGGGAACGTCGAGAGCATCATCGCAGCGGCCGTGAGCATGTCCTCCTGTGGCGGCTTGTCGAGCCGCGCGCAGAAGACGGGATCGCTGAAGAATTGCTCGCACCCCTCGCCGCGAAGGAACGGGAGGTATGCGTTGCCGAGGTCGCGCGGCCGCCAGCCGAGCGTGAGCGTGTCGAGCGTGACGACGATCGCTGCATAGCCGGCGGCCTCGGCGCGCGCGACGAAGCTCGCAACGATGTCGCGGTCGTTGACCCAGTAGAGCTGGAACCAGCGCGGCGCGTCGCCCATCTCCTCCGCGATCTCCTCGATCGAGTGCGAGGCCGCGCTCGAGAGCACGAGCGGTATCCGCAGCGACGCCGCCGCGCGCGCGACCGCCAGCTCGCCCTCCGGGTGCGCGATCGACAGCACTCCGACGGGTGCGAGGAAGAACGGCGCCGGCGACGTCGTCCCGAGCACGTCGACGGTGAGGTCGCGACTCACGTTCCCGCGGAGCATCTTCGGGAGCAGCGGCCGCCGGTCGAACGCCTCCCGGTTCGCACGCATCGTCGACTCGGTCCCGGCACCGCCCGCGATGTAGCCGAACGGCCCGTCGTCGAGCTTCTCGCGCGCCGCGTCCTCCCAGGCCTGCGCCGTCACCGGCCACGGACATTCGCCCGCGATGTAGATCGCGTTCTGGATCGCGCTGCCGTCGAGCGTCACCGCGGAACGATCCTACGCCGCCCGCGCACTCGCATCGCCCGCGCAAGTGCGTCGCTTCGACGGCATCGGTTCCGGACAACTCGTTATGCCGAGGCCCCTTCGCCGGCATCGGTTCCGGACAACTCGTCATGTCGAGGCGCCCGCAGGGTTCGTGGCTCTGAGCCACTAAGTCCTTGGCGCCACATTGTGATCCCGCGCTTGCAGGGGGTTTCGTGGTCGTACGACGGAACCAGCGGCCTTGTAACTCTGAGCCACTAAGTCCTTGGCGCCGCGTCCTCGGTACGCGCTCGCAGGGGTCTCGTGCCGTGACGAGTGAGCGATCGGGCTTGTGGCTCTGAGCCACTTGCCGCTTTGCGGCGCCACGTTCTGGACGCGGGCCAAGTTCCGGACCCTGTGCACCGCGTCACTTCAGGTTCTTCGTGATCGCCGCTGCCGTCTCGCTCGCCTGCTTGAGGAGGTTCGAGAGCGTCGACATCATCTTCGACAACCTGTCCATCGCCATCTGGAGCCGCAGCGACTCCAGCTCGCCCAGCTCCGCCAGCGTGTCGAGCTCACCGATGATCTGATCGCGCTCGGCCGCCGAGAGCTGCTCCGCCGCCTGCCGAACGCGTTGGCGCTGCGCCTCCTTCTCTTTGCTGATCGACTTGACCTGCTGCATCAACTCCCGCAGGTCCTCCTGCGCCGACTTCGCCGCCTGCATCAGGACGAGGAACGCGAGCGCTTCGATGTCGCCGCTGCCCGTCGCGCCGAGCGCCGCCCATCATGCTCGCGCGGCCGGCGTCTCGAGCAGGTCCGCCGTCGTCACCTGCTCCGTCAGCAGCCGCCGGAACGCCGCGTCGCCGCCGCCCGCGGCGTACGACTTCACGAGGCGATAGCCGTAGCTGTACGTCGGCACGTAGACGCTCCACATCGGATGCGTCGCGAAGCTGACGGACTTGCGCGCTCGCTCCTCTTCGGAAAGCGACCAGCGCTGGTGGTACGCGACCGCGTCCTCGACCGTCCATCCTTCCTCGCTCACGAACGACGCGATGTTGACGCCGACGCCCTGCAGCTCCTCGTAGGCGTCGACCACGGCGGCCGACGTGTCCGCGTCGAAGGGAACGTCGAGTGGCCGCACGATCTCCGCCACGTGGTGCGGCCAGTCCTTGCCGAATGCGCGCTCGATCGCGAGCGTTGCGATTCCTTCGGAGATGAGGCACTCGGGCGTGTGGATCAGCAGGATCGCCGACTCGATGCGGCCGAGCTGCCGCACGAGGTCCGCCTCCTTGCAGACGTGCTCCGTGTGGTGGCCGGGATACCCCTCGTGCGCGACGAGCGACGCGAGGGAGTACGAACGGAGCGGCAGATCGGTGTTGACCTCGATCCGGCTCCTGAGGTTGCCGAGGTACCAGTTGTACGCGCCCCACGGTTGCTCCGTTACCTCCTCGACTTCGATGCGCTCGCCCGCGGGGAGATCGACAAGCCTCTTCGTCCGCTCG
>WNGA01010134.1_pt1 | contig 12556 bp, 8 predicted proteins | sample 5400061 | NCBI WGS metagenome assembly WNGA01 (sample SAMN13153366, study PRJNA577476) | soil metagenome | isolation source: 100 cm soil or saprolite under grassland replicate 2 | place: USA:California | collected 2016-06-15
GGCTGGATCTCGACGACGTCGCCCTTGACGCGGAACCGGCCACGCCCGAGCACGGTGTCGTTGCGCACGTACTGCGAGTCGATCAGCTTGCGCAGGAAGAGATCGCGGTCGTGCTCCTCGTTCACCTCGAGCCAGATCATCCGGTCGCGCCACTCCTCCGGCGAACCGAGGCCGTAGATGCACGAGACGGACGCGACGACGATCACGTCGCGACGCGTGAAGAGCGACGAGGTCGCCGCGAGCCGTAGCCGCGCGATGTCGTCGTTCTGTGAGGAGTCCTTCTCGATGTAGAGGTCGGCCTGCGGGACGTACGCCTCGGGCTGGTAGTAGTCGTAGTAGGAGACGAAGTACTCGACCGCGTTGTCCGGGAAGAACTCGCGGAACTCGTTGCAGAGCTGCGCCGCGAGCGTCTTGTTGTGCGCGATCACGAGCGTCGGCTTCTGCACCTGCTCGACGATCCAGGCCATCGTCGCCGTCTTGCCGGTGCCGGTCGCGCCGAGCAGCGTCTGGTACCGCTCGCCCGCGCGGATCGACTCGGAGAGCTGCTCGATCGCGCCGGGCTGATCCCCGGTCGGCCGGTAGTCGGACGATGTCTCGAACTTGGGCATCTGAGAACTAGCGTAGCCCGTGGCTACCGGGACTCAGCGGCCGCCGTACGCTTGTCCCTTGCTTCGCTTCGCTCGCGCTCGGGGCTCGCGCCTGCGGCGCTCGCATTGGTGGCCGTCGAGGGTCTTCTTGCTCGGCGCACGGTTGGTGAGCGGCGCGGCAAAGCTGCGCCGCCGAGGCGAACGAGCTCGAAGAGCGTCCCTAGGCCGGGACCGGCTGCGGCGTGACGGCTCGCGCGCGCCACGACGCTGCGGCGACGCCGAGCATCGTCACCGTCTGCACCGCAGCGAAGCCGAGGAGCACGGGCCGCGTGCCGTAGATCGAGAGCACTGGTCCCGCGACGACGAGCCCCAGTGGCATGCCGAAGCCCCAGATCGTCATGTTCGCCGTCGTCGCCTTCGCACGGATCGCCGGCGGCATCCGCAGCGTGAAGATCGAGTGGATGGTCGGGTTGCAGACACCGTTCGCGATCCCGCTCGCGAAGATGGCGCAGACGAGTGCGGGCGCGCCGACGTCCGCGGTCAGGAACCAGAGCGGCAGTGCTTGAAACGGAACGGACAGCGCGACGAGCCGCAGCCCGTCGACGCGTTGCGTCAGGAACCTGAACGAGAGGACATTGCCGACGATCGCGCCGGCACCGAAACCGGCGAAGAGGATGCCCGCAATCTTGGCGTCCGCGCCGAACCGCTCCACGACGAGCACCGGGATCGCTGCGAAGAACGCTTGCCAGGCGGCGTCGCCGGCAACGAAGAGCGGGATCCAGACCCGCAGCAGCGGCTCGTGGAACAGGAAGCGAAGGCCCGCGAGCAGCCCGCGCGTGGCGTCCTCGGCCGGCAGCGGCGCTCGGCGTGGGACGAAGAACTGCACGAGAGCGAAGGACACGACATACGACGCCCCGTCGACGAGCAGCACGCTCGGCGCGCCGATGATCCCGATCAGTACGCCGCCGAGCGGCGGGCCGAGCAGCATCGTCACTCGAATCGCGCCCTGGAAGAGCGCGTTCGCCTGCGTCACGACCTGCTCGTCCTCGCCGAGCAGCTCCGGCACGATCACGCGTTGCGCCGCAAAGTACGGCGCGAAGAAGGCGCCGAGCGCCACGGAAAGCGCAACCAGCGCGGCGAACGAGAGGTGGCCGCTCCAGTGCAAGATGGGCACGAGCAGCATCAGCGGCGCCCGGATCGCGTCGGCGGCGAGCATCGTTCGGCGTGCGCCGAGCCGCTGCAGGACGGCGCCCGACGGAAGCCCGGCGGCCGTGGTGCCGAGCAGCTCGGCGATCAGAACGGCCGTCATCCGCGCGGGTGAGCCCGTCGTGACGAGCACGAACCACGGCAGCGCGAGCCACGTCATCTGGCTGCCCGTCGTGGAGACGATCTCGGCGACGAGGAGCGCGCGAAGCGGTCTGTGGCGGAGGATTTCCGCGCGGCTCACGCCGGCACCTCGATGTTCTCCTCGCGCAGGCCGGGCACCGGACGCACGCCGTAGTTGAAGAACCGCATCACGCCTCCGACACGGCTGCGCATCCGATTCGGGATCAGCATCGCGATCAGGCTGTTCTGGTTGACGTCGAAGACCATCACGCCGACGCTCGACAGGAACTCGCCGACGCAGAGCATCGACACCTCGAGCCACGTCGGCCCGTGCGCGAGCGGGAACAGCGCGAGCGGCGCGGGGAACAGCACGGCGCCGATCACAACGGCACGGCCGATGCCAACGAGGCGGCCGATCCGGGGCGCAACGAACGCGCCGACCAGAGCGCCGAGGGCGCCGACACCGAGAACGAGCCCGATCGTCGCGGCGCTCAGGCCAAGCGTCCGGCTGACGAAGAGGACGAGGATCGCCAGCAGGAAGAAATTGAAGAAGTTGATCGTGCTCGTACACGCGACGCCCGCGCGCAGCACCGCGTGGTGGCGCAGAAAGCGGAACCCCTCGACGAGCTGCGTGCGGGCGGGCTCGTCCCGGCTCGCCGACGGAGGCTCCGTGACCGGCGTGCGCCGCAGCAGCACCGCGGAGCAAACGAAGGAGGCCGCGTCGACGACGATCGCCACCGGCGCGGTGAGCGTCTGCACGAGCACGCCGGCGCTGCTCGGGCCCGCGATGTAGGCAACCGAGCGGCTCTGGCTCAGCCGGGCGTTCGCATCGACGTACTGCTCTCGGCGCACGAGCCCGACGAAGTACGAGGCCTCGGCGAGGTCAAAGAAAACCGTCAGCGCGCCGACGACGAATGCCACACCCAGCAGCTGCCAGATCGTCAACGAGTCGAGCCACCACGCGACGGGAACCGACGCGAGCACCGCGGCGCGGAGCCAGTCCGACGCGATCATCACGCGGCGGCGGATCGGTCGCCGATCGATCCAGACACCGGCCGGGAGCGAAAGCAGCAGGTGGGGCAGCCACGCGAGCGAGGTCAGCACGCCGAGCTGCGCGGGCGAGGCGTCGAGCGTGAGCACGGCGATCAGCGGAATCGCGAGCGCGCTGACCTGGTCGCCGAAGACCGACACCGTGTACGCCGTCCAGAACCGCCGGAACGCCCCGTCGCGATGGAGCGGCGCCATCGGCGCCGCCGCCGTGGCGGTTGTAGCCGTCACGCGCGGACGATTCGGATGTCGCCGCTCATCGACGTCGCACGTAGCTCGACGGTCGGACCTTCGCCGGGCGGCAGCTCGTCCGACACGTCGAGCTCCGAGGTGGTGTCGCCGCTCATCGTCTTCGCGTCGATGTGCACGCGCGTGCCGCGGCGGATGCCGACGTGCTGGTCGCCGGACGCGGACTGCATGGTCACGCGGCCGGACACGACGGCGTTCAATCGCTGGTCGCCGGACGCCGTTTGCACCGTCACCGAGCGTTCGGCCTCGTCGATCGTCACGTCGCCTGACGCCGAGCGCAGCACCGCGTCTTCGCCGGCGAGGCCAATGTGGATGTCGCCCGAGGCCGTGTTGACCTTGGCTTCGCCGCCGACCCGGTCGAGCTCGACATCGCCGCTCGCGCTCTTAACGTTTACGGCGCCGGACAGCTCCGCGAACTCGAGGTCACCCGACGCAAGCTGGGCGTCGAGCGATCCGAAGCGGCCTCGCCCGCGCACGTCGGCCGACGCGGTCGACAGCTCGACGTCGGCGCCGTGCGGCGCGGTGACGCGCAGAACGATGTCGCCGCGATTGAACGAGAGACCGAGGAAGCGCTTGCGCTGCACGTCGACGGTCACCTCATGGCCGTCTCCGCGCCGCCGCAGCTCGATCTGGGCGTTGTCGATCACCTCGCGCACCTCGTCGCTGTCGCGCGCCGAGTCGAGGACGACGACGGTTTCGTCGCCGTCGACCGACTCGACGTCGATCTCGCCGGACGGCAGGCGCAGGTCGAGGCGCAGCGGTCCGGGAGTGGTGAAGGTCTCGCGCCTCACCGCCTGACGATGGGGCGGCGGCGTGCGCTCCGCGGATCACGACTGTCGATGCGAATCTCGACATGACCGAAAAGCAGTGGGAAGAACGCCATCGTGTGCTCCTTTCAAGCCTGGGAGAATCCCGTGATTCGCTTGCCCGAGCGGTGAGCGCGGCCGCCTCCGCCGGAGACGGCCCGCTGGAGCGCCCGGACGAGCCAGCTGTTGACGGAGGCGCCCTCCTGCTCCGCCGCGGCCTCGATCGCCGCCTTGAGTGAGTCCGGGAGGCGGAGCGTGATTCGGGCCGCGAGCCCGTCGTCGGCCGCGGCTGGCCGCTCCTCCTCGCCCTGGTCCTCGACGTACACGAGCTGCGGATCCCGACCCGAGACGCGCACCTCGACGTGCCCTCGCGGCAACTGGAGGCTGATCTCGAGCGCGGCCTCGGTGACCGCGTCGAGCAGGCGCAGCCCTGCAGCCGCCTGGATCGCGCCCGCCAGCCGGTCGGCCGCCGCCGCCGTGCGCTCGTCGCCGAGGGCGGCGAGCTCGCGGAGGTCCGACTGGAGGGCCTCGATGAACGCTGCTGTCTGCATGGCGTCATTATGACATCATCACGGCATCTGTCAAGTGTCACAGTGACATCGGCTTGTAACCGTCCTTTCCGCCCCGTACCTTTGGCTTCGTGGCCGTCGTCTGCGCACAGTGCGGTCAGGAGAATCCCGACGGGTTCCGGTTCTGCGGCGCCTGCGGCGCCTCCCTGGTCCCGGCGCCGGCCGCCCGGCAGGTGCGGAAGACCGTCACCGTGCTCTTCGCGGACGTCGTCGGCTCCACCGCTCTGGGCGAGTCGCGCGACCCCGAGGCGGTGCGCGCCCAGATGGCGCGCTGGTTCGAGGAGGCGCGGGCGATTCTCGAGCGGCACGGCGGCACCGTCGAGAAGTTCATCGGCGACGCTGTGATGGCCGTCTTCGGCGTTCCGCGCGTGCATGAGGACGACGCGCTGCGGGCGGTGCGCGCGGCGGCGGAGCTCCAGCGGCCCGAGCTGCGGATCGGCGTCAACACGGGCGAGGTCGTCGCCGGCGAGGGCGAGACGATCGTCACCGGCGACGCGGTCAACGTCGCCGCCCGCCTCGAGCAGGCGGCGGGGCCCGGCGAGGTGTTGATCGGTGTCGGGACGCACAGCCTCGTGCGCGACGCCGTCGAGGTGGAGCGCGTGGCGCCGCTCGAGCTGAAGGGGAAAGCCGAGCCGGTCCCCGCTTACCGGTTGGTGCAGATCGACGTAGACGCCGAAGGCTTGGCGCGGCGGCTCGACTCACCGCTCGTCGGCCGTCGCCGCGAGCGCGAACGGCTTCGTGACGACTTCGAGGACACCGTCTCCGAGCGGACATGCCACGTCTTCACCGTCCTCGGCCCGCCCGGCGTCGGCAAGTCGCGGCTCGCGCTCGACTTTCTCGAGTCGACCGATGCGCACATCGTCCGCGGCCGCTGCCTCCCCTACGGCGAGGGAATCACGTACTGGCCGCTCGTCGAGGTCGTGCTTCAGCTCGGGGCCGAGCCCGACGCGATCCTCGGCTCGTCACCTGCCGAGACACAGCTCGCGTTTCGCCGGCTGCTCGAGCGCGAAGCCGCGGAACAGCCGCTCATCGTCGTCTTCGACGACCTGCACTGGGCGGAGCCGACGTTTCTCGACCTGGTCGAGCACATCTCGGATCTCTCGCGCGGCGCGCCGATCTTCCTCCTCTGCATCGCGCGGCCGGAGCTGCTCGACCTGCGGCCGACGTGGGGCGGCGGCAAGATGAACGCGACGTCGATCCTGCTCGAGCCGCTTCCGCCGGGCGACGCCGAGCAACTGGTCGAGAATCTGCTGGACGGCGCGGAGCTCGACGCCGCAACACGGGAGCGGATCCTCGCCGCGGCCGACGGAAATCCGTTGTTCGTCGAGGAGATGATTGCGATGGTGCGCGAGGACGGCAACGGCGAGGTGTCGGTACCGCCGACGATCCAGGCCCTGCTCGAGGCCCGCCTCGACCGGCTCGGGGAAGACGAGCGCGCCGTCATCGAACGCGGAGCGGTCGAGGGGGAGGTGTTCCACCAGACCGCGGTGATCGAGCTCGCGCCGGAAGGAGTGCGGGCGGACGTGCCCCAGCGGTTGCTCGGCCTCGTCCGCAAGGAGCTGATCCGTCCCAGCACGCCGACCCTGGCCGAGGACGAGGCATTCCGCTTCCGTCACCTCCTGATTCGCGACGCGGCCTACGACGCGCTCCCGAAGGCGACGCGCGCCGAGCTGCACGAGCGGTTCGCGGTCTGGTTGGGCGAGCACGCAAACCTCCTCGAGCAGGATGAGATCGTCGGTTACCACCTCGAGCAGGCTTCGAACTACCGGCGCGAGCTCGGCGCGGACCATGCACCGCTCGCCTCGGCGGCTGCCGCGAATCTCGCGCGCGCCGCGCGTGCAGCCCACGGGCGCGGCGATCTCCGCGCTGCGGTCAATCTGCGGAGCCGTGCCGTCGACCTTCTGCCGCTAGGCGATCCGCAGCGGCTCGACTTCCTGGCTTCTCTCGTCATGCCGTCGATCGGGCTGGGCGAGTTCAAGGCAGCCGACGGCCAGATCGCCGAGCTTGCGGAGGCGGACGACCAGGCGTCGCAGGCTTACGCGCTTCTCTTCCGCACAGAGATCGAGATGACGCGAGGCGAGATCGACAACATCGAGCGCGTGCGCTCGAGTATCGACGAAGCGAAGAAGACGTTCGCCGAGCTCGGGGACGAGCGCGGACTTTCTTTCGCCGAACGCGCGCTCGCCGGGACGCTGTGGCTGGAATGCCGCGCCGAGGCTGCAAGCGAAGCCTTTGCGCGCGCCGGCGCGCATGCCGAGAGCGCGGGCGACACCGCTCTCGTCAACGAGGCGACTGCGCAGATGTATGCCTCTGCGGTATTCGGACCGGCGCCCGTGGCGGAGGCAATCGCGGACAGCGAGCGTCGGATCGCCGGTGCCGCCGACAAGCCGCTCGTTCAGGCGAGGACGAAACGCGGGCTGGCCCGCCTTCTCGCACTCGTGGGTGAGTTCGAGCAGGCCCGCGCTCTCATCGAGGAAGGTTCACAGACCATGCGCGAAGCCGGGCTGACCGTGGCCGCCGTGGCCGGGTACCAGACGCGCGGCTTCATCGAGCGGCTGGCCGGTGAAGACGAGGCAGCCGTCGAATTTCTCCGCGAAGGTGCCGAGGAGCTCGGCCGCCTGGGCGACCACCGCTACTTCTCGACCACGGCACTCAGTCTCGTTGTGGCGCTGCTCGAGCTTCGCAGGGTCGACGAGGCGCAGAAGTGGCTGGAAGATGCGGTCGCCGAGATGAATCCGGCAGACGTCGTAGACGTGGCGACGAGCGAGGCGGCCCGGGGACAGATAGCCGCGCTGCGCGGCGACCACGACCGGGCCATCGAGCACGTCGAGCGTGCCGTCGAGCTCGCCGAGCGCAGCGACTTCTACGACTTGCGAACGATCGCTCACGAGCAGCACGCCAAGGTACTGGTGCTCGCCGGCCGCCTCGACGAGGCGCGCGCGGCCTACGAGCGCGCGCTCGCGATCACGCGCGCGAAGGGCGCGACGGCCTGGACCAGCCAGATCGAGCAGTCGCTCGGCCACGTCTGATTCGTTTCGTGGCCGTTCTCTGTGCCCAGTGCGGAACCGAGAACCCGGACGGATTTCGCTTCTGCGGCCGCTGCGCCGCGCCGCTCGGTGAGAGCGCGCCGGCGCAGAGGGCGCGCAAGACGGTCACGGTTCTCTTCGCCGACGTCGTCGGCTCGACAGCGCTCGGCGACTCGCAGGACCCCGAGGCGGTGCGCAGGCAGATGGCGCGCTGGTTCGAGGACGCGCGGGCGATCCTCGAGCGGCACGGCGGCAGGGTCGAGAAATTCGTCGGCGACGCGGTGATGGCGGTGTTCGGCGTCCCGCGCGTGCACGAGGACGATGCGCTGCGGGCGGTGCGCGCGGCGGCAGAGTTGCAGCGCCCCGAGCTACGGATCGGCGTCAATACCGGCGAGGTCGTCACCGGGGAGGGAGAGACGCTGGTCACCGGCGACGCGGTCAATGTGGCGGCGCGGCTGGAGCAGGCGGCCGCGCCGGGCGAGGTGCTGATCGGCGCGGCGACGCAGCGGCTCGTGCGCGACGCCGCCGAGGTCGAACTGCTGCCGCCGCTCGACCTGAAAGGCAAGCCCGCGCCGGTGGAAGCATTCCGTCTGCTCCGCCTCGACCCGGAGGCAGCCGGGGTGGCGCGGCAACTGGGTTCGCCGCTCATCGGACGGCGGCACGAGCTGGAGCGGTTGCGGCAAGACTTCCAGCGCACGGTCGACGAGCGAAGGTGCCAGCTCTTCACTCTCCTCGGCTCCGCGGGCGTCGGCAAGTCGCGGCTCGCCGCGGAGTTTCTCGACGGCCTCCCCGGGCGAGTGCTTCACAGCCGCTGCCTGCACTACGGCGAAGGCATCACCTATTGGCCGCTCGTCGAGGCACTGCTTCAGCTCGAGGCCGACCCTGAGTCGATCATCGGCTCTTCGCCCGCCGAGACGCAGCTCGCGTTCCGCAAGCTGCTCGAGCGCGAGTCGGCGGAGCGGCCGATCATCGTCGTGTTCGACGACCTGCATTGGGCCGAGCCCACCTTCCTCGACCTGATCGAGCACGTCGCCGACCTCTCGCGCGGCGCGCCCATCTTCCTGCTCTGCATCGCCCGCCCCGAGCTGCTCGACGTCCGCTCCGCTTGGGGCGGCGGCAAGCTGAACGCAACGACCGTTTTTCTCGAACCACTCGGGACAGCGGAGTGTGAGCAGTTGATCGACTCGCTCGGCGGAGCCGGCACTGAGACTCGGCTGAAGATCGTCGCCGCATCGGAGGGCAACCCGCTGTTCGTCGAGGAGATGCTCGCGATGCTGCACGAAGAGGGCGACGTCGCCGTGCCGCCCACGATCCACGCGCTGTTGCACGCGCGCCTCGACGCGCTCGACCGTGACGAACGCGCGGTGATGGAGCGAGGCGCCGTCGAGGGCCAGGTCTTCCACCGCGGCGCCGTTGCCATGCTCGCACCCGACACTGACGTCGACCTGCAGTTCCCTCTGCTCGTTCGCAAGGAGCTGATCCGGCCTGACACGCCGACCGTCCCGGACGAAGACGCGTATCGCTTCCGCCACCTTCTGATCCGCGACGCGGCGTACGACGCGCTGCCGAAGGAGACGCGCGCGGAGCTGCACGAGAGCTTTGCCGACTGGCTGGACACGCACGCGGAGCTCGCGGAGCAGGACGAGATCGTCGGCTATCACCTCGAGCAGGCCTATCGCTACCGAGTGGAGCTCGACCCGGATGACGCACAGGCGCCCGTCCTCGCGGAGCGGGCTGCCGAACCGCTTGCGGCTGCCGGCGGTCGCGCGCTCCTCCGCAGCGACCGGTCGGCCGCGACGAACCTGCTCTCGCGCGCGGTCGAGCTGCTGCCGAAAGGGGACGAGCGCCGCATCCCGCTGCTCGTCGACCTCGGCGATGGGCTGGCCGAGCTTGGGCAGTTCGAGCGTGCGGAACAGGTTTTGCTCGAGGCGGCCGACGCGGCCGGCAAGTCCGGACAGCGGGTGCTCGAGCTGCGGGCGACGCTGGAGCTGCGCATGTTTCGGCAGCTGGTCGATCAGACCGCGTTCGAGAAGTTCAAGCGCGCAGCCGAGGCGGCGATCGGCGAGCTCGAAGAGCTCGGCGACGAGGCCGCGCTCGCGCAGGGCTGGGCGATGATCGCCCACGTCCACCTGATGGAGCTGGGCGGCGGGGCGATGGCGGAGGCGCTCGAGCGCTCGATCGAGCATGCACGGCGGGCGGGCGACCGGAAACGGGAGATCGACAGTCTCGTCTGGCTCCTCAACACGTCCTGGTTCGGCCCCATGCCGGTCGACGAGGCAATCCGGCTGGCCGAGGGCGTGCTGGAGCAGCCGGGTGTCGAGCCCGGCCTCGCGGCGGCCGCGGTCCGGGTGCTGGGCTGTCTGTACGGAATGCACGGCGAGTTCGACCGGGCCCGCGAGTTCCTCGACAGGGGGATCACGATGCAGCTCGAGCTCGGGTGGAGGGTGGCCGCGGGATCGGGGACGATGATGGGCGGAATCGTCGAGTTGCTCGCCGACGATCCCGTCGCGGCGGAGCGGCGCATGCGCTTCGGCTACGACATCCTCGAGTCGATCGGAGAAACGGGCTTCCTCTCCACGTTGGCCGGACACCTGGCGGAGGCGCTCTACCAGCAAGGCCGTTACGAGGAGGCCGAGGAGGCCGCGCGGGAAGCCAACGAGCTCGCTGCGCCCGAAGACGTGGAGACGCACCGCCTCTGGAAGGCGGTTGAGGCGAAGGTGCTCGCCCGGCGCGGGGAGCTCGAGGAGGCGGTGCGGCTCGGCCGAGAGGCAGTCGCGTTGTCCGACCAGACGGACTCCTTCGCGCGCGGCGACACGCGGCTCGCGCTCGCGGAGGTTCTGAGCATCGCGGGCCGCACCGACGAGGCGGCGGTGCTCGCCCGCGAAGCGGTCGCAGTCTACGAGGAGAAGGGCATCCGGCCGGCAGCGGACCAGGCGCGGCGGCTACTCGCCGAGCTCTGACGACCACACGTCGCGGTAGATCCGCTTCAGCTCCTCGACGTGATCGACGTACGCGCGCGTCTCGCTGAAGCGAATGCCGGAGCCCCCGGCGAGCCAGCGATCGACGTTGTGCTGGCCGGCGTTGTACGCGGCGAGCGCCGCCTGCTCGTCGTCGTACTTGTCGAGCAGGTGGCGGAGGTACCAGGCGCCGTAGCGGACGTTGATCTCCGGGTTGTAGAGATCCGACCTGTGGAAGTTCGAGCCGCCCGTGTGCAGCGCGATCCCCTCTGCCGTCGACGGCAGGAGCTGCATCAGCCCGATCGCCCCCGACTTGGATTTCGCTCCGGCCTCGAACTTGGACTCTGCCTCGATCACCGCCGCGAGCAGCGCGGGATCGAGGCGGTAGTTGTGCGCATGGCCCCGGACGATCGCGCGGTACTGGAACGGGTAACGCAGCCGCTGGACCGGGTCGGGCGGCGCTTCGACGAACCACGCGCCGATGCCGGCGACCGCGGCAACCACCAGCCCGAGCAAGACGAGCTTCCTCACTTCGTCAGATCTTCAACGACGGACGCGACGAACCTGTCGAGCTCCTCGAGCGAGCCCGCGTTCACGTACGTGTAGTCGGCGCGTTTCGCCTTCTCCTTGTCGTCGATCAGGCGCGTCTCGCGGTCGCCGGGGAGCGGCTCACGCCGCGCCTCGCGGAGCGCCTTCGGAGCGGTGATCACGACGACCTTGTCGAAGCGCGCGTCGCCGCCCGTCTCGTAGAGCAGCGGCACTTCGGTCACCGCGAGCGGCGCGGTCTGCAGCTCGCGCCAATCGAGGTAGCGCCGCACGACCCGCGGGTGTAGGAGCCCCTCGAGCCAGGCGAGTTGCTCGCGGTCCGCGAAGACGACCTCGGCGATGTCCGCGCGGCGCGTCGTTCCGAACTGCTCGAGCAGTGCGGCGCGCACTTCCGGGTCCTCCTCGATCAGGTCGTGGACGATCTCGTCGCTCGAGATCGTCGCCGCGCCGTGACGCGCGAACGCCTGCAATGCCTCGCTCTTCCCGGCGCCGATGCCGCCGGTGATCGCGACATCGAGCCGCTTAGGCTTCCTCGGACTCGGGCTCAGCGGCGTCGGGCGCGGACTCGGCTTCCGGCTCGGGCGCGGCTTCGGCGACGGGCTCGGGCTCCGGCTCCGGCTCGGCTTCGGCAACCGGCTCGGGCTCGGCTTCGGCAACCGCCTCCGCCGTCGCGTCGGCCGGCGCGGCCGAGCCTTCCGCGAACACTTCCTCGGAGAGGCCGAGGTTCGGCGTCAGTTGGCTTCCTTCATCGAGGTCGCCCTCTTCGCCTTCCTGGCCGTCGACGCGCTTCATCGACAGCGACAGCCGACGGCGCTCGGCGTCCACTTCGAGGATCAGCACGCTGACGTCCTGGCCCTGCGCGACGACCTCGCGCGGGTTCTCCACGTGCCGCTGCGCGAGCTCGGAGATGTGCACGAGCCCTTCGACGCCCGGAAGGATCTCGACGAAGGCGCCGAATGTGACGACCTTCGTCACCTTGCCGTCGACGATGTCGCCCTCCTTGTACGCCTCGAGAACCTGCTGCCACGGATCTGCCTGGGTCTGCTTGAGACCCAGGGAGATGCGCTGGCGCTCGCGGTCGATGTCGAGGACCTTCACGTTGACTGTCTGGCCGATCTCGAGCACCTCGGACGGATGGTTGACGTGCGACCACGAGAGCTCCGAGATGTGGATCAGGCCGTCCATGCCGTCGAGATCCACGAACGCGCCGAAGTCGACGATGTTCGAGATCTGTCCTTCGACGACGTCGCCGGGATTGAGCTTGTCGAGGATGCGCTGGCGCTGGTCCTTGCGCTCCTCCTCGAGCACTGCCCGGCGGGAGAGGACGACGTTGTTGCGGGAGCGATTCAGCTCGATCACCTTGCAGCGCAGCTCCTGGCCGAGGAACTCGTCGAGGTCCTGGACGCGGCGGATGTCGACGAGCGACGCCGGCAGGAAGCCGCG
>WNGA01010138.1_pt1 | contig 12551 bp, 12 predicted proteins | sample 5400061 | NCBI WGS metagenome assembly WNGA01 (sample SAMN13153366, study PRJNA577476) | soil metagenome | isolation source: 100 cm soil or saprolite under grassland replicate 2 | place: USA:California | collected 2016-06-15
GTGGTTTCAGATAAGTAGGACCAATAATTTAAGCAATCCTGACAAGCATAGAATCAAAGAAGGATTAGAATATTTCCCAAATGGTTACTGTGAAATGATATTCCCACTTGGTGTTCCTGATGACATTATTGAAAATGTTAATGCATGGCACAAGGACTACATAGAATTGATGGATTATACCAGGAATGAAGAACTTGGCAAGAGAAAATGTAGGGATTGTTTACTCAGTCCAAATAACGAAGGGAGTTATTTTGGCCTCTACAAGTTTATAGCAAATGCATTAGAGACCACAGAATATAATGGTTTGAAACAAAGAAAAGCGAATACACTCTCGGCCTATCCTTGTCAGGTAGTTAATTTCTATACCTGTCCTTATGAGAACGATAAAAGAGATGGAAATCAAATGGTTATAACACGTAACGATCTCTTTAAATTAAATCAGATAGTGGAAATAATTGGAAGAACTCTTTCAAAAGCACTCAATATAAAAGGCACTCGAATAATCTATAAAATCGATCTTCAATTAGGTAAAGTTCAAGAGATGGACACCTTTCTTTGTGGAGATCCGTATGCATATAACTTGCCAGGAGCAAAGCCAATAGACCACAAACTCAATGAGATAATGGAACAAATAGAAAAGTTATCAGTCATTCCAATGACAAACTTAGACGATATATTTACAATCTTAATAAATAAAGAAAAATTGGATACAGTGTTACAAATAGGATTGGACGAAAAATATTTACAGTATAAAGATAAATTGGTTGAATTTTTCATATCCATAAAGAGTAACGCTAGAAAACAAGATCTAGTGGTACGATCTCTTTCAGTTCACAATATAGAAAAAAATAAATGTTCTGTATGTAATCTGCCTGCCAATCTCAACTGCATTAACTGCTTCTGGTAAGGATATTTGGATATGTATGAATCATTTGAAGACACACAGGGATGTACATAGTACAGTGAAATCACGATAGAAACTGTCATAATGATTAAATGTTGAAAGTTTAACAATCTAGTAACGGAATTAAGAACCGCACAGGCAAAAGAATATTCACTTGATAAAGAACAAACCAGTTATGATGATTTGTTAGATGCAATGCGACTTAGTCTGAAAGGTTATGATATTAAATAAAATACAAAATTAAATTAATTAGAAGTTCGATTAAGATTTTTCCAAAAGTCAATCGTTGATTACGGTATAGTATCATTATATTTTTGAATAAATTCACCTGCGTATTTTATAAGATATTTGTTCGTATCATTTCCGAGCCCTGGACCAATCCCAGTTCCGATCCAATATCCAGTTTTCTCATGAAAGAAATTGCAATAATTTGATATGAATGGGTTTAACTTTCGGAAGTGTGGGATCCATATCTGGTGGTATATACTCTGGTGCCGATACTAAACCCGACACAATATAGAGCTAAGATTTTTTCCATACAAGATTTTGTAGGAAGAATTCTCCCGCTCTATAGGAACTTCGTACGAGAGGTCCGGACGCGACGTAAGCAAACCCCATTGACTCTGCAATTTCTCGAAGCTTATCAAACTTTTCAGGCGTAATATATTCCACAACTGACAAATGTGCTGGGGTAGGCTGAAGGTACTGTCCCAAAGTTACAATGTCCACTCCAGCTGATCTAAGATCTTTCAGTGTTTCGATAATTTCGTCCTCTCTCTCTCCGAGACCCAACATTATGGAGGATTTTGTATAGACGGATGATGCAATCTCTTTGCATTTTTTCATAACGGACAATGATCGATCATAGGAGGCTCTGAAATCCCTAATTTTAGATGAAAGGCGTCTCACGGTTTCGACATTATGACTAATGACCTCAGACCCCGATTCAACTACCTTCTTTACGGAGTCTGTTTTTCCACCAAAGTCTGGAATGAGCGTTTCAACTATCGTCCTAGGACACAGACTTTTGATCGCTTTTATCGTTTTGGATATGTGTTCTGCGCCACCATCTCCTACATCGTCTCTACAGACAGACGTAATTATAACGTATTTTAATCCCCACGCCTTTATTGCCCCAGCCACTCTGCTAGGCTCATATGGATCGAGTAAAGCTGGTTTGCCGGTATTAACGGCACAAAATCTACATCTCCTGCTACATATATCTCCCATTATCATGATTGTCGCCGTGCCCATGCCCCAGCACTCGGAAGTGTTAGGGCATCTCGCCTCTTCACAAACAGTATGAAGGTTGCCGGATCTAAGAGATTGTTTAATTTTCTTATAATTTTCCCCACCTGGGGCACTAATCCGAAGCCAGATGGGTTTTCTTATGAGTTCCACTTGAATTAATTAATACATAAGTAGGGGATAATAAAGCTTGAATTAATAGTTAGAGATAAGTTATTAACGATTTACCTGGCTCACAGCTATGAAAACACCACTTTTTGACATTCATAAATCGTACGGAGCAAAAATGGTAGATTTTCACGGATGGGAGATGCCTCTACAATACACTGGAATAATTGATGAACACGTCAATACTAGAACAAACGTTTGTATATTTGATGTTTCCCACATGGGTCGCTTCGAAGTAAGAGGGCCCTATGCTCTAGATTGTTTACAAATGTTGGTAACGAATGACGTTGCCAAGTTAAAAAACTACACCGCACTCTATTCCCCCATTTGTTACGATGATGGAGGCATAGTAGACGATTTAATAATATACAGGAACACTGGGGAAAAATTTCTACTTGTTGTTAATGCATCAAATAGAGAAAAGGATTTACAATGGATTACCCAGCATTGCAGCTCGGCTGATGTTGAAAACATTAGCGATAAAACTATCCTTTTAGCCGTGCAAGGTCCTCTTGCTCAGCATGTGATGGAAAAAGTAACGGGTGTCAAGAACCTGGACACATTGAAACCATTTGAATTTACTGTCACAGATATTTTGGGGGCCGAAACCATTATATCAAGGACGGGCTACACTGGCGAAGACGGGCTCGAAATATTCCTCGATTCGTCAAAAATAGCTATTTGGGACAAGCTCATGAATATGGGATACGAGTTCAAGATTAAGCCTGCCGGTTTGGGCGCACGTGATACACTGCGGATGGAGGCTGGTTTAATGCTCTACGGAAATGACATAGACGAGAACGTTACCCCTTTGGAGGCCCCGCTTAAATGGACCGTAAAATTTGAAAAGCCAGGGTTCATTGGAAAGGAAGCATTGGTTAGAAGGCCGCTTGATAGGAAGCTAGTCGGGTTTGAATTATTAGAAAAAAGAATAGCTAGACATGGCAATGAAATATTTCTAAAAGATAGTGGTCAAAAAATAGGCTTTGTGACAAGCGGAAGCTTTTCACCAACTTTCAAAAAATCTATCGGATTTTGTTTTGTTCCCAATTACGTTTCAGCCGATCAATTAATTGAAATTAATATCGGGGGCAAGCTGTACGAAGCTAAAGTTAAAAATAGCACTCGATTCTATAAGCGAATTGGAAGGTAAGTGTGGATATCATTGATGGAGGCCATTAAATTTACCAAAGAACATGAGTGGGTAAAAATGACAAGTGACGGGTTGGCCGCAATAGGAATATCAGATTTTGCACAGCAACAACTGGGAGATATAGTTTCTGTAGAATTGCCAAAGAGAGGCAGTAAATTCAGACGGATGCAAGCGATGGCCATAGTTGATTCGGTGAAGGCGTCTTCAGACATATATTGCCCAATAAGTGGCGAAGTTATGCAAGTGAACGACGAGCTCTCTGAACATCCTGAATGGTTTAATGAATCTCCCTATGAGCTGGGTTGGATTGTTAAAATAAACCCGTCAGATATAGAGGAACTTGAGGATTTGATGACCCCTGACCAGTACAGGGAGTTCATCGGTGAAATTGAGAAACAAGAATAAAAATGAGAGTCGAAGAAACAATCAAAGACATGGTCGAATGCAAGGGGAATAGGCAATAATTATTATGAATTACATCCCTGTTACTGAAAATGATAAAAAAGATATGTTAAAGCAAATTGGAGTGAAATCAGTAGATGAGTTGCTGGCAGACTTGAAACCCCAAATTCATGAAAATACTAACCTGGGCCTTTCCAAGCCGATGAGCGAGCTGGAACTGTTAGAACACATGAAAAGACTATCTGAAAAGAACAACTTGATGAAGTATTTTATAGGCGCGGGCTCTTACAACCATTATGTCCCTGCTGCAGTAAATCACCTCTTAATGAGGGGAGAGTTTCTAACAGGGTATACACCGTATCAGGCCGAAATGAATCAAGGGACGCTGCAAGCGATGTATGAATTTCAGTCATTCATTTGCCTGCTTACAGGTATGGATGTTGCCAATGCTTCCATGTATGACGGGTCTACCGCGCTGGCAGAAGCAGTGTTGCTCTCTACGTCCTATAATAGAAGGAATGGAGTTTTTGTTAAAAATGGATTGAATCCTCAATATAAGGAAGTATTAAAAACTTACTGCGAAGGCGCGGACCTTGAAATCGTAAATGAGATAAACGAGAACACCACCTGCGTGGTAGCCCAGAACCCTGATTTCTACGGTAACCTGGAAAATTTACAGTACTTGTCCGATAAGGCACACAGAGCCGGTGCTCTGTTTGTTACATGTGTAGTTGAGCCCACATCTCTTGCCGTAGTTCAACCACCAGGATATTACGGTGCCGACATAGCAGTTGGTGAGGGACAGTCCTTTGGCATACCTATAAACTTTGGAGGTCCTTATCTTGGATTTCTTGGAGTGAAGGCTTTTTTATTAAAGAAAATTCCAGGCAGGATTGCTGGTATGACGACTGATTCCAAAGGTAGGAAAGGTTTTGTATTAACATTTCAAGCACGAGAACAGCATATACGAAGAGAACGAGCTACCAGCAACATTACAACCAATGTAGAGTTGATGGCAATAGCGTCAACCATTTACATGGCTCTAATGGGCAGGACTGGATTGAAGAAAGTCGCAAAGCTTTGTTACAGCGGGGCGCATTTACTTCAAAGGAAATTGGCGAAAATGGGATTTAAACTGTTGAATGACAAACCATTTTATAACGAGTTCCTTGTCAGGGCGCCGTCGGGCTCATCTGAAAACGTCCTATCAAATTTACTTAAAGAGGGAATACTAGGTGGCTTGCATTTGGATCAAGATAATATACTAATCTGCTGTACTGAGATGAATTCTCTTCAAGATATAGCATCTTATGCTTCAATAATAAAAGAGACAATATTATCAAAATGAAGCTGATATTCGAATACGAGGAGAGTATTTCTGGTCATGTTCCAGATGCCAGTAATGATGACTTCAGTAATGGCGAAGTACAAGATTTCCTTGCAGACCTGCCAAGGGACTTAATTCGAAAAGAACTTCCTTTACCGAATGTGAGTGAAGTTAATGTAATTAGACATTACAGTAATATGTCAAGGAAGAATTTTGGAGTTGACTTTGGCTTCTATCCGCTGGGTTCGTGTACGATGAAGTACAATCCAAAGATAAACGAAGATATCGCAAGACTTGAAGGCTTCATGCAACTGCATCCATTGTCGCATCAAAGCTGCATCCAAGGTTCCCTGCAGATGATGTGGAAACTTGAGGAATACTTTAAGAAAATCACGGGGATGGATGCTTTTTCCTTGCAGCCTGCAGCGGGGTCGCAGGGTGAACTGTTAGGCGTCATGATAGCTAAAGCCTACTACAAGGAAAAAAAGGAAAAAAGAACCAAGATCATTATTCCTGATTCAGCTCATGGGACCAATCCTGCTACTGCAGCTATGTGTAAGTTTGAAACTATAACCGTCAAGTCAGACTCGCGAGGAAATATGGATATCAATGAATTCAAAGAATTGCTCAAAGATGATATAGCATTGGTTATGTTGACGAATCCTAATACACTAGGACTTTTTGAAGAAAAGGTATTAGAGATAAGCGATCTTGCACATAGGAACGGGACGCTAATGTATTGTGACGGTGCGAACATGAATGCATTACTGGGTATAAGTAGGCCTTCTGATCAAGGGTTTGACCTAATACATTTAAACTTGCACAAAACTTTTTCAACCCCACATGGCGGTGGCGGCCCTGGAGCTGGCGCATTAGGTGTAAAAACACATTTATCAGATTATTTGCCGTTACCAAGAGTAGTAAGAGATGATAAGAATTTTGCATTTGATTACGGTGCAAGAAAGTCTGTTGGTATGACCCGATACTGCTATGGAAATTTTGGCATGCTTGTTAGGGCTTATGCCTATATAAGGTCCTGGGGAACTGACTTAAGAAGAATATCTGAGCATGCTATATTAAACGCCAACTATCTTTGTAGTTTGTTAAAGGAAGATTTTGAACTACCTTATAACCGCAGATGTGCTCACGAGTTCGTTTTGTCATCTAGAAAATTGGGCCAAAAAAGCGCATTGAATATTGCAAAAAGACTTATGGACTTTGGATTTCATCCACCTACTATTTACTTTCCTTTAATTGTTCCTGAAGCTTTGATGATAGAGCCTACAGAAACAGAAAGTAAAGAAACGTTAGATGAATTTGCTGTCGCATTAAGGAAGATTGCAAACGAATTAAAAGAAAACCCAGGTTTTGTCAAAGGAGCTCCATACACTAGATCGGTACAGCGCTTGGATGAGGTTATTGCCGCTCGAAGGCCGAATTTAAGATGGAATGCGAATACCGGATTGGATGGAGAGAAAGGTAAAAAAATAGCGGGTATTGACGAAAGAGAAGATTGGCGGCAAAAGTAATTGTTGAGAACGGCTCATAATGTTTACAAATCTAAAAAGCTTATCAAAATTTCACTCGAATATATAGACGATGGCAAGGTAATCAAATCAATAAGAATTACTGGAGACTTTTTCCTCTACCCAGAAGAGGCTTTGGATCAACTTGAAGGATCGCTGATCGGAACAAAAATCGATAGATACTCTATCAAGGAAACGATCGAAAAGGCCTTACAAAAATGTGAAGCATTTGGTTTTGATTCAGAATCCTTGACAGACGCAATACTAGGATGCTTGAGGCAGGAAAGATAGATAGCTAGAAAGGAAAGAAAGTAAAAACCAAAAAAGACAGGTTTAGATCGAGTTTGAAATTTAACAGCATCAGGCTTCTTGAGACTGGCTTCAGCCCAGGATCATGGAATATGGCTCTTGACGAGGTTTTGCTTACAAACTGCATAGACGATAACACTCCAATTTTAAGACTTTATGGTTGGTCTCCTGCGGCCGTCTCAATAGGATATTTCCAGAGCATGGATGAAGAAGTAAATGTAGACAAATGCAATGACCTAGGCATCGAAGTTGTGAGAAGGATGACGGGGGGTGGAGCGGTGCTGCATCAGTCTGAATTAACCTATTCATTCATTACAAAGACATATCCTATGAATATATTGGCGTCGTACCAGCTAATATGCGATCCCGTAGTAATGGGCATTAATAAACTCGGTTTTAGGTCAATGTATGTTCCACTAAACGATATTCTTGTAAATAACAAAAAGGTATCTGGAAATGCTCAGACTAGGAAAAATAATACACTTTTGCAACATGGAACCATACTATTGAATGTCGATTTTGATAAGATGTTTTCTGTTCTAAATGTTCCCTCAGAAAAGGTCAAAGACAAAATGTTAGAGGACGTAAAATCAAGAGTAATGGCATTGAATAAGACCTTCGAAGAGGTTGCTTACAATTTGAAGGAATCATTTTCTGAAAAATTTAATGCCCAATTTATTCTTGGTGGCTTGACGGATAAAGAAAAAAAAGACACTAAAAAACTTGCAAGTGAAAAATATTCTGCATATCAGTGGAATTGGAAAAGGTAGATAGCTAACATGAGCTGAAAAATGTTCCGAATGAAGGTCCAGATAGGGGAATATGGCTAGCTTTCCACTGTAATCTAAACGGGATATAAATTACATGTGTAGTAGTCTGCCGGACGGTGCATTGCGCTAATCAATTAGAATCCTTATTTTGTAGTAATGGGAACTTAGCACTGGAATGTACGATGCAGCAGTCATAGGAGGAGGGCCAGGAGGTTACACATGCGCTATTAGATTGGCTCAACTTGGTGGTAGTGTATGCTTAATTGAAAAAGATGGATTAGGAGGAACATGTACTCAAAGAGGATGCATTCCTACGAAATATCTACACTCATTGGGAGATATAATAAGGAGAGCAAAAAATGCAAAGAAGAGCGGACTAAATATCGAAATGGAATTGAACTATAAAATTATTAAGTCTAGGATGCAGGCTACGGTATCTAGGCTGGCTTCAGGCATAAAGTTACTCTTAAAGACTACTGGTGTGGATCTAATCGATGGAACCGCACATATAGTTTCAAAGACCGAGGTGCTTGTAAATGGCAGAAGTATAAAGACAAAGAATATTGTCATTGCTACGGGTAGCTATCCTATCTGTTTAGCAGATCTAGAATTCGAAGGTGACATACTATCGACCACTTCAATTCTGCAATTAAACGACTTACCTAGGTCTGTTACCATTATAGGTGCTGGATATAGCGGATGCGAATTTGCTTCTATATTAAATGCTCTCGGAAGCAAAGTCACCTTAATAGAAGCTGAAAATCACCTGATGCCTAATCAGATTCAAGAAATTGGGAATACGGTAGAAAAGTACATGACGCTAGATGGTATAAATGTAATGACAAGCTCAAGAGTTGAAAAAATCTTCGACAGAACAGCAGTCGTTAACGGAGAAAAAATTGAGTCAGAGAAGATACTTGTTTCCATAGGTAGAAAACCAAGCTTGAATAGTCAAGAACTAAATAATATAGGCGTAAATTTCGGCCGCAAAGGTATCGCTGTGGATAAAAGAATGAAAACCAACATCGATAATGTATATGCAATAGGTGACGTGACCGGATTGTATGAGCTTGCACATGTGGCAGCCAGACAGGGCGAAGTAGCTGCGGAAAATATTATGGGATTGGAACAGGCAGGCATCGACTACCGATGCGTACCCGCTTGTGTATTCACCTACCCTGAGGTTGCATTCGTAGGCCAGTTAAGCGGAAGGACTGGTGAATTTCCATTTAGAGCTAGTGCCAAGGCAAATTGTCTGGGGGACACGAGAGGCAAGGTTAAAGTCTTTGTGCGTGATGAAATGGTTGTCGGGACATATATCATAGGGTCGCACGCTGGGGAGATGATAGGTGAGGCAGCGTTAGCGGTCAAGTTTGGCCTTGCTCCCAACGACATATTTGAGACAATGCACACGCATCCTACACTCCCAGAGTCTTTCGCCGAAGCCTTAAGAGCCGTCGATAATGAAGCAATTCACATTCCACATTCGGTGTAAAATAACGTTACCTGATAGAGAAATTATTTTAGTGACATTTCCGTATCTAAACGCAAATGATTTGTATTATTTTAAATTAGAAAAGATAAAAAGGAATTCGATTCTATATTAGAAGAACAAGATAAACATTGGCAAAATCTAAAAAATAAAAAATCATTCATTTATGTTACCACACTCATGACAAACAGAATCGCCATCTAGCCATTCACCGCATTTTTGGCAGTGGGTTATTTTCTTGTCTGCGATCATTCTTTCATCAACCTCTCCACGTTTATGATAATACCGATTGATTCCAGTTTCTTTAGGACCATTTCCAAAGTAATTTCCTTTGCTTCTTTTCCTTTGCTTTCATTTCCATTTTTCTTATTTACAAAAATTGCAACGTAGAATTATAAATGTGGAAATTTTTAGCCTTTTCGGTTATTATTTATTTCGTGCAAGTTATAATTATTAATGCAACTGATGGGTTGATTCGTTGTTTCTTGCTTGGTAGGCAACGAATAGTTCAGTCCTCCCCATCGGTTCGCAAGCAAGTATGTATACTGGTGGGCAACATGTCTTTCCATTACGATTCATTAAGCCCACCAGTTTTTTAATACTGTAGGTTCCTTTTAGATGACAGATTTTTTAAATCTCCTCTGGATAGGGATCACGGCGTTCGTCGCTTCTAACATTGATGATACTTTTGTCCTAATATTGTTATTTTCAAGTCCTGGTCTGTTGGCGCGTAATATTATCCTTGGACAATTTCTTGGAATAGCAGTGCTTGTATTGATCTCATCGTTTGCTGCCTTTCTTGCTTTGGCAGTTCCTTTATTTGTTATTGGCCTAATGGGTTTTATTCCGATTATTCTAGGAGTTAAAAGGTTGTTAGAATTACGAGAGATGCCCAAAGAAAAGAAACAATTTTTGAAAACAGAACATTTATCATTCCTTTTAGTGTCAGCCGTAACCATATCTAATGGCGGCGATGACATCGGTGTATTCACCCCGCTTTTTGCGAAATACAATACAGTCGATGAAGTAACGATTCTTGTAATCCTTTTTATGGTAATGACTGGACTCTGGTGCATCGTAACTTTTTATTTTATCAGACATCCTTTCATAGTTTCTCGCATCAAATACTTTAGTCGTATCGTAACTCCTTTCGCGTTGATAGGTGTTGGAGTTTATATAATTTTAGATTCTTTTGTTTTATAACTAATTTTTTTGAATTATTATATAGAAACACCATCATGTATAATAATTCGAATATTATTAGTTCAGTGCGATTTACTTGTACCAGTATGCTTTAATGTTTTTATAACCATGTTGGGATGATGTCGAACTCTAAACTCATTACTGCTTTTGCTATAATCATGATAGTAACGTTTGCGATGACAAGCATCGTATTTGCCGATTCAGACAAGGATTATTGCTATGATCAGGTTGGAGACGGACATCCATGTTCTGATACTAAAAAAGAGTGTAGACATGATCAGAAAAATGATGAAATAGCCGAAAGTCCGTGTTATAACAAAGATAGAACACCTTAGAGCGAATTAGTTTTCATTTTTAGTGATTGGTATACTGCATTATATTTGTGGGAGATCTGTTTTGGAACAATCTATAATCCTCATTACTAAAATATAACTAACTTACGGGATTGCGAGAAAATACTTGTATATCATTATTCTTTCTGTCTGACACATAGACATTTCCATCATTGTCTAATGCCAAATGTTCGGGATCTCTAAACTGACCGGGCTGTGTTCCGTATGATCCAAATTTTGTAATAAAATCACCTTCATTATCATATTTTAAAACTCGAGGTTGCATGCTGCACCCGGGATCTGATTGAGGATCCGTTACATATACATTATCATGTCTATCCAACGCAATGTGCTCTATATGACAGAACTGATTATTAGAGGTGCCCTTAGTGCCCCACGAACGTCTTTACCTCATATAGATACATAATCCTATCAGCCAAAATGAGGTTCAGATAATAATTTATTTATCGAATCGTAAAAATAAGGGTACTACTTAGAAGTATGGGAATTAGTTCGGGGTTGATGTAAATGGCTCAATTGAAGAAGCCAATTTTGATAGTCGATGAGGAAAAAGGCGTAGGCGGAACATTTGAAACGATACTCGGAAATTTTGGATTTGATATAGATTACTTTACAGATCCGGTTCTGGCTTTGGAAAAATTCAAACCAAATCTATATGACTTGACGATATTGGATATTAAGATGCCTAAAATTAATGGCTTCGAATTATATGACCAACTGAAATCAAGGGATTCGAACATCAAGACACTATTTATCACAGCACTGAGTAGTGTGGAGTCTTACAATACTCATAATAGTAAAGTGTACCCTTTAAAGGGACAAAGACATTTCATGGCGAAACCGGCAAGACAAGTTTATTCAATGATAAATTAGCAAAAAAGAAATTGAAGAATCCAGGGCATGGCATGATCGAGAAAATGAGGAGTCTATATACAAACGAGATCTTCAGAAAAGGATTGAATTGATAAATTGGGTTCTAGAAAATATGAAGAATCCCAATGTTCAGATTTGTGTTCTTATTGAATCTAAAATGAATGAAATTATACTAACGATAAATCAGACGCATTCAATATTCGAGTCTGATAAACTGCACAGCGAACTAAGGATATTGGATTGGATTTTTTATCAAGTTTGTAGTTACGATATTATTAATTACGTAGTCGGCTGAATGAAGAATTTAGACTTAAGAAGAAAATTGAAGTCCTTGAAGTACAAAAATCTCGATTTGAAACAATAATAAAAGACGTGTACCATTATCAGCAGCGTACAGAATTAAAATTGTGAACAGAAATATAAAATCGGTTTATTTCATGTATGCCAAGATTTCCCTTTATACAAATTAACTTGGAAATTAGATGGTATTAACCTAGTGGAGTTTTACTGTGAAAAACATTTCGATAAAATTATTTAATAAATACCGGTGGGACTGGAAGCGCAAGCGTAGAGAATCCCACCGGGGGTACGGCATGTCGATTTAACAGAGTACTTCGAATTATGCTACTAAATATAAAGAATCTGCCTTAACTAAGTTAACTCTGAAAACATTAGAAATTTCTAAGTAATCCCGGGAATCTTCTATTATCCTAACAATATCTCTTTTCTTGAGTACGAACGTTATTGAGTTAGATTAATTGTTCCATTCATCATGTCAGGATGATACTTACAATGATATCCTAGTTCCCCTATTTGATCAGTT
>WNGA01010139.1_pt1 | contig 12551 bp, 13 predicted proteins | sample 5400061 | NCBI WGS metagenome assembly WNGA01 (sample SAMN13153366, study PRJNA577476) | soil metagenome | isolation source: 100 cm soil or saprolite under grassland replicate 2 | place: USA:California | collected 2016-06-15
AGGTCTTCCACACGATCACGCGCCGAGAGGCCGAACGTGGCGCGCTTGCGTGCGCTGGCCAGCGTGACCGGGAAGCGGTCCAGCGCTGCGGGCAGCACTTCGCGATCGTGCTCGACCGCGAGATCCAGTCGGTGCCGTACATCAATTTTGTCGAGAACCCGGACGGCATTCCGGGCGACAACGGCGCCCAGATCGAGATGGGGCGGGGCGGCTCGCTCGGCGACGCCAAGCGGCTGGCCCTCGTGCTGCAGACAGGTGCACTGCCGGTCAGCTTCGAGACGGCCGAGCGCACGGACGTGTCGGCCACGCTCGGCAAGGATTCGCTTACCGAGGCCAAGAAGGCGGCGATCGTCGGCCTCCTGATCGTCGCGCTCTTCCTCCTCCTGCTGTACCGCTTCCTCGGCCTCGTCGCCGTGATCGGCCTCGGCATCTACGCCGCGTTCCTGTACGCCGCGATCCTGCTCTTCAACGTGACGCTGACGCTGCCGGGCTTCGCGGGGCTGATCCTGACGATCGGCGTCGCGGCCGACGCGAACGTCGTCGTCTTCGAACGCATCAAGGAAGAGGTGCGTGCGGGGAAATCCGTCCGCGCGGCGATCGCGGCCGGCTACGCGAAGGGCTTCCACACGATCCTCGACGCGAACGTGGTGACAGCGATCACGGCGCTCGTCCTGTTCGCGGTCGCGACGGCGCAGGTGAAGGGCTTCGCGCTCATGCTCCTGATCGGGACCGTGATCTCGCTGATCACGGCCGTCGCCGCCACCCGTGCGATGCTGGGCCTGCTGGCGGGGTTCCGCTGGTTCAACCGGCCGCGCTTCATGGGCGCGCACGGGCAGCAGACGGCCAAGTGGCTTCAGATCGACTTCATGCGCCGCCGCTACCTCTGGTTCGGCATCTCCGGAGCCATCCTCGTGCTCGGCGCCGCCGCGCTCGGTGCGCGCGGGCTCAACCTCGGGATCGACTTCAAGGGCGGGACGCAGCTGAGCTTCAAGACACCCGCCGCTCACACGACCGGCGACGTGCGGCAGGTCATGAGCGTCCAGGGCTACGGCGACGCCGTCATCCAGGGTCGCGGGAAGGCGACGAACGACGCCTACAAGAGCTTCCAGATCCGCACGAAGGCCCTTTCCGGGGACAAGCTCAGCCAGGTCACGACCGCCCTCGAGGACCGCCTGCAGACGACCGCGCCCGGGGCGACGACCGTCTCGTCGAGCTTCGGCCGACAGATCGCCAAGGCCGCGATCACCGCGATCATCGTCTCACTCTTCCTCGTCGTCTTCTACATCGCGATTCGCTTCGACTTCAAGTTCGCCGGCCCGGTGATCGTTGCGATGCTGCACGACGTCCTGATCTGCATCGGGATCTACGCGCTCGTCGGGCGGGAGGTGACGAGCTCTACGGTCGCGGCCATCCTGACCGTGCTCGGCTACTCGATCTACGACACGATCATCATCTTCGACCGCATCCGGGAAAACATCCCGATCATGCGCCGCTCGTCGTTCGCGACGATCGCAAACGTCTCCCTCTGGGAGACGATCCGGCGCTCGCTGGCCACGTCGTTCATCACGCTCTTGCCGGTTGGCGCACTCTTCCTCTTCGGCGGCGAGACGCTCAAGGACTTCGCCTTCGCACTGATCGTCGGCATCGCTTCCGGTGCGTACTCATCCATCTTCGTCGCGGCGCCGCTGCTGACGATCTGGAAGGAGCGCGAGCCGGAGTATGAGCGCCGCAAGGACGTCACGGTCGGCAAGGCCGGGATGGAGGCGGCGCTCGAGGCGGCCACCGAGAGGGCGGCAGAGGAGCCGGCGCCCGAGCTCGCACCCGTGGCCACGCTGGACGGCGCCGACGGTGGCGCCGCAGCGGCGGCGGCCCAGGCGAAGCGAGAACGCCGACGGCAGCGTCGACGCGCTCGCCCACATGGACGAGCCCGTTAGACGACTCGCGCTCGCCCTCGTCGGCGCGGTCGCGCTGACGGCGGAACGTGCGGACGAGCTCGCGGACTCGCTCGCGGAGCGCGGCGGCATGAGCAAGGAGGAGGTGCGCGCCCGGATCGACGAGGCGTCGACCCGCTGGCGCGGCGATGCCGTGCGCATGGGCGAGCGTGCGGGGGCGACACTCCAGGGTGCTCTGCGCGAGCTCGGTCTCGTAACCCGGGACGAGTGGGACGAGCTCGAGCTGCGGGTGGCACAGCTCGAGCACCGCCTCCGCTTGCTCGAGTCGCGGTCGCCTCAGCCGACGACGCGGTAGAGCCGGCCGCTCCCTCCGGAGACGGCGTACAGCTCCCCGGCGGAATCTTCACCGAAGCTCGACAACTGTCCGATTCGCGCGGGTTCCTTGCGAAGGCCGACGGCGCGACCGTCCTCGATGCGTAGGCTCCAGATCGTTCCGGAGCACCAATCACCGAAGAAGTAGCGGCCCAGGAGCGACGGGGCCGCGTGGCCCCTGTAGACGTAGCCGCCCGTCACCGAGCAGCCCTGCTCGTGCGAATAGGCGCTGACGGGAAAGACGAGCTCGCCTGCCGCAGAGGGAGATCCGGCCCTGAACCGTGTTCGCCCTTCGTAGATGCGCCAGCCATAGTTGGCCAACGCGCTCACCCACTCGCGCGGCCGGAAAGTCGATCTCCTCCCAGTCGCTCTGCCCGACGTCTGCGATGTACAGGTCCCCGGTGGCGCGGTCGAACGAGAATCGCCACGGATTGCGCAGGCCGTAGCCGATCGTCTCCCATTGCGCGTCCTCCCGAGACGGATCGATCCGCAGCAGCTTCCCGAGGCGGTCCTCGGGATCCTGCGCATGGTTTTCCGGATCCCCGCCGGCCCCGCCGTCGCCCATGCCCACGTAGAGCAAGCCGTCGGGGCCGAACTGCAACTGGCCTCCGTTGTGATTCGCGTACGGCTGCCTGACGAACAGGAGCTGCCGCGCGCTCGAGAGAACCGCCCGGCCCTTACGCGAGCGGAATTCGACCACACGCGTGTCGCCGTTACGGTCGGTGTAGTCGACGTAGAACCGGTGATTGCGTGCGTAGTCTGGACTGAAGGCCACGGAGAAGAGGCCTCGCTCACCGCCGCTCGTGACCCGCGACCTGATGTCGAGAAACGTTCCGGCGATTCGGCGGCCGACGAGGTACCGGATCCGTCCCGCCTGCTCGACGACGTAGAGGCGGTTTGGCTCCCCAGGCGCGAATCCCACGAACGTCGGGCTGTCGAAGCCCGACGCATAGGCCTTGAGATTTGCGCTCGACGGCGGTCCCGACCGTACGAACGGTTTCACGATCACGATCGCGACGACAAGAGCGATCGCACCGGCAACCTTTGCAGCGAGGACGAGGAAGGACCGGTGCCGATCCCGCCGCTTCACGCAGCCAGCGTACCGAGCTGGCCCTTCGGCACCTGTCCGGTGCCAGGCAGGTGGCAGGTCCGAAACAGGCGGCTCGCGAGGAGAAGCGCGGCCCCCGTGCAACACTGAGCCCATGGCTCAGCCGGCTACGCGCAACCTCGGACGCCTCTCGGAGATTGCCCAGGTCGCCGTCCGTCACGGCTTCGGCTACTGGTTCGACACCCACCGTCTGACCGACCTCTTCCCGCGGCGCAGTCCGCGCCTCGAGGTCGACGGCCAGCCGTCGCAGCGCGGCCAGCATCTCCGCGAGATGCTGGACGAGCTCGGCCCGACGTTCGTCAAGTTCGGGCAGCTGCTCTCGACCCGGCCGGACGTCCTTCCCCCGGACATCATCTCGGAGCTGCGCGGCCTCCAGGACGACGTGCGCCCGTTCCCCGTCGCCGACGTCGAGCAGGTCGTGGAGGAGGACCTCGGGCTCTCGGTCGACAAGCTCTTTGCGGAGTTCCAGGAACGGCCGATCGCCGCCGCCTCGATCGGCCAGGTCCATCGCGCGACGCTCCCGAACGGGAAGCGCGTCGCGGTGAAGGTGCAGCGCCCCGGTGCGCCGCGCCAGATCGAGGCCGACGTCGCCCTCCTCTATCAGGCCGCCCGGATCGCGAAGGAACGCGTGCGCGCGCTCGACTTCATCGACGCACGACAGCTCGTGGACGAGTTCGCCCGCTCGATCCGCCAGGAGCTCGACTACCGGCTCGAGGCGCGCAACGCCGACGCCTTCCACCGCAATTTCGCCGGACATCCACACGTCCGCGTCCCCCGCGTCTACTGGACCTACACGCGCAGCCGCGTCCTCACGCTCGAGTGGCTGGACGGGACGCAGGTGGTCGATCTCGATCCAGACGAGTGGTCGATCGAGGACCGGCGCGACATCGCTTACCTGATGACCGAGACGTGGATGACGATGATCTTCCGGCACGGATTCTTCCACGGCGACCCGCACCCGGCCAACATCCTGGCGCTCGGCCGCGCCGATCAGATCGGCCTCGTCGACTTCGGCGCCGTCGGAAAGCTGACCGACGACGACATGACGAAGCTCACGCGCCTCTTCATCGACGCCGCCTCGGAGAACGTGGACGCGCTGCCGCGCCGGCTGGCCGAGCTCGGCGTGCGCTATCCGAAGGAGCGCGAGGAGGAGTTCCTGGGCGAGCTGCGCGAGATGTATTACCGCTACTACGGCGCCAGCCTCGCGGAGATAGATCCGCTGCAGGTGATCCGGGAGGCGTTCCAGCTCATCTACTCGATGAACCTGCGCCTGCCGACGCGCTTCCTCCTGCTCGACAAGGCGATTGCGACGCTCGGGTCGGTCGGCGTCGAGCTCTATCCCGACTTCAACGTCTTCGAGGTTGCGCGTCCCTACGCGCGCGGGCTGCTCATGGAGCGGTTCGGGCCGCGCCGGATGGCGGCGCGCGCCCGCAAGGAATCGTTGCGCCTGGGGCAGATCGCACTCGAGCTGCCGTACCAGATCCACGACGTGCTCCAGGAGATGCGCGACGGCGAAATCGAGGTCGGGTTCGTCCACAAGGGTCTCGAGGACTTCCTCAACCGGATGGACGTCGTCTTCAACCGTCTCGTCGTCGCGATGATCGTCGCCGGCGGGCTGATCGGGTCGAGCCTGATCGGGATCTTCGCCAAGGCGGGGCCGCACCTGCTCGGGATCAACGTCATCTCCGTGATCGGCTTCGCCCTGTCCGGCCTGCTCGGGGTCTGGCTGCTGTGGGGCGTAGTCCGAAGCGGTCGGCTGTAGAACATTCGTCACGCTTTCACGCAAAAGGACATCTGGTCGTGCGTCGATCGCGGCGCTACGTTCGGTCGCATGTCGACGGCGCTGCTGCTCGCCGAGCCCGAGCCCGACACCCGGGGCTTCCTCGAACGCCATCTGAGGAACGACGGCTTCCAGGTCGTCGACGACGCGGCCCGTCCCGATCTCGTTCTGCTGGGGGACACCGCGGCACTGGACGAGTTTCGGGCGCGCCACGGCAACGTGCCCGTGATCGTGCTCGGGGAGCCGGAATCCGACGCCGTCGACCGGGTGCGCGCCCTCGACCGCGGCTGCGACGACTTTCTTGCGCGGCCCTTCGACTACGAGGAGCTGCTGGCGCGCATTCGCGCAGTGCTGCGGCGCACGGCGCCTCCTGCGCACGAGGCCATGCTCGCCGGGCCGATCACCGCGGATCTCGCGACCCGTTGCGTCGCAGTGGACGGCGTCGCGGTCGCGCTCGCCGGCAAGGAGTACGAGCTGCTCCTCAAGCTGATGACCGATCCGACACGCGTCTTCACAAAGGAGCAGTTGCTCCGTGAGGTCTGGGGATTTCGCTCGCTCGGCCGCACACGCACCCTCGACTCGCACGCGTCGCGGCTGCGGCGGAAGCTCGCGGCGGCGGCACCAGGGATCTTCGTCCTAAACGTGTGGGGCGTCGGCTACCGGCTGCTCGCGGAGGACTCCAGCCCGCGCGTCTCCAGCCACGCGCCGAACTGGGCCCAGGCGCCGAGGTAGCGACTGAGCCGGCGAAAGCCCTCACTCACTTCGATTCGAGTCTGGATCGCACAGACCGCGCAGAGTCCCAGCGGCTCCGGCGCGGGTAGCTCGCGACAACGGATGCACATACTCGTAGAACGATCGAGACGTGAGCGGAGTTGCGCCGTATAGGCTCGGTCCGTGAGCGCGTTCGGCGACGTCTCCTCGCTCGACCTGCGGCGCATCTGGGACGGCGTCCACGGTCGCGTCGTCCACGGGGAGCGGATCACGCTCGGGGTGATCGAGCTCGATCCCGGCCGCGTCGTGCCCGAGCACAGCCACGAGCACGAGCAGCTCGGGATCTGCTTGGCCGGCTCGCTCGTCTTTCGTGTCGGAGACGAGTCGCGCGAGCTCCGCGCCGGAGAAACATGGTGCATTCCCAGCCGCGTCCCGCACGAGGTCCACGTCGGTCCGGACGGTGCGGTGGTCGTGGACGTCTTCGCGCCCACACGGGACGATTGGCGCGAGGCCGAGCGCGTGGATCGCCGGCGACCGCGCTGGCCCTAGAGCAGGGCGCCCTCCAGGCGGAGCAGTGCTTCCTTGCGCTCGAGCCCGCCCGCGTAGCCGACGAGCTTCCCGTTCGCGCCGATGACTCGGTGGCACGGCAACACGATCGGCAGAGGATTGCGGTTCATGACCGTGCCCACCGCGCGTGCCGCCCGCGGTCGTGCAGCGCGCGCAGCCAGCTCTCCGTACGTCACGATCTCCCCGTAGGGAACGCGCGCGAGCTCCTGCAACACACGGCGGTTGAACTCTGCCAGCAGGGCGAGATCGACCCGGAGGTCGAACTGGCGCCGCTTGCCCTCGAAGTACTCGTCGAGCTGGCGCCGCGCCGGATCGATTGGCAGCGCGGACCGGAGAACGCGGACACCGAAGGCCCGCGCGAGTCGCTCGAGCTCACGCTCGGGCTCTGCGTCGTACGCGATCCGGCAGAAGCCTCGGTCGGTCGCCGCGACGAGCAGCGTCCCCACCGGCGAGTCGACGAGGTCGTAGGCGACGTCCAGGAGGCTCTCGCGCGCGGCGGCGTCGCGGAAGCGGCGGTCGAGCTCGGGGGAAACGGCGGTCACGGAAGCTCCTTCCTTCGTAGTCGGCGGATGCCCGAAGAGGCGGCCTGGCGGGCGGCGGTTGCGTTCGAGCCGAGCGCCGCCCCGATCTCCGCGTAGTCGAGGTCGTACCCGTACCGGAGGACGACGGCGGCGCGCTCGGTCGGCGGCAACTCCTCCGCCAGGTGCTCGAGCTCGGCGAAAGCGGGACGCCCGTCGAGCGCCGCGACCTCGGGGAGCTCGGCGTCCGCTCGAGGACGGCGATGCTCGTCGATCGCGATCCGGCTCGCGATCGTGTACGCCCACGCGCGGAGATGCTCGGCGTGACGCAGGTTCGGATACGCGCGCAGGGCGCGGAGGAACGTCTCCTGGAACGCGTCTTCGGCACGGTCTCGCCCGAGCCGGCGGACGAGGAAGGAGAAGATCTCCTCGCGGTGCTCTTCGTAGAAGCGCTCGAAGGGCGGCAACGTCATCGGCGACATCTTGAAACGTCGGAGGCGGTCGAGGTGTGAGGATCCCGCCGTGCGTGTCGCAGTGGTGGGCCACGTCGAGTGGGTCGAGTTCGCGCGGGTGGAGGCCGTGCCCCGGCCCGGAGAGATCGTCCACGCCCTCGACCGTTGGGAGGAGCCCGCAGGGGGCGGCGCTGTCGCCGCCGTTCAGCTCGCGCGGCTCGCCGGGGGGTGCGTGCTCTATACCGCGCTGGGTTCGGACGAGCTCGGCAGGCGCTCGCGGGCGGAGCTGACGCGTCTCGGCGTGGAGGTGCGCGCGATTCCCGAGCCAGAGCCGACGCGCCGGGCCTTCACGTTCATCGACGAGACCGGCGAGCGAACGATCACGGTGCTGGGAGAGAAGCTGCGCCCGCGCGGCGGGGACAGCAGGCTCCCCTGGCGTGAGCTGGCGGGCATGGACGCGGTCTACTTCGTCAGCGGCGACGCTGACGCGCTCCGTCACGCGCGTCCGGCCCACGTGCTCGTCGCCACCGCGCGCGAGTTGGCCACGCTTCGTGAAGCCGCCGTCGAGCTCGATGCGCTCGTGGGGAGCGGGGAGGACGAGGCCGAGCTGTACCGGCCGGGTGACCTCGATCCGCCACCGCAGGTCGTCGTCACGACCTCCGGCGGCCTCGGCGGCTGGGTGCAGCCGGGCGGTCCCTTCCGCCCGGCGCCGATACCGGGGCCGGTGGTCGACGCCTACGGCTGCGGCGACTCCTTCGCCGCTGGGTTCACGTTTGCCCTGGCGCGCGGCGATTCCGTCGAGCAGGCGGTGGCGCTCGCCGCCCGCTGCGGCGCGGCCGTCATGACCGGGCAGGGCCCTTACTCGGCGCAGCTCGACGCCCGGTCGGCGGAGCCCTGAGCGAACCCGAAATCCCCCTTTCGGGGTGGACAGGTGGGGACTTGTGGTTTAAAGTGGGGCAAAGTGGAAATCTCCATCAGGCCCCAGGATGCTGCTCGGCGCATACGACCACACCCTCGATGACAAGAACCGTCTCACCCTTCCCGCCAGGTTCCGTCAGTCCTTTGCGGAGGGTGTGGTCGTCACCAGGGGCCTCGACGGGTGCCTGTACGCCTACCGTCGTGCGGATTGGGATCGACTCGTCGAGTCTCGACTCGCCGCGCTGGATCCGCTCAGCCCGGCGACGCGCCGGCTCCAGCGGTTCTTCTACGCCGGGGCGTCCGAGGCCGAGCTCGACAAACAGGGCCGCGTGATGATCCCGGCCCAGCTGATCGAACACGCAAAGCTGGGACGGGAGGTCGTCATCGCCGGCGTCAACGACCGGCTCGAGATCTGGGACCGCGCCGCATGGCGCAAGGAGCTGGCAGAGGTCGAAGGGAGTGCGGAGGATGTTGCCGAACGCCTTGCAACCCAGCGCGACTGATCACGTTCCCGTTCTCGCCGAAGAGGTGCGCGAGCTCCTCGCGGTTCGGCCCGGGGAGACGGTCATCGACGCGACCTTCGGTGCTGGAGGCCACGCCGCGTTGCTCGCGGCCGACCTCCAAGGACGGGGAAAGCTCATCGCCATCGACCGCGATCCGGGCGCGCGTGCTTACTTCGATCGCTTCGCCAAGCGCTCCGGCGTGCAAACGCGGTTCCTGCGTGGCGACTTCGCCGTCGTCCTCGAGCAACTGGCACAGAACGGCGTCGAGGCGGATGCGATCCTGCTCGACCTCGGCGTCTCGTCGATGCAGATCGACCGGCTCGAGCGTGGTTTCTCGTACACGGCGGACGCTCCGCTGGACATGCGCATGGATCCGTCGGCTGACGTGACCGCCGCCGGGATCGTCAACGAGGCGGCGGAGCGCGATCTCGCGACGATCTTCAAGCGCTACGGCGAGGAACGCTATGCGCGGCAGATCGCCCGGGCGATCGTCCGCCGCCGCAAGGAGCGGGCGTTCGAGCGGACAGGTGATCTCGTCGAGACGATCAAGGCGGCGATTCCGGCGCCGGCCCGCTTCGGCGACGGCCATCCGGCGAAGCGCGTCTTCCAGGCGCTGCGCATCGCGGTCAACGACGAGCTGGGATCGCTCGAGGCGGCGCTGCCGGCCGCCTTCGCGATGCTGCGCGCCGGTGGCCGGATTGCCGTCATCAGCTTCCACTCGCTCGAAGATCGTCAGGTCAAGCGCTTCATGCGCGACCTCGAGCGCGGCTGCGTGTGTCCGCCCGACTTTCCGATCTGTGTGTGCGGGAAGGAACCGGAGTTGCGGTCGGCCTCCCGCAAGGCAATTCGTCCGAGCGCGCGCGAGACTGCGGCCAACCCCCGTTCCTCGTCCGCACGGCTACGGGTGGGTATCAAGACATAGTGGCCCTCCTGGCCGTATCCGGCGGCGCCTGGCCCGCGATCACGCGGCGCGCTGCCGCGTCCTCACTCGGGCTCGGGCCGTCGAGCCCGCGCCCTCCCTGCCTCCTTGCATCACTTGGTGGTCGCGACCCAGGCATCCACCAATACGACCGGAAGGGCCATTAATGGCGACCTGGGCCGCACGTGCCGAAGAAGCGCCGGCTCTGCGCTCGGCTCCGCGCGTCGTCCGGCGGGAGCGGCGTGTCACCGGTGGTGTGCTCTGGATCGGGATCGTCGCAGGACTGCTGGCCGGGGTCGTCGCAATGAACGTCGCCGTGCTCCGGCTGAACATGAAACTCGACCGCCTCGGCCGGGAGCGAGCCGATCTGCGCGCGCAGAACGCCGACCTGTCCTCACAGCTGTCGAGCGCGGCTTCGACTCCGCGGATCCAGAGGCTCGCCGCGAAGCGTGGGCTGACAGAGGCGACGTCGAGAGAGACCACCTACCTGACAGTTCCGCGCTAGAGGGAGGAGCCCATGAACCGCCTCGTCAACCGGCGGATCCGACTCTTCCTCGCGGCGCTGACGATTGCATTCGCGGCGTTACTGCTTCGCGCGACGTGGCTCCAGGGTGTGCGCGCCGAATCGCTGTCGCAGCTCGGCCGAACACAGCATCGCGAGGCGGTCACGATCCCCGCAGGGCGCGGGACGATCTATGACCGCAGGGGCGTCGAGCTCGCGCTCGGCGAGCGCGCGACAACGATCTACGCGAACCCGATGCAGATCGCGAACCCCCGCGCGGCCGCGGTTGCGGTGGAGCGTACGCTCGGGCTCGACGCAGATCGGCTGTATCCGCTCCTCGCGGACCACTCACGCGGTTTCGTCTACGTCGAGCGCCAGGCCGATCCCGCGCAGGCCGCGGCCCTGCAGCGGCTGAAGCTTCCCGGCTTCGGCTTCTATCCGGAAGAGCGGCGCAGCTATCCGCAGCGGTCGGTCGCCGCGCAGGCGCTGGGGTACGTCGGCATCGACGGCAACGGGCTGGCGGGCCTCGAGCTGGAGTTCGACCGAGAGCTTGCCGGCCGCCCGGGGAAGGAGACGATCGTCAAGGATCCGAGCGGGCGCGTGATCGACGTCGAGCAGGAACGCGCCGAGGTTCCCGGTCGTGATCTCTTCCTCACGCTCGACCACAGCATCCAGGCGAACGCGGAGGAGGTCCTGCGCGCGACGGTCAGGAGGTGGGCGGCGAAGAGCGCGAGCGCGATCGTGCTCGATCCACGTACGGGATCCATCCTTGCGATGGCCGTCCAGCCGGGATACGACGCGAATCGGTTCCCCTCCGCGGCTCGGGACCTGCAGCGCAACCGCACCGTCACCGATACCTACGAGCCCGGCTCGACGTTCAAGCTGATCACCGTCGGGGGCGCCCTGTCGGAGAAGATCGTCACACCCACGACCCGCTTTACCCTTCCCTACTCGTTGCAGGTCGCGGACCGCGTCATCCACGACGCAGAAGAGCGCAGCACCATCAATTACTCGGTCGCGCAGATCCTCGCGCATTCCTCGAACATCGGCGCGATCACGCTGGCGGAGATGCTCGGAAAGACGCGCCTCTCGCGGTGGATCTCGCGCTTCGGCTTCGGACGCACGACGGGGATCGATTTTCCCGGCGAGAGTCCGGGAATCGTGCTGTCGCCGGAGAAGTGGTCCGGGTCGACGATCGGCAACGTGCCGATCGGACAGGGCATCGCGGTCACACCGGTGCAGATGGCCGCCGCCTATGCGGCGATCGCGAACCGAGGCATCTGGTCGCGCCCGCACCTGGTCGACCACGTCGCCGGCGGCGGACGGCCCTCTCTCTACCGGCGGCGGCTGGTCTCCAAACGCATCGCGGACGAGCTGATGCTGATGCTGAAGGACGTCGTGGCGGAGGGCACCGGCCAATACGCCGCCATCGACGGGTACCAGGTCGCCGGCAAGACCGGCACGGCGCAGAAGCCGGACTCCCAGGGCGGGTATGCCACGGGCCGCTACGTCGCGTCGTTCGTGGGGACCCTGCCCGCGTCGCGCCCTCGACTGGTGGTGCTGGTGACGGTCGACGAGCCGCGCGGCGCCATCTGGGGCGGCGTGGTCGCGGCGCCCGCCTTCCAGCAGATCGCTCGCTTCGACCTGCAGTACCTGGAGGTGCCGCCTGACGCTCCCACCGGCTAGATAGATCTTGTGGCGTGGTCTCGTCACAGACACGTGCGCCTTCCCCGACTAGCCTGACGGCTGGTGGGCGGGGTGAGGGGCTCCCAGTTTCACGCGCGTGTACCTCTAGGACTAGATCCGTTGCAGGTGCGTGTCCTTGAAGGCCGACGTGTACTTCAGCCCGTAGCCGAGCACTCGATCGGCGCCGATGTGGGCGAGCCAGATCAGCGCGAGCTTGGTTGCCGTCTCCGCGCCCGCGGCGACGCCCGCCGTGCCGAGCGCAGTGGGAAGGATCTCGGTGTGTGCGGTGTCATACGCGAGCGCTCCGATGCGGGGGCCGAAGAGGTAGCCGGCGACCGACAGGTCGGGCGCGAGGGCGAGCACGACGAGCAAGACCCAGCCGAACTCCTGATTGAAGTAGAGGACGAGCGCGGCGACGAGGATTGCCAGGCCCTCCAGTCGAAGCAGCATGCGTGGAAACCGCTCGAGCACCGTGCAACCGTAACGCCGTAGGAGGGTCACACTAGACTTGATCGGCGATATGCAGCTGGAGCGGCTCATCGCTGCGCTCGCTCCGACCGACGTCGTTGGAGGCGCTGCCGTCGAGATCCGCGAGCTGGCGTACGACGCGCGGGCGGTGCCGC
>WNGA01017506.1_pt1 | contig 12549 bp, 13 predicted proteins | sample 5400061 | NCBI WGS metagenome assembly WNGA01 (sample SAMN13153366, study PRJNA577476) | soil metagenome | isolation source: 100 cm soil or saprolite under grassland replicate 2 | place: USA:California | collected 2016-06-15
GCCGGCATGACCGACCGCTACGCGCTGGTGGAGCACGCGCGGCTTTTTGACTCGACTCCGGAATTGCGTTAGGCGGCGCGACCCGACCCAAGTCCGCCGACCATGAGCGATCGGAACATCTTTGCCTCCGTCCTGGACAGAGTGCGTGCCGCCAACAACGCGCTCATTGCTGATGGTGTGCTGCCTGCCGGGATCGACCAGTCCCGCATCGTGGTCGAGCCGCCGCGCGAGAGCGCGCACGGCGACATGGCGACCAACGCGGCCATGGTGCTGGCCAAGGCCGCCGGCAGCAAGCCGCGCGTATTGGCCGAAGCGATCGCGGCAAAACTGCGTGCCGACGCTCTCGTGGCGAAAGTGGAGGTCGCGGGGCCGGGCTTCATCAACCTGACGCTCAAGCCGACAGCTTGGATCGACGCCTTGCGCGCAATCCTCGCGGCGGGGACGGCATACGGGCGCAGCGAGGTGGGCGGAGAGACGGCCGTCAACGTTGAATACGTCTCAGCCAACCCGACCGGACCCATGCATGTCGGTCATTGCCGCGGCGCGGTGTTCGGCGACGCGCTCGCGAACCTGCTTGCCTTCACCGGCTTTGCGGTGACGCGCGAATACTACATCAATGACGCCGGCGCCCAGGTCGACGCGCTCGCGCGTTCGGCCTTCCTGCGTTATCGCGAGGCGCTGGGCGAGGAGATCGGCGCTATACCGGAAGGCCTCTATCCCGGCGATTACCTCAAGCCGGTCGGGGCGGCTCTCGCGGCGGAGTACGGCGCGACGCTCAAGGACAAGCCGGAAGCGGAATGGCTGCCCATGGTCCGCAATCGCGCCATCGAGATGATGATGGCGCAGATCCGCGACGACCTTAAGTCGCTCAACGTCGTGCAGGACGTCTTTTTTTCCGAGCGTTCGCTCATCGAAGGGCCGCGCGATCAGGTAGGCGAAACCATCGCCGCGCTGCGGCGCGCCGGGTACGTGTACGAGGGGCGCCTGCAGCCGCCCAAAGGGGCGCCGGTCGAGGATTGGGAGGATCGCGAGCAGACGCTGTTTCGCGCCACCGCCTTCGGGGACGACGTCGATCGGCCGCTGATGAAATCGGACGGCAGCTACACCTATTTCGCGTCCGACATCGCCTATCACAAGAACAAGGTCGATCGCGGCTTCCGCAACATGATCGACGTGTGGGGCGCCGATCACGGCGGCTACGTCAAACGCGTGCAGGCCGCGGTCAGCGCGGTGCGGGCGATCACCAATGCGCAGACCGCCGATTTAGACGTCAAGATCGTGCAATTGGTGAAGCTCTTGCGCGGTGGTGAGCCGGTGAAAATGTCGAAACGCGCCGGCGAGTTCGTGACGTTACGCGAAGTCGTGGACGAGGTCGGCAAGGATCCCGTGCGCTTCATGATGCTCTACCGCAAGAACGACGCGGTGCTCGATTTCGACTTGGCCAAGGTGATCGAGCAGTCCCGCGATAACGCGGTTTTCTACGTCCAATACGGCCATGCCCGCTGCCAATCCGTCTTCCGCAACGCGCGCGAGGTCATCCCCGACTTGCCGAGCGAACCGGCGGCGCGTGCATCGATGCTCGCGGCTGCGCCGCTCGATCGGCTCGATGATACCGGCGAGCTCGCGCTGATGCGGCGGCTTGCGCTTTACCCGCGCTTGATCGAAGCGGCGGCACTGGCCCACGAGCCGCACCGCATCGCCTTTTACCTCTTTGATCTTGCAAGTGATTTCCACATGCAGTGGAATCGCGGAAAAGACGTGTCATATTTACGCTTCATTATCCAGAATGATCCACAAATGACCATGGCGCGTCTTGCGCTGGTGCAGGGCGTTGTCACCGTTCTCGCGTCAGGGCTAGGGCTGCTCGGCGTCGAAGCCCCCGACGAGATGCGTTAGCTCGCTCACTGGAGCTTCGCCCGAGACGACAACAGGCTGCGATCCTATCGTACCAATGATCCCTATGGCCGCGCCGCCGAGCCGGCACAGCCGAGCGAGGAGGCAAGCATTCGCGATCCGCTGGCCGAGCTTGCGCGTCTGCTCGGGCAGAGCGATCCGTTTGCCGAATTCGGGCAAGCCAACCGGAGCTCGCGGGAGGCGCACGACGCCCCGGCGACGGCACCGGCCGATTGGCAGGGTGCACCGGCGCGTGAGCCGCAACTTGCTGCCGGCGATGCAAGCTGGGCGGACTATACGCCAGCACCCGACAGCCGTCTCCATGACGACGCACATGCCAGTGCCGACCATCAGAGCGGTTATTACGCCGATGAGCGGGCGGACGACGGCCGTCAGGAGCCCGAGTATTACGAGGGAGACGACGTACCGCTCGATCCACATGAACACGCGATGTACGACGACCCGCCGCGCACGCGGCGCAGCCGGCTCGCCACCGCGCTCACGATCATCGGCTGCGCGGTCCTCGGCACCGCTGGCGCCTACGCCTTCCGCGGCTATTACGGCAGTCCCAGCGCGATACAGGCGCCGCCGGTGATCACGGCGGATACGTCCACGCCGACAAAGATCGTGCCGGCCGGCGATCCGCAGTCGGGCAAGGCCGTCCAGGATCGCTTGGCGAACGTCGAGAAGGAACAGATCGTCTCCAAGCAGGAAGAGCCGGTCGCGCTCAAGGATCTTGCCAACCAGGCCAGCCCGCGCGCGGTGCTGCCGGCGCCCGTCGCACCGGGGCAGGGCGCCTCGCCAGCGCAACCATCGGCAGGAGCGCCGAGCGGATCGAACGAGCCGAAGAAGGTCCGCACGGTAACCATTCGCGCCGATGCAGGCGATATGAGCGCCAGGCCGGTGACCGGTCAGGCCGCGCCCGCGCAAGCGCCCGCTGCGACTGCGCCGCGCCAGGCCGCGACGCCGCCCGCTCCGAAAGCCGCGCCGGCGCGCAATGGCCCAATCTCGCTCGATGCGCAGGGCGAGCCGGCCGCGGCCCCGGCAACGCGCACGCGCACGGCAGCGGCGCCGCCGATCGCCACTCGCGCCGCGCCTGAGACGACGGAGAGCACTTTGGATGGCTTCATGGTGCAGCTGTCCTCGCAAAAGAGCGAGGCCGAGGCGCAATCCTCCTTCCGCAGCCTGCAGGCAAAGTTTCCCAACGAGCTTAGCGGCCTGGCGCCGGTCGTTCGCCGCGCAGATCTTGGCAGCAAAGGGGTCTTCTACCGGACCATGGTTGGACCCTTTGCATCGGCGCAAGAGGCCAGCCAGTTCTGCGCGAATTACAAGGCCGCCGGCGGCCAATGTGTCGTTCCGAACAACTGAGCTGCGCTTGACCTTCGCGTCAGGCGCGGCCTAATCCGCGCCAATGGCGGTACATGCTTTCATCTCCGGTCTTGCGGGCGCCACCTTGACGCCCGCCGAGCGTGCGTTCCTGCGCGAGCGCGAGCCGTGGGGCTTCATCATCTTCGCGCGCAACATCGAAACACCGGCGCAGCTGAGCCGCCTGATCGCCTCCGCTCGCGACGCGGTCGGCCGCGATGCACCCGTGCTCGTCGACCAGGAAGGCGGCCGCGTGCAACGTCTCGGCCCGCCGCACTGGCCGTCCTATCCCCCGGGGGCCACCTACGGCCGCCTTTACGACCGCAACGCGGCGCAAGGGACAAGAGCCGCATATCTCGGCGCTCGCCTCATCGCCGCCGATCTTGCCAGCGTGGGCATCGACGTGGATTGCCTGCCGATTGCCGATGTGCCGGCGAGCGGCGCCGACCCCGTGATTGGCGACCGGGCTTATGGGACCAGGGCGGAGAAGGTCGCTATGCTCGCGCGCGCGGTGGCCGACGGGCTGCTGGCCGGTGGAGTTCTGCCGGTGCTCAAGCATATTCCCGGGCACGGCCGTGCCACGACAGACAGCCACCGCGCGCTCCCTGTCGTCGAGGCCGATCGAGACACCCTCGGGAAGACCGACTTCGCCGCGTTCCGGCCGCTTGCCGATCTCCCCCTGGGGATGACCGCCCACGTCGTCTATACGGCTATCGATCCTATTGCTCCGGCCACGACTTCCGTCACCCTAGTGCGGGATGTGATTCGGGGCTCCTTGGGGTTTGCCGGTCTGCTGATGAGCGACGATATTTCCATGGGAGCCTTGTCCGGCTCGATCGCGGAACGCGCGCGGGCGGCGATAGCGGCGGGCTGCGACGTGGTCCTCCATTGCAGCGGGGACATCGACGAGATGCAGGCGGTCGCATCGGCGGTGCCCTTGCTCGCCGGCGAAGCCGCGGCACGAGCGGATGCGGCGCTGCGCCGGCGAGGACAGGTTCCAAAGGACGATGTTGCGGCGCTGCGTGTCGAATGGACGGCGCTGATCAATGAAGGCGCAGCCGCCCGGAGGGCGATCTCATGAACCCCGACGAAGCCCACTTCGAAGCCGATCTTGCGGCCGAGCGCGCAAGCGGCGAACCGGCGCTGGTCGTCGATGTCGAGGGCTTCGAAGGCCCGCTCGATCTTTTGCTCGCGCTTGCCCGCCAGCAGAAGGTCGATCTCGCCAAGATCTCGATTCTGGCGCTCGCCGATCAGTATCTCGCCTTCATCGAGGAGGCGCGCAAGCTCCGGCTCGAGCTGGCGGCCGACTATCTCGTGATGGCCGCGTGGCTCGCCTATTTGAAATCGCGCCTGTTGCTGCCCGAAACCAACGCGCCCGAAGGCCAGAGTGCCGAGGACATGGCGGTCGCCCTGGCTCTGCGGCTCAAGCGTCTCGAAGCCATCCGCGACGTTGCCGAGCGCCTGTTCGGCCGCCCGCAGCTCGAGCGCGACGTGTTCCGGCGTGGCCAGCCCGAGCCGATCGCGCACATCAAGCACCCGCAATATACCGCAACGCTCTACGACTTGCTCTCGGCCTACGCGCAGCAGCGGCAAAAGACAGCGCTCTCCCATGTGCGCTTCGCCAAGCGCACGGTCTGGTCGTTGGCCGAGGCGCGTGAAGCGCTCGAGCGGCTGATCGGCCAGTCGTCCGACTGGGCGCGGCTCGACGAATTTCTCGTGGCTTACGTCGTCGAGCCGTCGCTCGCGCCGACGGTGTTCGCATCGAGCTTCGCCTCCACGCTCGAGATGGTGCGTGAGGGCGTGATGGAGGTGCACCAGCAGGGGGCGTTTGCGCCGCTCTATGTGCGCAAGCGTCAACCGCCGGAAAATGGAGTGGCCGATAAAGGCGGCGTGGCGGCGCCGCCGGCAGAGGACAAGGGGTAGAGGAGGCCAGCGATGCCGAGGTTGAAAGTGGTCGTGCCGGACGATGAGCCGGATCAGGCGGGAGAGGTGCGAGCCGAGGAGCTTCGGCTGTTGGAGGCGATGCTGTTCGCCTCCGCTGAGCCGCTCGACGAAAAGTCGCTGGCGGAGCGGCTGCCGCAAGGCATCGACGTTCACGCGGCACTGCTGCGGCTGCAGGAAGACTACGCCACGCGCGGAGTGCATCTCGTTCGCATCGGCGGGAAGTGGACCTTCCGCACTGCGAACGATCTCTCCTGGCTGTTGAGCAAAGAAACGGTGGAGACGCGCAAGCTCTCGCGCGCAGCTATCGAGACGCTGGCGATTATCGCCTATCACCAACCTGTGACACGGGCGGAAATCGAAGAGATCCGCGGGGTGACGACGTCGAAGGGATCGGTCGATGTCTTGCTCGAGACCGGCTGGATCCGCCCGCGCGGGCGGCGCAAATCTCCCGGCCGGCCGGTGACCTACGGCACCAGCGAGGCATTCCTGTCGCATTTCGGGCTCGATGCGGTAAGCGACCTGCCGGGGCTCGAAGAGCTCAAAGGCTCGGGCCTGCTCGACGGACGTCTGCCGCCCGGATTCTCGGTGCCGATGCCGTCCGATGATCCGGCCCTGCGCGATGACGAGGATCCGCTGGAACCCGGCGATCTCGATCTTGGCCTTGCACCGCCGCGCGAGCGCACCGGCGAGGAGTAGTCGTCGCCTTCCCGCGCACGTGACAGCGCTTGCGACGCCGCGGTACGGAACACGATCGTGATTAATGCGGCGAAAGGCCGCTCACTTGGCGGTTCCAGCGGCCCGTCGGGTACGATGACGGGCGTGCGACAGCGTGTGCGAGCGGGCGGAGTCCTTGTTTTTGCTCGGCACGAGGCCTAGTTTCCGGTCAAAGCCGACAGACGAGGCGGGCGTCCAGTCTCGTCGACGCGGAGGATGTGCGCATGGGTTCATTGAGCATTTGGCACTGGATTTTGGTTCTGGGCGTCGCCCTTCTGCTGTTCGGCGGACGCGGCAAGATCTCCGAGCTGATGGGCGATTTTGCCAAGGGCATCAAGTCGTTCAAGAAGGGGTTGACGGAAGAAGAAAAAACCGAGGCCGAGGCGCCCAAGACCGACCCCAAGACCATCGATCATCAGCCCGCGCCCGCTCCCCAGCCCGCCCCGACGGCCACCGTCGCGCAAACGGAGACGCACAAGGCCGGCTGAGCGTTCGCCGCGGCAACAGCCGGCGGATGGGATCGGAGGGGCGCCGAGTTCGCGCCGCTCGGAGTTAAGCCTCCATGTTTGAAATCGGTTGGGGCGAGCTTCTGATCATCGGCGTCGTCGCGCTGATCGCGATCGGCCCGAAGGAGCTGCCCGGCGTGCTGCGCACGCTGGGGCAATGGATGAGCAAGCTGCGCCGCATGGCGTCCGAGTTCCAAAGCCAGTTCCATGAGGCGATGCGCGAAGCGGAGATGGCCGACCTCAAGAAGCAGGTCGATGACATGACGAGCCAGGCGCAGAGCTATGCGTCGTTTGATCCCGTCGCCGAGGTCCGCCGCGAGTTGGATAGCACGCAGCAGCAGATCGAGAGCGCGATGGCCGACAAGCCGGCGGAGGCTTCGCCGGTCACGGCGGAGCCGAGCGCCGCGCCCGCTGGCGCCGCGCCCGCAATCGCCCCCAGCACGGATGTGGCGGCGCCGTCCTCCGCGCCGAGTGAGCCGGCAACCGCCGGCGCTGATGCCGCCAAGCCCGATGACAAGCCCGCATGAGCCGCGACGACGAAGAGAAGGAAATCGAGGCGACCAAGGCGCCGCTGATGGAGCACTTGGTCGAGCTGCGCTCGCGGCTGATCAAGGCGCTGATCGCCTTTGCCATCGCCTTTGTCGGCTGCTTCTTCTTCGCCAAGACGATTTACAACGTGCTGACCTGGCCGTTCGTCTGGGTCGCGGGGCCGGAAAATTCGAAGTTCATCTATACCGGCCTGCTCGAGTATTTCGTCGTGCAGCTCAAGCTCGCGATGTTCGGAGCGGCCTTCATATCGTTCCCGGTGGTGGCGACGCAGATCTACATGTTCGTGGCGCCCGGTCTCTATCGCAACGAAAAGCAGGCGTTCCTGCCCTACCTCGTGGCGACGCCCATCTTCTTCCTGCTCGGTGCCCTCGTCGTCTACTTCTTGGTGTGGCCGTTGCTGGCGCGATTTTCGCTGAGCATGCAACAAATGGGCGGCGAGGGGCAGGCCACGATCGAGCTTCTGCCCAAGGTCGAGGATTATCTGACCTTGATGATGAAGCTCATCTTTGCTTTCGGCATCGCCTTCCAGTTGCCGGTGATTTTGACGCTGCTCGGGCGCGTCGGCATCATCACCTCCGACCAGCTCAAGGAGAAGATGCGCTACTTCATCGTCGGCGCCTTCGTGATCGCGGCCGTGCTCACCCCGCCCGACGTGCTCAGCCAGCTCTCGCTCGCTGGGCCGTTGATACTGCTCTACTGGGGCTCGATCTGGTCGGTGCGGTGGGTGGAGAAGAAGGCGGCCGCCGACAAAGCCAAAGCCGCCGCCAGCGCCGCCGCCAAGCCGGCGGAATAACGGATCATGCGGTCCTCGACGGGTCGTCATCGCCCGCGCATGCGGGCGATCCAGTATCCACGGGCCTTGGAATCAGGCACGAGGTCCCCTAAGCAACCCGGCGTCGGCGTTTACTGGATGCCCCGCTTCGCGGGGCATGACGGCGAAAGACGATGCACGATATCAAGTGGATTCGTGACAATCCCGACGCCTTCGACCGGGCGCTCGCGCGGCGTGGCCTCCCGGGCGAAGCCAAGCGCTTGATCGAAATCGACGAGCGCCGGCGCGCCGCCATCCAGAAGGCGGAGGCCGCGCTCGCCCGCCGCAACACCGCCTCGCGCGAGATCGGCGCGGCGAAGAAAAGCAACGAGGAAGCGGCGGCGCAGGCGCTTCTTGCCGAAGTCGCGCGCCTGAAAGCGGAAATCCCGCAATTGGAGGAGGAGGCGAAGAAAGCTTCGAAGGAGCTCGACGGCGCGCTTGCGCAGATTCCGAATCTGCCGCTTGACGAAGTGCCGGATGGGCAGGACCCGAGCGGCAATGTCGAGCACCATCGTTTCGGCATCAAGCGCGATTACAGTTTCTCGCCTCAGCAGCATTTCGATCTCGGCGAGGCGCTTGGGCAGATGGATTTCGAGACCGCCGCAAAGCTTTCTGGCGCGCGCTTCGTGGTCTTAAAGGGCGCGCTGGCGCGGCTCGAGCGCGCGCTTGCGCAATTCATGCTCGATCTGCACACGACTGAGCATGGCTACACTGAAGTCGCGCCGCCGCTATTGGTGCGTAACGACGTGATGTTCGGCACGGCGCAGTTGCCAAAGTTTGCAGAGGATCAGTTTCAAACAGGGCGACCCCTGAGCGATGATGAACGTGCAAGCCTCTTGCAAGAGTTGCCGGAGCAGAGCCTTCTAAGACTGGGCATCGAGTACAACCTCATCGCTCAGCCACTGTGGCTGATTCCGACTGCCGAAGTGCCGCTCACCAATCTCGTTCGTGAATCCATCGTTGACGAGGATGCGCTACCCCTGCGCTTCACCGCCGGCACGCCGTGCTTTCGCGCCGAGGCGGGTGCGGCCGGCAAAGATACGCGCGGCATGATCCGCCAGCACCAGTTCGACAAGGTCGAGCTCGTCTCCATCACCACGCCGGAGCAGAGCAGGGACGAGCACGAGCGCATGCTCGCCTGCGCCGAGGAGGTCTTGCGCCGGCTCGATCTGCACTATCGCGTCGTCACGCTGTGCACCGGGGACATGGGCTTTGCCGCGCAGAAGACCTACGACATCGAGGTGTGGCTGCCCGGACAGAATATGTACCGCGAGATTTCCTCCTGCTCGCTGTGCGGCGAGTTCCAGGCCCGGCGCATGGACGCGCGCTACCGCACGAAGGGCGGCCGCCAGGTGCGGCACGTGCATACGTTGAACGGGTCCGGGGTCGCCGTCGGCCGCACACTCATCGCGGTGATGGAGACCTACCAGCAGCAGGGCGGCTCGATCGCGATCCCGGATGTATTGCAGAATTACATGGGCGGCTTGAAGACCCTTGAGCGCCCGGGCAAGGACCGATGACGGAGGACAAGCGAGAGCAAACGGTCGAGGCGCGGACGGAGGAGGTTCCGTCCCCCGCCCTGCGTCCTGCGCCGTCCGAGCCCATGCGCATTCTCATCACCAACGACGATGGCATTCACTCCGAGGGGCTCGACGTTTGCGTCGAGATCGGCCGCGCGCTGTCCGACGACGTTTGGGTGATCGCACCGGAATTCGATCAGTCCGGCGTCTCACACTCGCTCTCGCTCAACGATCCGCTGCGGCTGCGGGAAATCGGCGAGCGCCACTTCGCGGTGAAAGGTACGCCCACGGACTGCGTCATCATGGGCGCGCGGCACGTGATCAAGGATCGCCCGCCCAACCTGGTGCTCGCTGGCGTCAACCGCGGCCGCAACGCCGGCGAGGACGTGATCTATTCCGGCACGGTGGCCGGCGCGGTGGAGGGCACGATCCTCGGGATACCCTCCCTTGCATTGTCGCAGGCTTATCGCTCGCGCAGCGGCGAGCCGCCGCATTGGGAGACCGCCGTTCGTTTCGGCCCCGACATCATCCGGCGCGTGCTCGCTGCCGGCATTCCCCGTGACGTGCTGATCAACATCAACTTCCCGGATTGTGCGCCCGCCGACGTCAAGGGCGTGGCGGTGACGACCCAGGGCCGCAACCGGCAGGAGCGGCTGCAGATCGATCAACGCCAGGACGGCCGCGGCAACGCTTATTACTGGATCGCCTACGTGCGCATGCGCGGTCAGCCGCCGGCCGACGGCAGCGACATTTCTGCGCTCGCCGACAATCGCATCGCGGTCACGCCGCTGCGGCTCGACATGACCGATGAGCCGTTCATGACGCGGCTGGCGGAGCTGTTCGATTGAAGGGTATTCGTGTCCCGGGCGCAGCGCAGCACGAAGTGGTGCGCTGCAGACCCGGGACCGTTACGGGTTCGGAGTTCGGGAAGGTCCCGGATCAGCGGTGCACCGCTTCGCGCGCTCTCTCACACGGCCGCCCTTAAATCTGACCACGCGCTCGCGCTGCACCGCATCCGGGACACGCGCGCATCAGTCGTTGCCCGCCAGCGCGCTTTGCAGCAGTTGCTTGAGGCCGTCCATCTGGAACGGCTTTTTCAGCGTCGGCCGGTCGCTATAGCGTTCGGGCAGGCCGCGCTCGCCATAACCGGTGGCAAAGACGAACGGCCGGCCGCGCGCGATATCGAAGTCCGCGGTCTTCGCCGCTTGCAGCGCCTCGTCGATGCGTCCCGCCTCGGCGGCGACCGTATAGCCGAGCTCGCCCAGCATGTCCTCGAGCAGCATGCGGATCATCAGCTCGTCTTCGACGACGAGGATCCGCTTGGGCGGCAGCGCGGGCTCGACTTGCGCGGTCATCTCGTCCCCGGGTTTTCGATCGGCACGCAGCGGGCAGGGGAGCAGACCGTCAAGGCGAAGTTGAGGCACCTTTCGCGCCGGCTTGTCGGCCACCGCGCAGCCGCGTTTGGTCCCTAGGGTGCAGTGCCAACAGATTGGATTCCCAACGCTTTCGGCGCGGTCTCGCCGCGCCCCGGTTTTGCGTTAAAGTCGGCAAGGAGGCTCGGCGTGTCCAAGCAATCGCCCGGCGACGACAATGTCGGCCGTATGCAGTTCCTGCTCGGCCTGCGCAGGCGCGGCATCGGCGATCCGGCGGTGCTGCGGGCCATGGACGAGGTGCCGCGCGAGCATTTCGTTGAAAGCTCGTTCGTGGACAAAGCGTATGCGGACCAGGCGCTGCCGATCGCATGCGGGCAGACCATCAGCCAGCCTTATGTGGTTGCCTTCATGACCGAGCAGCTCGGCGTGCAGGCAAGCCATCGCGTGCTCGAAGTGGGCACCGGCTCCGGCTACCAGGCCGTGGGCTACGACAACGTCGAGGTGCTGGTAGGAGATGGTCTTTCCGGTCTCCCGGAGCGCGCGCCCTACGACCGCATCATGGTCACCGCCGCCGCCGAAACTATTCCCGACGCGCTCGTCGGCGAGCTTGCCGACGGCGGCGTGATGGTGTTGCCGCTCGGGCCGCACGCCGGCCCGCAGCAGCTGGTGAAGCTCACAAAGGGTGAACAAGGGATTAAGCAGGAGGATCTGATCGGAGTGCGGTTCGTGCCGCTTTTGCCGGGAAAGGCGCAGGAATTGTAACGACTTTGTTCGCGCGGCGGCAGGCTTGAGGCGCCGTCATCGCTTAAAGCCGTATTAACCCGCAACGTATTAACTCGGAACGCGTGTTGCGTACGAGTGGGGTGCGATGTCGGGCGTTGCCGAGATGTTGCGTTCGCGGCTCTTTCCGCGAGCAGCCGTGCTGGCGCTGATAGGCGCCGGCGTTGCCGCCTGTAGCGCGGATACATCTCGTTTCAACGATAATCCATTTGCTTCCATAGGCCGTCCCGACGCTTCGATGCAGCAAGCGCAAACCGCGCAGGCCCCGCAGCCGCATGCGGGCCCGGCCGCCGTTGCGACTCCCGCCGGCGCAGGAAAGGCCGTGGCCTCGAACAGCCCGCGTTCCGGCGAAGCCACGGGATCGGTGCTGCGCAAGCAGTCCGGCAATTGGAGCTGGGACGGTGGCACGACGGTCACCGTCGCGGCCGGCGACAGCGTCGATACGATCGCACGCCGCTACGGCGTACCGGCATCCGTCATCATGCAAGCCAACAACATCGCCGCGCCCGCAACACTTCATCCCGGCCAGCGATTGGTCATTCCGCGCTACACGTCGACGCGGGTTGTTGCAACCGCGCCCGCGCCGCGGCTGCCCGCCTCTGCACCCGCACCCGCCGCGGCGATCAATGCTGCCGGTCATTCCGGTGTTCATGTCGTTGCGGCCGGCGACACGCTCAGCAAAATCTCGCATCGCTACCACAAGCCGGTGAACGAGATTGCCAAAGCCAACAACATCCAGCCGACGGCCACCCTCAATGTCGGCGACCGCCTGATCATTCCGGGGGCGCAGACCTCGGAGGTGAAGGTGAACGCCCCGGCGCCCGCCGCGCAGCAAAAGACGGTCGTGGCTTCCGCCGCACCGAAGGAGCCCGAGCCCGTGCAAAGCGCGGCCGTCGTGGCGCCCACGGATGCACTGGACAAGGAAGCGACAAAGCTCGCGGAAGGCAACGGTGCGGTGCCCAAGTTCCGCTGGCCGGCCAATGGCCGCGTGATTGCGGGCTACGGGGCCACGCCCAACGGCCAGCAGAACGACGGCATCAACATCTCACTGCCGGAGAATACGCCGGTCAAAGCCGCCGAAGACGGAGTCGTGG
>WNGA01019046.1_pt1 | contig 12548 bp, 14 predicted proteins | sample 5400061 | NCBI WGS metagenome assembly WNGA01 (sample SAMN13153366, study PRJNA577476) | soil metagenome | isolation source: 100 cm soil or saprolite under grassland replicate 2 | place: USA:California | collected 2016-06-15
GGAAGGCATCGTACTCCGGCGTTCCTGACGGGGTAAGTCGGGAAAACCTTACGGGGAGTTGCCCAAGAGCGCCGAAACGCGTCAAACTGGCGCCCAATCGAACCGCGCAACGATCGGAGGCTCATCTTGGCTCACTTGACTCACGTGACTCACTCCCAGATGCTGGAGACCCGGCGAAGGAGGAAAAGAGGGAAGAAGGATCTCGCGGGAGCCGCCAAGCGGGCGAAGAAGCTGAAGAAGCAGAACGCGAAGAAGGCCCGCGCGGGCGCTCCGAAGGCCCCTTAGCCGGGAAACCTGGCGAGATCGATCGCTTTAGCGTAAAATGCGTCTCCGCTTTCGGGGTGCCGACGCATCCCCGACATAGAAAACAAGGAGTATCCGCCTTGCAGGAAATCCTGAAATACCTGAAAGACCGCGGCGAACGGCTGGACTCCGAGATCGCGACCGACACGGGAATCTCGCTTGAAAACGTGCGGCTCCACGTGTCCGCGCTCTCGGCCAGGGGCGAGGTCATGCTGTGCCAGTCGATTCGATTCAACAACGGCAAGAGGAGCGAGGGCCTGCTCTGCCGGATCGCGGGCTATATTCCTCCTGCCGCTCCCGGCAGGAAATCCAAAGCGCACCTGAAAGCGCAGACGCAGACCTAGGAAGAGAAACCCCCGGACGGACCGCCCGGGGCTCGTCAGCGCCGGCCGTCGTACCAGGCGAAGCAGTCCTCGCGGCTGCGCAGCGCGCGCCCGCGCGACACGACGGTCTTCACCATGAACCGGAAAAACTCGCGCCAGCCATAGAGCCGCAGCTTGCGGCCGCTGGTGCTCAAGGGGTGGCGGTGTAGGATAACGATGGTTCGCCGGCTGCGGCGGGCCATGCGCTTCAGCCGCCGGAACAGATCGATCTCCTCGCTCGCGTACAGCTCCTCGCTGAAGCCGCCCGCCTCGCGGAACGCCGCCGCCTCGCAGAAAATGAACGCCCCCGCCGCCCACTTGTTGATCCGGCTCACCGCATTCCAGATTCCGGTGAGGAGCGCGACGCCGGGACGCGGATCCTCGTAGGCGACGGTGCTTCCGCCGGCCAGGCAGCGCCCGGCGCGGATGCGATCCGCCGCTTCGAGAAAGAGCTCCACGCCGGGACGGGAATCGGCATCCACGAAAAAGATCCAGTCCCCGCCGGCGCGGGCCGCGCCGGTGTTGCGCGCGCGGCCGATCTGGTTGACCGGCTCGAATACGACCTGCGCCCCCGCGCCCTTCGCGATCTCCGCCGTGCGGTCGGTGGAATTGTTGTCGCACACGATCAGCTCGGACTTCCAGCCGAGCCGGTCGAACCCTTCCATCGCCGCGCGGATGCTGGAGAGCGAGCCGGGCAGCAGCCGCTCTTCGTTGAACGCGGGAACGACGACGGAGATCTTCATGCAACGCCGACGAGGGTCACAACGAGCGCAGAAAGTTTAGAACGTCCTGCTTCTGGTCGTCCTTGAGCGCATTGAAGTTCCTGATCACCGCGTTCGCTTCGGAAGCGTTGAAGGTCAGGAAACTCCCGCTGCGATGCGCCCGGATCGCCTCCCGCAGGTCCGGCGTTCGTCCGTCGTGCAGGAAGAACAGCCGCTGTCCCAGACCCCACAGCGGGGCGGTGCGAAACTCTCGGGGGCCTGCCTGTCCCTGGGTGATCCCGTCGGCCAGTCCCGGGCCCATGTCATGGACCAGCAGGTCGGAGAAGAGATTCGCCGGCTGATTGCGCAACGCGGCGACGGCGGCGTTGCCCGTATCGAGCGTGGGCGTATGGCAGAGCGCGCACCCGGTATCGGTGAACAGCTTTCGGCCCCTTGCAATTGAATCTGCCCCTCCCGGCGTATCGGGCGAAGGCGCCGGCGCCGCCAGGAAGCGCGCGAAGAAGGCGAACTTCTCGATCGCGCCGATCCCCTCGACGAGCGTCTCGCCGTCGGTCTTGGTGACGTCGTTGGGAACCACCGCAAACTGGCACGTCCGGGTTTCATCGCGCTCGGTCTGAAACAGCTCGTTGGTGATCCCCATTTCGACGTTGTACGCCTCGCCGGAGAACAGCAGCAGCGATTTGTTCTGGGCCTTCCAGCCGAACCGCGCGACCGTGCCGTCGTTGCCGTTGTTGTTCGCCTGGCCGGAGATCGCGTGGCCGGCGAGAACGATATTGGGCCGGCCGTGGATCTTGAGCTCTTTCTTCCTGGGCGCGTCATAGCCCTGGTTCGCAAGGATCGCCTTGTCCGGGATCTGTTCGATCAAGCCCGCGCCGAACACCGGGGTGGGAATGCGAAAGATCACGTTGCGGCGCGCGAGCTGCTTCTCGAAGTCCGGCTGCGCGAGCACGCATCCCGGCGCGTCCGACCGGCCGGCAATGGTGAACAGATCGTGGACGCCGCCGTCCGGCGTTCCGTCGGCGTTCCTCACGAACCTCGCCTCGCGCACCGGCCCTATTCACCGCAGGACTGGTTCCGCCGACTGCCGGCTGCAAATGGCAGCCGGCGCAGCTGCCGAGGTTCATCGTCGGTCCCAGGCCGTCGTCGATCCCTTCCTCTTCCTCGAAATCGTCCTTGCCCGCGTTGAAAAACGCCAGCTCGGTCTGGGTCAGTCCCGCGATGGGCGCGCCTGCGCCCGCCGCTCCGCCGCGCACCCCGGGGTCCCGGGCTGCAGAGGACGAATCGTCCGGGGATGGAATTTCATCGCGCAAAAGGAAGAACCCGATGACCACGAGGACCAAAAGCAGCCCAATGACGAGCTTTTTCATAGCCACTCCTTGCTTCGCAAATAGTGGACTCCCGGAAACCATTCTTTGCTGGGGGGAGTCGGCGTGTCAACCGGCAATTAATGACATCGTCATTGTCGCTTTCAGCCGCTTGACCGCGGCATCGATGCCAAACATAATCCGCCGGCAAGTCGAATTTTCTGTCCGGTTCATCCGTCAGCACCATCATCACAAGGGGGGAACAAATGTCACCGAGCAGATTCATACTCATACCGGGCCTCGCATTCACGCTGTTCGCCGCCGGCGCCTTTGCCCAGGAACGCCCGCCCTACGGCCAGGAGATCGGCCTCGAGCTGGCCAAGAAAATCGCGGCCGGCGCGGCCGCGGAATCGAGGAAGAACGGCTGGCGCATGGCGATCGCGGTCGTCGACAACCACGGCTTCCTCGTCTACTACGAGCGCATGGACGACACCCAGACCGCGAGCGTGCAGGTCGCGCTCGACAAGGCCAAGGCGGCGGCCATGTTCCGCCGCCCGACCAAGGCGTTCGAGGACGGCATCGCCAAGGGGCGGGTTGCGCTGCTCGGTCTCTCCGGAGCGACGCCGATCGAGGGCGGAGTGCCGATCATGACCGGCGGCAAGGTCATCGGCGCAATCGGCGTCAGCGGCGCGAATTCGGACCAGGACGCGCAAGCCGCAGTGGCGGGCTTGAAGGCGGCTGGTCTGTAAGAACACGGCTAGCCAAAACAGGAACGGCGCCCCGCGGGGCGCCGTTTTTCAGGAAAGCGTTCGCACTCCGCCTATCCCTCACGGAATTTCAGGGCACCGGGGTGCTCAGGAAAGGGCATGTAGGTCTCCGGTCCGGCGCCGATGTCGCTCAGTCGGCGATCCCCACCTGTGAAAACATCCCGATGAGAGTTGAGCGTTTTCACGATGTCATAAGCCGTCTGAACGGGGAGATCCAGCCGACTGATGAGGAGGTTCTGGGTGCCAACGACACGGACATCTTTGTCGAGCCACGGATAGGCCCCCTGCCGGATCAGCGCGGGGTAGTAGGCGGTTCCGTACTTTTCTCGCAGCTTTGGGACCCCCTCCTCGTGCGACAGCAGCGTAGTGCGGATTTTCAGGAGTCCGGCGAGATGTTCAAACAGCGCCGGGGAAACAGGTCCGTGCCACGCAAGGGCGTCGATTTTTTTCTCCGACAACGCCCACATCGACTCCGATAAACCGAGCGCCGCCCGCTGCAAAGAGGTTCCGACGGACGGGTCAAGCGCTTCCAGAAGCCGCAGCGTCAGCTTTTCGGATCGGCTTCGAGCCGGGCCAACGGAGACCGTCTTTCCCTTGAGCTCCCCGATGCTCCGGATCGGACTTCCGCCGAGCGTCACAATGTGAAGATACTGCGCCGGGAGCAGTGTCAGCAGCCGGAGTCCACCCGCGTCCTGCAAGCCCGAAGCATGGGTCCCTTTTAATGCGGCGTAGGCCTCGTCACCCTCCACCAGGGCGAGATCCACGCTGAACCGGCCATAGGGAGTGTCGGTGTGGCCGGCTCGCAGCAACCGGAGCGTGTCTGCGGAACTCGCTATGACCGTGAGCTGCGACCTCTTGGCCGTCGAGACATGTTGCGAAATGAGTTCGACTACGGCCTGGCCCACCAGATGGTGGCCTTCAGGGCAGTAGCCGCTGACGAGGGTCAGGCCCCCGGTGGTGAAACGTCCCTCGTGAGCGCCTAAGTGAGCCAGGCAGACGCGCGGAAAGAACCCTGCCGCGGCAACGCCGGACGCCGTTGCAAGAAACTCGCGCCGGTTCATCTTGAACCTCGGCCCGGTGCTGGTTCTATTTCTTGTCTTCGTTCCTGTCTTAGTCCCTATCGTCGTGGAAAACATCGAGATGAAGAAACGCCGACACCAGGAAGTTCGGCACATCCACCAACTGGTTGATGTGGAGGTCAACCGCGGTGCTGGAGAGCATGTAGGCTTGCTGGCGCGTCAGCCCCCGGGTGCGAACCAGGTGATCGATCATGTTGAGCGCAGCATTCCTGGCCGAGAGCGTCAGATCCTCGCTCTCGTTTTTTCCGGTGACGCGATCCACCGAAATTCCCGTGGTGGCAAAGAAGCGCTTCGGCACCGCCCGCTCGGGCAGGGCGAAGAAATCGTCCCGCTCAAACTGGAAAGTGGTGATGCCCAGCCGCTTCGCCTCGCCTTTGCGAACGGAAAACTTGACGACCAGGGTGACATTCATCTCCATCGTGGTGCCGGCGATCTCGCCGTCACCCTGCGCGAAGTGAGCGTCGCCCGCCGAAAAGAGCGCCCCGGGCACGAATACGGGAATAAGAAGCCTGCCGCCTTTGGTCAGCTGCTTGACGTCGATGTTCCCCGCGTTCTCGCGCGTGGGGATCGTGCGCAAGCACCGGCTGGCGACCGTCCCGCCATGCCCGCACAGGCTTGCCGGTACCGCGTCGTCCGGGTTTGGCTCCAGCACGAACCCGCCGCGCCCGGCAAGCTCGTGCTCGCGCTGAAAGACCTCCTCGGTCTTGGCGACGGACAAGGCGATTCCCGTCGTTCCCATCGAAGGTTCCGCATGGATGCGGACCCCGGGCAGGTCGCGCGAAGTGGCTACGTCTCCCATGATGTCCCAGTGCAGAATCGCCGGCCCCGGAACTTCGCTCCTGAGGAAGCCAAAGCCCGGGACGTTGATCGTATAGGCGAAGTCGTCCTGGATGATGTCGACGATGTGCACCACGAGAAGATCGCCCGGCTCGGCCCCCTGGATCGCGACCGGTCCGGTCAGCGGATGGACAAGGTTGAGATTGAGCGGGCCGCCGAGAAAGGTAGGGATCACGTCGGCCGCCGTGGACGTCCGCGTGATCTGCCCATCGAATGCGTCCCGCGTCTCCATGATGACGGTGTCACCGGGTTTGACGGTGATCACCGGCTTGATTGCGGGGTGGAAGCGGTTGTGGCATGCGGGATCATCGGCGCACCGGGCGCCAGTCAGGCGAATCCTGAACGTATCGGCAGCTGCTACGGTCACCAGGCCGAAGAACATAACCGCTGCGAGGGAAATGAAATGAAACCAGTTCCGCATCATCGCATCCTCCGCTTCGATAAACGCGCGGTCAGGTCAGAAGTGCTGGGCGTCAGAAGTGCTGGGCGCTCGACCGATGCGAAGGCATCGATCCCCTTCCTGGAGGGCCGCAACAGGGGACAATCAGGCTAGGCGCGTCCGAATGGGTTGTCAAGAGTGAAGCAGGAACGAATCATGGCATCGACGCCCTGAGAGGCTTGTCACTCGACGCGCATGCGTCTTTCCCTGATGACCCGGCCCCATTTTTCGAGCTCGTTTTTCAGGTGGGCCATCAGGCGGTAACGCTGCCTGGAGGGAAGCCCGATGAGCGCCGGCGCAGCCTGATGACATTCCCACCCGTCGGGCGCCGCGCCGATACTTCGCGCAGGTGGTCGAACACGTCGCGGCACGCGTCCTCGGCAACCAGCGTCTCGGCGGGCCGCGCCAAGTAGAAGCCCTGCAGCAGGTCGGCGCTGGCGTCGATCGCGCAAAGCGCCTGGTGCTCCGTCTCTATGCCTTCGACGCAGACGAGCGCGCCCACGTCGTGCAGCACCGAGACGACCCCGGTGAACATGCGGCGCGCGACCGGGTCGGTGGTGACGTGGCGGGTCATCCCCTGGTCGATCTTGACGATGTGGGGCTTCAGGCGCGAGATGCGATCGAAGTTGGAATGTCCCGCGCCGAAGTCGTCGATGACGATCTGGCAGCCGAGCTCGCGGTAGTAGTCGACCGCGGACGCGAGGCGCTCCATGCCCTGCAGCGGCGATTCCGTCAGCTCCACCGCCACGCGGTCCGCTGGAAAATTGTGCGACTCGAGCATCTGCGCGAAGAACGGCGCGAAGCGGCGTCCTTCGACCGCGACGTACGGGTCGAGGTTGAGAAAGAGCCGGCTGTGCGCGTCGCCCAAGCCGATGAATTTCTCGACTTGCAGGAGATTGCATTGGCGATCGAACTCGGCGCGCGCCTCGCCCTCGGGAACGCTTCCGAGGAGCTGCGGCGGGGCGATGGGGAGCCCGTCCGTCCTCGTCGCCCGGATGAGCGCCTCATAGCCGACGGGCCGGCGCTGCCCGACGCCGAAGATCGCCTGGAAGTGGCTCGAAAGGTAAAACGCGGTGGGTGTGCCGACGCTCTGCGCCGTGCAATACGGGCCCAGGCGCCACGGTGCGAAGTCCAACAGTTGCAAGATCGACTCCCTAGCTTTTCCTTTAGTGCCTAGAGCTAGAGCAATCGCCGTGCCAAACCCTCTCGGCTTGCGTGGAGCCGCGATTTCGTGACCTAATTCACGGTGCGGGCGGCGGATCGCGCCGATCGCGCCTGATTTGCCGGTGGAAGCCGGCGGCTGCATCCGGCACCGGCGACAGAACTGCCGCCGGTTCGACAGAAAGCGCCTAGTCGAGCGGCTCGAGCTTCACGATCGAAGCGCCATGGTTGCTGCCGACCCAGAAGGTCACCGGCGTGGTCGAGTTGTCCACGAACACGCGCCGGATATTGGTCGTGCGCGGCAGCAGGTAGTCGACGGCCTGGCCGGTCTTCGTGCGCCCCTCTGCTCCCTAGTCCGGCACGATAGCGTTGCGCCGGATCACCGCGGCCCAGGCCGCCTTTTCCTTTTTCAGGTGAGCGGCGAAGAGCTCCGGCGTGTCGAACACCGGGATCAAGGTATGGTGCTCGAGCTTTTCCGCGAGCGCGGGCGACTTCATCGCGCGCGCGATCTCCACGCTCATGCGTTGCACGATCGCGGGGGGCGTCCCCGCCGGCGCGACCACGCTGAACGAGCTGTAGATCTCCAGGCCCGGAAATCCGGCCTCGGCGAGCGTCGGCACATCGGGAAGCTGGTGGGTGCGCACGATGATCGCGAGCGCTCTGAGCTTTCCCGCCCTGATGTGCGGGATCGCGATCGCCGCGTCGGGGAAGGCGAAATCCACCTGGCCGCCCAGCAAGGCCGGCATCGCCGGGCCCATGCCCTTGAAGGGCACGTGCAGGAACTTCGCGCCCGAGGCCTCCTCAAGCATGCGGATGCCGAGAAAGGTCGGACTCCCCGTTCCCGCGGAGCCGAACGAGAGCTTCCCCGGCTCACGCCGGCCGAGCGCGACGAGCTCGGCGAGCGTCCTCGCGGGGACCGAAGGATGAACGCAAATCACCAGGGGCGCGACGACGCCGCGCGCCACCGGCACGAAGTCGCGCTCCGCGTCGTACGCGAGGTTCTTGTACAGGCTCGGGTTGACCGCGATCGCCGGATTGGCGGAGACGAGGAAGGTGTAGCCGTCGGGCGCCGACTTCGCCGCCGCTTCGGCGCCGATGTTGCCGCTCGCGCCCGGCCGGTTGTCCACGATGAATTGCTGCTTGAGCGACTCGGAGAGCGCCTGCGCGAGCTGGCGCGCATACAGGTCGGTGCCGCCACCGGGCGACGAGGGCACGATGAACTTGACTGGGCGCGCGGGCCAGGCTTCCTGCGCATGGGCCGGCGCAGCCAGGAGCGCGAGCAAGATCGCGGCAATCGAACCGAAACCGGGTGTCATAGCACCTCCTCCGGCGACGGAGTCTACTCTCGCCCCGCGCTTTTTGTGAAGAGCGTGGCATACTGAACGCGGCGACGAAATCTCGGCGGATCGATCATGCATAAATCGGCACGCAGCCTCGCGCAAGCGCGCAGTCTCGATGATCCCTTCGAGGATCACTGCTGGAAGGACATCATGCCGCCCGACGTGATCGAGCTCTACTCGAACTACAAGCGCGGGGTGGGCGTCGGGCCCTCGCCAGCGCTCATCGCGATCGACCTGTACGAGCTGGTCTACCAGGGCGGCGCGAAGCCCGTGCCGCAGGTGATGAAGACCTACCCCAACTCCTGCGGCGAATACGCCTGGGCGGCGATCGCGCCGACCAAGCGCCTCTTCGCCGCGGCGCGCGCGGCGGGGCTGCCCGTCTTCTATTCGACCGGCGACACGCGGCCGCACAGCCAGCCGAAGAACGTGCGCTCGACCCGGCGGCAGGGCGTGGGCATCGATCCCGCGATGTACGCAATCCGTCCCGAGTTCGCGCCGCATCCCCAGGATGTGGTGATCACCAAGCTCAGGGCGAGCGCATTCTTCGGGACGCCGCTCGCCGCGCACCTCACGCAGCTCGGCGTGAAGAGCGTCATCGTATGCGGCGAGAGCACCTCGGGGTGCGTGCGCGCGTCCGCGGTCGACGCCTATTCCCACGGCTTTCACGTGACGCTCGTCGAGGAGTGCTGCTTCGACCGCAGCCCTCTCTCGCACAAGGTCAACCTCTTCGACATGCATCACAAGTACGCCGACGTGCTGCATGTGGACGAAGTCGTCCGGCACCTGGAAGGACTGCGGGCGAAAGCGTGAAGGAGCGAAGCATGGCGGGGCGCCTGGCGGGCAAGGTGGCGATCATCACGGGCGGCGGGCACGGCATCGGCAAGGCCTACGCGCTCGGATTGGCGAGAGAAGGCGCGAAGGTCGTGATCGCCGAGATCGACGCAATCGCCGCCGGGACCGTCGCCGCGGACTTGAAGCGGCAGGGTTTCGAGGCGATCGCGGTGCGCACCGACGTCGCCGAGCGGGCGAGCGTCGAGGCGATGGCCGCTCGCGCGGTCGAGACGTTCGGGCGGATCGACATCCTGGTGAACAATGCGGCAATCTTTGCGACGGTCCCGATGTCGCGCTCGCCTTTCGACGAGATCGAGATCGAGGAATGGGACCGCATGATGGCGGTCAACCTGCGCGGCACCTGGCTCGCCTCGCGCGCCGTAGTGCCGCACATGCGAGCGCGCGGCTACGGCAAGATCATCAACATCAGCTCGGGCACGGCCTTGAAGGGCTCGGCGAGCCGCATCCACTACGTCACTTCGAAAGCGGGCGTGCTGGGATTCACGCGCACGCTCGCGCGCGAGCTCGGGCAACACGGCATCTGCGTCAACTGCGTCGCGCCGGGCAGCACGCTGTCGGAGGAGAACCCGAGCGAAGGCATCGTGAGGATGCGCGCAGCCGCCGCGGAGGAGCGCGCGATTCAGCGAACGCAGAAGCCTGAGGACCTCGTCGGCGCGATCGTTTTCTTCGCTTCGCCCGATAGCGATTTCATCACCGGGCAGACCCTCGTCGTCGACGGCGGCGCGTGCATGCACTGATTTGCAGGAGCGCGGCCTCTTCGCCAGGGAAGGCCTTGAGCTCCCCGCGTCACGCCGTCCTTATGCTCCCGCCGGAGCAAGCAGCTCCAGCTTCGGGAAATAGTCAGCGTAGCGCCGCGTGTCGCGGGTGAGGAGCGGCGCGCCGAGGACCGCGGCATGGGCGCCGATGAAGAAATCCGGCAGCACGCCGCTGCGCGTGCCGCCGCGCGTCTTGTAGCGCTGGAAGGCCTTGCCCGCGAGGAACAGCGCTTCGCGCGGAATTTCCTCGATCCCGATCTGCGTGCGGGCGAGCACCGCCTCGAGCTCCTCGATGCGGCGGAAGCCGATCGACAGCTCGGCGTAGATCACGGCGTTGATCGCAAGCCGGTGCTTGATCGCGGCGGCCTCGAGCTGTTGCTGGGACCAATCCGCCCATTGCGGGTCGTTGGACACCACGTCCAGGAGAACGTTGGTGTCGACGAGGATCAAGCCTCAGTCCTCGCCCCGGGTGAGCGCGAGGATTTCCTCGGTTCGCAATTGCACCGTCGCGGCGCCGCGAACCGCGGCAAAGCGGCTGCGCGGGCGAGCGCGCTCGGCCCCGCGTCCCGCCTTGCGCAACAGCACCTCTCCTTTTGCGCCGACCTCGAACTCGACCCCGCTGCCCGGCCGGATGCCCAGATGCTCGCGCACCCGCTTGGGTTGGGAATGGTGACCTGACCTTTGACCGTGACTTGATGCGCCATGGTGGCTCCTGAGTATTACCACGATGAGAAATGGTAATACTTTCGGCTCACGCACGCAACAGCGCGGTTCCGCACAGTGGAATCGGGCAAACCTGACAGCCCGGCAGGCAGTCCACCAGGGGGGAAAACCTTAGTCGACCTTCGCGCCGACCTCTCTCACCACCGTGCCCCAATAGGCGTATTCGCGCCGGATCATCTCCGCGAACGCTCCGGGGCTTGCGACTTCCGGCACCGCGCCCTGCGAGACGTACACCTCGTTCAGATCGCGGCTGGAAACCGCCTTGCCGACTTCCGAGTTCAGTCGCGACACGATGTTCGCCGGCAGGCGTGCGGGCCCGACGACGCCCATCCATGCGGTCGTGTCGAAACCGGGAAAGCCGGATTCGGCGAGCGTCGGAACTTCGGGCAGCAGAGCGATGCGCTTCGCGCTCGTCACGGCCAGCACCTTCACTTTTCCGGCGCGGGCCTGCGGAAGAGTGGTGTTGACGACGTCGAGCTTGTAATCGATGTTGCCGGCGAGCAGCGCCGCCATGGCGGGCGCGCCGCCCTGAAACGGAACGTGCACCGCTTCGAAGCCGGCCTGTTTCTTGAAAAGCTCGGCCACGAGGTATACGTGCGTGCCCACGCCCGCGGCCCCGTAGTTGAGCGCGCCGGGTTTCGCTTTTGCGAGCGCGACCAGGTCCACGATCGAGCTGACGGGCAGCGTGGGCCGCGCGATCACGGTGAGCGGGCTGCTCATGATCGGCGCGATCGCCGCAAAATTTTTCGCCGGATCGATTTTTGGATTGGCGAATATGTGCGGCGCGACCGCGAGCGAGCTCACGCTGCCGAGAAGCAGCGTGTAGCCGTCGGGCGCGGCCTTCGCCACCGCTTCGGAGCCGAGCAGGCCGCCGACTCCCGGCCGGTTCTCGATGACGACCGGCTGGCCGAGGCCTTCGGAGAACTTCTGGACGACGACGCGCGCGACGCTGTCGCTCGACCCGCCCGGCGGGAACGGGACGACGAGGCGAATGGGGCGGCTCGGGTACGTTTGGGCGTGCAGCCCGAGCGCGCACGCCATCCACGCGATGCACACCAGGGAACGCGTGGACGGGCTGCATACGAGGTAGCGCATAGCTGAAAACGTGCAGCCATATCCAAGCGGCATTTGACCGCAAGATCCGGGTGGTTTCGCCATCGACGCTTGGCTAGTATAGGTCGGAAAGGAGGGACCTATGAGCTTTCAAATCAGCGCTCTCGGACATGAGCAGTTCGCGCCACTTTTCAGACTGCAGAACGATGAACTTGCCGCCCATTTCGCGGTTCGTCGCACTGCTACCACTAAACCGGGTTTCCCCTGTCGCGTGAGCCTCGCCGACGCCGATATCGGTGACCAACTAATTCTCGTCAACTACGCGCATCAGGATGCCGCCTCGCCCTACCGTGCCAGCCACGCGATCTTCGTCCGGGAGGGCGTCGAGCAGGCTCGACCGGCTGTCGATGAGGTTCCCGAATTCTTCAGATTTCGAATACTCTCGCTGCGAGCCTTCGATAGTGACGGAATGATTGTGACTGCGGATTTGTGCGACGGAAAGCAGCTTGAGACTTTGCTCGAGAGGCAACTCGCCCTTCGGACTGTCGCGTATGTTCATATTCACCATGCTAAGTTTGGATGCTATGCCGCAAGGGCGGATCGCGCCTGCGCGCCACCCCTCCTCTGAAAGGAGGGGAAAGAATCACGCCGCCTGCTTGGATGCAGCGCGAGGTTTCCGCAGTCGCGGCAGGACTTCCCTCGCGACGAGCGTGATCTGGTCGACGGCTTCCTCGTGCGTGAGGTGTCCCGCATGCCCCATCATGAGGAAGTGGCCTAGTCCGCCGACGTTGTCGATGAACTCCGAGAGCTGGTCGTACACGTCGTCGGGCGTGCCCACGAACATGATGCCG
>WNGA01026191.1_pt1 | contig 12546 bp, 10 predicted proteins | sample 5400061 | NCBI WGS metagenome assembly WNGA01 (sample SAMN13153366, study PRJNA577476) | soil metagenome | isolation source: 100 cm soil or saprolite under grassland replicate 2 | place: USA:California | collected 2016-06-15
CGTGACCGTGCTGACGACGCGGCAGACCGGCTCGGAACAGCTCAAGCTCGGATTCCAGCTCGCGGAGGGCAAGGACATCGAGTGGGGCCTCACGATCTCCTTGTCCAAAGGCACGTGTTACTGGATCTTTCCGCTCATCCGGCCGGCCGCGCGCAGCGGATGATTACGCCCAGAGCCGCTCCTGCTCGAGCCCCTTGTAGAGATGGGCGACGTGGTCGCCGTAGCCGTTGAACAGCAGCGTCGGCCGGCGCTCGCCGAACCCGATCAGCTCCTCGGTCGCCTGGCTCCAGCGCGGATGCGGCACCTGCGGATTGACGTTGGCCCAGAAGCCGTACTCGGAGCCTTGCAGTGCCTCCCAAAAGCTCTTCGGCCGCTGGTCGGTGAAATGGAAGCGCACGATCGACTTGATCGACTTGAAGCCGTACTTCCAAGGCACCGCGAGCCGTAGCGGGGCCCCCATCTGCTTGGAGACCGGCTTGCCATAGGCGCCGGTGACCAGAAAGGCGAGCTCGTTGGTGGCCTCCGCCATGGTCAGGCCCTCGACGTAGGGCCATGGATACCAGCTCTGGCGCTGGCCCGAGGCCACCGAAGCATCGAGGAAGGTCTCCATCCGCACGTACTTCGCCGACGACAGCGGCTTCGCCAATTCTATGAGCTTGGCGAACGGAAAGCCGGACCACGCGATCGCCATCGACCACGCCTCCACGCAGCGGTGGCGATAGAGCCGCTCCTCCAACGGCATCTTGCGGAGAAGGTCGTCGATGCCGATGTCCTGCGCCTTCTCCACCATGCCGTCGATCTTGATCGTCCACGGCCGCAGCTTCAGCCCCTGCGCCGCCTTGGCGATCGTCTTGGCGGAGCCGAACTCGTAGAAATTGTTGTAGTTGGTGTTGACCTTCTCGTCGGTGATCGGACGGTCGAGCACATAGGTCTCGTTGCGCTTGACCGGATAGAGCTCCTTGGTCGGATCAGGCAGGTCGGCGATGCGCTGCGCTAGGGCGAGCTCGGGCGACAGCGAGAGCGCGGCCGCGCCGCCCGCCGCCATGAAGGCGCGCTGGTTGAATACCAGGTGCTCCGGCGTGGCGAGCCGTTCGGGAATTTCCTATCCGCGGCGGCGAATGACGTGCATAGGGGTGCGCTCCGGATTCGTACGCTCTTCGTACGCCCGGCGCCCTTCACGGGCAAGTCACGGATGCGCCAAGGCGGTGTGATCGTGGGCGGAACCGACGCGGGCTGACCCGCGTTCTGTGACAGGAATCAGTCATCAGTGGTCGGCAATCAGAAAGGAAATCGCAGGGTTGCTGGCCACTGATTACCGATCACTGCCTTCTGATCCCTGGCACCCATGCGCGAGCAAGACAGTCGCAGCCATCCCGTCCGCGAGGACATGGGTTTCCAATACGCGTTCTGGGCATGGGAGCGCGCGATGTGGGTGGTGATGGCGCTCGTCATCATGCTTGCGCTTTCGGGCGTTCTCGCCCGCGGCGCGCTCAGCCAGAAGACCGTCACCGAGCCGGGCCAGCGCCTGTCGCTGACCTATGAGCGCTTCCAGCGCATCACTGCCGTGTCGCGATATATCGCGAAAATATCCGCGCCGAACGTCGGCGAAGCCAGCCTGCGACTGGGCCCGTCATTCCACGACAATTTCCAAATCGCCGATATCGAGCCGCGACCCATCCGCAGCAGTGCCGGCCCGCGCGGCCTCGAGCTGGTCTTTCTGCCGCCGGCGGCGGGCGAGCTCGCGGTCGTGATCTGGGCCGCTCCGCGCTCCTTCGGCGTCTTCGATCTCACCGCCGCCAGCGGACCCGAGGCGAACGTGGCGTTCTCCATCCTGGTCTATCCGTGACGCATCATGGACAGCGTGATCAAGGCCGTCGTCGTCTATCTCGTGAGAGACCGGATGCCGCCGCGGCTCGCCTCAGGCAGCCGACTTTCTCATCAGGCGCCGGCGCATGATCCCGATTAGCTGGACCTTCGCCATCGGCTTGGCGAACAGATAGCCCTGCCCGACATCGCAGCCGATGCCCTGCAGCTTGTGGCTTTCATGCGTGGTCTCTATGCCCTCGGCGACGGTCTTGAGCCCGAAGCGCTTGCCGAGCTCGACGATCGTTTCGCACAAGCCGGCACTGATCCGATCGGCATGGCAGTTGGTCACGTAGCTGCGGTCGATCTTGAGCTCGCTGAACGGAAGTTGCCGCAGGCGCGCGAGCGAGGAATAGCCGGCGCCGAAATCGTCGAGCGCCAGCGTGCAATTGTACGCGCGCAATGCGTCGGCCACGTCGTTCGCGATCTTGAGGTCGTGGATGATCTCGTCTTCCGTCACTTCCATGATCAGGCCGGGCCAGTTGGGCGATTGCGGCCGCTCTTCGCGTAGAATGGTAGGTATTGGCAGCTTGACCAGCGCCGAGACCGGCACGTTGACCGAAAGCTTGATCGACATGCCGTTGGCGACGCAGGCCTCCCAATCCTTGAGGGCGGTGATGATGACGCGCTCGGTGAGCGCCAGCATGTCGTCCTCGCTCGCGCCCGGCAGGAACACGCCGGGGCTGAGCACGCCGCGCGTCGGGTGGCGGGCGCGCACCAGCGCCTCGGCGCCGACCAGCCGCATGGTCTTGAGCTCGATCTTCGGCTGATAGAACAGCTCGAACCAGCCGCGCTCGAGCACGTCGGCAAGCGTGACCTTGCCGTCGCCCGTGTCGGTCTTGCCTTTGTCCGACGAAAACAGCTCGCGCAGGACTTTGAACATGGACAGCTCGTGACGTCTCCCCCGTGCCGGTTGGCGGCGCCGGACGTGTGGTTCTCGGCCCCAATTATGGGTGAAAACAAAGCAATATGGTTAAACCCAGGGCGCGAAGCGCAAATATGCTTTGCAATTGGTAACCCCGGGCTCGCATAGCCCCCGGATTCCCTCACACCAGCCCGCGCACGGCGAGATGCGCGCCCAACGCCAGCAATCCCACCAGGAAGCAAACGCGGAACAGGTCGGGACGCACGCGCGACCGCACCCATTGCCCGAGCGCCATGCCGATCAATGCCGGCACCAGCGCCAACAGCGACGCGCCCACGACCGAGGTCTCGAGCACGCCGTCGTGGGCGAGAACGGCCGCCAAGGCGACCGTCGAAACCGTGAATGACAGACCTAACGCCTGCACCAGCTCGTCCTTCTCGAGGCCCAGCGCCTGCAGATAGGGAACGGCCGGGATCACGTACACGCCGGTCGCCGCGGTGACGACGCCGGTGGCCGCGCCGATGAGCGGCGAGAGCCACGGCTCCGCGTGTGCCGGCACCGAGAACGCGACCGACGTCAGTCCAAGCGCGGCGTAGAGCGCAAGCGCCGCGCCCAGCGCCACGCTCGGGCGCGCTCCGTCAGCGAGCAGCCCGACGCCCGCCCAGGCTCCAACACAAATGCCGATGAGCATCGGCCACAGCCGTCGCAGCAGTCGTCCGATGCCGGGACCGAGCGCCAATTGCCAGACATTGGTGATGAACGACGGCACGACCAGAAGCGAGGCGGCCTGCGCCGGCGTCATCACCACGGCCAACAGGCCCATCGCGATGGTCGGCAGGCCGAGGCCGATCACCCCCTTCACGAAGCCCGCCAGCAGGAACGTCGAGACCGCGAAGCCGAGCGTCAGAACCGGCGCCTCCATCCGCCGCTTATAGCAGGCACCTTCCGCGTCTCATCTTCGGATGTCGCGAAGACAGGCTTCGCGAAGACAGAGGACAGAGGACGGACCAGAATCCATCCGTCCTCGGTCGGCTGTCCTCGGTCGTCCGTTACGCCGCGGCGCTCTTTCGCGCCGCGATGATCTGGTCGGCGGTGCGGCCGGTCAGCTCCGCCATGTGGTCGAACTTGAACGTGAAGCTGCCGACGCCGGCGGTGGCCGAGCGCACCTCCACGATTCCCTCGTGGATGGCGAGCCGCCCGGCGAGCTGAAACGCCATGTCGGAGGAGTCGACGGTGTGGTAGGAGCCGTCGATCAGCTTCGCCGCGACGTCGACCACCGGGAACCCGAGCGGACCGTGCTTGAGCGCGTCGATCACCCCTTCCTCGACCGACGGGATGTAGTTGCGCGGCACCACGCCGCCCTTGATCTCTTCCGTGAAGGTGAAGCCTGAACCGCGCGGCAGCGGCTTGATGTCGAGCACGACGTCGCCGTATTGACCGTGGCCGCCGGACTGCTTCTTGTGGCGCCCGCGCTGAACGATGGGTCTCTTGATGGTCTCGCGATAGCCGACCGTCGGCTTGTGCGAGGTGGTGGCGACGCTGAAGCGGTCGGCCAGCCGCTCGGTTGCGACGCGCAGCTGCATCTCGCCCTGCCCCCACATTACCACTTCATGCGCCTCCGCATTGTGGACGACGGTGATCGAGGGATCCTCTTCGAGGAGTTTCGACAGTGCCTGGCCGAGCTTGACGTCGTCCTTGCGCTCCTTGGCGACAACCGCGATCGCCAGCACCGGCGCGTAGGGCGCGACCTCGGCAAGCGGCGGGTGTGCCTGCTTCGCGGCGGTGAGGGTGTCGCCGGTATTGGCATGCTCGAGCTTGCCGAGCGCCACCGTCTCGCCGGCCTGCGCCGGACCGCGCTTCTCGGTGGTCTGGCCGAGCAGCTTGAACACGCCGGCAACCCGGCCCGCCTCGCGCTCGGGCGTGATGAAGGTGGTGCCGTCGCCGACCTGGTCGTTGAGCACGCGCGCGATCGACATCTTGCCGCCATGGGCGGTATGCAACGTCTTCAGCACGTAGACCACGGGCTCGTTGCCCGCCTTGACGCTCAGCCGCTTGGTGGTGTCGGCGACGCCGGGCGATTCGTGGCGCAGCGCCTTCATCAGCCGCAGCACGCCGTTGGTGCGCGTCGCCGATCCCATCAGCACCGGACAGACCAGGCCCTCGCGCAGCTCCTTGGAGAGATCGTCGAAGACCTTGTCGCGCGGCGGCTGGATGTCCTCGAGCAATTGCTCCATCAGCTCGTCGTCGTGGTCGGCCAGCGTCTCCAGCATGGAGAAGCGCGCCGTCTTCTCGCGGTCGAGCGCGTCGCCTTCGAGCGGGATGACTTCCGAGGGAGCGTGCTCCTTGTAGACAAAGGCGCGCTCGAGCGCGAGATCGACGAAGCCGGTGATGAGATCGCCGGCAAAGGTTGGGATCTGCCGCAGCAGGAGCTTGTTGCGCGACGCCGGCTGCAACAGCAAGAGCACGTCGTGGATGGTCGAATCGGCCTTGTCGATCTTGTTGACGAACAAAAAGCGCGGAATGTTCTGCTGCTCGATCTCGCGCAGGATGAGCTGCAGCTGCGGCACCTTCTTCTCGTCCAGCTCGCACACCACCACCGCCGCGTCGACGGCGGGCAGCGCCGCGCGCATGTCATGGACGAATTCGACCGAGCCGGGGCAATCGATGAACGTATAGCTGTCGCCCATGAAACTGGTGGTGGCGACGGAGAGCTCCACGCTCATGCGGTGGTGGCGGGCCTCCTTGCTGCCGTCGCCGACCGTGGTCCCCGTATCCACCGTGCCCTGGCGCTGGATTGCGCCGGTGCGGGCGAGGATCGCTTCGAGCAGCGTCGTCTTGCCGCTCTGGAACGGGCCCACCAGCGCAATGCACCGTGGACCCGAGGCTCGTGTGCCGTTCTGTGCCATTTCCGCCTCCCTTGCTCACCCGAGACGCGGCCTTCTTGGAACCGTGTGGGCCGGACAACTATCGTTTCAGGCAACAGGGGGGATTGGCAAGAGGCGAGCGCTCATGGCGCACCCGCTCGGCGGCCGCCTTGACCGGCCATTGGAACAAGCCCCCAAATGCGCGGCGAGCGCACAGAAGGAACGTAGCGATGCGATGGCGGTCATTCCTCGTTGCAACTGTTGTCATTCTTGCGCCGCCTCCCGCCGGCGCTCCCGACCGGGCGGCGGCCGAGGTCACGGCGCTGCGGCCGGCGCCGCCGGTGGCCGCACGCAAGCCGGTCCGGCTCAGCGCCCACGGGATCGAGCGGATCGACGACTATGCCTGGCTGCGCGACCCGAACTGCCGAAAACAACTACGCGGACGCCGTTCTGGCACCACTCGCCGGCTTGCGGGCCAAGCTGGTCGAGGAGATGAAGGGTCGGATCGAGCAGGACGATTCCGGTGTCCCGCTGGCCGACGGTCCCCACGCTTATTGGCGCAAATTCGTGCCCGGCGCCGAGCACCCGCGGATCGTGCGGGCACCGAGGGACGGCGGGCCCGAACAGCTGCTGCTCGACGGACCCGCGCTGGCGGCGGGAAAATCCTATTTCTCGTTCGGCGATTATCACCACAGTCCGGACCACCGGCTGTACGCCTACACGGTCGACGAGACCGGGTCCGAGAGCCATGACCTGCGCATCCGCGATATCGGCTCGGGGCGCGACCTGCCGGAGGTCATTGCGGAGGTTTCGACCTTCACCTGGGCGCAGGACAGCCGCACGCTGTTCTATGTCCGACTCGACGACGACCATCGCGCGCGCTTCGTGTACCGCCACCGGGTTGGAACCGATCCGGCCAACGATCAGCTGGTCTATGAAGAGAAGGATTTCGGCTTCGAGGTTTCGGTCGATCTGACGCGGACCGGCCGGTTCGTAGTGATCTCGACCGGGAGCCTCGACACCTCCGAGGAATGGTTGATCGACGCGGCACGGCCGCAGAGCGCGCCGGTGCCGGTCGTCGCCCGCCAGCCGGGCTTGCGTTACTACCTGGACGATTGGGGCGACCGGCTGGTGATCCGCACCAATGCCGACGGCGCCGAAGACTTCAAGGTCGTCACCGCGCCCGCGTCCGCGCCCGGCCGCGACAACTGGCGCGATCTGGTACCCTATCGGCCAGGTCGGCAAATCCTGTCAGTGATTCCGTTCGCCGGCCATCTGGCCAGCCTGGAGCGCGAGGACGGGCTTCCGCGCCTGGTGATCTATCGCAAAGCGGACGGCGCCGCCCACACGGTCGCCTTCGGCGAGGAGGCCTATGCGCTCGATCTGGTCGCGCCCTATGAGTTCGACACCCGCACCCTCCGCTACGCGTATTCATCGCCCGCAGCGCCGCGGCAGACGGTCGACTACGACATGGAGAGCCGCGAACGCGTGCTGCGCAAGCAGCAGACGATTCCGAGCGGCCACGATCCGGCCGCCTATGTGGTGCGCCGGCTCGCCGTCACGACCGCCGACAATGAACAGGTCCCGATCACGGTGGTGCACCGCAAGGATCTGCGCCTCGACGGTTCGGCGCCGCTGTTTCTCGAGGGCTATGGCGCCTACGCCTATGTTTACGAGGCTTCGTTCGATTCGAACATCCTGTCGCTGGTCGACCGCGGAATGGTCTACGCCATCGCGCATATTCGCGGCGGGCTGGAGAAGGGCGAGCGGTGGCACAATGCCGGACGCCTTGCGAACAAGGTCAACACGTTCACGGATTTCATCGCGGTCGCCGAGCACCTGAGCAGGGCCGGCTATACCGCGCCCGGGCGGATCGTCGCGCGCGGCGATTCCGCCGGTGGCCTGCTGATGGGAGCAGTCGCCAACATGCGGCCCGACTTGTTCGCCGGTTTCATTGCGCGGGTTCCCTTCGTCGACGCGCTCAACACCATGCTCGACGACAGCCTGCCGCTGACGGTCAGCGATTTCCCCGAATGGGGAAACCCGATCGAGGACGTCGCCGCCTATCGGACCATCGCCGGCTATGCGCCGTATGAAAATGTCACCGCCCAGCCCTATCCGCACATGCTGGTCACCGCCGGGATCAGCGACCCCCGCGTCCAGTATTGGGAGCCGGCCAAATGGGTTGCCAAGATCAGGGCGATGAAGACCAACGACGCCCGCATCGCGCTGGTCACGCGCATGTCGGCGGGCCATTTCGGCGCCGCCGGGCGCTTCGAATGGCTGGATGAGGTGGGATTGATCCAGGCGTTCGCGCTCGACGTCACCGGCACGCAGCGACCGGACGAGGTGGTCGCGCGCGATGCACTATCGCCGGCACAGGTGCTCGGTCCCCGCGCTGCCCCGATGCGCCCGTCGGCCGGCGCATCGCCGCAGGCCGGAAGCGGACCGCGGCGGTCCCGCTAGGCTTAGCGCGCCGGCCGCAAGCTCAGATCGGCGACGCCGATGGCGAGATTGAGTCCGATCTGTCCCGACACCGAGACCGGCTGCAGCGCGATCGTGCGGTTGGAGCCGCCGATCAGAACGTTGGCGCCGAGGCCGGCGGCGACGGTCGCCTCGCCGGACGCGCCGACATAGTCGCCGGCCAGGAACCCCGGGCCACGGGCGGTGGTGTTGGTGAACACGGCCCACACCATCACGCCGCCGGCGGTGACGCCGATATCGAGCCCGAATTTCGTCATCGAGCCGACATAGGCCTCTTGCGGGCCCGGCATGTCGGGCGCGAACACGCACTGCACCGACTTTTGCGACCCGATGATCAAGCCGATGCCGGCCGAAACATCGCAGCTCAGAACGCCGGCCTTGGCTCGCTGCGCGGCGGCCGGATCGGCAGATACAACAGCGAGCGCAAGCGCGACCGCCCCAATGGCATGACGCAACATATGAACCCTCCCTTTGGCTGGTCGCGCGAACCCGCCCGGGTCGCGCACCTGGAAATCCATCTTAGTGCAAGAGCCGGGATAAAGTCGCGTCTCTCGTCAAGCGTCGATGGCCGTCACCGCAAGTTCCCGCAAAAGCGCTGGATGCGCCCGCAGGCCTCCTCGAGGTCCTCGGTCTTGGTCGCGTAGGAGATGCGGAAGGCGGGGCCGACGCCGAACGGCGTGCCCTGCACCACCGCCACGCCCTCGGCTTCCAGCAGCTCGGTGACGAAGTCCTCGTCGGTGACGAGCGTCTTGCCGCTCGGCGCGGTCTTGCCGATCGTGCCGGCACAGGACGGATAGACATAGAACGCCCCCTCGGGTTTCGGGCACTGGAGGCCCCGCGCCTGGTTGAGCATCGACACGCAGAGGTCGCGGCGCTCCTTGAAGATCTTGTTGTGCTTGGCGATGAAATCCTGTGGCCCGTCGAGCGCCTCGACCGAGGCCCATTGCGAGACTGCCGCCGGGTTCGAGGTCGACTGCGATTGGATCATCGCCATCGCCTTGATCAGCAGCTCCGCGCCGCCCGCATAGCCGATGCGCCAGCCGGTCATGCAGTAAGCCTTCGACACACCGTTGACCGTCAAGGTGCGTTCGTAGAGCTGCGGCTCGAGCTGCGCCGCGGTGAAGAATTCGAAATCGTCGTAGACCAGGTGCTCGTACATATCGTCGGTCATCACCCAGACATGCGGATGCCGGACCAGGACGTCGGTGAGCCTCTTGAGCTCGGTGCGCGTATAGGCGGCGCCGGTCGGGTTCGACGGCGAGTTGAGCAGCACCCACTTGGTCCGCGGCGTGATGGCGCGCTCGAGCGCCTCGGGCGACATCTTGAAGCCCGACTCGATGGTGGTCGGCACCGCGACCGGCTCACCGCCGGCGAGCAGGACCATGTCCGGATAGCTCACCCAATACGGCGCCGGAATGACCACCTCGTCGCCCGGATTGATCGTCGCCATGAACGCGTTGTAGAGCACCTGCTTACCGCCGGTGCCGACGATGATCTGGCCGGGCTTGTAGTCGAGCCCGTTCTCGCGCTTGAACTTGCGCGCGATCGCGGCTTTGAGCTCCGGGATGCCGTCGACGGCGGTGTACTTCGAGGCCTTGCCGGCCTCGATCGCCTTGATCGCCGCCTGCTTGATGTTGTCGGGCGTATCGAAGTCCGGCTCCCCGGCTCCCAGCCCGATCACGTTGCGCCCCGCCGCTTTGAGCGCCCGCGCCTTGTCGGTCACCGCGATGGTGGCGGACGGCTGGATGCGCTTGAGCGAAGCCGCCAGCACGTCCGACGGCGTGGCGGGCTTGAGCTGGACCGCGGGCATGGACATGGGACTCTCCGTTTGCCCCCATGGGGGCGCGAGCTTCCTAAAGGGCCGGGCCGCAGACGGCAAGCCTCAATCGCCTCGATCGCGAATGTGTGTATCGGCTTTGTCGGCTCCGGCAACCGGCCGGTTCACTGGAATATCTCGCTGAATCTGGCCTTCAGCACCCGCCCCCGCTCCTCGATCATGTCGAGATCGACCGGGATGAATTTGACCTCGGTCAGCGCTGGCTGACCAGGCGGCGGCGCGACGTCGATGCGCGAGGAATGAATGCCGCCCTCGGCGATCATCTTCTGCGCCGCCGGCAACACCATGAATTGGGCGAACAGTTTCGCGGCGTTGGGGTTGCGCGCGCCCTTGATCACCGCGGTGGGCGACGAGACGATGAAGACGCCCTCGGTCGGATAGATCATCGTCTGGTTCGGCACGTCCTTCCCGTCCGAGAAGCTGCGCGGGTCGGCGCCTTCCGCGCCGATCACCCGCTCGCCCTGCTGCATGGTGCTGAACACCTGCTGGTGGCCTTGCACGATCATGGTGTCGTTGGTGCGCAGCGCCTTGTAGAAGTCCCAGCCGAGCTTTTGCGACAGCATCCCGACCACGATCAGCTGGATGGCGGTGAACGACGGGTCGGGCATCACCATGAGCCCCTTGTATTTCGGGTGCTTGAGATCGGACCAGGTCTTGGGGACGTCCTTTTCGGCGACCTTGTCGCTGCGGATCGGGATGCCGACGATCGACAGCCGCTGCGCGATCCATCGCCCGTCGCGGTCCCTGGCCTCCTCCACGACCTTGTCGAATCCTTCGGGCTTGAACGGCTCGAACAAGCCCTGTTTCGCCAGGCCGTTGGCGGCGCCGGCGTCCGACATGGTCATCACGTCGGCGCCCGGACGACCGGCCGACGCCTCCTGCTGAAAGCGCCGCAGCACGGCCTGACCACCAGTGCGCAGGAGCTGGATCTTGATGCCGGTGTCCTGCTGGAACTTGTCGACCAGATGCTGGACCAGCGGGAACGGGGTCGACGTGTACCAGCTCAGATTGCCTTCCCGGCGCGCGGCTTCGGCGTCGGCCTTGTCCGGCGTAAAGGTCTGCGCGGAGGCGGGCAGCGCGGCGCAAAGGCCGAGGACGAGAGCCACGGCGAATCTTGTCCGAGACCTCATGATCCTTCCTCCCGGCCGGCGAAATCTGCGGTCCCTCGCCGTTGCCGCCATGGTCCTTCGGCCGGGGCGAAAAGGCAATTGGGCTGCGGCGGAATGGCCAGGGCGCGCGGTGCGGGCGGGATGATTTTTGGTCGCGACGGCCGTAGAATGCGTGGAGGAAACGTCGTCGGGACTAGCCGACGCGGCCGCGCATCCGGGAGGCAACCATGAAGCTCACCGCCGAGCAGCTCCAGAGCTTTGACGAGCAAGGCTATCTGTTTTTTCCCGACTGCTTCTCCGAAGCAGAAGTCGCCGTCTTGCGGAGCGAAGCGGACAGCATCCTGCGCAGCCACCGGCAGGAGGTCTGGCGCGAGAAGACCGGCGCCCCTCGCACCGCCTTCGCCGCCCACACCTACAACGAAGCCTTTCGCCTGATGGCACATCACCCGCGGCTGGTCGAGCCGTTGCAGCAGATGTTCGGCGAAGGCGTCTACGTCCACCAGTTCAAGATCAACGCCAAGGCGGCATTCGAAGGCGACGTGTGGCAATGGCACCAGGATTACGGCACCTGGGCGCGCGACGATGGCATGCCGGAGCCGCGGGCGATGAACATTTCGATCTTCCTCGACGAGGTGCTGCCGATCAACGGCCCGCTGATGGTGATCCCGAAGAGCCACAAATACGGCACGCTCGCCGCCGGCCATGACAAGAGCACCACCTCCTATCCGCTGTGGACGCTCGACCAGGAGACGGTGACGCGGCTCTGCGCCGACGCGGCGCCGCCCGGCGGCATCGGCATCGTGGCGCCGACCGGCAAGCCCGGGGCGGTGCTGATGTTCCACGGCAATCTGGTGCACGCATCGCCGCCCAACATCACGCCCTATCCGCGCAAGATCGTCTATCTGACGCTCTGCGCCGTCTCCAACCACATCACCAAGTTCACCCGCGCCGAATGGATCGCGCACCGCGACTTCGCGCCGATCGTGCCGGTGGAGGACGACGCCCTCGTCGCCTATGCGCGCGCGCATCGCGTGGCCGCCGAGTGACGCGGAATGGTTTTCTTTTTTTGACAGGCGACAAAGCAGCAATCGCCTGTCGCCCGAGCGCATGGCAGAGCCGCCGTTGCTTTTCGGGCGCCGCTATGGCGGTCATCACATTGCCGCCGTGATGTCGTAGGACTGCAGGCTTGGCCGAAGAACGCTAGTCTAGACCGTCCGCGCAAGGAGAGGCCGATGCTTACGCTCTATTCGATGCAGCGATCGGGCAATAGCTACAAGGTGCGCCTGGCGCTCGCCCAGCTCGGCATCCCCTATCGCCTGGTCGAGGTCGACATCCTCAAGGGCGAGAGCCGCACGCCGGAGTTCCTGGCCAAGAATCCCAACGGCCAGGTGCCGCTGCTCGAAGTCGCTCCCGGCCGTTATCTCGCCGAGTCGAACGCGATCCTCTGGCACCTGGTCAGCGGAACGCCGCTGCGTCCGGCGGACCGCATCGATCGCGCCCGCGCGCTGCAATGGATGTTCTTCG
>WNGA01010147.1_pt1 | contig 12544 bp, 11 predicted proteins | sample 5400061 | NCBI WGS metagenome assembly WNGA01 (sample SAMN13153366, study PRJNA577476) | soil metagenome | isolation source: 100 cm soil or saprolite under grassland replicate 2 | place: USA:California | collected 2016-06-15
GGGCGGTGGAGCGGCCGTGGTTGGATTCGACCTTGCCGATGCCGGCCAGGACCTGCCAGGTGAGCGTGGGGCAGGCCGCCGCCGCGGTCACATACAGCGCCAGGTACGCAGCCGGAATGTCACCCACCGCATAGGCGCTCGCGTCGGCCGTCTTGGTCCGCGCCGTGGCCGGAGCCTGAGCCGGCGCGGGGAGGCGGGAGGCCCGCAGGGCGTGCTGGATTGTGCGACCGACCGCGCCACCCACTTTGGCCAGGGGGAAGCCGGGGGAGGCGCGGTCGGTCAGCACGGCGAGCAGCAGCAGCGCTCCGATCACGCCGACTGCTCTCAGCTTGAAACCCGGGCTCACGACACCTTCCACCCGGCGCCGTCACGCCGAACAGTCACGAAGGCGGTGGACATGTCGGTCGGACTGACCTCTGCCATGACCAGTACACGGGTCACCGTCGCGCTGATCCGCTGCCGCTGGAGCGCCTTGACCCGGTCGCTCGGGACGCGCTTCTGGCGCGCGAACCAGCTCGCGGCCGCATCCTCAGGACGTTCGGCGGCGCGTGGCGCCACCGGCGACGCCGCGGTCACCGCGGCCGGCTTGGAGGCCGCCGCCGGGGCGGCTCGCAGCGCGGAGCCGCCGGCCACCGGCCCGTCGGCGTGGTCGTAGAGCGCGCTCACCATGGCGACCAGCGCGACCGACAGCACGGTCGCCGCCGCCAGCCGGCGTCCCATCGGCGTGGCCAGCAGCCGGAACGGCACCAGCAGGAGCCGCGCCGCCGCGCCGGCCGCGGTGTCCGACGGCCGCGCAGGCCAGGGCCCCGGGATGGTGGCGCCAATGCGCTTTGTGGTGCGGACGGAGGTGGCTTCAGCGTTCATCTCTTGCTCCTCGAGGTAGATGTCGTTCTGGGCGCCAGGCTCGTCGGCGGCGTATCGACCGCCGCACCAGCAGGGCGGCCACGACGAGCGGCCACATCGACCCGGCGAGCAGCAGGCCGATGTACTCGTCGGACCGGTGCAGCGCCTCGGCCAGGCGCATCACGGCGAACGACCCCAACGAGGTCAGGGCGAGCAGCGCAGCGCAGCTGAGCACGGGCAGCACCCAGTAGCGCACGATCGCGCCCCGGCGCCGCGGGCCTTCCACGGCAAAGGGCAGCACGAACAGACCGGCAAGGCAGAGCAGGAACAGCAGCGCCTGCGCCACGGTGGCCAGCATGGCGAGCACCCCCAGCGCGACGGCGAACGGCAGGACGTAGCCCAGGGCCGAGGTGGCGATGAAGGTTCGCTCCGGCCCGTGGTGCCCGATCGCCCAGTCGTTGACGGAGCTGATGCTCTTGCGGAGCGCGCCGAGCACGCTCGGCTTGCTGCCCGGCGGAGCGGTCGTGAGCACGCCGCTGCCGGTCTGCAGGCGCGACAGCGGGTTGCCGACGAATGACGTCCAGTACTGGCTGGCCAGCGCCTGCATGACCTGCTGCGGCCGCGCGCCGGGCTTGACCCGGTCGCTCGGCGCCGCCGTCGCCACCACGTCCAGCATCACGTTCGGGATGCCCACGCCCGGCGCCGCGGCGGCGCGGACCGTCGCCTGCGGCTTGGTCACCAGCAACGTGCCCGCCACCAGGAGCAGCAGCGCGAGCATCCAGGTCCGCCGCGACGGCCGGAGCACCACCCCGTAGCCCACCAGGGCGATGATCACCAGCTCGGTGCCCGCCTCGAGGGCCATGCGGTGGTTGCCACGCCAGGAGCTCAGGCTGCCCGCCGCGCTGTCGCCCACCAGGAAGTCGAGCAGGTTCAGGCGGTACACGTCGCGCTGCCGCTCGATCGACGACTTGGCCAGCCACGCGGTCGCATGCATCGCCTGGCGTGCGGAGAAATTGAGGAGGCCGCGCCCCTCAACCTCGATGCGCTCGCGCTGGTAGTCCCAGGGCCTGCTGGCGGGGCTGGAGGGGTCGTCGGGCCGGTGGGGGTTGGCGACGGCGAGCAGCGCGAGCAGGATGAACGCGATGGCCAGATAGCGCAACAGGATCGCCGCGGCCTGACGCGCCATGCCCTGCTGGCGCGTCGGCGCAGTCCACATCCTGGCCGCGGCGGCCGGAATCCCAGCTCGGCGGCGCTCGGTCGTGCTGTTCACGGCTTCCCCTTCACGTGAACGTGGCTACCTGGCTCGACCCAGCTCGAACAAATGTTCGAACAAACATATGTTCGAGCTTCCGAGTGCCGTAGTCAAGTTGGGAAGGACGATTTGAGGAGCTGGTGGCCTATCTCCTTGGCTCCAGTGAAATGCGCGAACCGACGAAGATGCGCGGAAATGGGCTCGAAGCGGCATGTGAACGACGCACGTCGTGCCGGTCGTATGCGGCTGGCGCTGCCTAAACGCGGCGGGGAGCGACGCGCCGAGCGCTCCGGCCGATTGACCCGGAAGGGGCGACCACGGTGCCATACGGCTGCGGCGGCGTCACCAGCGCCTCCTCGACCAGGCGGTAAAAGAGCAAACCGCGGTGCCGGGCCGAGCGGCGGTTGAAGCGGAACGTGAACTCGTCCAGGTACCAGTCGAGCAGTTCCGAGGAGGTCGCCCCCTGATGGGTGGTCAGCAGCCAGCGCGTCAGGCGCCGCTCGATGTCGCGCAGGTACGTGAAGGGCGGGCGCGGCGCCCCGGCCTCGCCGCCCTGGGCCTCGCCGCCGGCTCCGGTCGTCCCCGAGCCAGCGACCGACCAGCCGACCTCAGCCAGGATCGCCGGATCGCGCAGGCCGTCGACGCGCACGAGCGTGCGAGGCTCCACGGCCCAGGCCAGGAATCGCACGAGCTCCTGGTCGCTCTCTGAGCATAGCCGCTGCATCCGCACCCGCCCGGGCTCGCTGTCACGGTCCTCGACCGCGATCGCCACGACCACCCGCGGTCGCCGCCGCCGACCGCCGCCGGCGCGCGACGGCGTTTGCCTGCTCAGCCGCGCGGACAGCACGGTGCGGCCGACCTCGGCCAGACCCTCGAGGCGAGGACGACCGGAGCGGACCATCGCGCGCCGCAGGCGGTGCAGGATCGTCCAGGCGGTCTCGTAGCTGCCGAGGCCGAGCGCCTGCTGTAAGCGGCGCGCTGAGACGCCCTCGTCGGCCGTGCTGACGTGCCAGGCCGCCGCCAGCCATTGCCGCAGCGGCGTGCGCGTGCCCTGGAAGAGCGTGCCGGCGGTGACGGTGGTCTCGCGGCCGCAGGAGCGGCACACCAGGCGGCGCCGGGAGCCGCGCCAGGGCTCGCCGGCCCAGCCGCAGCGCCCGCAGAGGAAGCCGTGCGGCCAGCTCAGGCGCTCGAGGTAGCGCACACAGGCTGCGTCATCCGGAAAGAAGTCCGCGAACTCCTCCCACGTGCGCGGGTAGTCCTGCCCGGCGACGGGATTGCCGGGCGCGCGCTGGATCGGGATCGGCGGGAGCATCCCGCGTAGTTTCTCCCGCGCCCGTGACGGCCCTTGCTACAGCTCGCCCACGTGCGGGATCGGCCAGACCTTGACGATGGCACTGCCGACCAGCGCCGACCTCGGCACCTGGCCGAAGTACCGCGAATCGGCCGAGTCCTCGCGGTTGTCGCCCATCATCCAGTAGTGATCCGGCTGGATCCGGACCGGCCCGAAGTCGGAGGTGACGGTCTTCGGCGGGAGGTAGGCCTCGGCCACCGGCCTGCCGTTGCGCCAGAGCTTGCCGCCGCGGCCCTCGAGGACGTCGCCGGGCACGCCGACGACGCGCTTGATCAGGTCCTCGTTGCCGGGAGGCGTGCCGCCGAGGCCCTGCGCCACGGCGCGCCGCACCCACGAGAGGGGACCCTGCGACACCTGCGGCCTTTCGTTGGTCGGGCGCAGGAACACGGCGACCTGGCCGTGCCGCGGGTCGCCCAGCCGGTAGGCCATCCGGTTCACCACCACGCGGTCCCCGACGTCAAGCGTCGGCTCCATCGATCGGGACGGGATGAAAAAGGCCTGGATCAGGAATCCCTTGACCACGATCGCCAGCACCAGGGCGGTGATGATGAGCAGCGGAAGCTCGGCGAGCAGGCGCTTCTTGCGACGACGCACGTGCTTGCCGTGGTACCGCAGGACGCGGGTGGGCCTCACCCGCTCGCTGGTGCTCAGCGCCCCACGCTCCAGCTCGTGGTCATACCTCCTCATCGGCGACGCCCGACCGCCGCTTGACCTGATCGGACCGGGTGCCTTGCCCGGAACCCCCACTGTAACGCTTCGGGCAGCGGAACCCGGAAACGCGCGCGGCGCTGCGCGGGTCCTCTATGACGGCGAGATCAGTGATGGTACGGTCCGTTTTGTCGGCGGTCGGCCTGCTTTAGCGGGAGACGAGGTCGGATGCGACAGACGGACATGGCACAGGTCGTTCCCTCGGGCGCACCGGCAGGCGTGGAGCTGGCCGCGATCGAGCTCGTCGGCGTGACCAAGCACTTCTCGGCCCATAGCGGGAGCGTGGTCGCGGTCGAGGACGTCGACCTCTCCATCGCCGCCGGAGAGTTTTTCTCCCTGCTGGGGCCGTCAGGGTGCGGCAAGACCACCACGTTGCGGATGCTCGCCGGCTTCGAGGAGCCGACCAGCGGCCGGATCCTGCTGTACGGCAGGGACGTGGTCGGCGTCCCGCCCTACCGGCGCGACGTGAACATGGTCTTCCAGCACTATGCGCTGTTCCCCCACATGAACGTCTACGACAACATCGCCTTCGGGCTGCGTCACAAGAAGGTCCCGCGCGACGAGATCGAGCGGCGCGTCACCGAGTCGCTGCGGCTGGTCGAGCTGGAGGGCCGGGAACGGCGCCGGCCGCGCCAGCTCTCTGGCGGGCAGCAGCAGCGGGTGGCGCTGGCCAGGGCGCTGGTGAACCGCCCACGCGCGCTGCTGCTGGACGAGCCGCTCGGCGCGCTCGACCTCAAGCTGCGGCGGGCGATGCAGCTGGAGCTCAAGCGCATCCAGCGGGAGGTCGGGATCACCTTCGTCTACGTGACGCACGACCAGGAAGAGGCGCTGACGATGTCGGACCGCCTGGCGGTCATGAACGCCGGCCGGATCGAGCAACTCGGCACGCCACGGGAGCTGTACGAGCGGCCGGCCACGCGCTTCGTGGCCGACTTCCTCGGCACCTCGAACATCTTCGGCGGCCGGGTCGAGCGCCACGACCAGGCCTGGGCCATCGCCGGGCTCGGCCCGCGGGAGCGGGTGCTGCTGCGAGCCGCCGATGGGCTGGAGGCGGGCCAGCACGTGGAGATCGTGGTGCGCCCGGAGAAGATGGCACTGCACGCGCTCGAGGCGCCGCCGCCGCCGCCGACGCACTGCGCCCTGCGCGGCACCGTCACAGAGGTCGTCTACCTCGGCACGTCGACCACGTACAGCGTACGGACCGACGGCGACGTGCGCGTGGTCGTCTACCGGCAGAACGCGTCGACCGCGGCCGGCGACGAGGTCGTCGCCGGCCAGTCGGGATGGCTGTCGTGGCTGCCGGAGCATTCCTACATGCTTGGACCGTCCAGGCACGTGCCGAGCGATGACGCCGCGGCGCGGGAACATGGCAGTTGAGAAAGGGAGGGCGACCGTGAGCGAGAACGAGCGGTGGACCGTCGACCCCGCGCTGCTGCGCGGACTGACCATGCCACGTCTGACCCGCAGGTCAGCGCTGCGCGGCGCCGGGATCGCCGGCATGGCGGCCCTGCTCGCCGCGTGCGGGGTCAAGGGCACCTCCAAGAGCGCCCCGCCTCCCGACGCGGCGAAGGCCTTCTGGGACAAGCAGACCAAGGCTGGGGTCCTCAACTTCGCCAACTGGCCCGCGTACATCGACACCGATCCGGTCAACGGCAAGACCACCCTGCAGCGGTTCACCGACGCCACCGGCATCGAGGTGAATTACAAGGAAGTAATTCAGGACAACGACTCGTTCCTGGGCAAGATCACGCCGTCGCTGCGGGCGGGCCAGGACACCGGCTGGGACCTGATGGTGATCACCAACGGCGGCCCGATCGAACGGCTGATCCGGCAGAATTTCCTGCAGGAGCTGGACGTCGCGCGGCTGCCCAACTTCACCAGATACGCCGCCGCCGAGTTCAAGAACCCGAGCTACGACCCCAACAACCGGCACAGTGTCGCCTGGCAGGGCGGGATCACCGCGATCGGCTACAACCCGAGGCTCACCGGCCGCGAGATCACCAGCTTCGAGGACCTCTTCGACCCGAAGTTCAAGGGCAGGGTCGGCATGTTCGGAGACAACGTCGACCTGCCGAACTTCGCCATGGCGGGGATGGGCATCAACCCGGAGAAGTCGACCGAGGCCGACTGGCGGCGCGCCGCCGACCGGCTCAAGCAGCAGCGCGACAGCGGCATCCTGCGCAAGTACATCGACAACGCCCAGGAGATCCAGGGGCTCCAGTCGGGTGACCTGTGGATCTCCATGGCGTACTCGGGCGACATCTACCAGATCAACGCCGAGCTGGAGAAGGCAGGCAAGCCTGGCGAGATCAAGTTCGTCATCCCCAAAGAGGGCGGGATGCTGTGGACCGACAACATGTGCATCCCAGTGAAGGCCAAGCACCCGCTGGACGCGCTGACCTACATGGACTTCGTCTACCAACCGGCCATCGCCGCGCAGCTCGCGGAGTTCATCCAGTACATCACGCCGGTGCAGGACGCGGCCAAGACGCAGATGCAACTCGACATCCCCAGGGCCGACGCCGACCGCAAGGAGACACTGGAGGCGGCGACCAAGGACCCGCTGATCTTCCCGACCCCCGCCGACCTCTCCCGCACCCACCGCTACCGGGTCCTCACCCTCCAAGAGGAGAAGGTCTGGAACAGCATCTTCGAGCCGATCGTGCAGGCATGACGTGAGGCGCACGGCCCCCTACCTGCTCGCGCTGCCGGGGGTGCTGTGGCTCGCGGCGTTCTTCATCGTGCCGATCGTGATGACCCTGTCGGTCTCGCTCCAGACCGGCAACGTCGAGCAGGGATTCCAGTTCACCTGGCACTTCGCCAACTACTCGGACGCCATGAGGCTGTACCACGTCCAGTTCGTGCGCTCGATCGTCTACGGGCTCATCGTGACGGGCGTGACCTTCCTGCTGGCCTACCCGATGGCCTACTGGATCGCGTTCCACGGCGGGCGGCGCAAGACGGTCTACCTCTTCCTGATCCTGCTGCCGTTCTTCGTGTCGTTCGTGATCCGCACGGTGGCCTGGCAGTTCATCCTGTCGGACAACGGCATCCTGCTCGGCCCGCTGAAGAACCTCCATCTGCTCGGGCAGGACTTCCACGTGCTGGCCACCTCGTCCGCGGTGGTCGGCGGGCTCACCTACAACTACCTGCCGTTCATGGTGCTGCCGCTGTTCGTCTCGCTCGAGCGCATCGACCCGACGCTGGTCGAGGCGGCCAACGATCTGTACGCGAGCCGCATCCGGGCGTTCCTGCGGGTGGTCTTCCCGCTGTCCATCCCCGGCGTCTTCGCGGGCGTGCTGCTCACGTTCGTGCCGGTCGCCGCCGACTACATCAGCGCCAGCATCCTCGGCGGCACCAGCACGACCATGATCGGAAACGTCATCCAGACCCTGTACCTGACCAACAACGACTACCCCCTGGCCTCCGCGCTGTCCTTCATCCTGATGGCCGTGCTGATCGCGGGGGTCCTCGTCTACGCCAGAGTGCTCGGCACGCAGCGCGTGTACGAGGTGGCGTCGGGATGAGCGGCGCGGCCACCGTCACCCGCCCGGGAGCGCAGCCGGCGGCGCGGGCCGAGCCGCGCCGGCGCCCGGCGGGACGCTGGATCGCCGTGGCGCTCGGCGCCTACACCTGGCTGATGATCTTCTACCTGACGGCGCCGATCCTGGTGATGATCGCCTTCGGCTTCAACGACACCCACTCGCGGGTGAACCTGCGCTGGCAGGGCTTCACCGTGAAGTGGTACGGGAAGCTGTTCGACATCCCGGACCTGTCGGCGGCGCTGCGCAACTCGCTGCTGATCGCCCTGTTCACCGCGGTGATCTCGACCGTGCTCGGCACCATGGTCGGGCTCTCCCTGGGTCGCTACCGCTTCCGCGGCCTGGCAGCGCTCGACCTGCTGATGTTCGCCAACATCGCCGCGCCCGAGCTGGTGCTCGGCGCGGCGCTGCTGACGCTGTTCATCACCGTCCAGTTCCAGCGCGGGTTCCTCACGATCCTGGTCGCGCACGTGATGTTCACGATCGCGTACGTGGCCGTCACCGTGCGGGCCCGGCTGGCGGGCTTCGACCGCACGCTGGAGGAGGCGGCGCAGGATCTCGGCGCCGACCCCTGGGCGACCTTCCGCAAGATCACCCTGCCGCTGATCTTCCCTGGCATCCTGGCCGGCGCCCTGCTGTCCTTCGCCCTGTCGATCGACGACTTCGTCATCACCAACTTCAACTCCGGCCAGACCCAGACGTTCCCGATCTGGGTCTTCGGCGCCACGCGGGTCGGGGTCCCGCCTCAGGTAAATGTCATGGGCACGCTGATCTTCCTGGGTGGGGTCGGCCTGGCCGTCGGCCACGCGATCGCGGCGCGCCGGCGCGCCCTGGAATGAGGCCGGGCGGCGCTCTCCGAGGCAGGCAGGCGACGAAAGGACTGCAATGCGCACGCTGCACAACTTCATCGGCGGCGAGCACCACGACGCCGCTGACGGGCGCACCTCGACGCTGGTCGACCCGGCGACCGGGGGGCCGTTCGCGGAGGCGCCCCTGTCCGGCGAGGCCGACGTGGACGCGGCCTGCCGGGCGGCCCTGCGAGGGTTCGAGACCTGGCGCGACGCCACGCCGGCGGAGCGCAGCCGCGCGCTGCTCAAGATCGCCGACGCCATCGAGGAGCGGGCCGAGGAGCTGGTGCGCCTGGAGTGCGAGAACACCGGCAAGCCCGTGCAGATGACCATGGACGAGGAGGTCCCGCCCGCCCTCGACCAGATCCGTTTCTTCGCGGGAGCCGCCCGCATGCTCAACGGGCTGTCGGCCGGGGAGTACATGGCCGGGCACACCTCGATGATCCGGCGCGAGCCGGTCGGGGTGTGCGCCCAGGTCACGCCCTGGAACTACCCGTTCATGATGGCGGTGTGGAAGTGGGCGCCGGCGATCGCCGCCGGCAACGCCGTGGTGCTGAAGCCCTCCGACACCACGCCCGTCACCACCGTGTGGATGGCCGAGCTGATGAGCGAGTTCCTGCCGCCGGGGGTGATCAACGTGATCTGCGGCGACCGTGAGACCGGCGCCGCGCTGGTCCGCCACCGGGTCCCGGCGATGGCCAGCATCACCGGCAGCGTCCGCGCCGGTCGCGAGGTGGCCAGAGCCGCCGCCGACGACCTCAAGCGCGTCCACCTCGAGCTCGGCGGCAAGGCGCCGGTGATCGTCTTCGACGACGCCGACCCGGAGGCGACCGCAGAGGCGATCGCGGTGGCCGGCTACTTCAACGCGGGTCAGGACTGCACAGCGGCGACCCGGGTGCTGGCGGGGGGTCGCATCCACGACGAGTTCCTCGACGCCCTGGTGGCGCAGGCGAAGAGCACGAAGACGGGCGCGCCGGACGACGAGGACGTGCTCTACGGCCCGCTGAACAACGCGGGCCAGCTCGCACGGGTGCGGGGGTTCCTGGAGCGCATGCCCGCCCGGGCCGAGGTGCTCACCGGCGGGCACGTGATCGGCGACCGGCCGGGCTACTTCCACGAGCCGACCGTGGTCGGTGGGCTGGAGCAGAGCGACGAGATGATCCAGGACGAGGTCTTCGGTCCGGTGATCACCGTGCAGCGCTTCGACGACGAGGAGAAGGCGCTGGCCTGGGCCAACGACGTGGAGTACGGGCTGGCCGCGAGCGTGTGGACGCGCGACCACGGCCGCGCCATGCGCATGGCCCGCCGGCTGGACTTCGGCTGCGTGTGGATCAACACGCACATCCCGCTGGTGGCCGAGATGCCCCACGGCGGCTTCAAGCACTCGGGGTACGGCAAGGACCTGTCGATGTACGGGTTGGAGGATTACACGCGCATCAAGCACGTGATGTCGAGCATCGAGGACTGACAGGGCAACCGGACCCGCGGGACGCCGGCTCGCTCGGACCTCAGACCGGCGCCGTTGTCGTCGTCGGCGGTGGCGGTTCCGTCGTGGGCGGTGGCGGCGCCGTTGTTGTCGTCGGCGGTGGCGGTTCCGTCGTGGGTGGCGGCGGCGCCGTTGTCGTCGGCGGCCTGGTGGTCGCCGTTGGCTTCGTCGTCGCCGTTGGACTGGTCGTGGTCGTCGGCGGGGGTAACGGCGACGACGGTGGAGGGATCGGCGCGGCGCCACCGAGCGGGGCGATCAGCAACGGCGGGGACGTGCCGCCCCCGCCGAGCCCGGAGATCAGGCCACCGAGGGAGGTCACCGGTGGAGGCACGCCGGGGATGATCGTCGAGCCGGTGCCGGAGGCGGCGGAACCGCCGACGCCGGCCCTCGGGCTCGAGCCGACGCCGGAATTCGCGAGCGCCCCGATGCCCGCGAGCGCGTTGCGCTCGGCGGCCCCGGCGGCCACAGCGACATTGGTGCAGCCCGACCTGCACGGGCTCGGCGCGCTGAAGCTGAGGCCGAGCAGCACGATCGCGGTTGCCCCCACCGCCACCTGCCATGGCCGCAGACCCCTCCGCACCAGCGCGTCCCAGCGCGACTCGTGGAGCCGCGGCTCGGCCCTGTCGAGGGTCACCCTGCTCACCAGGAGCTGGGCCGCGGGAGCGGGCGATAACGGCGCCGACAGCGCCGACAGCACCGGCAGCTCGGTCCCCACCCGCACGGGCGTGGCCGGCTCGAAGGCGCCGACCGTCGCGGGGGCGTCGTCGGCCGCCGCGAGCAGCGGGCCGAGCACGTCGGCCAGCTCCTCTCCGCTGAACGGACGGCGCAGGATGGCCAGCGGACCGCGGTCGGAGGGCAGCCCGCCACCGTCGTCGCCGGAGTCCAGCAGCGCCAGCACGGGACCGCGGTAGCGCTGCCTGAGCTGGCGGTAGACGATGCCGCGTTGACGGCGCGGGAAGTCCAGCAGGACCCCGTCGACGGGGGGGTGGGCCCAGTCCGCCAGGTCCGCGGGCGACTCCAGGCACGACAGCGAGCGGCCCTCACCCAGCGCCTGGACTGCGAGCGTGCCAAGCCGACCGCCGCGGGAGAGCATGATCACCCGCCGCTCGACGATCACCGCCGATTCCTCCTCGCCCACCGACGCCGCCGGCCAGGCCTACCAGCGACGCGAAGCCCTTTTCAGTTGACGTGATCCGCCTGGGCGAGAACAGTCCCATATGCGCATGTCGACCTCAACCTACGGTTGATGTAGGGGAACTGGCTCTGCAGGTACGTAGAACGTACTAGCGTAGTTAGCGCCGATTTCCACGCAGCGAATTGCCCCCAGTTTGGCTCTGTGGCTGCGACAGGGATGTGCGACTCGATTGGCCTTCAGGGATGATCTGCATATGGCGACAGACCGTTCCTCGCCGCTTGTCTGTGATGCCTGGCTGGGCCCCTTGTGGCGGCACGGTGATCATGAGCTGGTCGGGTCTGTCTCCATCGACCCGGCCGTTCGACCAGCGCGCCACGACGGCGCCACCGACGCGGAGGTGCTGCTCGACATCGGTTCAACTGAGCTCGGACCTGAACTGAACGCACGAGTCTCGCTCGCCGCGGCACGCATCAGGGCCGCTCTGGCCAATCTGGACGAGATCAAACGATTTGGAGTCGAACACGCCCCGGCTGACTGGCGTGGCTACTATGAAGCGCCGGGGACCACGCCACTGGTCGAGCGCTTGTTCCTCGATGGGTTCGAGGTGAGCTATGCGCTGGAGGTGGCGGTCTGTTTCGACTTCGGGGACTTGGACACCCTCGTCGTGCGGGTTGATGCAACTGGCTGTGGGATGTCCGTGGAACTTCGCCCATAGCCAGCCAGGTCCCCCGCGCGACTGGGTCGGAGCGCTGGGCTACCCTGGTTGTCCTTGACATCTTCGCGGATCAGGCGCGAAACGTTTCAGGCGAGCTCGTAGCGGAGGGTGCGGCCGCCCCACCAGGGGACGGCGGTGGTGGGCAGGTCGGCGGCGCGGAGGACGGGTGAGTGGGCGCGCCGGTCGATGCGGACGGTGATGAGCGGGCCGTGGTTGAGGATCTGCCCGCTGACGCCGGGGAAGTGTCGTTGCAGGGTGTCGGGGGTGGCGGTGGCCTGGCCTGGTAGCCGCCGGCGCAGGGCTGCGCAGACGGCGCTGGCAAGGACCGACAGGGCGACGTCGAGGTCGACGTTGGGCGGTACTGCTGAGGATAGGGCGTCGAGGTGGAAGCTGCGGGTGGCCTCGGCCAGGCGTTGCTCGATGGTCATGCGGCGGGCGTAGCGTTTGATCAGGTGTTTGGTGGACGTGTCGTCGTTGGTGATGATCACGGTTGGGGTGTCGCGGCCGAGGCCGGTGACGATGAGTTGGCGGACGGTGCCCGGGTAGTCGGTGAGCTTGACCTGGTGTTGTTCGCAGACCTTGGGTTTGCGGTGCTTGGCGTCGCGGTCCAGGGTGACCGTCTTCCAGGCGGTGGCGGGCAGGTTGTCGGTGTGGCGCACCAGGG
>WNGA01035845.1_pt1 | contig 12544 bp, 12 predicted proteins | sample 5400061 | NCBI WGS metagenome assembly WNGA01 (sample SAMN13153366, study PRJNA577476) | soil metagenome | isolation source: 100 cm soil or saprolite under grassland replicate 2 | place: USA:California | collected 2016-06-15
CAGGCCGAACTGGGCGAGCATCGAAATGGCGCCGGCGATGGTCGCGGTGATCGTCATCGTCAGGGTGTCGCGGTTCTTCACGTGGGCGAGCTCGTGCGCGAGCACGCCCGCGATCTCCTCGCGGGTCAGCGTCTCGAGCAGGCCGGTGGTGGCCGCCACCGCGGCGTGGTCGGGATTGCGGCCGGTGGCGAAGGCGTTGGGCTGCGGATTCTCCATCAGGTAGATGCGCGGCATCGGCAGGCCGGCGTTACGGGCGAGGTCGCGCACGATCGCGTACAGCTCGGGCGCGGCGCGCTCGTCCACCTCGTGGGCGCCGTGCATCGACAAGACGAGCTTGTCGGCGTTCCAGTAGCTGAAGAGGTTCATCGCCGCCGCAATGAGGAAGGCAATCATCATGCCGCCCTCGCCGCCGATGAGGTAGCCGATGGCCATGAACAGGGCGGTCAAGCCCGCAAGCAGAATGGCGGTGCGCAAATAGTTCATTGCTTGGCTCCGCAACACGCGTGAACGGCGGACCGATAGGTCGCAGGCGGGCAAGATGGGAACCAGCCGCGCTGGCTTCAATAGGGTGCGACGCCTTATCCGGCGCACCGGTCTGGCCAACCGGCGATCGATCTTTGTGGTGTTTACATTCCTATCTAACTGACGTATCCTTGGAAACATTCCTAGAGAGATAACCGCCATGAGGGCGACATTCCCGGCAATTACAGGCGCCTTCGTGTTCGGCGTACTCGCCGGGACGATGGTCCCGTCGGCTCAGCGCTCCGCCCGGCCGGTGAGTGAAGCGAACCTGCAGCCATCGGCCGGCCAAGCCGCCATCAGGGGGGCCTATGCGGCCGAGGTAGTGCGCATCATCGACGGCGACACCTTCGAGGCGCGGGTGCATCTGTGGCCGGGCCTCGAAGTGACCACGCGGGTGCGGCTGCGCGGCATCGATGCGCCCGAGATGAGCGCGCGCTGCCCCCGGGAGCGGATCAAGGCGGAAGCCGCGCGCGACGCGCTCGCGGCGCTCCTTGCCGACCGCGACCTCACGGTGCTCCGCGTCGGCCTCGACAAATACGCCGGCCGTGTTCTCGCCGATGCCGCCACCCGGCGCACGCCCGACGTGTCCGGCGCACTGCTCGCCCAAGGGGTCGCCCGCGCCTATTTCGGCGGACGCCGCGAGAGCTGGTGCGGCGCACTTTGACCTTCTGTCGCGCGCGCGCGTTCGCTCCGGGCCTCACGAGCTGTATGGCGCCGCCCGCTTGGCAGCCGTGCCGGGATTGACGCCGCTTGCCGGATCGGCGAGTGGTCCCGGACTTTGCGGTCCTCGATTGGAGAATTGTGTTGAGCGGAGCACAAGGGCGTCTCGCTGGTTTCAAACAGCTGCTCGAACACGCGCGCGAGCGCCTGGGGCTCGACGTCGGCTTCGTGCTGTGGGACGGCTCCACCGTGCCGGCGGGGCTTCCCGCCGGCGCCTTCGCAATCAGGATCGCCGACGAGGGCGCGGTCGCGGCGCTGCTGCGGCGCCCGAACGTTGAGACGCTCGCGCACCTTTGGGTCGCGCGCCGCGTCGATCAGGTAAATGGCACGCTGTTCGACGTCGCCAATGTCCGGCGCACGAAGCGCACGCGCGAGTTCCTGACGACGCTCGACAAGGGCCTGGTGCTGCGTGCTTTGCTGCCGTTCCTGTTCGTATCGCGCGGCGGGCCGTGGCCGCTCGAGTCGCAGCCGAGGGATCGGCGCAACACCGGCGATCCTAAGGAGAACAAGGGGAATATCGCCTATCACTACGACGTGTCGAACGCGTTCTACGCGCTCTGGCTCGACAAGGAGATGGTCTACACCTGCGCCTACTGCACCGATTGGGCGAACGACATCGACCGGATGCAGCAGGACAAGATGGAGATCATCTGCCGCAAGCTCCACCTCAAGCCGGGCGAGCACATGCTCGACATCGGCTGCGGCTGGGGCTCGCTTTCCATGTACGCCGCGCAGCATTACGGCGTGACCGCCTATGCGGTGACCCTGTCGGAACAGCAGGTCGCCTATGGGCAGGAGAAGGTCAAACGGCTCGGCCTGGAGGATCGGGTGAGGATCGAGCTGAAGGACTATTCGCTGGTCGAGGGTCAGTTCGACAAGATCGCCTCGATCGGCATCCAGGAGCATATCGGCGTCGACAACTACCCGAAATATTACGACACGGTGAAGCGGCTGCTCAAGCCCGACGGCCTCCTGCTGCACCACGCCATCACCTGGCCCGGCAAGCAGAAGCATCGGAATTTTCGGCGCCGGCGGACGGAAGGCCGGCTGTTCAACAAGTACATCTTTCCCGGCGGCGACCTCGATTACATCGGCAACACCGTGACCATGCTGGAGCGGCACGGCTTCGAGGTGCACGACGTCGAGGCCTGGCGCGAGCACTACCAGCGCACGTGCCGGCATTGGCACGACCGGCTGCTCGCCAACTACGACGCGGCGGTCGCCGAGATCGGCGAGGTGAAGACGCGGATGTGGCTCGCCTATCTGGCGGTGAGCTCGATCATGTTCGAGCGCAACCGCTTCGGCCTGCACCAGACGCTCGCCTCGAAACGCCGCAAGGGCCCGTCCGGCCTGCCGCCGACGCGGGCGGATCTCTACCTGTGATCGGTGCGCTGGATTTTCGACTCGTCATGCCCGGCCTTGTGCCGGGCATCCACGTCTTAAAACGCGAGTAGTGCAAAGACGTGGATGGCCGGGACAACCCTCGCCGCTGTGGCGGCTCGCCCGGCCATGACGATGCGGACAGGCCGAAGAGGTTACCGCGTCACGACGACCGGCGTGCCGACGCTCACGCGCGCGTAGAGGTCGGTGATGTCGTGGTTGAACATCCGGATGCAGCCGTAGGACACGTAGCCGCCGATCGACCTGGGCGAGTTGGTGCCGTGGATGGCGTATTCGCCGCCGGCGAGCGTCAGCGCCGCCGCGCCCATCGGATTGCGCGGGCTGCCGCCCGGTATGCGGTAGGGGAGACTCGGCTTGTCGCGCCTGATCTCGGCGGGCGGCATCCAGTCGGGCCGGACGTACTTCCCCTCGATCGCGGTTTGGCCGGCCCACTGCTTGCCCCTCCGGCCGACGCCGACCGGGTAGACGAGGGCTTGGCCGTTGCCGAGCACGTAGTACAGCCGGCGCTGGCTGGTGGAGACCACGATGGTCCCGGGCGAATGATAGCCGCTGTAGGCCACCATGCTGCCTGCCGCCGCGGTCGACGGCGCCGCAAACATCGCCCCGAGCGCGAGCGCGGCGGCGCCCGCGAGCCCGAACAGAGTCTTACGCATGCTCGATGCTCCCCAGCACTTGGCGCGTGGCTGCAAGCTCGACGCCGCCATGTTGCCTCCGGCGTCGATCGCAGCTCCCAAGAACAATAGCGTCAATTTTTCGAAAACTCAGCCGAAACCTGTGAACAACGTAAAGAAGCGGCAAAGAAACCCGGCCGGCGTTACGGCGCCGCAACGGCGGCCAGGAGGGCCGGCCGTTTTCGCGAGAGGATTATTGCGGCTCGATCTTGGCCACGCGCACCAGCTCGGAGAACATCCTGATCTGCGCGGCGACGAAGGTCTTGAACTCGGCCGGCGGGCTGCCGATCGGCTCGAGCGCCAGCGGGGCGAAGCGCTCGCGCACCTCGTTGGTCGCGAGCGCGGTTGCCACCTCGCGATGCAGGCGCTTGACGATGTCGGGCGGCGTCCTGGCGGGCGCGAACAGGCCGTACCAGCCGCCGTCCATAATGAAACCGGGCAGGCCCGCTTCCTCCATGGTGGGAACGTCGGGCAGGAACGAGGCGCGCTTCGCATTGGTGTAGGCGAGCGGCCGCAGCTTGCCCGACTGGATATGCTGCAGTCCGAGCGGCGTGGTGACGAACATCACCTGGATCTGTCCGCCGATGAGGTCGGTGATGGCGGGACCCGCGCCGCGGTAGGGAACGTGCGCCATGTCGATCCCGGCGCGGGCGTTGAGCAGCGCGCCGGCGAGGTGCAGCGTGTTGCCGACGCCGGGCGAGCCGTAGGCAAGCCTGCTCTGCGGGTCGCGCGCGAGCGCGATCAGTTCCTGCACGGACTTGGCCGGGACGGAAGGATGCACCACGAGGATATAGCCTTCGGTGGCGCAGATCGCCGTGATCGCTTCGAGATCGGCGGTCGGGTCGTAGGGCAGCTTGCGATAGATGCTGGGGTTCACCGCGAAGGACGAGGAAACGACCAGCAGCGTGTACCCGTCGGGCGGCGCCTTGACGACTTCATGGGTGCCGGTCACCCCGTTCGCGCCGGGGCGGTTCTCGGTCACCACCGGCTGGCCCAGCTGCACGTTGAGCTGCTGGCCGATGATGCGCGCCACCGTATCCGGCGCACCGGCGGAAAACGGAACGACGATGCGGATGGCGCGGCCGGGATATTGCTGCGCCGGTGCGGCGATGGTGAGCGCTGCGAGCGCGCCGAGCAGCATGACGAGCCGGGCCAACACGGGCGCCTCCCTGGACCACGTCGCCCAGTTGACCGGAACGAAGGGGAGAATTCAACGCCGGAGCCGTAGGTTGGGTTCGCGCGGCCCGTGCGCCGTCGCCGGTGGCTGCACCTTCATGCCGCGCGTAACCCAACATCCGACCGCGCCGTTGTGGGAATGTTGGGTTACGCGCGGTCCAATCGCATCGATCTTGCCCGAACCGTGGTGGCCGCGCTAACCCAACCTACGAGTGCCGGCTACGTCGTCATGGGCCCATGATTGCGCGGCCGCCAGGGCAGCCTGCCGCGCCTTGACCACGAGGCCGATGCGTTCGCCCTTGCGCCACGGCGGATGATGCTCGAAATGATTGACGCCGATGCAGATGTACGGGTTGCCGTCGATGGTCACGCGGCGGTGGAGCAGGTGGGCGAAGTCGCTCGTGTCCCGGTCGAGCGAAACCGCGGCCTCCCAGCCGACGCCCTTGAGCTCGAACCAACCCGCTGCATTGAATTCGGCCATCGCCTCATCTCCTTGCGATCGACGTATTTTACTTGCTTCCGACAGGAAATTCACCGCGCCTGCCGCAACAGTTTGCGCGGTGGCTAAGGGGCAGCTAATGCAACCGAGACAACAATCGTAAATTCGATATGGCGGAGAGCCGTAGCCCGGATGAGCGAAGCGATATCCGGGATGAGCCTCGCAGATCGCTGAGGCTGCGCGCATGAACGCGCCGTACCTCCGGCAACTATCTGCCTGTGTTGGATCACCGAAAGGCTGCCCCGCATTTCGCTCACATCCCATATGGAAGGAGCATGCGACGGCCGTCTTCGACGCGTCGTCGAAGCACTATTCTGCCGATTATCCACCAGATCACCCACCACCGTCGCGTCGGCTACCGTATTCGTCCTCGGCGATCTTGCGCAGGATTCGCCGCATGATCTTGCCCGAGCGTGTCTTCAGCAGGCCGCGCGAGAACTGGATGCAACCGGGCTGGCGACGCGTTAGGTTCGCTTCGATTTTGGACTGAGTGCCGAAAGCGCTTTGGCAGCGGGAGTGCCCCGGTGGTCCTGGATGTAAGTCGTGACGACTTGCTCGACGAAGACATGTTGCCTTTCGTTGGACTGAAGACCCCATAATGCAACAGCGGCGTAGACAATCTGTCTTGCGGTCGTATCGTCGTATTTACTGCGCAGGTCTGTGACCTTTGGCCCTCCCATCATACCCACCGCCGTTTTTGCGACGTCTATCGCAACGAGTTCGGAACGGTTGGCTATCTGAGCAAAGAATTCCATAATCATTCGCACAAAGTGAGCATCGCCACTCGCAAATGAGGCACCCCATAAAATGTCGAGATGAGTGGCGGTTCGGATGTGCAGGTCTTCCAACCGCGATGGTAGGCCGGAAAACTCCGCGGCTAATTTGTCGTCCCGTCCGGCCTCCTTCAATCTTGGCAGGAATTTCGCGATTATCGGTCGACTACCCGACAGCTGCAACGCGGCGGCAATCGTCTCGGCACTTTTTGCGTTGAATCGAGCAGGGGTTAGCCTTTCGACCTGCTCCGGATGTTTCCGGAAGATGACGGCGAAGAAGCCCGCGACCGGAGGATAGGCTTCCCAATTTCGGGATTCCGGCGGATTTTCATATCGTTCAAAAAAGCCGACCAGACGCTCAGGCCGCGGGTCTGTGTAGAAAAAGGTGAAAAGCTCATGCGTCGGATCCGGTTGTTTCTGGACTTGCTGCGCGCTGACAGAGTTCACCGTCAGCAGAATCGATGCCCAAACCGCGCCCAGGACAAAATTTAGGACACGACGACTGAATATTCCGCGGTTCAGCTCGGACCTGATCACGCGCTCTTCCGGTTCTGCCGATTATCCACCAGATCGTCCACCACCGTCGGGTCGGCGAGCGTCGAGGTGTCGCCGAGGCTGCCGTATTCGTCCTCGGCGATCTTGCGCAGGATTCGCCGCATGATCTTGCCCGAGCGGGTCTTCGGCAGGCCGGGCGCGAACTGGATCAGGTCGGGCGAGGCGATCGGGCCGATCTCCTTGCGCACCCACAGCACCAGCTCCTTGCGCAGGTCCTCGGAGGCGGTCTCGCCGGTCATCAAGGTCACATAGGCGTAGATGCCCTGGCCCTTGATGTCGTGCGGATAGCCGACCACGGCGGCCTCCGAGACCTTGGGATGGGCGACGAGCGCGCTCTCGACTTCCGCCGTGCCGAGCCGGTGGCCGGCGACGTTGATCACGTCGTCGACGCGGCCGGTGATCCAGTAATAGCCGTCGGCGTCGCGCCGGCAGCCGTCGCCGGTGAAATACTTGCCCGGATAGGCCTTGAAGTAGGTGTCGACGAAGCGCTGGTGGTCGCCATAGACCGTGCGCATCATGGCGGGCCAGGCGTCGGCGATGCACAGGTTGCCCTGGGCCGCGCCTTCCAGCACCTTGCCGTCGGCATCGACGATCTCGGGTATCACGCCGAAGAACGGATTGGTCGCCGAGCCGGGCTTCAGCTTCGTCTCGCCGGGCAGCGGCGTAATGAGAATCCCGCCGGTCTCGGTCTGCCACCAGGTGTCGACGATTGGGCAGCGGCCTTCGCCGACGACCCGGTAGTACCACTCCCAGGCCTCGGGGTTGATCGGCTCGCCCACGGTGCCGAGCAGCTTGAGCGATTTCCGGCTCGTCTTCTTCACCGGCCCCTCGCCCGCCTGCATCAGCGCGCGGATCGCGGTCGGCGCCGTGTAGATGGTGTTGACCTGGTGCTTGTCGACCACTTCCCAGAAGCGGGACACGGTCGGGTAGTTCGGCACCCCCTCGAACATCATCGTGATCGCGCCGTTACAGAGCGGGCCGTAGACGATGTAGCTGTGGCCGGTCACCCAGCCGACGTCCGCCGTGCACCAGTAGATGTCGCCGTCGTGGTAGTCGAACACGCAACTGTGCGACATCGCCACGTAGACGAGGTAGCCGCCGGTCGTGTGCAGCACGCCCTTGGGCTGTCCGGTCGAGCCCGACGTGTAGAGGATGAACAGCGGGTCCTCGGCGTTCATCTCCTCGCACGGACAATCCGCCGGGACCGATTTCGCCACCTCGTCGTAGTAGACGTCGCGGCCTGCCTGCATGTTGACCGCGGCGCCGGTGCGACGCACCACGATCATGGTGGTAACGCCGCCCGCGCGCTCGGCGGCCGCATCGGCGTTGCTCTTGAGCGGGACCTTGCGTCCGCCGCGCACGCCTTCATCGGCGGTGATCATCACGCTCGACTTGCAGTCCTTGATGCGGCCGGCGAGCGAATCCGGCGAGAAGCCGCCGAACACCACCGAATGGATCGCGCCGATGCGCGCGCAGGCGAGCATCGCCGCCGCCGTCTCGGGAATCATCGGCAGGTAGATGGTGACGCGGTCGCCTTTCTTGACGCCGTATTTCTTCAGCACGTTGGCGAAACGGCACACCTCGGCGTGGAGCTGCCTGTAAGTGATCTTCTTGTCGTCCTTGGGATCGTCGCCTTCCCACAGGATCGCCGTCTGGTCGCTGCGCTTGTCGAGGTGCCGGTCGAGGCAGTTGTAGGCGACGTTCGTCGCCCCGTCCTCGAACCATTTGATCGAGACGTTGTGCGGGTCGAAGGAGATGTTCTTGACGATATAGGCGCGCTTCTTCCACTCCGGCGGCACGTCGTAGATTTTCTCGGACATCCGAAACCTCCCACTCACGCGACCCGCGTTACGGTGCCGCGCCCGTCGCCACTTTGATGGGCATTATGCGATGGCGGCAGAACCGGCGACAAGGCCGGGATCGTCACACTTTGGTCGTGGGAAGCGACCCCGGTTATCGTGACTCCAACCGGGCTCCCGCGTCTGCAGCGCACCGCTGCGCTCCGCGCTGCGCACGGGATACGACTACCGCACGCCCATCGCGCCGATGATCGCGCCCTGCACCACCAGCACGAGGAGCCAGTGGCCGGAATCGATCACGGTGAGCATGGGTTTCTTATCCCCGAAGGCGTTGTTGACCGCCATCGTGGTGACCACGAAGCCGAGCCATGCGAACGCGCCCGATATGATGCCGTTCCGCAGCGTGACCTGCCCCGGGCCGAGATGCCCGATCAGGCCCGCCAGCACCCAGGCCATGACCAGGTCGGCAATCAAGGCGAGAATGAACGGCGCATAGGCCGCGGGCGTGCCCTTTTTCGCCTCCTGTTTGGCCTTGAACTCCTCCATGGTGGCGCCGTGCGCGGCGACCCAGGGCTTGGCGAGGACGCCGTACCACACCGCACCGGCGAGCCAACCGGCGACGCCGGCGACCAGAATGGCGAGATAGTTCACTCCGGCAAAAGTCATGGCCTCCCTCCCCGAAGCGTAGCCCGGATGGAGCAACGCGACATCCGGGGAAAGCTGAGCGTAGCCCGGATGAGCGAAGCGATATCCGGGGTCAGCGGCTGGGTCGATCGATGACGATCCCGCATGTCGCTACGCTCATGCGGGCTACTTAACTTCGTGTTCCGTTGCAAGCGTAGCGCAGTTTCGATCCGGGCGGGAGGGACGCTTCAGGCCGCGAGCGACCACACGATGGTGCGCTTGATCTCCTGGTCTTCCAGCTCGCGGGTGACCGGAACCGCGTATTCGCAATGCTTCACCAGCCGTTGTCGCGGCAGGTAGGCGCGCCCCGGATCGCCGACCAGCACGCGCGTGCCGAGCGCCGCATGGCGGTCGAGAAAGCCGAGCGCGCGCTCGGCCGTGGCGCGCTCGTAGAAGACATCGCCGGCCAGGATCACGTCGTAGCGTCGATCGACGGGAGCGGGGGAATCGAGCAGGTCGTGCAACAGGATTTCGATGTAGACGCCGTTTGCTTGCGCGTTGAGCGCGATCGCGCTTTCGGCGAAGCGATCGATGTCGGTCGCGATCACCGGGGTTGCGCCCGTTTTCGCCGCGGCGATCGCCACCAGGCCGGAGCCCGCCGCGAGATCGAGCACGCGCCGCTCGCGCACCAGAGCGGGATGGTCGAGCACGTAGCGCGCCAGCGCCTGCCCGCCCGCCCAGGCGAAGGCCCAGTAGGGCGGCGGGAGACCCGCGGCGCCGAGCTCTTCCTCGGTCTTCTGCCACAGCGGCAGCGATTCGTCGGCCACGTGCAGCACGATCTCCGGCACATGCGGCACCGGCTTGAGCCGCGTGTTGGCAAGGATGAAGGCGCGGGGGTCGGCGATCGGCTGCGTCATGGTCCTTGTGATGCTCCGCCTCCACTCGTCATGCCCGGCCTTGTGCCGGGCATCCACGCCTTGAAAAATGCGACTCGATTCGAAGTCGTGGATGGCCGGGACAACCCTCGCCGCTGTGGCGGCTCGCCCGGCCATGACGATGCGGATGCGTCGCGGTCAATGATCTCTGCTATTACTTCATCCCCGCCATGGTGCACACGATCTTCCATTCGGGTTCCGTCACCGGCTGCACCGAAAGGCGCGGCTGGTGGACGAGCACCATGTCCTTGAGCCGCGGCTCGGCGCGAACCGCGGCCAAAGTGACGGGGCTCACCACCGGCTCGACCGCCTTCACGTCGACGCAGACGAATTTGCCTTCCTGATCGGTCGGATCGGGGTAGGCCTCTCGGATGACCTCGACGATGCCGACGATCCGCTTCTCATCGCCGGTGTGATAGAAGAACGCGCGCTCTCCGTTCCGCATTGCTTTGAGATGGCTCCTGGCGCGGAAGTTGCGCACGCCGGTCCAAGGCTCGCCCTTAGCGCCCCTCTTGACCTGGTCGTCCCACGAAAAGCTTTCCGGCTCGGTCTTCAAAAGCCAATAGGCCATGGGGTCATCCCTCCGCTCGGAATGGGCGCGTCAGCAGCGACTCGATCGCCGCGTCGACGCTGAGCTTATCATCGAGCACCGCGGCAACCGCACTTGCGATCGGCATGTCGACGCCGCGCTCGCTCGCCATCTCGACCAGCGCCGACGCGGTGAAGGCGCCTTCGGCGAGCTTCGGGCCCTCGCTCGCGAATTCCGGCGCCTGCCCTTTGCCGAGCGCGACGCCGAGCGAGAAGTTCCGCGATTGCGCGCTCGAGCAGGTGAGGATGAGATCGCCGAGACCGGAGAGACCGGTGAGCGTTTCGACGCGGGCGCCGAATGCGCGGCCGAACCGGATCAGCTCGGCAAAGCCGCGCGTGGTCAGCGCCGCGGCGGCGCTCGCGCCGAGGCCGCGTCCGGCGACGATGCCGGCGGCAATCGCGAGCACGTTCTTGGCCGCGCCGCCGATCTCGACCCCCCGCACGTCGGTCGAGTGATAGGGCCGGAACGTGGCCGAGCCGAGCGCGCGCGCGAGCGCCTCCGCCGTCGTCTCCTCGCGCGCCGCGAGCGTCACCGCGGTCGGCAGTCCGCGCGCCACGTCGGACGCGAAGCTCGGCCCCGACAGGATGGCGGCGACGGCGCCCGGCGCACACGCCTCGATCACCTCGGTCATGAACCGATGGCTGCCGCGCTCGATCCCCTTGGCACAGGCGATCACCGGCGTCCCTGTCGCGAGGTGGGCTGCAAGCTCATCGGCGACCGATCGCAGCGCCTGGGCCGGCACGACGACGAGGACGGCGTCCGCCGCCGCGGCCTCGCCGAGCACCGCCGTTGCGCTGACGCGGTCGTCGAGCTTGACGCCCGGCAGTCGCGGGCTCTCGCGCCGTTCCGCAATCGCGGCCGCCGCCTTCGGCTCGCGCGTCCACACTATCACCGTCCGGCCCGCCCGCGCGGCGATGTTGGCGAGGGCCGTTCCCCAGGCCCCGGCGCCCTAATGGCGCCGTTGTCGGTGCAGAGCGAGCCCGGCGGCGCCACCATCGGGGTCCCGACCCCGAAGGCCATGCGGCTGATCGCGTGACGGATCTCCTGATTGGCCGCGACGCCGCCGGCAACGACGAGCGCGGTCGGGCGGCCGAACCGCTCGCGGAAGACGCGCAGGCCGACGCGCAGCCGGTCGGTGACGATCTCGATCACCGCGTCCTGGAACGAGGCGCAGAAGTCGGCGACGTCCTGCTCGGTGAGCGGCGCGATCCTCTCCGCTTCCAGCCGCAACGCGGTCTTCAGTCCCGAGAGCGAGAAGTCGGGCTCGGGGCGTCCCACCATGGGCCGCGGCAGGAAGAAGCGCTTGGGATCGCCGCGCGCCGCCTCGAGCTCCACCTCCGGTCCGCCCGGGTAGGGAAGCCCCAGGAGCTTCGCGGTCTTGTCGTAGGCTTCGCCCAGCGCGTCGTCGAGCGTGGTGCCGATCCGCACGTACTCGCCGACGCCGAGCACGGCAACGATCTGGGTGTGCCCGCCCGAGGCGAGGAACAGGCAATACGGAAACGCCGTGTTGTCGGTGAGCCGCGCGGTGAGCGCGTGGCCCTCGAGATGGTTGACCGCGCTCAGCGGCTTCTCGGCGACCAGCCCGCTCGCCTTCGCGGTGGTGAGCCCGACGATGACACCGCCGATCAGTCCGGGCCCGGCCGCCGCCGCGATGCCGTCGAGGCTGTCGAAATTGAGCTCCGCCTCGACCATGGCCTTGGCGACGACCAGATCGAGCACCTCCACATGGGCGCGCGCGGCGATCTCCGGCACCACGCCGCCGTAAGCGGCGTGCGCGGTCTGCGACAGCACCACGTTGGAGACGATTTCTCCGCTCCCGTCATCGTGGCGGCGCACCACCGCGGCGGCGGTCTCGTCGCATGTCGTCTCGATGCCGAGGATGAGCATGGGGACGCTTCTCCACCGTACACCCTTCGCCCACGTAGGCGAGCAGAGCGGACGGTGTTATACCAATGGCGTCGGGCTTTGGCCCATCACATCGTCATGGCCGGGCGAGCCGCCACTGCGGCGAGGGTTGTCCCGGCCATCCACGTCTTTGACTTGGCGTCGCATGTTCAAGACGTGGATGCCCGGCACAAGGCCGGGCATGACGGAGGAGAGGCATTCCGTCGAGGTCCCATGGCGCAATCAACCGCGTTGCGCATCGGCACGCGCGGCAGTCCGCTTGCGCTCGCGCAGGCGCGCGAGGTGCGCGCGCGCCTCGCCGCCGCCCATGGGCTCGACGCCGGGAGAATCGAGCTGCGCGCGATCCGCACGTCCGGGGACATGGTGCAGGACCGG
>WNGA01022087.1_pt1 | contig 12543 bp, 7 predicted proteins | sample 5400061 | NCBI WGS metagenome assembly WNGA01 (sample SAMN13153366, study PRJNA577476) | soil metagenome | isolation source: 100 cm soil or saprolite under grassland replicate 2 | place: USA:California | collected 2016-06-15
CTCGTACTACAACGCGCTCGTGGGCGGCTTGCCCGGAGCGGAGCGTTACGGCTTCGAGACCCAGTACTACGACCTCTGGTACATGGACCTCGCGCGGTTCCTCGATGGCCATTATCCGGGTGGCGTACGGGTGTTCTTCCAGCCGAACAACAAGGAGTACCTGCGCCACGTCGAGTGGTACTACCGCGCGGGACGGCTCCGCCGGAATGTCGTGATCGTGCCCGAGGAGTCCATGGCCGACCTCGTGGTCCTCACGCACGAGATGCGGTGGCCCCAGTATCCCGCGCTGCGATCGCGCCTGGCCACGAGGCCGGTCGTGCACGAGATCCGCGTCGACGGCGTCGCGCTCGTCACCGTCTACGCGGTGGGGAGCGCGGTGTGACGGAGGACGCGGGGGCGCGGCGCTCCGCCCGCGAGGTGCTGGCCGTGGTGCTCCGGTGGCTCGTCGTCGCCGGGTCCGGCGGCTATCTCGCGACCTACCTGGCCATCGCCTTCCTGCGCATCGGCTACCCCTTCGAGCTCGAATGGCTGGAAGGCGGGTCACTCGAGCAGGTCGCCCGCCTTCTCAGGGGGCAGGCGCTGTACGTGGTCCCCGGGCTCGAGTTCGTCCCCTTTCCCTACCCTCCGCTGTACTACGTCCTCGCCGCGGTGGTGGCGAAGCTGACGGGGCCGGGGTTCTTCGCGCTGCGCGCCGTGTCCTTCGCCTCGTCGATGGCGTGCTTCCTCGCCATCTACGCCCTCGTCTGGCACGAGACGCACGACCGTTTCGCGGCGTGGGTCGCCAGCGGGTTGTTCGCCGCGACCTTCCGCGCCGGGGGTGCCTGGCTGGACCTGGCGAGGGTCGACTCGCTGTTCCTCGCCTTGTTCCTCCTCGGGCTGGTGGCCATGTGCCGCCACCCTTCCGCGGCCGGTTACGCGACCGCGGGCGTCCTTTTCGCGCTCTCGTCGCTCACGAAGCAGACCGCGCTCGCCATGTGCCTTCCGATCCTGCTCTTCGCCGCGCTGTCCGCGCCGCGGCGGGCGGCCTGGCTCGGATCGGCGCTGGGGCTCGTGGCCGGCGGGGCCACCGCCGCCCTCCTCTGGACGAGCGGCGGATGGTACGGGTACTACGTCTTCCGTCTGCCCTTCCTCTTCAAGTGGGCCCGTCCGGTCTTCGTCGACTTCTGGACGGACGACCTCCTCCGTCCCTTGCCCATCGCCGCCACCGCCGCCGCCGTGACGATCGTCGGGCTGCTCCGCACGCGGGATCGTTCCTTCTTCTGGCTGATGGCCGCCATCGGAATGCTCGGCGGGGCCTATCGCTCGCGGTTGCAGACCGGGGGATACGACAACGTGCTCCTGCCCGCCTATGCGGTCATCTGCATCCTGTTCGGGCTCGGAGTCGCGATCGTGCTCGACCACGCGCGGCGCCTTGCGGACGGTCGGCCGGTCGCGGAGATCGCCGTCTACCTGGGATGCCTCGCCCAGATGGTCGCGCTCGCCTACGACCCGCGCGCTGCCGTCCCGAGCGCCCGCGATCGGCGGGCGGGGGAGGCGATCGTGAGGTTTCTCGCGAGCGTGGACGGTGACGTCTTCGTTCCCTTCCACGGCTACCTGGCCCGTCTCGCCGGGAAGGCGTCGTGGGCGCACGGGATGCCCGTCCTGGACGTCTTGAGGGTGGAGCTTCCGGAGGCGGGACCGCTGGCCGAGGCGCACCGCGCCGCCATCCGGGAGCGACGGTTCGGGGCCATCGTGATCGACGAACCGGACGGCTACGCCTTCATGCCGGAGGTCGAGGCGTCCTACCTCCGGACGCGCGACCTCTTCGCGGATCCCGAGGTCTTCTTCCCCGTCACCGGAACGAGGACGCGTCCCCAGCACGTCTTTGTTCCGAGAGGTGCCCTGGCGCCGCCCGAGGCCGATGTACGTGTCCCCGGCCGCTGATCCCGCCGTCGCGCGCGACCTGTCCTTCCGTGGCCCGGTCGGCGCGTCGCTCGTCGCGCTGGTCGTCGTCTGGTGCGTCGCTCGCTTCGTGGGCCTGGCGGACGCGCCGCACGGCTACTGGATGGACGAGACGCTGGGGGCGCTGCACGTGCGTTGCATCGCGGAGACGGGCGGCACCGCGGGCACGCGGTGGCCCCTGTTCCCGTGGGCGCACGGAGGGGGAGTCTTCGGGCCCACGTACATCTATTTCGCCCTGGCCTGGGCGCGCTTGTTCGGGAGCTCGATCGCGAGCCTGCGCGCGGTGGCCGCCCTGGCCAACGTGGCCACGATCCTGGGACTCGCGCTCATCGCGCACCGGCTCGGCGGACGGCGGTTGGCGCTGACGGCCGCGGTTGCGGCCGCCCTCTCGCCGTGGTCGTTCCAGTTCTCGCGGATCGCCTGGGATCCGCCGCTCGGCCCGGCGTTCCTGGTCTGGGGCACGGCCCTGCTCCTCCCCGGGCGCAAGCCCGTCGTCTGCGCGCTCGCCGGCTTCCTGATGGCTCTCGCGGCCTATTCCTACACGCCCACGCGGCTGCAGGTGGCGGTCTGGCTCCCCATCGTGCTGGCCGCGCCGTGGCGGGGGACGAGGACGGATGCGCGGGGTGCCGCGGCGGCCACGGCCGCCTTCGCCCTGACCGTCGCGCCGCTCGCGTTGCTCATGCTCTCCGGGAGGATCAACGCCCGGATCGACGAGCTATCGATCTTCTCGGCGCCATGGCGCGAATGGAGTCGCCCGTTCCGGGGCGGCACGCCGGAGCCGTTGTTCCTCCTCTTCACGTTCCTCGACAACGTACACGCGCACCTCCGTCCGACCTTCCTGTTCCTGTGGGGTGACGCGAACCTGCGCCATTCGACCGGCGCCGCGGGCGTCCTGGGCGCGGTGGACGTGCTCGCTCTCGTCGTCGTGGCGGGCCAGGCCGCTCGCCGTGTGCTCCGTCCTTGCTCGAGCCCCCTTCCCAGCCTCACCGGAGAAGACGGCCGCCTGGCGCGGCTGCTCCTGCTCGGAGCGTTTCTCGGGATCGCGCCGGCGGCGCTGTGCTGGGAGGGCGTGCCCCATGCGCTCCGTGCCATCGGGACCTGGCCCTTCACCTCGCTCGTCTCCGCGCTGATCCTGGCCCGGGCGTGGTCGCGCTGGCCGCCGGTCGGCCTCCTGCTCGTCGCCGTCTCCGTCGCCTTCACGCTGTTCTTCCTGCCCCATTACTTCGGGCCGTATCGCCGCATCGACCCGAGGTGGTTCCATCCGGATCTCCAGGCGGCCGTGCAGGGCGAGCCGTCGCGCCCGGCGTCGGAGACCCTCCGGCCGTTTGTCCGCCGGCCCGGCTACGAGCGCGCCGAGCCGCAGTTCTTCCTCATGGACCACGACGGGCTCGGATGCGCAGACGCCGAACGAGTGGCCCGAGAGATGTGGCCGGAGGGCCGCTGAGCGCAGCCGTCGCGGCTGAGCGCAGGGGGCGATAGACGACGTTGTCGGCCAAACGATCCGTCGCGCGATAGGTGCGCATGATCGCCTCCCGTTCCCGGTCCGACCACCGCTGCCCCGGCGAGTCGAAGTCCGGCGGGTCGTAGAGGAGGATCACCGCGAATCGTGCCCGCTCGATGTCGCGCACGAGGCCGTCTTCGTGCCACAGGCCCGCCCACTCCAGGAGCCGGAACTCGAACGGCTGGAGCCAGACCGGACGGCCGTTGAGGGGGAGGAGGCCCATCATCTCGTCGGCGAGCACGGGACCGTCGGCCGTGCGCACGATCTCCGACAGACGAGAGATCTCCTCCCGCTGGGCCAGGCGGGCACGCAGCGGCCGTTCCCGATGCTCGGCCGTCCAGCGGTCGAGCGTCCTGAGCTGCCAGGCCACGACGACGAGCAGGCCGATACGCACCCACGGCCAGCGCCGCGTCCAGGCCAAGAGAGCGCCCGTGGCGAGCGCGAGCGCCGCGAAGAGCTCGTAGAGGTAGTTCACGCCGGAGCCCACCTTCCCGACGGTGAGCGCCGAAGCCGTGGCCCCCACGAGGTAGGGAACCACCAGCCACCACGAGGGACTGGCCCGGCCCGCGATCGTGATGACAGCGGCCCCGAGCACGAGGGCGGGGGCCTGGGTCCAGACCTCAACGAGGTACGGCCACACGCGCGGCCAGAAGAACGGGTTCACGTTCGCCGTCACCACGTGCCGGAAGAAGCCCCCGCCCGTGGCCACCTGCAGGGCCAGGAGGAGGACGAGGCTGGAGGCGGCGATCGTCGCCGCCGTCTCGAGCGCCCGCCGTCGCGAGCCGCGCGCGAGCAGGAAGAGGCAGACGGTGAAAGGGCCGGCCAGCGCGTGCGACTGGCGGGTGTAGATGGCGGCCACGAGCAGGGCGGCCGCGATCAGGCATGACCGCCGGCTCTGCGGGCCACGCGCCGCGAGGACGAGCGCCGCCATGCTGAGGGCGAGCGCGAGGCCATCCACGCGGTCGAGCCGCGACCAATCCACGACGTGGGGAAACGACGGCAGCAGGAGGCCGCCGGTGAGGGCAGCGATCCAATCGCCGCCCAGGGCGCGCAGGACGAGAACGATGCCGGCGGAGGCGAGGAGGACGCTGCCCGCGGCCAGACCGCGACCGTACCAGTACGCCGGTCCGGCGAGGCGGGTGAGGGGCGCCTGCAGCGCGAGGTGCAGAGGGGGGTAGTTGGAGACCCGGTACGGCGGGCGCGAGAGATCGCGAGGGTAGATGTTCTCGAGCCGTCCGAGGCGCACCGCCTGATCGAGGATCGGACCCTCTCCGTAGTCGAGGGGGTAGGGGAAGGTGATGGCCGACCACACATGGGAGGCGAACCGGACGACGCCGAGGCCGGCCTGCGCGAAGACGAGGAGCACGGTGAGAGCGCCCGCGATGCGCAGGGCAGAGGGCGGGGTTCTCGATCCGTGGGAGGGCAAGGTATAACTGCGCGCGATTAGAGCACAGGTCGCGGGGATGCCCTCCACGAACGACGTCGATCGGCAGCGCCGTCGCGTCGCGGTGGTGTTGTTCCTCATCGTCATGGCGGGCGGGTGGGCCCTGCGCGTCGCGGCCCGGCGCAGCGACAGCCACGGACTGCGGCGATCGGACGGAAGGGTCGAGCGCGACATTGATTGCGAGCGCTGCGGCGACGTCGCCTGGACGGGCACCTGGTTCTTCCCCCGCGGGGGCGCCTATCTCCTCTTCGTCGACGTCATGGGGCGCTCGAGGGCCAGCCTCGCGATCGACGGCGAGACGGTGCTGCGGGCCGAGGCGAGCGGGCCGCCGGCACGATCGCTCGTTTCGCGCGTCTACCGCGGGGGGGCGCACGCGGTGCGCGTCGAGCACGAGGGCGACGGCGGCCTGCGCCTGTTCTGGATTCCACCGGCGCGGCGGTGCGATCCGGAGTACGTCCCGGCGGCGGCGCTGAGGCCGGTGGCGCCCTGTGCGGCAGGGGCGATGCCGGCTGACCTCGTGGATGGCGAGGAGGCGGCCGTCGCGACCGCGGCGCTCCTCGCCGTGTGCGGCCTCTCGCTCGGCCTGTGGGGTGGACGGCTGCCGCGGTGGCAGCCCGCGCGCTCGGACGTGTGGGGGGCCGTCGCCGCATTCTCGGTGGCGATGGCGCTGCGGCGGTGGCGGCTCGGCGCCTTCGGGCAGACCTGGGACGAGGACTGCTATTGGTCGGCAGGACGGAACTACGTGCTCAACCTGCTCCGGTTCGACTTCCGGCCGTCCTCGTGGGCCTGGAACTACGAGCACCCTCCCATCGCCAAGTACCTCGTCGGCCTGGCCGGGCTGTGGCACGACGGGTACGGTCCGGCGCGCGCCTTGGAGGCCGCCCTCGGGGCCGCGACCTGTGTCGTCGTCTTCGCGCTCGGTCGGGAACTGTTCTCCCGTCGCGTGGGCATGGGCGCCGCCCTTCTGTATGCGTCCCTCCCCCATGCGGTGGCCCACAGCCAGATCACCGGTCTCGAGACGCCTTCCACCTTCTTCGCAACCCTCGCTTTCTGGGCCTTCGTTCGGCGGCGATTCCTGCTCGCCGGGCTCGCCGGTGGTCTGGCTCTCGCCTCCCGCTTCATCGCCGGCCTCGTCTTCGTGGCCATGGCGGCGGCGGCCCTGGTCGACCCACCCCGAAGCCGCCGCGCGTGGCTGCGCCTGGCCGCCTCTCCGCTCGTCGGCCTGGGCACGCTGTTTGCCGTGTGGCCGCGGCTGTGGATCGACGGGCCGATCTCCGGCATCCGCTCCAGCCTGGGCAAACTCACCACCCAGCACGCGCCCGAATGGTTCCTCGGGAGCCTCGTCCAGGCGCCGGTGCCGAAGACGTACCTGCTGGCCTACTTCGCGGCCACGGTCACGGTTCCGGTGCTGGTCGGGCTGGCGTTGTGCGGGCTGCGGCGCGATCGGGCGACCGCCGTTTGCGCCCTGTTCTTCGCGTCCCCGTTCCTGGTCGCGTTTCTCGCCCGTGGTGCAGAACGGGGTCCGCTACATCCTCCCCGCGCTCCCGCCGGCCGCGCTCCTGGCCGCGTCCGGCATCGATGCGGCGGCGCGACGCCTTCGGTGGCCACACGCTCCCGTGGTCGCGCTCGTGGTGGCCGTGGGGAGCTCGGTGGTGTCCTGCCTGTCCGTGGCGCCTTATGGTCTCGACTACTACAACGCGCTCTTCGGCGGCCCGGCGGCCGCGTTCGAGCGGCGGCGTTTCCTCGTCGGGTGGTGGGGCGAGGGCATCGGTCCCGTCGTCGAGCGATTGAACGCGGTGGCGGCGCCGGGCGCGGCCGTGTATGTCGACTTGTATCCCGGCCACGTCGCGTGGCTGCGGCCCGACCTGCGGCCGGTGAGTGACCCCGACCGCGCGGCGTATGCGCTCGTGAACCACTTCCAATACCAGCCGCCGCCCGCCGGATTCCGCGAGCTCTCCCGGGAAACGGTGGCGCCCGGGGTTCCTCTCGCCGCCCTCTACGTGCGGGACACTCCCTCCGCACGATGAGCACGAGGGCGCCCGGATGCGGCCGGCGCGCCACCCTTGCCTACGCCGCGGCCTTCGGGGTGTCTTACCTCTACGCGTTTCCGTACTTCGGCGCGCTGAAGAGCGCGAACGAGCTGCCGCGCATCTTCATGACGCAGGAGATCGTGGAGCGGAGGACGTTCGCCATCGACGCTCGGCTTCCCGAAATGGGCTCCACGTTCGACGTGGCCACGGCGTCCGACGGACGGCACTACCCGAACAAGGCGCCCGGGCTGTCCCTGCTCGCGGTGCCTCTGTACGCGCTGGCGCACGCGGCGGCACCCGGAGTGGCGGGCGACCTCCGCGCCTGCACGTGGCTGTTCCGGATCACCCTCGTCACGGTGCCGGCGCTGCTGTTCCTCCCCGTGTTCCTCGAGGTCGCCCGGCGCTTCGCACCCGCGGACGACGGGCGCGGGGCGAAGGCCGCGCTCTGCGCCTGCGGCCTGGGATCGATGCTGTTCCCGTATGCGCTCCTCTTCATGTCCCACGCTCCGGCCGCCGCCGCGGTAGGCGCGTTCGCGATGGCGGTGTCACTCGTCCGCGACGGGACCCGGAGGCCGGCCTACCGCGCCCTGGCCGTCGGTGCCCTGTCGGGCCTCGCCGTCCTCTGCGACTACGAGGCGGTTCTCGGGGCGGCGATCGTCGCCGGGTACGCCATCGCGGGTGCACCAAGGCGGCGAGGCACGGCGGTGGCGATCCTCGCGGGCGCGGCACCCTTCGCGGTCGTGCTGCTCGCGTTCCAATGGTGGTGCTTCGGGTCGCCGTGGAAGACGGGCTACAGCTTCTCGCCTCACGTGGCCCACCATGAGGGTTGGCTCGGCCTCGTGGGCCCCAACCGCTTCGCGTTCTGGATCGCGCTCCTGGCCCCCGACAACGGGCTGGTCGTCCTGAGCCCGTGGGTCCTCCTCGCCATCGTGGGCGTCATCGCGATCTTCCGGAGCGCGAGCGCGCGGGCGCGGGTGGGACATGAAGCCGGCGTGGCCCTCGCCATCGCCGCCGGATACGTCCTGCTCGTCGGCTCCATGGAGCCGAGCATCACGCGCGGCGGGTGGGCAGTCGGCCCCCGCTACCTGGCCGTGGCCATGCCGTTCTTCGGCTGGCTGGCCGGGGCGGGCCTCTCCACGGTCGGGGAGCGACCCGCCAGGCGCGTTGCCGGCCACACCCTGGTGCTCGTAGGCGTGATCATCCACGCGCTGGCCGCCACCACGTATCCGCACTGGCCGGATACCCTGGGCAATCCGGTGCACGAGATCGCGGTCAGGGCGCTGCGCGAGGGCCTCGCGCCCCACTCGCTGGGCACGCTCTGCGGCCTCAGGGGACTGCCCTCGCTCGTGCCGCTCTATCTCGCGGTCGCCGCCCTGAGCTTCGCGCTGCTGGGAGGGCGCCCCGGGCGCCAATGGTGGCCGACCGTGGTCGCGGCCGCCCTCGCCGCTTTCATCGTGTTCCCCGGCTACGGCCGCTTCCCCCGCAGCGGAGCGGAGGCCGACGGCATGTGGCGCTTCGTGAGGAGCACGTGGGAACCCGTGCCCCGACGGTGAGCGCGGTCAGCGCCGCCGGAACGCGCGCCAGCGGCCATGGCGGGCGATCAGGCGGACGCGATCCGATTGCGCGCCGAAGATCTCGTCTGCGGCCGGCCCGTCGCGGACGAGGAAGAGGTCGACGGCGGTCAGCGCCCGGCCCGGGTCCAGCGCTTCCGGCTGCATGAAGTGGGGAAGCGCCGGAGGCGCATCCGGGTCCCGCAGCCGGCAGGGCAGGTGCGGCTGCCCGCAGTAGTACAGCCAGGTCGCGCTCGTGGCGGCGGGCCGCTCGGTGACGTAGTAGGCCGGGAAGCCCGACACGATGCCCTCGACGTTCATGACGCGCGAGCTCGCGTCGAAGACGAGGCCGGCGGCGGAATGCCCCGGGGGGACGTCGCGCAGGACCTCCTCGAAGTCCGTCAGCTCGCGGCCGAATTGCCGGTACTCGTACCAGAGGATGCCCGCGTAGCAGGCCGTGATGAAGGCGAGAGCGGTCGTGAGGCCGTTCAGGATGGCCGAGCGAGCGAGGGTCAGCCGCGCGGGAATGGCGAGCAGGGCGATCACGGCGACGAGGACGGCGAAGCGCGGATAGATGCTGTGCGCGTGCGGATGCACGTGGTGGGGCAGGAGGTAGTAGGCGGCGAGCGCGGCCAGGGCCAGGGCGATGCCGGCGGCGGCGCGCGGGCGATCGTCGGCGTCTCCGCCGTCACGAACACGCCCGGCCATGACGCAAAGCACCGGGACGGCGGCGAAGAAGACGCAGGAGGCGACGACGTCCAGGCCGTCGTTGAAGCCGCGCAGGAGGTGGATGGGCAGCGCGCCCGTCCGCAGGACCAGGCGGCCGAGGACGCCCTCGGCGCGCATCTGGGCCATCGCCGCCTCCGCGAACGCGCCGGCGAGCGAAGGGCCCGTCGCGCGTTCGGGCAGGCCGTACACGAACAGGGCACCCAGGGAGGGGAGTGCGGCGCCCAGCCCGAGGGCGCGCCTTGGCGCTCCCCCGGGATGGAGCGCAACGGCCACGATCGCCGTGACAACTCCGATCAGGTAGGCCTCGAGATGAGCGAAGAACAGCGCCAGGAGCGCGGCTCCCAGAACGACGGCCTGACGGCAGGGGCGATCGATCCAGGCCCTCTCGTCGGCCGCCTCCGCCAGGGCCCAGACGAGAATCGGCAGGGCCACCACGAACGCGAGAAGTCCGTAATGGACGGGCATCCCAAAGCCGAGCGGGAAGGTGAGCAGCGCCGGGACCGTGCTGCGCCGGCGCGCCGCGAGCAGGCGCGCGCAGGCGAGAGGGAGGAGCAGGACCTGCATGCCCACGAGCACCTTCGCCGCCACGCGGAGCGACATGGCCTTCGAGAGCAGCACCAGCAATGCGAAGTGAGTGTCGAAGGGCGCCAGCGCGAGATCGATGACGTAGAGCCGCGCGTACGGCGAGCCTGGCCCCGCCTTGGCCAGGGCGTCGGCGAGAGCGACGTGATGGGGCAGGTCGAAGGCGGGGAGGAAGCGCGTCGCGACCAGGGGCGCGACGTAGAGCGGCGCGAGGAGCAGATAGGCGATCGCGAAGCGAGAGATCCCGCGCACCCGCGGGCGCCCGGTGACCGTCACGGCCGGGCGCGGGTCTCGAGGCGCGGGGTGCCCTCGGCCTCGAGGTACGACCAGAAGGGAGGGTGCAGGCCGGGAACGGCGACGGTCCGAAAGGCATAACCGTGGTCGCGCCAGTAGCGGAGATCCGCGTCGGCCAGGACGGGCGGCTCCGCCGTGATCCAGGGGTGAGCGATGAGCAGGTGCGGATGCCGAGCGAGCACGTAGTCCTCGGGCGCGACCTTGCGGTGTCCCGGCCGATCGCCGGTCGCCGGCACCTGATGCGCGACGTAGACGTCGTTGAGGCCGAGCATGTCCATGGTCGGCATTCGCGAATAGTAGGGAATGACGCCGGCGGCGGTGGTGGCGAGGGTCGTCCCCTCAGGGTACTCGAGGGCGACGTATCGTCCGATCGCCGACGTCTGGATGACGAACTGCTTCAGCCATCCGATCGAGTCGACACCCTGGCGGCTGTCGACTTCGAGCGCGCGCCCCGTCATCCGCCAGTTGTGCACGGCGTCGGCGACGACCAGGAGCGCCAGCACCGCGGCCGCCAGGGCCGGCCGACGGCGATGGGCCCGGATCCACTCCGCCGGGGACAGGTGGGCCAGGCCCTCCTGCGCCATGAGCGCGAGAAGCGGCAGCACGGGCACGAGGAACCGGTACGAGCCCATGAAGTCGCCACCGACGGCGGCGACGTACACCGTCCAAGGGGCCATTACGACGACGAGGAGCGATTTCAGCTTCGTGGCGTCCGGCCTCTCCGGCCACGGGATGGCGAGCAGCGGCAGCGCGACCCAGACGTGCGTATCGGCGATGAACGCACCCACGTACCGCCAGCCCGGTCCCCACAGGGGCGGTCCGGTCTTGGCGTAGTACGTGTTGGGAAGTGGGTAGCCGTAGTAGGCCCACCGCCAGGCCCAGTAGGGGACGATCAATCCCGCAAACAGCGATGCCCATCCCGCGAACGGCCGCATGGCGGACCGGCGCCCGGAGGCCGTGGCATGCACGATCCGGTGGACGGCGATGACGGCGAACAGCAGCGCGCCTTCGGGCCGTGCCAGTGTCGCCAGCGCGAGGAGGACGGCCGACCAGGATCGCCGCGGGCCGTCCAGCTCGACGACGTGTCGAAGCGCGGCCGCCGTGACGAGGAACGTGAAGAGCGCCGTCTCGAGCCCTCCTTCCGACCAGGCCGCGAACGGGGAGGCGAGGGCGAGGAGCAGCGGAGCGAGCACGCCCCATTCCGGCCGGCGCGCCGGCGGCGTCCTCGCCCGGGTCGAGAACAGAAACAGGACGACCAGGGTCCCTTCGGAAAACGCGATGCCCAGGCTCTTGCTCCACTCCGCGGGATCGCCGCCGAGACGGAGGACGAGGGCGAGGCCGATCGTCCACAGGACGTTCGTGTACCCCTCGACCCGTTCGCCCGGGTTGAACGTCAGCTCGCCGTGCCGGACCAGGTTATTGGCATACCGAAAGGAGATGAAGGCGTCGTCGGTCAGGAAGTCGAAGTGGCGCGCGTGCGCGAGCAGGACGCCGCCGGCGAGGGCGAGGCCGGCCCAGGCCGTGGCCCGGGCACGTGTCGGCGGGCCGAGGCGTGGTCGGGCCGATTCCTGCATATGCGCCGGACCGTTGACGGGCCCCGGAAACGGCGTATTATGCTCCGGCCGTCCCAATTGCCCCGGCTCATGTGGCACCGCGATGCGGAGGAGGTCAGGTGAAGCCTCGCAATCTCCTGTGGATGACCCTGGGAACGTTCGCGATTGCCCTCGGAGTGCTCGTCGGCGGCTTCGTCCGCACCGGCCGGGCGCAAGCCCAGGACGAGACCGTCACCTGCCGCGCGGACTTCTCGCTCCTCCGCCTTGCCGCGAAGGAATCGGTGCGCGTCCACACGAGCTTTGTGGACGGCGATGGCGAGCCCCTCAACGTGAGAGTCGAGTTCCTGGACCGCCTGGGGCGCGTGGTCGACACGACCACACTGTCGCTCCCGCCGAAGGAGACCGTCTCCGCCGTGTTCGACGGCTCGGCGGATTTGACGAGGGTCGTGGAAAGGGATGCGACGGGCGGCACCGCCGCCGAGTCCACGGCGGCGATCAACGTCAAGCCGGTGTCGGAGTTCCGGACCGCGGTGTTCGTGGAGCCCGCGTCCGGTGAGGGTGGTTTCCCGGCCGAGATCGGTTGTCCGCAGGTCGTCACGGCGATGGAGCGTGTCTCCGCCGCGGGTGGCACGAGCCTGATCCTCAGCCCGGCGCTGCCGATTGGCGTCCTGCAATCGGTCCTGCGGCCTTGCAAGAACTGTCCGTCACCCACGACTCCGCCGCCCAGCGACGTCGGCTTGTCCACGGACACGCGGCCCGCGGACACGATGTTCTCCACGGACGTGTCGCCGGCGGACTCGTTCCACCCGGCGGACACCTTCCTGCCGCCGCCCGCGGACACGTTCCTGCCCCCGGCGGACACCTTCCTGCCGCCGGCGGACGCGCAGTTCCAGCCCAGCCGCACCCTCGGCGCCGGCCA
>WNGA01010149.1_pt1 | contig 12542 bp, 9 predicted proteins | sample 5400061 | NCBI WGS metagenome assembly WNGA01 (sample SAMN13153366, study PRJNA577476) | soil metagenome | isolation source: 100 cm soil or saprolite under grassland replicate 2 | place: USA:California | collected 2016-06-15
CGCGGCGGCGATCCGGCCCGGCACGTCCGAATGTCGGACCCCGCCCTTGATCGTATGGGCGCAGAACGCAGCCACCTCGGGCATGGCGACAGCGTCCTCCACCTCGATCGCGAGCACAACGCACGCGAGCGCGTAGTGCGCCCGCGCCGACAGCGCTCCCAACTCCTCGACGCGCCGCGCGAGACCGTGAAGGTTGTACAGGCCCGTCTCGCGATCCACGAGACTGGCGGACTGCATCTCTTCGGCCAGGGTCTTGAGCTGCACGTATGCGTCGAGCTTGAGGAGCAGTGCGGCGACGTCGAGCGGCTCGCCAAAGATGTCGGACGCGCCCGCGCGCAGCGCGGCAAGTTGAGTGTCGCGCGACGCCAGTTCGCCCACGATGAGGATGGGCGTGTGAGGCGTGACGCTCGGCGCGCGCCGCAGCTGGCGACACAGCTCGGCAAGCTCCGCCTCGGGAAGGGCGGCCGCGACGATGATCGCGTCGGGAGAGGTGCGTCGCACGGCCGCCAGCGCGGCTGGGGCCGAGGGCACCTTCAGCACGGCGTGCCCGCCGCCCTCTAGCTCCGCGGCTACCAGGTCGAGCAGCTGCCCATCCGCGCCCACGATTAGGACCACGGCCATATCGTGTCGCCAGCTAGGCAAGATTCGGTCCGACCATCTTTGGGGTGACAGGGATTCCCGGCATGCCAGCCTGGGAATTGTCCTACGCGACGACCAGGCGAGGGTTGGACAGCGGGGCGGTTAGCCGTTTTACCAGCCGCCCCGCCGGCCGAGCATTACGGCAGGCGTGAGCAGCATGATCTTCAAGTCCTCGAGCGCCGAGCGGTGGCGGATGTACTCCAGATCGTAGGTGAGCTTCTGTCGAACATCGTCCACGCTGCTGTCGTACGCCCTGTTGATTTGGGCCCAGCCGGTGATCCCCGGCAAAACGCGCTGGCGCCCCGAGTATTCTCTTATCTGCTCGCGCAGGGACGCGAAAATCGCCGGTTGCTCCGGGCGCGGGCCGACGACGTTCATATCGCCCACCAGCACGTTCCAGAACTGCGGCAGCTCATCGAGCCGGAGCTTGCGCAGTACGCCACCCACTGCGGTCACCCGCGGATCGTCGCGCCGCGCCCAGACCTCGCGCGTTGTTCCGCCGTTCACGCGCATTGTGCGGAACTTGTACATGGTAAACGTCCGGCCGCCGTAGTCGGAATGGCGACGGGCGTTGCCCCCGGCGTTACCGAGCCCGCGACGATCGAGGCCGATCCGCCGCTGCGCGAACAGCACCGGGCCCGGGGACGTGAGCTTGATCAGGACAGCGATTGCAACCATCAATGGAAGGGCGAGCACCAAAGCGAGCGTCGCAATCACGAGGTTGAGCAAGCGCCGACCTGCGTCGCAGGACATCCGCGGCGTGAGGGCGGCGGTCCAAGTGAACGGACGCAGCTGAGGGAGTGTCATGCCTCCGTGATTCGCAAAGCGTGTGCCGTCTGCGATGTGCGGTCTCGACGCCATGTGGCACGCGCACCGCGTTTGTAGGACGCGTACGACGGCCCTTCGCTCGCCTCCTGATGAAGGCATGCGCGGTATAGGTCTTGCTTCGTGAACCGCTGATGAATCCAAAGTCTCTTCCGGCGATTCGCGGTCAGTCCGCGCCCGTAGTGCTGGAGCGAGCCGGTCCCCCACACACCCCGACTCTCTCCGAAGAACAAGCGGGCCCTGACTGGCGGCGCATCGCGAGCGCGCTGCTACGTTTCAAATGGGTTGTGGTCCTCATGGTGACGCTGGGACTGAGTGCGGCCTTCGCGGCGACCCGTGTGCTGCGTCCGATCTACAGGGCGCAGGCAAACGTCTGGGTCGACGTCCCAGATCGGCGCGGGAACGGCGGCGCCGACACACGGGGGCCGATCCGCCAGGGCGCGCTGCTCGACGCCGATGCCTGGGTGGAGTTGCTGCGGTCGTACATCGTGTTGGACCAAGTCGTGCGGGATCAGCGCCTCTACCTCGAGGTGAAGCGGTCCAGCGATCGGGCGAATTTTGCCGGCTTCAGCGTGAGTGACAATTTCCGGCCGGGGGACTACCGGTTTAGTGTCAGCGCCGACGGGCGCCACTACACTCTAGCCTCGGCGGAAGGCGTCGAACTGGAGCGGGGAACGGTCGGCGACTCGGTAGGGAACCACATTGGCTTCCGCTGGGTCCCACCGCCGCGGAGCTTGGTTCCCGGCGGCACGATCGAGTTCTCTCTCGTACCGCCGCGCGACGCCGCCCTCCGGCTCGGCGAGCAGCTGGATGTCCGGATGGACTTGAACGGCAACTTCCTGGCGCTGGAACTGCGGGGCACGAACCCGGTTCTGATTTCCGGCATTCTGAACGCCGTAGCCCAGCGCTACGTGGAGGTGGCGGCCCAACTGAAGCGCGAAAAGCTCACCGAGCTGACAAAGATCCTCGAAGACCAGCTGACGACCGCCCAGCGGAATCTCGACTCTGCAGAAACCGCGCTGCAAGGATTCCGCACGCGCACTATTACCCTGCCGTCGGATCAAGGGGCGGACCGAAAAGGCGCTGCAGAGACCCGGGACCCGATTCGCGCGAGTTTCTTCGACATGCAGGTCGAGCGTGACCAGTTGCGCCGGGACCGCGACGCGCTCGAGCGCTTGTTGGCGCAGGGCGGGGGAGGGGATTCAGGGCTGCCGACGGACGCGTTGTCCGCCATCGGGTCGGTGCAGCGTGCACCAGAGTTGTCGAATGCGCTCAAAGAACTGAACGACAAGCAGGCGCAGCTGCGCACCTACAGGTATCACTACTCCGAGGCCTATCCGCCGTTGCAGCGGCTTGTGCGAGAGATCTCAGAGCTACAGCAGCGGACGATCCCAACGCTCGCGCGCGCGCTCTCGACGCAGCTGGCGACACGGGAATCGGAGCTCGGGCGACAGGTGGACGCTTCGTCCCGCGATCTGCGCCAGATTCCCGGCCGGGCCATTGAGGAAGTCCGGCTCAGTCGCAACACCGAGCTGAAAGAGCAAACGTACACGGCGCTACAGCAGCGCTTCGATCAGGCCCGGCTCGCCGCTGAGGCCACCGTTCCTGATGTCCGGATTCTCGACCCGGCGGTGGTGCCGCGGCGTCCAGTCAAGAACACGGCGCCACGGCTGCTGCTCATGGGGCTTCTGGCCGGCCTCGGACTGGGTGTGGTGGGTGCGATCTTGCTCGACCGCGCGGATCCCAGCGTGCGGTACCCGGAACAGGTGTCGCGCGACCTCGGGCTGCCGATCATCGGCGCGGTGCCGCATCTGCGAGCGAAGGACCCCGCCGAGGTCGTCGAAGCGCTGCGCGGCGTGCGCCTCAGCCTCGCCCACGAGTACGGTCCGGGGCCGTTGCTCGTCACGCTCACGAGTCCCGGACCGGGCGACGGCAAGTCGTTCCTGTCGGCCAATCTGGCGCTCACGTTCGCGGACGCCGGACATCGCACCCTGCTGGTGGACGGCGATATCCGGCGTGGCGTGCTGCACCGCCGGTTCAAGGCCAACCGCCAACCCGGCCTGGTCGATTTTCTCCTGGCGGAGGCGGGCCACGATGAAATCGTGCAGCGGACGGCGTACCCACGGCTTGCGTTCATCGGATGTGGCACGCGCACGCAGCGCGCTCCGGAAGTACTGGGATCGCCGGCGATGACTCAGTTCATCGCCGAGTTACGCGACCGGTATGACGTGATCTTGATCGACAGCCCGCCGCTCACCGCAGGAGTCGATCCGTTCATTCTGGGAACGGTGACAGGCTCGATGTTACTCGTGTTGCGGACCGGTCACAGCCACCGCGACATCACGGGGGCTAAACTCGAGGTGCTGGACCGTCTGCCGATTCGGTTGCTTGGCGCCGTGTTGAACGACGTGCCACGCGGTGCCGCCTACGGCTACTACGCGTACTACTCCTACTATCTGCCCGGCTACGAGGCCGTGGACGAAGCCGACGGCCGCCGTGCGTCGAGCCCGCAGGTCGTCTAGCGAGGCGAGGGGGTACTCGGTCGAATGAAACGCTCTGTTTGGTTATTGACCGTCGCAGCGGCGCTGCTCGCCGCCGGCGTGCGGCAGGCCGCGACGCAAACACGCGCGACCGGGTTCCAGGTCGGGGATCGCATTCTGCTCCGTGTGGAGGGGGACTCGGCCCTGTCGGACACCTTCACGGTCGTGGCGGGGCCCGCTCTGCGGCTCCCAAACATCGGCGAAGTCTCGCTCGCCGACGTGCGCCGCGGTGACCTCGAGGCTCATTTGACCCGCGAGCTGGGCCGCTACATCAATGATCCCGTGGTGCAAGCGCGCGCTCTGATCCGTGTGTCCGTCGCCGGCGAGGTGACGCGGCCGGGATTCTACGCCGTTCCCATCGATTTGGTGCTGACAGACGCGCTCATGCTCGCCGGTGGCGCTACCAAGGATGCCCGAGTCGATCGGCTACACATCCTGCGCGGCACCTCCTCGTTGTGGAGCGGGAGCGCGCTGCAGTCGGCGATCGCGCGGGGCGCGACGCTGGACGAGCTCGGCATGCGCGCCGGCGATCGCATTCAGGTGCCGGGAAAAGGCGATCCGGAATCGAAGTGGCGGATCCTCGGCATCATGGTTACAACCGTCGCGACGGCGGTCACCGTCGTCGCGTTGACCAATCGGTGAGGCTCTATCGCATCTAGGGTTGTGGGAACGCCGCAGCAGTCCTAAACTAGCCATCTCGATTGCCCGCGGGTGGCCGCTGTCGCTGTCCATGCGATCCGTCGTCATTGCTGGATTGATGGCCGCGCTTCCCGTTCGGGTTTGCGTGGCCCAGCGAGCGCCGTCCTTCTTTCCGTCGTACTCCTACCATCTTCACGATCTGATGCCTTGCGGGTGCGCGCCCGTCACAGACGCGCGCATCCAGACTCCCTCGGATCGCCTGCACAGCTCCAGGCTCTGGGTCGTCGGTGGTTTACATGCCGTCGGCTGGGCGCTCGTGTACGGTGAAACACAGCGGACCTGGGGTCACTCGCGGGGACGCTTTCACGTGAAGGACGACTGGACCGGCGACACGCTGAGTCAGAACGACGAAGCAAGTCATATGTTCTTCGGCTACACGCTGACCCGGACCTTTTCGGGGCAATGGCGTTGGGGCGGAATGTCGCCGCGAGGGTCGCGGACAGTCGGTGCGGCCGAAAGCGCCGTCGCCTTGACGCTGGTGGAAGCGCTGGATGCCTTCAATCCGACCCAGGGGCTGGGGATTTCGGATGTCTTGTTCGATTATGCCGGGGTCGGGGCGGGCCTGTGGACCCTCAGCCATCCCGTTTATTGGACAATCAGGACCAACCTCAAAGTCCGGGCTCACGCACGCGTGTTCGCCCAAACCGAACACCAGTCCGACAATTACATCTGGTGGGTCACGTATCGCCCACCATTGCGCTGGGGCCTGAAGCAGCCGTTCTCTTTAGGGGTCGGACACAGCGTGCGTCGGGAAGCGGATGGCGTCACTCCAGTTCGTGAGCTCCATTTCGGAATCGGGACCACTCTGCCGGACCTCGTGCGGACGTTCGCTCCCCACGCTGCCCGCTACTTGGGGATTCTGGACTTCTACTATTTCAATCTGAATCTCACGGCTACGGTGAAATGACACGGCCCCCACAAAGCATTACGGGAGCTCGTACGGCGGGCTGAACACGCCGTCCCACACCGCCAGCGCCGGCTTCGCATGCATAGCGGCGGTTAACCCCAAGAAATCCCTGTTGTTGCACGCCGGCGATAGACCGTCGCAGCCGTGGCGTAGCGCTGGCGCCGCAGGTACGCGACGGCTGCCTCGTTCGTCTCCCCCCCAGGTGTTGGCGCGAACCTTGCCCCCGTGGCGCGGGTGATGGGCGTGGTGCTCATCCTACACGGAGAGGTTTTTATGTTCAGGTGGACAACGGTCGCGGGCGCCGGTGCATTGGCTGTACTCGCCTCGGCGTGCAGTGAGTCCGCTGGTCCTGAGCGCAACGCTCTCCGACCCCCTGAGCGCGCCGCTGCTGCGGTGACGGGCATTGTCCTCGACCAGCAGACCGGCGTGGCAGGCGAGACCGGCATCGAGATCGGCCAGGGGTTCAACCCCACCAACCCGCACCGCGGGGACGCCATCATTGCGACGTTCTTCTGGGCCGGCTCCACGAACACGATCACGAAAGTCGTCGACCACCTCTCCGACGCCGACGACGCCGCCGCGACGCCGGTCGGAAACACCTACACGCTCGTCGAGTATGTGACCGCTGGCGGAATCTCGATGGCCACGTATGTCGCCACGAACGTGCAGAACTTTCCCGACCCGAACCCCGACGATGGAACGGTCCTCAACGTGGATGCGGTCTTCTCGGACACCGTCACGCACGCGGGCGTCGTGCTCACAGCGTGGACGGGCGTCGGGAACGTTGTGACGCAAGCACTGGGGGCGCACCGCTCCGCGTCGGGTTCCGACCCGACCATCCCGTTGGTCGGTCCCGGGTCGATCCCGACCGGCGCAGGCGCGCTCGCCTATGCCGTGACGATGGCGAACGGGTTGGTCGGTCGGGATCCCCCAGCAGGCTTTACGCCCATCGGCGAGGGAGCCGATGACATGATTGTGATCGAAAACGATTTCGCGGTCCAGACCGCCAACGGTTCTGTCGATCCGCAATGGAACTGGGCGTTCGATCCGAATACGCCGACCACCTGGTTGAGCAGCGTGCTCGCGCTCAACCCGCCGCTTTATCTCGCGTTCACGGTCCAGCCGAGTACAACGCTGCCCCTGATGGCCATCGAGCCCGCCGTGCAGGTCACAGTGCTGGACGCCCAGGGCAACCGGGCCACGACCTTCAACGGCCCGGTGACGATCACCATCGGGCGCAACGCGGGCTTGGTCGCGCGCGGCACACTGTCCGGCACGGTGACCGTGAGGGCCGTGGACGGCGTCGCCGTCTTCCCGGATCTGAGCATCGACCAGCTTGGCAACGGCTATACGCTCACGGCGAGCGCTGTGGGCGTGACCGGCGGCGAGAGTACTCCCTTCAACATCGGCGTAATGTGACGGTCTTCGATTCTACGGCGATGCTCGGGTGCGGCCGGCCGAACAGGCCGTCCCAAACCGCCAGCGCGGGCTTCGCATGCATCGCGCTATCGGCCAGCGCGAGATGGGTGAATAGCGGCAGGATCGAACCGGGGCGGGATGGCGGAAAACCCATGAGGTAAGTGCGCGGTGGGAGGCTTGGCCCGCCGCCGTCGCCGCACGCGGTGGCGAAGAGTCCCACGGTCGCCAGGACGAGGCTTCGCGCTCGCACGCTGGCGAATCTAACGCATCCCATTCTGCGACATCCGACGGACGACCACCGCTCTTGACGCGATCCGTCGCAACGCGTTAGAAACGGACGCATGATTGGCCCAGGGCGGTGGACGATGCACGTGGCGGCGTTGGCGTGCGCGCCGTTCCTGGCTCTGTACAGCCAGACCCCCGACACCACCAAGCCCTACACGCTGCCACCGACGACAGTCTCCGTGACACGCGCCGAGCTGCCACTGACGAAGGTCCCACTCGCGATTAGCACCGTCGATCGCTCGCAGATCAGCCGCGCCAAACCGACTTGGGGACTGGACGAAGCGCTCGCGAATGTGCCGGGCGTCTTCGTCGCGAATCGTTACAACTTCTCTCAGGATCAGCGCATTTCGATTCGCGGCTTCGGTGCCCGCTCGGCCTTCGCCGTCCGCGGCATCAAGATCCTGGTGGACGGGATCCCCCAAACGCTGCCCGACGGCCAGGGCCAGCTCACGAATCTCGAGCTTGGTGAAGTGGATCGGATTGAAGTGCTGCGGGGATCGGCGTCGGCGCTGTTCGGGAATGCGTCGGGCGGCGTGATCAGCATCTGGACCAACCCGCACGATGTGGATGGAGTTCGCGAAGACGCGCGGTTTGTCGCCGGCCGGTTCGACCAGCGATCGGGGCGAACGTGGAACAAGTGGCAGACCACGACCGGCGTGGGGGTGGGCGGCGGCAGCGCGCAGTTGACGGTGTCACGGCTGGACTACGAAGGAGAGCGCGACCACAGCGCTGCCGACAACCGCGTGTTGAACGCGCGGTTGCGGCTGCCGCTCGGGCCGGGCTGGTGGGTCGCCGTCGTCACCGACGTCGGCGACAACCCGCGGGCCGACAATCCCGGCTCGCTGACGCTCCCCGAGTTGCGCGCCAACCGCGATACCGTGCCGGTGCTGAACCGCAATCGCAACGCGGGCAAAGCGGTCACGCAGTTCCAGACGGGCGCCACGCTGCACCGCACCATGACGAATGGCGGGGAAGCAGCGGTCACGGTCTTCGGACTCACGCGCAATCTCAAGAACCCGATTACCACGACCTACATCGATCTCGATCGCGTGGACTATGGCGCCCGCGCCAGTGTGACTTATCCGATGTCCGTCGGCTCACTCGTCCACCGGCTCACCGCGGGCTTCGATTTCCAGCGCCAGCGCGATGACCGCAAGAACTTCAATTACTTCAACACGCCCGGCGACTCCGCCAAGGCCGACACGGTTCGCTCCCTCGACCAGCTGGAGCACGTCTCAGAGATCGGGCCATTTGTACAGAGCGCGCTCGAGCTGTCGCCGCGTGCGACAATCACCGCCGGTGTGCGCTACGATTGGGTCAAGTTTGCTGTTCAGGACCGGTTGGTGACGACCACGCCCCCCCCTCCGAATCCCGACGATTCGGGCGACCGGTTGATGCGCGCCCTGTCGGCGTCATTCGGGATCGCCCTGAATCCGTCCAACGGCGCGACGCTGTATGCCAACATCGGGTCTTCGTTCGAGACGCCAACCACTACCGAGCTTGCCAATTCGGCGTCCGGCACGGGCGGGTTCAATCCCGATCTCAAGCCACAGCACGCGTGGAACTACGAAATCGGCGCCCGGGGGTCCTTCGGGCAACAGCTCGGGTTTACGGTTGCAGTGTTCCAGGCCGACGTGCGCGATGCGCTCATCCCCTACGAGCTTCAGGCGCCGCGATTCTACTATCGAAACGCCGGCAGCACCCGTCACCGTGGCGTCGAGGTGAGTGGGGATATCGGGATCGTGACCGGGGTGTGTCTCAACGCGGTCTGGACCTATGCTGATTACCGCTATCGCCGGTACTCGTTTACCGTCTTTACCGTCAGCGACACGGTTGTGCACACACTGGACGGCCGGGCGCTCCCCGGAATCCCCCAAAACTTGCTCAATCTCACGTTGCGAGCGCAGCCGGCCGCATTGCACGGTGTGTGGGCGGAGGTGCAGCAGACTCGTTCAGCGGGATACTTCGTGAGCGACACGCTGAGCGCTCGCGCCGCGCCGTGGTGGTCGACGAACGTGCGCGTGGGGTGGGAGGGGAAGGCGGGCGGGATGCGGCTGGCGCCGTTTGTGGGCATCAACAACACCTTCAATCATCTGTACGTGAGCTCGGTGGTCATCAATGCGGCGCGCGATCGCTACTATGAACCGGCACCCGGTCGCAACGTCTATGTAGGCCTTTCCGTCGGAGCCGGTCGATAGGTACCTTGGACCCATGACCAAACTCGCGTCGATTCTCGCAGGGATGGTGCTGATCTCTTCGCCCGTCTGCCTGGCTCAAAACCCAACGACCACGAAATCACAAGTGGATTGTAGCTGGCTCACGGTCGATACCACCGCCAAAACCGCGACCTTTCAATTGACCGCCGGCCTAACACAGCTGAATGGCGGACTGAACTTCAATGGCTTCAATGACGGCAAGTTGACGCTGACCGTTCCCACGAACTGGACCGTCGTCTTCAAGTTCACCAATCACGACCCGAATCTGACCCATTCTGCTGAAGTCGTAGACACGACCAAGCCGATGCCGGCGGGGCCGGTCGAGCCGCCCGCCCTCGCGCACGCCATGACCGTCCGATTGATGGAAGGTCTCAGCTCGGGGCAATCGGATTCGGTGCGGTTCGTGGCGAACAAAGCGGGATCCTACATGATCTTCTGCGCGGTGCCCGGCCATGGTCTCGCGGGCATGTGGATACGGCTCAAAGTCTCAGCGACCGAGAAGCGGCCGACGTTGGGCTCAAGTACCTGATCTGGAAATCGTGAGACGACTCGAGGCCGGGAGCGATTCCGGCCTCGATCGTTTCGACGACCTCACCGAACTTCGACTGTCCCATGCATCTGCGGATGGATGTGGCAGGTGTAAGCGTACGTGCCGGGGGCCGCAAACTCCCGCTCGATGGCCACGTTCGCGTTGTTCCCGGCGATGTCCGCCGGCGCTCCCGCTTGCGCCGCGAAGAACACGTTGTGAGCTACGGATCCGAACGTGAACCTGACAATGTCGCCAGCGCTCACTCGGAGCGCTGCGGGCGTGAAGGTGAGGGCGTTGGTCGCCGCGACGTTTTTGAATGTTTCTGCGGTCTTGGCCAGCAGTGCAGGCTGGGGTGAGATTACACGCCCTATGACCGACACGCAATCGCACGCCGAAACGCCGCACGGGTTCTGGCAGACGATCCGTGAGGCCATCCGCGGCACACATCACGACTACACCTCCGGCCCCATCGGCCGCGCCATCATTCTGCTCGCGGTCCCGATGGTACTCGAGATGGTGATGGAATCGGTGTTCGCCGTCGTCGACATCTTCTGGGTCGCGCACGTGAGCCCGGACGCGGTGGCCACCGTCGGGCTCACCGAGTCGATGCTGACGGTCGCCTATACGGCGGCGATGGGACTCTCCATCGGTGTGACGGCGATGGTGGCCCGCCGGATCGGCGAAAAGAATCCGGAGGGGGCGGCCGAGGCAGCGGTGCAGGGCATCGCGCTCGGCGTGATCGTGGCGGCCATCGTCGGCGTGGCGGGCGTGCTGCTCGCGCCCACGCTGCTCGGTCTCATGGGCGCTTCTTCCACCGTCATCGCCAGCGGCCAGACCTACACCCGCGTCATGCTGGGCGGCAACGTCGTCATCCTGCTGCTGTTCCTCGTCAACGCGATCTTTCGCGGCGCGGGCGACGCGGCGATTGCCATGCGCGTGCTGTGGCTGGCGAACTGGATCAACATCATCCTCGGTCCGCTGCTCATTTTTGGCGTCGGACCGTTCCCACGGCTCGGCGTGACGGGCGCCGCAATCGCGACGACGATCGGGCGCGGTACGGGCGTGCTCTATCAGCTCTATCGCCTGTGGCGTCGCGATGGCCGTGTGGTGATTCACCGCCACCAGATTGCGCTCAAACCGGCGGTGATGAAAACGCTGCTGCGCTTGTCGGGCACGGGGACGTTCCAGGTGTTCGTCGGCATGGCGAGCTGGATCGGCCTCACGCGCATCAACGCGTCATTCGGGACTGACGCACTCGCGGGCTATCAGATCGCGATCCGCATCATCATTTTCGCGCTGCTGCCGTCTTGGGGCCTCGCGAACGCCGCGGCGACGATGGTCGGCCAGGCGCTGGGTGCCGGGAAGCCCGAGCGCGGGGAAGAGGCGGTCTGGCGCGCGGCCTTCTACAACGTGGTGTTCCTGGGCGTGGCGGGGCTGATCTTCGTGATATTTGCGAACCCGATCGCGCATCTGTTTACGAGCGATCCGGCGGTCGCGGAGATCGCCGCCGACTGCCTGCGCATCATCAGCTACGGCTATTTGTTCTACGCCTACGGGATGGTTCTGACGAATTCCTTTAACGGCGCCGGCGACACCTGGACGCCGACGTGGCTGAATCTGTTTTGCTTCTGGCTGTGGGAGATTCCGCTCGCCTGGATCCTTGCCCGGCATTTCAATTTGGGACCGCAGGGCGTCGCCTGGGCGGTGACGATCGCGTTCTCGACGCTGGCAGTGGCCAGCGCAGTGCTGTTCCGCCGCGGGCGGTGGAAGCTGAAAGCGATATAATTAGACCGATGCGATTCCTGCGGGTCGTACTGGCGTTGGTGTTTGGGCTGGCGATGGCCGGCCCGGAAACGCACGCGTGTCCAGTCCATACTGCGACTTCGGCTCCCGCCCATCATCAGGACCGTGGCACGCATCAGAAAGCCGGGCAGTGCACCTGCCCGCAGGTGTGTTGTCCAGCCGGCGTCAGCGTCTCGATCCCGACGACTGTTGCGAGTTGGCCAGCGGCGCCGTTGCCGGTGGTCGCGGTGGATGTCGCCCTCGATCGCGCGACCGTACTTCCCTCTCGCAAGCGTCTCCTCCCCTTCGCACTGGCTCCTCCACAGCTGCTCGCGTAAGCACGCGTTTCTTTCGCACCACGTTCGTAAACCATAGCCCCTAGTGGAGGGGTCGTATGTCTATTGGGAAATCGACGATTTGCCTCGTCGGTCTGCTCGTTGCCTTGGGACAGCGCGCAACCGCGCAGGATGTGAATCTCGAAGAGAAGTCACCGCTCGTCGTCTCGGGCTTCGCGGTGGGCCTGGGAAGCTACGATCGCGATCTCGCGCAGAGCGCGGCGCTGGGATCGAAGATCGCCTTGAGCGTATTCCGGCCGTGGTCGGATCAGCTCTACCTCTTCGGCCAACTGACGACCCATCTCGAAGCAGCCGACAGCGGCCCGCCGGAGACCGCGATCGAGATCGACAACCTCATCATCAACT
>WNGA01010684.1_pt1 | contig 12542 bp, 14 predicted proteins | sample 5400061 | NCBI WGS metagenome assembly WNGA01 (sample SAMN13153366, study PRJNA577476) | soil metagenome | isolation source: 100 cm soil or saprolite under grassland replicate 2 | place: USA:California | collected 2016-06-15
GACGCCGCATCTCACCAACGAGACCGTGTTCGACCTCAAGCAGGCGCCCGAGCACCTGATCGTCATCGGCGCCGGCCCGATCGGCCTCGAGCTCGCCCAGGCGTTCCGCCGCCTCGGCGCCGAGGTCACCGTGCTCGAGGCCGCGCAGCCGCTCGCCAAGGACGATCCGGAATGCGCCGCGGTCGTGCTCGATCAGCTCGCGCGCGAAGGGATCAAGATCCGCTCCGGCATCGAGGTGGTGCGCGTCGAGGCGGCGCATCCGAAGGTGCGCGTCGCCGTCAAGACGCCGGCCGGCGAGGAGACCATTGCGGGCAGTCATCTCTTGGTCGCCGCCGGCCGGCGCGCCAACGTCGAGGGGCTCGACCTCAAGGCGGCCGGGATCAGGCACGAGCGCCGCGGCATCGTCGTGGACAAGGGCCTCACCACGTCCAACAAGAAGGTCTTCGCCATCGGCGACGCGGTCGGCGCCGCGCAATTCACCCACGTCGCCAATTATCACGCCGGGATCGTCATCCGCCGGGCGCTGTTCCGCCTTTCCGCCAAGGTGAACGAGGACGTGATCCCCTGGGTGACCTTCACCGATCCCGAGCTTGCCCAGGCCGGATTGACCGAAGACGCCGCGCGCAAGCGCCACCGCACGATCCGCGTGCTGCGCGCGCCCTTCCACGACAACGATCGCGCCCAGGCGGAGCGCGAGACGGTGGGCCACATCAAGGTGATCACCACCCGGAAAGGCGTCATCCTCGGCGCGACCATCGTCGGGGCGCACGCGGGCGAACTGATCACGACCTGGACGCTCGCCATTCAACAGCGGTTGAACATCCGCGCCGTGGGCGAGCTCATCGTGCCTTACCCGACGCTCGCCGAGATCGGCAAGCGTGCAGCCGTCGGCTACTTCACGCAGAATTTGACGAGTCCATTGCTGCGGCGCATCATCACGTTTGTGCGCCGCTTCGGATAAGGCGCGATGGCTGAGCCCCACATGAATACGGATGCCGCGGCGGAGGCGTGTCCTGCGCGCGTGCCGCCCTTCGGGCTTTCGGGCAAGCTCCTCGTTCTCACGATCCTGTTCGTGATGATCGCGGAGGTGCTGATCTATGTGCCCTCGATCGCCAACTTCCGCCTGAACTGGCTGCGCGACCGCCTCGCCGCCGCCCATACGGCCGCGCTCGTGCTCGAAGCGGCGCCGAGCGGCATGGTGCCCGAAAGCCTGGCGCGGCAAATCCTCGACAGCATCGGCGCCAAGGCGGTCGCCATGAAGATGGGCCAGCAGCGGCGCCTCCTTGCCCTGTCCGAGGTGCCGACCGAGCTGCACCAGGACGTCGACGTGCGGACCATTTCCAGTTTCCGCGCCATCGTCGAGGCGTTCGAAACCATGTTCCTGTGCAAGGACAGCGATCTCATACGCGCGGTCGGCCCGGCGCCGATGGGGGGCGACTTCGTCGAGATCGTGCTGGAGGAGGGGCCGCTGCGCCATGCGATGCTGCGTTTCTCCGTCAACATCCTGCTGTTGTCGCTGATCATCTCGGGGATCACGGCGGCGCTCGTCTACGTCGCGCTGCTCTATCTGTTCGTGCGGCCGATGCGGCGCATCACCACCAACATGATGTCGTTTCGCGAGGACCCCGAGAATCCCGCGCGCATCGTCACGCCGTCGGCGCGCCAGGACGAGATCGGCATTGCCGAACGCGAGCTTGCGGCGATGCAGCGCGACATCGCGTCGATGCTGCAGCAGAAGAGCCATCTCGCCGCGCTCGGGCTCGCGGTGTCGAAGATCAACCACGACCTGCGCAACCTCCTGTCTTCGGCGCAGCTGTTCTCCGATCGGCTGTCGAGCCTGCAGGATCCGCGCGTGCAGCGGTTCGCGCCCAAGCTCATGCGCGCCCTGGAGCGCGCCATCGCGTACTGCCAGTCGACGCTCTCCTACGGCCGGGCGCAGGAGGCGCCGCCCGACCGCCGGTCGGTGGCGCTGGAGGGGCTCGTCGAGGAGGTGCGGGAGACCGTCGGGCTCAATCTCGACGGGCCGATCCGGTGGATCAGCGCGGTCGAGCGCGGGCTCGAGGTCGATGCCGACCCGGATCAGCTGTTCCGGGTGCTGGTCAACCTCGCGCGCAATGCCGTGCAGGTGCTTGAGGGCCGCACGCCGAACGATCCGGCGCGCGACCAGATCCGCATCGCCGGGCGGCGCGAGGGCGCGGTGGCGGTGATCGAAGTATCGGATACCGGGCCCGGCATCTCCGACCAGGCGCGCGGCCACCTGTTCGAGGCGTTCCAAGGCTCGACCCGGACCGGCGGTACCGGGCTTGGCCTCGCCATCGCGGCCGAGCTGGTGCGCGCCCATGGCGGCGAGATCAAGCTGGTCGAGGGCACGATCGGCGCGACCTTCCGCATCAGCATCCCCGACCGCGCGATCGAGCTGGGGACGCGGCGCGGCGCCCGCGGCCGGGGGTGATGGATCGCACCCGCGATGAGCGCCTGCCATCTTGCCTTATGGTGATTTCCCGCGTCAGATGACGCGCCGCGTCAAACGGAGCCGATCATGCCTCGCCACGCCAACTACATCCCGCACGGCGTCATCCCGGCGGTGCTGCTGCCGTTCAACGACGACCTCTCGATCGACGAGAAAAGCTTCCGCGCCCACCTGCGCGACGTCGCGGCGGTCAAGGGAATATCCGCCATCACCATCAACGCGCATTCGACCGAAGTCGCCTCGTGCAGCTTCGACGAGCAGCGGCGCGTGCTCGAGATCGCCGGGGACGAGGTCGGCTCCCGCGCGCCGCTGGTCAACGGCGTGTGGGCGGACGGCTCGCTCGAAGCCGCGCGCATCGCCCGCATGGCGGATCAGGGCGGCGCTTCCGCGCTCCTCGTGTTCCCGCCGGCGCCGTTTACCCTCGGCCAGTCGCCGGGCATGGCGCTCGCGCACTTCAAGGCGATCGCCGACGCGACCGACCTGCCGATCATCGTGTTCCAGTATCCGCTCGCAACCGGCCAGGGCTATCCGCGCGACACCCTCCTGCGCATTGCCGACGAGGTGCCGAGCGTGCGCGCGATCAAGGACTGGTGCGGCAACGTGCACCAGCACGAGATGCATGTGCGCGAGCTGCAGAGTCGGACGCGGCCGGTGAACGTGCTCACCACCCACAGCGCGTGGCTGCTCTCCTCGCTGGTGCTCGGCTGCAACGGGCTGCTGTCGGGAAGCGGCAGCGTGATCGCCGACCTGCAGGCCGCGCTGTTCCGGGCCGTGCAGGCCAATGATCTCGCCGACGCGCGCCGCATCAACGACCGGATCTACCCGCTCGCGCGCGTGTTCTACCGCGAGCCCTGGGCCGACATGCACAATCGGATGAAGGAGGCGCTCGTCCTCCTCGGCCGCCTGCCGCGCGCCGTGGTGCGGCCGCCGCTGGTGAAGCTTTCCCCGGCCGAGATCGACGCCATTCGCGCCGCGCTGGCGGAGGCAGGCCTTGTGGGCAAGGAGGCGAGCCGCGACGCCGCGTGATACTCAGCGGTCTTTGACCTCGACCTGTCCGCTCGTCATGGCCGGGCGAGCCGCACAGCGGCGAGGGTTGTCCCGGCCATCCACGTCTTTGAGTCGATTCGCATTTGAAGACGTGGATGCCCGGCACAAGGCCGGGCACGACGGCAGGGGGTGCTACTCCCGCCGCTCGGGAATGAATTCGAGGATGAAATTGCGTAGAGGCAGGTCGCCCACGTTCGTCACCTCATGGATGATCGGCTCGCGCCAGTTCACGATGCCGGGCTCCATGTGCGACACCTGACCGTCGCGCCACACCTGCTGCTGCAGCATCGGGCCCTGGTTCAGGCGGATCTCGACGCGCTGGCTGTGGCTGTGGCGCGCCCGCGTGTCGCCCGGATCGAGCCGCTCCTCATAGATGAAGAACTTGGCGCCCTCGAACACCAGAAGGTTCTTCGGCGCCGGGATCAGCTCGGGCGGCGCTTTCACCGGCGGATGGCCCGGCTTGATCGCGACTTCGTAGTAGGCGCCGGCCGGCGCCTGGTACGACTCGCCGGCCTTGAAGATCGCAACGTCGCCCCGCTTCATCGCGCGCGGCGCATCGCCGGCCTTGAGCTCGATCGCGCCCATCGCGACGAGCACGCGATCCTCGCACCGGCCCGCGACCGCGGTCGCGCACGGCGCCGCGTCCTTGGTCACCCGTACGTAGTCGTTATCGAGCACGACCAGCGGGTTTGCGGTCCCTTGCGCCAGGGCCCCCGATGCGAGCGCGTGGCCGACGAGAACCCCGGCAAGAACTCTGCGCGGATCGGATATCATCATGGGCTCCCCCTGGCAGGACCTATTTGACGAGGCTGCCGACCTTTTCGACGATCGGCTTGGGCGTCGCGTAAATCTTCTTGATCAACGCCGCAAGGTGCTCGCCGTCCTCGGGGTCGAGATCGAGCTTGTTTCTCCGCGCGTCGGCGATGAACTCCGCATCCTTCATCGTCGCGTCGAACGCATCGCGCAGCAGCTTGAGCCGTTCCGGCGGCAAATCCGGCGGCGCCACGAACGGCCGCCCGATGCCCTGACCGACGTAAAGGAATTCGATCGCCTGCTTCTCATCCTCGTTGCGCGCGAGATCGAGGATGAAGGGCACGTCCTCGAGCTCCGGGTTCGGCCGCGCGCCGCCCTGAAACAGGACCGCGACCGTCTTTCCCGGGATCCAATCGGGACGCCGGTTCTTGATGCTGTCGAGGCTCTCGCAGATGCCGTCAACCTCGCCGCGCTCCATCGCCAGGAACACCTCGGCGGAGGAGGGAAAGCCGCCGACGATCCTGAACTTCATTCCGATCAGCTCGTTGAGCGCCTTGGGATAGGCGTGCGTCCCGGTGCCGACGCCGGTGCTGCCGACGATCAATTCCCTCGCGCGCAGATCCTGCGCCGTCTTCACCTGCGCGGTGTGATAGGCAATGCAGACGTTGGTTTCCTTGGTCGGGCTGCCGATCCACGAGAGCCTGGTCGCATCGAACCGCGCGCCGGCCGCGCCGCTGAGCGCCCCGAGCGCCGCGTCGCGCGCGATGATGCCCATGACGGTGCCGTCCCTGGGCACCGCGTTGTAGATGTGGCTCGCCGCCACGAAGCTGCCGGCGCCCGGCATGTTCTGCGGCACGACGGTCGGCTTGCCGGGCAGATGCTTGCCGATGTGGCGCGCGACGGTGCGGCCCCACAGGTCATAGCCGCCGCCCACTCCGAAGCCGATGATCATCTGCACCGACTTGCCGGCAAAAACCTCGGGCGATTGCGACGAAGCAGACGTTGCGGCCGCAGCCAGCAGCGACGCACAAAGTCCGATCTGTGCGAGATGAGCGGGCTGGCCGAACATGTGGTGGAACAATGCGGGCTAACGATCCGGGAGCGACGTCGATCGTCCCGGAGTGGCTCCACGATGTCAATGCGCGCTATCGACACGCGCGCAGCGCACCGGCCTCCCGGTCAGTGCGTGTGCGCGCTCGCTGAATTGGCGTGCGTCTGTTTTCGCGGCGCGGATTTCCGCTGCGCCGACCGCTTGCGCGCCATCTTCTGGCGCGCCGTCTTCTGCACCGCCTTGCGCTGCGGGGCGCGCTTGCCTGCGGTGAGCAGGCCTGCGGTTTCCGACACGTTGGCAACGGTGAGCGCCGCCAGGCCGGCACGTATCAAGCCTTTCAGCCCGATCAAGCGTCCGAGCAGCGCGCCGCCGACCAAGGCCACCGCCGGCAGGATCAGTTTTCGCGTGTCCATGATTTTACTCCCGCAGCGTTGAAGCTCGTGAACGAAGAAGCTCGTTCAGCGAGAACGCGGGGGACGCGGATTCGGTTCCGCAACAAGACCGCGTGCTAGTGCCGCCGATTTGAAGTTCCTACACCGGCTGCGGCAAACTCGTTTTAGGAACTTCAAATCGAAAAGCGGCACTAGAATCATATGCTTGCTAGTGCCCCTTTTGCTTCCGAAGTTCGTGTCAGAGGGTGCCGCAATGTATCACGAACTTCGGAAGCGGGGCACTAGAGCCGCCGTCCGATCAGGAACCCCGCCACGGCGGCGATCAGGATCGCGCCGAACACCTGTTTGCGAGTGCCTTCGCGCACCAGATCGGTCGCATCCTCCACCGCCTGCTCCGTCGCCTGCGCGATCGCGGCGGCGGGATCCTGCAGCGCGGTCACCGGCCGCACGCGCCGCCGTCCGGTCGGCCGCAGGAACGCGATGCACAAGAATATGATGCCCAGCACCGCCCACGCCGCCCCGAGAATGCCGAGCCCGGGAAGCGTGCCGTATTTCAGCTCCAGCCAATGGTAAAGCGCCGCGATGCCGAAGCCGAGCGCGAGCACGATCAGGATCGCTCCGGCCGACGCGAAGACCACGGTCACCGTGATCTGCCGGACTTTGCTTTTGAGGTCGATCCCGACCAAGCCGAGCACGACGCGGAGCATCAGCGGCGTCCGCTGATCAGGCCGATGACGAGCCCCACGCACAGCGCGCCGGCCACCACCGCCAGGGGATTGCGCCGCGCCACCCGCTCGAATTCGGCCACCATCGAGCCCGCCTGCTCCTTCGCCGAGGAGGCAACTTCCGCGCCGATGCCGCTTGCGGCTTCGCCGATTTCCGCGGCGAAAACCTTGGCGAGCTCGGCCACCGTATCCTTCAGGCTCGACATATCTTCGCTCAGCTTGCGCAGATCGTCGGCGAGATCGTCGCGCCCCGTGGCTGCGGTGTCGGAAATCTGCTCCTTGGCGCGCTGGAATTCCTCGCCGACGCGGCTTGCTGCCGTCTCGGCCTCCTTCTTCAGGTGCGAACCGGCCGTCTCGACGTCCCTTCGAAGACTCGCGGTTCTGTTCTCCGCTGGATTGGCCATCTTTGTCTCCTCGGACTGAAAATGCCCGAGTCAACGCGGCCTTGGCGGCAATGTTCCAGCGCCTCGGGGATACCCGAGCGCTATTTCTCGGCGCGGCGGCGGGCGATGAGGCCGCCGATCGCGCGATAAACCGGTATGGTCATGCGCTCGAGCGCGCGCTCGACCGCCTGGTCGGACACGCGCGTTGCCCGCCAGCGGTAGATCGCGCCGTAGACGACCCACACGATCAGGAAGACGAAGACGCCGGCGAATACGACGTCGGTGAAGAAATGCCCGCCGAAGGCGACGCGGAGCGCGCCGACCGCGGCCCCGAACGCGAGCGCGGCCGCATAGGCGAGCGGGCGCCAGTGCGGCGGGGTGAGCGCGGCCGGCGCCAGTGTCCAGAATGCGCCGGCGCTTTCGCCGGCCACGAACGAGCAGTTCTTCGGGCACACGCCGCGCGGGTCCCACCACGGTACGAAGCGCTCGTCGCCGTTGAATTGGGGCACATCGATCGGACGCGAGCGCGGCCAGTAATCCTTCATCGTCGCGTTGACCAGGAGTCCGGGCCCGAGCATCAGCGTCACGATCAGGAACAAAGCCGCGCGGCCCGACATCAGCATGCGCGTGAACGGCAGGATGAGCTTGACGGCGACCGCGATGACGGCGGGCGCGATCAGCGCGGTGATGACCCACATGCTCTCGGCGCGCAGCCACACGAGCGTCGGCTGGAAGCGCAGCGGGAAGTCCTGCTTCGCCGCATCGTAGAACGCACGCGAAATGGCGAGATCGAGCTCGGGATAGAGCGCGAACGCGAGGCCGGCGGCGGCGGCGAGGCTGAGCGCGATGACGAGACCGGTGCGGTTCATGCCGTTTCAACGAGGTCCGAACGCGTTCCCGGATAACACGCCGTTGGTGCGATGGTATAGTTGCCACACCGTAATTGCCGGGCTTGACCCGACAATCCATCACCTAGCATGAGTCATGCGAAGGATAGATGGATGCGCGGGTCAAGCCCGCGCATGACGAGCGCGCGGAACCGCCCATGACCGTCCTGCCGAGCCTCGATGTCCTCATCGCCTTCACGGCGGCCTCGTGGGTGCTGATCTTCACGCCCGGCCCGGACATGACGCTGTTCCTGGGCGAAACCTTGCGCGGCGGACGCGCGCGCGGTTTTGCCGCGATGCTCGGCGTCGCGACCGGCCTTCTCGTCCACACGATGCTGGCGGCGCTCGGCCTCTCGGCGTTGCTCGCGGCATCGGCGACGGCGTTCACGCTGGTCAAGATCGCAGGCGTCGCCTATCTGGTCTGGCTCGCGCTCGGCGCGCTGCGCCATGGCTCGGCGCTGACGCTCGCCGCGGATGCGGCCGACCGGCGGCCGCTCGGCCGCGTCTACCTGATGGGCCTCGGGGTCAACCTGCTCAACCCGAAGATCGTGATGTTCTTCCTGACCTTCCTTCCCCAATTCGTCTCCGTCGCGGACTCGCAGGCGGGCGCGAAGCTCTTGTTCCTCGGCGTCTATTTCACCGCTTTGGGGGTGCCGGCCTGCGCCGGCCTGATCCTCGCCGCCGATCACGTCGTTGTGGCGCTGCGGCGATCCACGAGAATCATGCGCGGCTTCGATTTTCTGTTCGCCGCCCTGATGACGGCGTTCGCGGTCAAGCTGGTGTTTTCACGTGCCGATTGATGTTCACCGTCATCCTGAGGCGGCCGCGCAGCGGCCCTCGAAGGATGGCGGCCCCGCCCGGGCCGTCGCCCCGGATCAAGTCCGGGGCAGGCTCTTCGAGGCACGCTTCGCGAGCGCCTCAGGGTGACGGAAATGAGTCAGTGGTTGAGCGTGGGGTCTCGCGCCATTCGCCCGCCTTCCGCCCGGCAATTGCCCAGTAGACGAAGCCCGCCGCAATGCCGGCGCCGGCCATGATTTCGAGGTCGCGTCCGACCAGAACGCCGCTCCCCGATCCGCGCTCGGCGAGGCCCAGGCCGTAATAGAGGCCGACCAGACCGGCCCCGCCCACCGCCGCGTAGAACAAGGGCGAGCGGATACGCAAACCTTCGGCGAGCGCGATCACGAGGATCGCCGGCAGCAGGCCTTTGGCCGAGATGATCAGGCCGAAGAACGCGACCGCGAGCCAGCCGGCGCTCGAGTCCGTCATGGCGAGGATCCGTTCCCATTCCAACAGAACGGCGAACGTGATCACGAACGCCGCCACGGCGCTGGCGAGAAGAAATGCGAGCAGCACGATGAGGATGCGGCGGACAAGCGCGATCATCGCCGACTCGTGCCCCGGATGCGGTGCAGCGCGCCCCAGGTCATGGTGCAACCCTCCAACTTTCACAGCGCGGTGCACCGCTGATCCGGGGCCCCGGTTCGCGTCGCAACACCGGGACACGAGGTCAACGGCCGTCCTTACGCGCCGCGTACTTTGCCCACAGATCGGGGCGGCGCTCGCGCGTGAGCCGCTCGGATTCGGCGCGGCGGAAGGAAGCGACCTTGGCGTGATCGCCGGAGGCGAGCACGTCGGGAATTGCGCGGCCTTCCCACACCTGCGGTCTGGTATATTGCGGGTATTCGAGCAGCGCCTGCGCGAAGCTCTCCTCCACGCCTGAGGCCTGCGTCCCCATCACGCCGGGCAGCAGGCGGACGCAGGCGTCGATCAGCGCGATTGCGGCGATCTCGCCGCCCGACAGCACGTAGTCGCCGATCGACACCTCTTCGAGCGCGCGGCCTTCGATCACGCGCTCGTCCACGCCTTCGAAGCGGCCGCATACGACGAGCGCGCCCGGCCCTGCCGCGAGCCGCGCCACGCGCTCCTGGGTGAGCGGAGCCCCGCGCGCGCTCATCAACAGGCGCGGTCGGTCATCGGCGGCGGAATCGATGGCGCGGGCGAGCACGTCGGCCTTCATCACCATGCCGGGACCGCCGCCGGCGGGTGTGTCGTCGACCGAGCGGTGCTTGTCGGTCGCGAACGCGCGAATGTCGATCGCCTCGAGCGACCAGACGCCGGAGCGAAGCGCCTTGCCGGCGAGGCTTAGCCCCAGCGGCCCGGGAAACATCTCGGGGAAGATGGTCAGCACGCTCGCGCGCCACATGGCCCGGGCCTAATCGATTGCGTTCCCCTTGTCGGGGAGGGACGGGAGTCGATCCTTACGCCGGCTCTTATTTTTTACCCCGCTCCCGGCGTTTCCCACCGATTCCGGATCAAGTCCGGGGCACGCACTCCCCCACACAGCAGGTGTCGATTGCGGCTCCGCTACTCCGTGGTCGAACGTCCCCTCCGGCGGATCGACGATGAGCCGCCCCGCCGCCAGATCCACCTCGGGTACCACAGCATCGGTGAACGGCAGCATTACCCTGGCGTCGCCCGCCAGTACCTCGATGAGGTCGCCGGCGCCGAAGTCATGCACGGCGCAAACCGTGCCGAGCTTGCGTCCGTCGGTCGTGACGGCCGCAAGGCCGATGAGATCGACGTGATAGAACGTGTCGCCGTCCTCCGGGGCGGGCAAACGATCGCGTGGCACGTAGAGCTTGAGGTTGCGCAAGCGTTCGGCGGCCGCGCGGTCGGACACGCCGGCAAGCCGCGCGACCAGAAAGTCCTTGCCCGGCCGCAGCGCCTCGATCGCGAACGTTTGCGTGCCGTCTTCGCTTTCCAAGGCGCCGTAGTCCTTGACCGCCATCGGACTTTCGGTGAAGGACCACAATCGCACCTCGCCCCGGATACCGTGCGGGGCCCCGATCTGCGCGACCAGGATGCGCTCGGCCATCAGCTCGCGGCGGGCGCTGCCGGTGCGGCCGGTGCGGCTTCGCCGCCCTCGGCTTTGGCCGCAGCGGCGGCGCGCTCCTGCGCCTTCTTCTTCGGCTTCGCCTTTTCCGGATTGCTGCGCGGGGGCCGCTTCATCACCCCCGCTTCGTCGAGGAAGCGCAGCACCCGGTCGGTCGGCAACGCCCCTTTGGCGAGCCAGGCCTTCACCTTGTCGAGGTCGAGCTTGAGGCGGTGCTCCTTTGCTTCCTTCGGCGTCAGCGGGGAAAAGAAGCCGAGCCGCTCGATGAAGCGGCCGTCGCGGGGCGAGCGCGAGTCGGCCACCACGATGTGGTAGAACGGCCGCTTCTTGGAGCCCGCGCGAGCGAGCCGGATTTTCAGAGACATTCGGTGGTCCTTTCTGATCAAGTGCCTATCGGGCTCGTCATTCCGGCTGAGCGCAGCGAGAGCCGGAATCCATAAACCCCTGCGCAGGGGAGTATCGATTCCGGGCTCGCCGCTGCGCGGCGCCCCGGAATGACGAGGCGTCATTTCTTCTTCCCCAATCCCGGCAGGCCGCTTAAGCCCGGGAACTTGTCGCCGAGGCCGGGCAGGCTGCCGCCGGGGAATTTCGGCGGCAGCCCCGGCAGCCCCGGCATGGTCGGCGGCAGTCCGGGAGCGGCCGGCGCGCCGGGAAATCCCGGCGGCAATCCGCCCGGAAGCCCGCCGGGCAATCCGCCCGGCATCTTCTGCGCCAGCTCGGCGAGCTTTTCCGGCGACGGCATGCCGCCGCCCAGCCCCATCATGTTGCCGAGCGCCGCCAGGGGCCCGCGTTTTCCCCCGCCCATGGCCTTCATCACGTCGGCCATGGTCCGGTGCATCTTCAGGAGCCGGTTGATGTCCTCGACCCGGGTGCCGGAGCCGGCGGCGATGCGCCTCTTGCGGCTCGCTTTGAGGACGTCCGGGTTGCGCCGCTCCCTAGGCGTCATGGAATCGATGATGGCGACCTGCCGCTTGAGCACGCGGTCGTCGAGGTTGGCGGCGGCGAGCTGGTTCTTGATCTTGCCGATGCCCGGCAGCATGCCCATGAGCCCGCCGAGGCCGCCCATCTGCGTCATCTGCATGAGTTGCTCGCGCAGGTCGGCAAGGTCGAATGCGCCCTTGCGCATCCGCTCGGCAACGCGCGCGGCCTGCTCGGCATCGATCGTGGCCGCGGCCTTCTCCACCAGCGAGACGATGTCGCCCATCCCCAGGATGCGGTCGGCGATGCGCGCGGGGTGAAAGTCTTCCAGCGCATCGAGCTTCTCGCCGGTGCCGATGAGCTTGATCGGCTTTCCCGTCACCGCGCGCATGGAAAGCGCGGCGCCGCCGCGGCCGTCGCCGTCGATGCGGGTGCGCACGATTCCGGTGAGCCCCACGCGCTGGTCGAAGGCGCGCGCGAGGTTGACGGCGTCCTGGCCGGTCAGCGCATCGGCGACGAGGAGCGCCTCGTGCGGGTTGGCGGCGCGCTTGACCTCGGCGGCTTCCGCCATCATCGCCTCGTCGAGGGTGATGCGGCCGGCGCGTCTCGACCCCGACCTGCCGGCCGAGCACGGCGAGCTGCTCCATCGCGGCCGGCCGGCGCGTATCGAGCGAGGCCATCAGCACCTTGCGCCTGGCGGTCTCGGCAAGGCGTTTGGCGAGCTTGGCGGCGGTGGTGGTCTTTCCCGAGCCCTGCAGGCCGACCATCATGATCGCGACCGGCGCCGGCGCGTTGAGATCGATCGGATCGGCGGTCGAGCCGAGCGTCTCGATCAACTGGTCGTGCACGATCTTGACGACCATCTGGCCCGGCGTGACCGACTTGATGACCTCGATCCCGACCGCGCGCTCGCGCAGCTTGTCGACGAAGCCGCGCACCACGTCGAGCGCGACGTCGGCCTCGAGCAGGGCCCGGCGCACCTCGCGCGCGGCCGCGTCCACGTCGGCGGGCGAGAGCGCGCCG
>WNGA01027870.1_pt1 | contig 12540 bp, 9 predicted proteins | sample 5400061 | NCBI WGS metagenome assembly WNGA01 (sample SAMN13153366, study PRJNA577476) | soil metagenome | isolation source: 100 cm soil or saprolite under grassland replicate 2 | place: USA:California | collected 2016-06-15
CAGCCCAAGCCAAGCTTTGTGCCGACACTGGCGCAGGCGGATTTGTTCGTGACCACGGGCCTCGATCTCGAACTCTGGGTCCCCGCCCTGCTCGACAAGGCCAATAATTCCCGGATCATCGAAGGCGGACCGGGATACGTCGCCGCCTACCAGGGCGTGCCGCTCCTGGACGTCCCCACGAATCTGTCGCGCTCTCAGGGTGATATCCACACATACGGAAACCCGCATATCTGGACCGACCCGCTCAACGCGGTGATCATCGCCCGGAACATTCTGCGCGGCTTGAAGCGCGTTGCGCCGCAGGACGCCGACTACTTCACGGCACGCGAAAAGGATTTCGAGGACCGGATGTACCGCGGGCTGTTCGGCGACGATCTGGTGAAATTGATCGGTGGTGAGACGCTCGCCGACCTCGATCGCCAGGGCAAGCTGTTCAACTTCCTCGGCCAACAGCAGTATCAGGGCGCGCCACTCATCAACCGGCTGGGCGGCTGGCTCAAGCAGGGGATGCCGTTCCGCGGAAAACTGGTCGCGTGCTATCACAAGGAATGGGACTATTTCTCGCGTGAGTTCCAGGTCACCTGCTTCGACTACATCGAGCCGAAGCCCGGGATTCCGCCGACGCCGCGCCATGTGCAGGAGATCATCACCGCAATGCGTGACAAGCACGTGCAAGTCCTGCTCTCGACGAACTACTACGACCGCAGTCAGGTGATGGATGTGGCACAGCGCACCGGCGCCAAGGCCGTGATCGTCCCCTCCAATACCGGCGGCTCGGCCGGGGTGAACACCTACTTCGACCTCATGAACCTTTGGGTTTCGGAGCTGGCCCAAGCCTTCGGTGCGAAGGAGGTTCCGTGAGCGGCTTGGAGTTGATGCTGCCGCCCTTCGTGGCCTGCATGATCCTGGTGGCCATGTTGTCGTACCTGGGCCTGCATGTGATCGCCCGCGAAGTGATCTTCGTCGACCTGTCGCTCGCCCAGATGGCGGCACTGGGCAGCCTCTCGGCACTCCTCTTCCATGTGGCACCGGAGTCGCCGACGACTTACGTCTTTGCGTTACTGGCGACCGCGATCGGCGCAGTTCTGTTCGCGCTGACACGGACGTCGGGACACGGGGGAGGCAGCAAGGGTCGCGTGCCGCAGGAAGCGTTCATCGGCATCGTATACGTTGTTGCCTCGGCCGCTGCAGTCCTGGTCGCCAACAAGGTGCCAGGCGGCGGCGAGGCGGTCGAAAAGACATTGGTGGGAAGCCTGCTGTGGGTCACCTGGCCGACGATCGCGAAGCTCGCAATCGCGTACGCGGCTTTGGGTGTCTTTCAGTTCGTGCTACGCCGCCGCTTCCTCACGATTTCCTTCCATCCCGAAGAGGCTGAAGCGCAAGGATGGAAGATCCGGCTGTGGGATTTCTTTTTCTATCTGTCGTTCGGCGTCGTCATTACCTTGGCGGTTCCCATCGCCGGGGTTCTAATGGTCTTCAGCTTCCTCGTCGTTCCCGCGGTGATCGCGAACCTCTTCACCGCCGATAAGCGGCAGCTCACGATCATCGCGTGGAGCTCGGGGGCTCTCGCATCCGTTCTCGGCCTGTGGCTTTCCTATACCAAGGATTTGCCCACGGGCCCGCTCGTCGTCTGCATGTACGGGCTGCTGCTCGTCGGCGCGGCGGTGCTGCGCAAGCTCGGCGTCGGCGACAACGGCTCAGCGAATTCGCACAACGTTTAGGCGAGGCGTCACCGCCGGCGAAACAGCCGTTGTTCCGTTGGCGCTGAAACGCAGGGTGAACGCCGCGCCGCCGGGTGCCTGCACCGCCCGAACATACTCGCCCGACCCCGACCTAAGCGTGCCGCTGACGTTGACCGCATTCCCCGCCGACAATGTCGGTACCAACGGATACGCGAGCGGAAAGTCCGTCGGATCCTGGCTGTGGAGTGAGCTGAACGTGTTGCGGAAGTGCCACGACGTGTACTGCAGCGCACTCGGCGCCGAGAATCCCGGCAGATCCGACACCCAGTTGGCGAGCGCCCAGCGGCTTATCGTCAGGTCGAAGGGCTGGCCGGTCCGTGCCGCAACGTTTGCGGCTCCGGTCAACGGAGTCTGGACCAGCCGGCCCGGCAACGAATCCCCGAACTGATCCACGATATAGCGGGTGAAGAGCCAGCTCGCCCCTACCATCGCCAACGTCCCCGTATCCGCTGGGATCATTAAGGGTGAATCACCGGGGGCGCGCAGATACTGATAGCCATCATAGACGGCGCCGATGGCGTATTGGCTGAAATGCGCTTGATCCCCGAAGCTGCGTCCCGCGATTTCCTCGGCGTACTTCGAAAGACCCTCGTCCAGCCATCCATCCTCGGAATTTCCATTCTTGACCAGCACATGCTCGACGAAATTGATCATGTGTTGAAATTCATGGGTGAACGTGACTGGTGTAACGCGATTGACATCTGAGTTCTTGTGGGCACAGCTCAACGTCCCGGTCGAGTCCGCCACGATCGAGTAGAAGACCTCCCCGTTGTTGTAATTGGTTGAGAATCCAGGTTCGAGGTCGCCGGGAAAGAAAAATCCCGCGATGTAGCCGCTACTGTTGCACTGCGCGGTGGTGACCAGCTTGTTCACCTGGTTGGACATCAGCACGATGACCACGGTATTCGAGTCGATGTCCGACACGTGACCGAACGTCACCGTGTCGAGCGGGTAGAGCCGCGTATCGAACACATTCTTGAGCGAATCAAGATCGCTCGCGCTGAGCCCGGGGGACGGCGCCAGCGTATCGATGTAGATGGCGATGTGGACACCCACCGCCCGCGCAACGGCGCCAACATTGACCGTCGTCGAGCAACTCGGGTTCGCACAGACTTTGAACGATCGTGCGCTGCCCACCGTCGGGGGGCCGGCGGCGGGTGACGGCCGTGGCACCGATCGGTCGGCTTGCGGATAACGACGACTACGGGCGAGCTCTCGCAAGAAATGATCGAACGCCAGCGGCGTCGCCCCTCGTGTCCCGGCAGGCGCCGGCGCGAGACGGGACAGCGAGATCGACGCGGCGGGCGCCGCCGACTGGAGCGTGAAGGGCGCCGATGACCCAGGCGTGCCGCCGCCCGACCACGGCAGCACCAGGTATTCGGCCGTATCGGGTGACGTATTCGCGGCGAAGGTCACGCAACCGGAATCGCTCGCGGGATTGATAGACGTATAGGCGCCGACGGCGAGTGAGAGCTGCGTTCCGTGTGCGCCGCAGGACGGCAGGTGGCTTGGCCCCGCCGATGACTCTGAGCAACCGGTAAACCCGAGTACCCCGGCACAGGTCAGGAGAGTGTGTCGGACGTTCATGACTCCTCAGTCGTTATTGGGGTTTGGAAGTGATACCCCACGCACGAGTCTTGACATCACCGAAGCGCCCGTCTAGCATAACCCCTTCTCAAAAAAGGACTTCTGCCCTGGCCCCGACCAGCCGCCGCCAGGACGCCCTCGACTATCATGCGCAGGGCCGCCCTGGGAAGATTCAGGTCACGCCTACAAAGCCGTTCAAAGATCAGCGGGACCTGTCCCTGGCTTACACGCCGGGGGTGGCGGAGCCGTGCCTGGAAATCGCCAAGAACCCCGACAACGCCTACGTCTACACCACCAAGGGCAACCTCGTCGCGGTCGTCTCGAATGGGACAGCCGTACTCGGCCTGGGAAACATCGGGGCCATGGCCGGCAAACCGGTCATGGAAGGCAAGGGCATCCTCTTCAAGGCCTTTGCCGATATCGACGTGTTCGACCTGGAAGTCGGCTCGGAGAATCCGGAGGATGTGATCCGCTTCTGCCAGCTGCTCGAGCCGACGGTGGGCGGGATCAATCTCGAGGACATTCGGTCACCGGACTGCTTTCACATCGAGCAACGTCTGCGCGAGACGCTCGGCATTCCGGTTTTCCACGACGACCAGCATGGGACGGCCATCATTTCCGGTGCGGCGCTCCTCAACGCGCTCTTGGTGGTCAAGAAGGACATCGCCAAGGTCAAGATCGTCTTCGCCGGCGCCGGCGCGGCCGCCATTGCCACCGCCGAGCACTACGTGCGGCTCGGCGTGCTCCGCGAGCACATCGTCATGTGCGACCACAAGGGTGTGATCTACAAGGGCCGCGAGGGATTGGACGAGTTCAAGCAACGCTTCGCGATAGCGACGAAGGTGCGCACATTGGCCGAAGCACTGCAGGGCGCGGACGTATTCGTGGGACTGTCGGTGGCGGGGATCGTGACCGGCGACATGCTGCAAGGGATGGCGAAGCAGCCGGTCATCTTCGCGCTCGCCAATCCAACGCCCGAGATCATGCCGGACGAAGCGAAGAGGGCGCGGCCTGACGCGATTGTAGCAACAGGCCGCTCCGATTTCCCGAATCAGGTGAACAACGTGCTCGGCTTCCCGTTCATCTTCCGCGGCGCGCTCGACGTCCGCGCCAAGAAGATCAACGAGGAGATGGAAATGGCGGCCACGCGGGCGCTGGCGGCGCTCACCAAAGAGGAAGTGCCTGAGTCGGTCACGCGCGCCTATGGCGGCGATACACTGAAGTTCGGGCCCGACTACCTGATCCCCAAGCCGTTCGACCCTCGCGTGTTGCTGTGGGTCGCGCCCGCGGTCGCGTGGGCGGCTGTCGCCTCAGGAATCGCGGGCCGGATCATCGACGTCGAGGAGTACCGCGCTGAGCTCGAAGCCCGCCTCGGCCCCGAACGTCAGGTGATCCGCGGGCTCATCTCACGCGCGCAGCAGGATCCGCCGAGTATCGTGTTTCCCGAGGGCGACGATCCCCGCATCTTGCGCGCCTCGCGCATTCTCGCGGACGAAGGCATTGCGCGGCCCATTCTGCTCGGCGATCTCGACGCGATCCGCCGCCAGGCCGACGACGCGTCGCTGACGCTCGAGGACATCGAGCTCGTCAATCCGCGGACGGCCGCCGACCGGGATCAGCTCGCACAGGAGCTGTGGCAGCGCCGGCAGCGGCGCGGCATGACGCTGCGCGAGGCCAAGGACCGTTTGCTCGATCCGATGTACTACGGTCTTCTGATGCTGCGGTCCGGTCGGACCGATGCGCTGGTCGTGGGGGAAGAGATCGACTACCCGGACGCTGTGCGCCCGGCGTTGGAGGTGATCGGCGCAGAGCCGGGGCGCAAGCATGTCAGCGGCATCTACATGATGATCTTCCGCCAGCAGACGTTCTTCTTCGCCGACACGACCGTGAATATCGAGCCCGACGCTCAGACGCTGGCGGAGATTGCGACCGCCACCGCGAAGTTCGTGACGCGGCTCGGCGTCGAGCCCCGGGTAGCGATGCTCTCGTTCTCGAACTTCGGCTCTGTAAAGCACCCGGCGGCGGTGAAAGTGCAGCAGGCTGTCACACTCTTGCATGAGCGCGAACCGGAGCTGCAGGTCGATGGCGAGATGCAGGCTGACACCGCCGTGGTGGAGCGGATCCTGACGCGCGTGTACCCGTTCGCCAAGCTGCGCGGCCCAGCTAACGTATTGATATTCCCAGACTTAAACGCCGCCAACATCGCCTACAAGCTGCTCGCGCGGCTCGGCGACGCCCAGGCCATCGGGCCGATCCTTGTGGGGATGGACCGTCCGGTCCATGTCTTGCAAAGATTGTCAGAAGTCCCCGACATCGTGAATATGGCTGTGATAGCCGCCATCGACGCCTTAGAGTATCGCCGCCACGCGCGGGCACCCAAATGAGCCATGGGCATATCAACTGAGCAGCGTGTCTACCGGAATCTGACGCCGTCTCAACTGTACGAGCACGCCCTGCGCCGGCGCGAAGGGGTCGTGACGTCAGGGGGGCCGTTCTGCGCCGTGACGTCGCCCCATACCGGCCGCAGCCCGAACGACAAGTTCCTGGTCCAGGAGCCCGACTCCACCGGTCAGATCTGGTGGGGCAAGGTGAACCAGCCGATTGCGCCCGAGAAGTTTGCGCGCCTCAAGGCGGACGTTGAAGAGCACTTGAGCGGTCAGGAGCTATTTGTTCGCGACGTGTTCGCGGGCGCGGATCCCGCGTTCCGTCTGCCGATTCGCTTCATGACGCCCAATGCGTGGCACGCGCTCTTCGTCTACAACATGTTCCTGCGTCCCGCCGACGGTGAGCTGTCGCGCTTCACACCCGGGTTCAAGGTACTGCACGCGCCCGAATTCCAGGCCGACCCTCGGGTCCATGGGACCAAGTCGGGCACGTTCATCATCGTGAGCTTTGCGCAACGCACGATTCTGATCGGCGGCACGCGCTACGCGGGCGAGCTCAAGAAATCGATCTTCAGCGTCCTGAACTACCTCGCTGTTTTTCGGTCTCTCTGGTACGGGAAAGACGACGCTCTCCGCCGATCCCGAGCGGCGTCTGATCGGCGACGACGAGCATGGATGGTCGGACGCAGGAATCTTCAACTTTGAGGGCGGTTGCTATGCCAAGGTGATCCGGCTGTCGCGCGAGGGAGAGCCGGAGATCTTCGCCACCACGGAGATGTTCGGCACCGTCCTCGAGAACGTGGACGTGAATCCCAAGACGGGCGCCGTGGATCTGGACTCGCAGCGCATCACGGAAAACACGCGCGCCTCATATCCGATTCACTACATCCCGAACCACGTTCCCGAAGGCATGGCCGGCCATCCCGCTCACGTCGTCTTCCTCACGTGCGACGCGTTTGGCGTGATGCCACCGATCGCGAAGCTGACGCCGGAACAAGCGATGTACCATTTCCTCTCCGGCTACACCGCCAAGGTCGCGGGGACCGAGCGCGGCGTCACGGAACCGAAGGAGACATTCTCAGCCTGCTTCGGCGCGCCGTTCCTGCCCCTGCCTCCGAGTGTCTACGCCAAGATGCTCGGCGAGCGCATCGCGCGACATGACGTCCAGTGTTGGCTCGTCAATACCGGTTGGACCGGGGGACCGTACGGCGTGGGACATCGTATGGACCTGAAGAGCACCCGGGCGATGATTCGCGCCGCACTGGCGGGACAGCTGGATACGGTGCCCTCGCGACGAGAGCCGGTGTTCGGATTGGCAGTACCGAAACAGGCGCCCGGCGTGCCGGACGCGCTCCTCGACCCCAGAGCCACATGGAGTGATCCAGCTGGGTACGATGCCCAGGCGAAGAAGTTGACCGCTCTCTTCCGGAAGAATTTCGAGCAATTCACCGAGCTCGTGCCGGCGAGTGTCCGGGAGGCCGGACCGCAGACTTGAGTCAATTCGAGGTCGTTCGCGACCCGCTCTGGAACAACATCCGCCTCGAGCCCGAGGCGCTCGCCATCATCGACACGCCGGCGTTCCAACGTCTGCGGTACGTCCGGCAGCTCGGTCACGCATTTCTCGTTTACCCAGGCGCCACGCATACCCGGTTTGAGCACGCGCTGGGTGCATACCACCTTGCCTGCCGTGTGACCAAGGAGCTCGAGGTCCAGCTCGCTGCGCTCCTCCACGACATCGGCCACTACCCGTTCTCCCATGCGCTCGAAGAGGCGGGCCTCCCCCATCACGAGATTCTCGCCGCCCGCCATCTGCGAACGGGCGTGCTGGCGACGACGCTCGAGCGCCTGGGGGTTTCAGCAGAACGACTGCTGCAGCTGATTCAGGGGACGAGCTCGTCCCCGCTCTCCGGCCTCATCTCAGGGTCGATCGACGTCTCGATCGACGTCGACAAGCTCGATTATCTGTCGCGCGACGCGACGATGTGCGGCGTGCCATACGGCGTCATCGACGTGGACCGGCTGCTCACGTCGCTCACCGTGTCGGCGGAGGGAGTGGCGCTGCACGCCAAAGGACTGGCGGCGCTCGAGTCGTTGCTGTTCGCGAAGTATCAGATGTACCGCAACGTCTACTGGCATCATGCCGTGCGCAGCGCGACGTCGATGTTCAAGCGTCTGGTGCGCCGCGCCATCGCCGCCCGGCGAATGTCTCCCGACGATATCGCGGTCGCGACCGACGACGCCTTGAGCCACGAGCTGCAGCACACCGATCAGACCGGGCTGGCGCGAGCGCTGCGCGAGCGGCGGCTCGCCAAACGCGCGCTCGATATACCGGCGACCGAATTGCCCGCCGCAACGTTTGACTGGCCATCCCGGGATCCCGATCTGCTCGAGCGCGTAGAGGAGCGGCTGGCGCGCGAGCTCGGACTGCGCGCCGATCAACTGTTTCTCGATTTCCCGTCCAAGCCGGACATGTTCGACGTGTCGTTGCCGGGGCTCGGGAGCCTGGGGCTGCCGCCCGTCGCCACGGAGCTGCACCGCTCCGCGCAGCGGCTGCGGGTATTCGTGCTGGAGCCGGCGGAGATTCCCGCGCGCCCGATCATCGAACTGGTGACGTTGCCGCGCGAAGAAGTGGCGGCGCGGCTCGCGACTGGTGGACCATTGCTGGCTCATCGTTCCCCGCTGTTAGAAAAAAACAGCAGGCCAGGGGGTGAGGACTAACGCGGCCGGGCGGGGGTCTGCTGCGTCGTGACGTTTTCCTGCGTCGGAGCTTCGACCGAATCGATGCGCACAATGATCGCCGTGATGTTGTCGAGCCCGCCGTGACGATTGGCTTCGGCGATGAGCGCATCGACCTCGTCCTGCGGCATGCGTTCGGGCGAGAGCAGCTCCGACAGCTGGTAGTCCTCCAGCATTCCGGTCAACCCATCCGACGCCAGTAAGAACAGGTCCCCCGGCTTTACCGTCCCAACATAGATGTCCGGCATGACGTCGCTGTTGGCGCCGACGCAGCGCGTGATCACGTTGCTGTAGGGATGCGTGCGGGCCTGCTCCGGCGTCAGATAACCGGCGTCCACCTGCTCCTGGACGTAGGAATGATCTTTCGTGAGCTGGCTGAGCCGGCCGTCGCGCAGCAGATAGGCGCGACTGTCGCCGACCTGACCGATGAGAAACCGCGCCTCGAACAGCGTCAGCGCGGTGACCGTCGTCCCCATGCCCCGTTTGTCGTGCTCGGTCAGTGTGCGCTGAAAGATCGCGGCATTCGCCGTGCGGATCGCGGTGCGCATCCGCTCGGCGACCTGCTCGTCGGTCAGGCCACGCACGGAATGGATCTCATCCGCCACAATCCGCACCGCCATCTCGCTGGCGACTTCGCCCGCGGCATGTCCTCCCATGCCGTCGGCAACGACAAAAATCCCCCGGTCGGGAATCATGCGAAAACTGTCCTCGTTCCCCGACCGGATGACGCCGACGTCGGTGCGGCCTGCGGAGGTGATATGCACGTGATCCCTAGATAAACACCCAGTACACCAGTCCGATGAACGCGAGCAGGAGCACGGCGGCGCTGCCGCCGCAGCCCTTGCCCTTTTTCTGCTGCGCGACCGGTGGAGGCGGTTTCGCCCCCGGCTTCGGCTTTGTCGCCACCGGCTTGGCTGCCGCAGGTTTCGCCGCTGCAGGCTTTGCCGGCACCGGCGCCCTCGGGGGCGGTGACGCAGGGACGGCGGGGGCGGGCTTCGTAGGCGGCTGAGCGCGTGCGGCGGGGGGAGGTGACATGACCATCTGTTCGATCACGCGGGTTCCACCGCCCTTCGCTACACTTGCGCCCTCGTCCGTCGGCTCGAACACCAGCGAAACGTCCCCGAACCGCACCTTCGCCCCGGGTGCCAGCGGAGCCTCGCCCTTGATCTGGTCGCCGTCGATGAAGGTCCCATTCGTGGAATCGAGGTCCACCAATACCCATACGCCTTCGCGACGTTGCAGCTTCGCATGGGTCGTGGAGACTGATTCATCGGGCAACACCAGGTCGTTGTAGTCAGCCCGTCCGATGTTCACGACCGGCGTTTTGACGCTGAGCCGCTGTCCTTTCAGCGCACCACCGCGCACGAGGAAACTCGCCAACGGAGCACCGGACGGCCGCGGGGGCGACGGGACGCCATGAACGGTTTCCCGGAGGTTCTGGCCCTTCGTGAGGGGTACGGCCGAGGGCGCGCTAGCGGCCGGCCCCGGGGAAGGGTTTTCAGGAGGCGGCGCCGCGGTATCCGCATAGAACCGGAACTTCTCTTCGCCGATCGTGATCACGTCGGCCCGTGCGAGGAGCCGCTGCCCCTCGATGCGCGCGTCGTTTACTGACGTCCCGTTCGTGCTGGAATCGACCAGCAGGTAGCCCTTGGGTGTCTGCATGATTTCGGCGTGGCGGCGCGAAACATCCTTCCCGGGGACAACGACGTCGCAGGAAGCATCACGGCCAAAAACCAGGGACGCACCGGAGATAGCGTATTCCCGACCATCCGTCAGCGAGACGACGCGCCCACCGGTGTTCACCGTGACCTTGCCGCCTTTGGCCTCGGCTTTCGCCTGCGCCATCGCTTGCGGAAGACTCATCGCCTGTACGTACTGCGTGCTGCCGCTGCGCCGCTCATCGACGAACGTCAGCTCTTGCCCTGCGACTTCTACCTTGTCACCATGCAGGAGAGGGGTTGGTTCAGCACCCAGGCGGACGCCGTTGATCAAGACCTCGGCCTCTGGAACCGCCTTGGTGATGACGACTTGCCCATCTGGCTGGGATTTCAGTTTCGCATGTCGGGGGAGAATACCTGGAACGGCGAGTGGGATGGCGCAGCCGGGATCTGCGCCGAGCAGCACTTCGCCTTGCGGGAGTGTGAACCTCCGACCTCCCATTTCAAGCAACGCCATGCACGCCCACTCCCGTATCTGAGGCCAGGCCGAGAAGTTACGCCCCGGTGTGTAACCGGGCAAGGAAGCAGAAGTTAGGTGATCCCGACGGCCTCTTCACGTCCGATCAGCCCGCGCCTGAGCCAGTACCAGAAGATCAGCGAGCCAACGATGACCGTCGCGTAGCTGTTGATGAATCGCCAGATCAACGTGTAGCTCGGGGTCAACTCGCGCGGAACGTAGAGCGACATCACCGCGGCCGAGGTCAGCTCCGCGAGACCGGACCCTCCGGGCGTGGGTGCAAAATACAGCAGGAACGAAATCAGGGTCTGGAGCAGGAGTATGTCGCTGAAGTCAGCCGGAATGCCGAGGATCCGCATCGTCACATACCCGGCCAGCAGCTTGTTGGCGTGCGACGGCGCCGAGATCACGATGGCTAGGAGCAGTGTGAGCCAGCCTTTCGGCGAACCGAACGCGATCATACAGCCGTGCGCACGATCGACGCCGCCCGACAGTTTTTTCATGCGGTCGGCCGCGCGGGGACTCCGGCGTGCGATGCGCTCGGCGAGGCGCTGAATGAACCGCTTCACGACGCTAGGGAACACCATGGCCGTCAGCATCAGCAGCCCGAGGAGCCCGAAAATCGTGAGGCTGGTCTTGAAGAGGTCGTAGAGTGTGATGCCAAGCACGAGACCGTGTTGCGCGAGTGATTTCCCCGCACCGAACCACACCGCCAGGGGCCCCGCAATCGCAAAGAAGCCGACCGTGGCGATGAAGGTGACGAAAATCGAGCTGAGGGCCACAGGCACCGGGACGCCCGCACGCTTCATGACCCACATCGACATGGGGGCGGAGCCAGACTGAAAGGGCGTGAGATACGCGCCCCACGCCCCGAACCCGCCGGCGAGAACCATGTCCCGCAGCCTGACACTCGGATACACGTGCCGGGTGCACACCCAGAGCCGCAGCCCACCGCCGAACCAGTCCATCGAGGCCAGGACGAGGCCGACCGGCAGCCAAGCCCAGTGCAGTCGGAGGAACGGCGTAAGGAAAACGTCCACCCGATCGCCGAAGCGAATCAGGTAGTAGGTAACGAGAAGAGCGACTCCACCGAGGGAGATGGCGGCGAACAGCTCGAGGCCACGACGCAGCAGCCGCGGGGTCAGGGCGAGGGCCATCTGACGGCCAAAGCTGTTATTTTTGGGGGTTATGCGCCATCCCCCCGAGCGCGTCGTTCTCCGCAACGTACGCCAGCACAATCTGAAGGGCATCACGGTCGAGTTCCCGCGCCGGGCGTTCTCCGTCATCACCGGCCCGTCGGGCTCGGGGAAAAGCTCACTCGCATTCGACACGCTCTACGCCGAGGGGCAGCGCCGTTACATCGAATCGCTGTCGACGTATGCCAAGCAGTTCCTCGAGCGGATGCCGAAGCCGTTGGTCGATTCGATGGAGGGCCTCTCACCGGCCGTTGCGATCGAACAGAAGAACCCCACGACATCGAGCCGTTCGACCGTCGGGACCGCCACAGAAATCAATGATTTCCTGCGGTTGCTGTGGGCCCGTGCCGGGACGCAGACGTGTCTGCAGTGTGGGCGCGACGTGAAACGCGATACGGTGCAGGAGGTGGTGGATGCGGTAATGAACGGCGCGGGGAATCGGGATGGGTTAGGGGCGCGTGGTATTGATGTAGGGGCGCAGCATGCTGCGCCCCTACATAACGCTGATGCCCACGATTCAATCGTTGTTGCATTCCCGCTGCCACAATCCGCCCAACGCCCCGACGTCGAAATCGCGGCGCAATTGCGGGCGGCCGGATTTGTCCGGGCTCAAATAGACGGGGATGTCGTTCGCCTGGATGAAGACGGCGCCGAACAACGCGTTCGCGCCGGAACAGACGTCCTTATCCTGGTTGATCGAATCGCCGCGACGACCGAAAA
>WNGA01010151.1_pt1 | contig 12539 bp, 10 predicted proteins | sample 5400061 | NCBI WGS metagenome assembly WNGA01 (sample SAMN13153366, study PRJNA577476) | soil metagenome | isolation source: 100 cm soil or saprolite under grassland replicate 2 | place: USA:California | collected 2016-06-15
GTGCGGGTCATGTTCATCACATCACCGGCCATCGCCTGGAACTTCGAGATTCCGAAGTCGATGATCTTGACGTAGTCGGGCTGCCCCGCCTTCTCGCGCAAAATGAAAATATTGTCGGGCTTGAGATCGCGGTGGATGATGCCGGCCGAATGAGCTGCGGTCAGCCCCGCCAGCACCTGTTTCGCGACCGGCACGAGCTCGCGCGGATCGAGTCGACCCTTTCGCTGGATGCGCGCGCTGAGGGGCTCACCATCCAGAAACTCCATGACCATGAAGCGATCGTTGTTCGGAAGGGTCCCGAGGTCGAGCACTTCGAGGATATGGTCGCTGCCGATGCGCCCCGCAGCCTGCGCTTCGCGTTCGAACCGCTGCACGGCTTCGGCGTTCGAAGCGGTAGCCGCGTGAAGGACTTTGATGGCCACCCGGCGTCGAATCCGGACGTTCTCCCCCTCGTACACGGCACCCATCCCCCCTTCCCCAATGAGGCGGATGATGCGGTATTTACCTTCGACGATCTGGCCGGTTTCTAGCGCCATGAAGAAATTCCGTAGGGCGGAATCTACCTTATACCACCGGCCCTATTCCAACGCACCCGTGAAAGTTCGACGGCTCGGCTTCAAGTTTTGGCTCGCCATCGAGCGTACGGCGATTGTAGTCCCATCGGCTATGCATCGCGCGTGCTTTTTTTTCTTCCTCTCGCTCCTTTGTACGGCCGCATGCGCTCGGCAACCATCAAGCGAGTCGACGGGCGAGCTCCTCGTTTTTGCCGCCTCGAGCACGGCGGATGCGCTCGAAGAGGTGGGCCGAGATTTTCGAGCAGCGACCGGCGTATCACTTCGGTTTTCGTGGGGAGCGTCGCGGGTGCTGGCGCACCAGATCCGTGCTGGAGCACCCGTCGATGTGCTCGTGTCTGCCGACACCGAAACCGTCGAGGCCCTGGTGCAGGAGCATCTCGTCCATCCCGACGACCGGCGGCGCTTCATGTCCAATCGGCTGGTCGTCATCGTGCCGGCGGGTCGGGGCGGAAACATCGCCGAATGGCGAACGCCGGACGATCTCAAGAATTTCTCGCGGATTGCTGTGGGTGACCCCGCTACCGTGCCGGCGGGCGCTTACGCGAAGGCGTGGCTCGAAGGCGCGGGCCTCTGGACGGAACTGAGCCAGCGCGTGGTACCCGCCGTCGATGTGCGCGCCGCGCTTGCCGCCGTCGAGTCGGGACATGCCGAAGCAGGGGTCGTCTATCGCACCGACGCGCTCTCCTCGAAGCGCGCGCGGATCGCTTTCGAGGTGCCCGAGGGGAGCGCGCCGGCCATCGCTTACGTCGCGGCGCGCCTGACTCGCTCGCAGATCGCGGCCTCGCGCACTTTTCTCGAGTTTCTCTCCGGCCCGCGCGCTCGCGCCACCTTTGTGCGCCACGGCTTCGTCTTGTAGTGCGCCGGAAATAGAACTCTATTTCTGGCGAACGGCACTAGTGCCATCATCGCAACCCGGCTGCGCCCATGGAAGCGGACGATTTCTCGATCCTGACGCTCTCGCTACGGGTCGCTTTCACATCGACGCTCGGCATTCTGCCTTTCGGCGTCGCCCTCGCTTGGCTCCTTGCGCGTTGGCGCGGGCCCGGCAAAGTCGCCGTCGAGTCAGTCTTGACGCTGCCGCTGGTCTTGCCACCGACGGCGATCGGAATGCTGCTCCTCGCACTGCTGGCGAAAAACGGCGCTCTCGGCCGGGTTCTCGAGACCCTCGGCGTCGAACTGGTGTTTACTTGGAAAGCGGCCGCGCTTGCCGCGGCGGTGATGTCGTTTCCGCTGCTCGTCCGTTCGGCGCGGACGGCGTTCGAAGAAATCGATCCGCAATTGCTCGGCGTAGCGCGCACGCTGGGAGACGGTCCTCTGCGCGTCTTCTATCGAGTCGCTCTTCCGCTCGCATGGCGCGGCATCTTCGCCGGCACTCTGCTTTCGTTCTGCCGCGCCCTCGGCGAGTTCGGAGCCACCATCCTCGTCGCGGGCAACATTCCCGGACGGACCCAGACGCTGGCTCTTGCCATTTTTCAACGTTCACAAACCGGTCGCGACACCGATGCCCTGAGGCTCGTCGGGCTGACCTCGTTCATCGCCTTAGTTGCCGTCTATGCAACCGAGCTCTGGGGCCGCCGGCGCAGCGAAACGTTCGCGCGATGATGCAGCTGGAGTTCCAGTTGGCTCTGCCGTCGTTCACTTTGGCGATCGACGTCACGCTGACCGGAAAGGTGACCGCAATATTGGGACCTTCCGGATCGGGAAAAACGTCGCTCCTCGAAGTGATGGCCGGACTTCGTAAACGCGCCGTCGGACGGATCGCCGTCGACGACGCTACGTTCCTCGATTCGAACCGAGGTGTTCGCGCTGCGCCGGAGAAACGCCACGTCGGTTACGTGCCGCAAGAGCCTGCGCTTTTCCCCCACCTCGACGTGGGGCGAAACGTTCGCTACGGATTGCGGCCGCTGCCCGACTCGGAAACGGGGGTCGACGACGTTCTTTCCATGCTCGAGATCGGCGGGCTCGCTCATCGCTATCCCCGCACCCTGTCAGGCGGCGAAGCACAGCGCGTGGCGCTCGCGCGCGCCCTGGTCACCCGCCCGCGGCTTTTGCTGCTCGATGAGCCGCTCGCCGCTCTCGACGCGGAGCTGAAGGGTCGCATACTGCCCTATCTGCTGCGGGTGCGCGACGAAACGAAAGTGCCCATCATCTACGTGACGCATCACGCCGGCGAAGCCCTCGCGCTCGCCGACGAAGCGATGGTTTTGCGCCACGGACGCGTCGAAGCCAAAGGTCCGGTGGCCGAGGTCCTCACGCCGAAGATCCTGCGCGGCGAAGCGACGTTCGAAAACATCGTGCACGGCGTCATCGCCGAGACGCATCCGGAAGCTGGGACAGCGACGGTCGCGTCAGACGCACGCCAGCCGCCAGGCGAGGAGGGGCGTTTTCGACTTGCCGTTCCCAGCGCGGCCGATCTTCGCGTCGGACAGCGCGTCACTTACCGCGTCGCCAGCGAAGACATTCTACTGCTGCGCCGCGCGCCCGAAGGTATCTCCGCTCGCAACGTCTTTCCCGCGGAGGTGGTCGACATCGAAGCGTTCGGTCACGACGCCCTCGTCGTGTTGCGAGCGCACGGCATCGATTGGCGCGCACGGCTCACGCCGGCGGCGATCCGGGAGCTCGAGGTTCGAACGGGCGCCCAGCTGTGGGTCGCGATCAAGACGCACTCGTTCGAGAAGCTTTAGTCTAGTGCTTTCCCGCGCCGCCGCGCGCGAGCGACACGGCATGCGGAAGAACGGGCGCCAAGATTCGCTCGACGGCTAACTGCAGAGCGGCGGGGCTGCCCGGCAGACAAGCGATCAGGCAGCCACGCCAGGTCCCGGCGACCGCCCGCGAGAGGATCGCTCGCGGACCAATCGCATCCCAAGACAGACGCCGGAAAGCTTCTCCGAAACCATCGAGCTTTTTTTCGAGGAGCGCTTCCACGGTTTCGTACGTCCGATCGCGCGGCGCGATGCCGGTCCCACCGGTCGTCACGATCGCTCCGACTCCCTCGGCGACGCATCGCTCGAGCGCCCGCCGAAGTTCTTCGGGATCGTCGCGCACGATCGCGTGCGCCGCCAGCACCATGCCTGCGCCGGCCAGGAGCTCGCGCAGTCGCCGCCCTCCCTCGTCGTCGGCTTCGGTACGCGTATCGCTCACGGTGATGGTCGCCACGGAGAACGCTTCCCCACGACCGACCGATGACATGGCGAGAGCTTACTCCACAACGCGCGTCCGTCGGGCGCAGGACAACCCCACGGACGAAAGATCGACCTGCAACAGTGCCCCGAGGCTGCTCCAGCCTGCCGTTCGCGGGCGCAGCGTACGAGAGGTGTACGAATGCTGGAATCCAGAGGTGGGTGAATGGACCAACGAGTCGGGAAGTCTAATCAGTACGTGAGTGTTATGGCGTAATCGGAGTGGAAGGCCCATGCTAAGTCTCATGAACAGGCTCTCGCATCATCTTGTGAAGGGGGCATGTATTGCAGCCTCCGTAGGGATGAGTCTGACGGGCTGCGCGGAGGGCGAACCGCCGCAGGGCGCGGTCGCGCCGTCGTCTGCTCAGGGTTCGGCGGAAATCGGAGCGAGCGCTTCCGTGGAAGCGACGGCGCAGACGTCGGGTAGTGCAACCGCGTCGGCAGCCGAACCATCGAGCCCGTCCGAATACGATGCGGCCGCCGACACCGATCCTTCGGCGCTCACCGATTTTCGCGACACGCTGTCGCCGCACGGCGAGTGGGTCGAGGATTCGACGTACGGCGTCGTCTGGGTTCCGAGCAGCACCGTCGTTGGCGCCGACTTCGCTCCTTACGTGAGCGACGGCCACTGGGCGCTCGACACCTACGGCAACTGGGTTTGGGTGAGCGACTTCAGCTGGGGTTGGGCACCGTTTCACTACGGACGCTGGGTGTGGATCTCGGGGCGGGGTTGGTCCTGGATTCCAGGACGTGTCTACGCGCCAGCGTGGGTCGTGTGGCGAACCGGCTACTATGACGACTACTACGTCGGTTGGGCGCCGATGCCTCCCTGGTGGTATTGGCACAGCGGCGTCGCGGTCAGCCTCTGGTTCACGCCTCCCGCTCCCTACGTTTTCTGTTCGTCTCGCTACGTTTTCTCGCCCGGCGTGCGCTCGTACATCGCACCGCCCGCCCGCGTGGCGGTCATTGCGCCGCGCACCCGGCCGTATCTTGCCGCGTCGGCGAGTGTGGCGTCGCCTTCAGCGGGCTACCGAGGCGCGGCTTTGATTCGTGGTCCGTCGCCCAGCGACGCGCACATTCCCGCGCACGCGGTTCCCACCCAACGCGTCAACCATGACCCGCGCGCGATGTCGTTCGCGAGGTCGGCAATCGTGCCGAATGCGCCGGCTCAAGCCGCCCCTCGCCAGCAAGGCTCGTTCGGGCGGCCCGGCGTAGGAACGCCCACGGTCGCCACGCCTTCCACCAATGCGGCGCCGATCCAACGACCGACGCCACCGATAGCGGGACCTCGGGGCGCAACTCCATCCCAGGGCCAGGGTCCCACCGAGGTGCCGAGGCCGCTACCCCAAGCGTCGCCGCGACCTGCGTCGCCGCCGCCAAGCCCGTACAACGCGCCTAGCGTGGGACCTTCCCCTGGAGCGCGGCCCTCCTCCCCCGCGCCTCCCAGTGCGGCGCCGGCTCCTGCACCTCGTCCCTCGACGCCGTCGGTCGGGCCGCCCCGCACCTCCTCGCCTCCTAGTCGCAGTGTTTCCCCCGCGCGTCCCTCGGGACGTGGCTTCTCACCGAGGCGCTAATGAATACCATCGATAGAATACCCGCCGTCTCGCGAGCGGCGGCGGTCATGTTGACGATGTTCTCCGCGGCGAGCACCGGGTGCATCGTCGAAGAGCACCACTACTATGATCAGCCCCCGCCCCCACCCCCGCCGCGCACGATTTCGATTCCGATATGCCCCGGCCCACCGGGTGCGGTCGGCGGCGTTTCCATCGATACCGGCGCCGCTCTCGCGACCAACGCGGGCGAAGGTGCGGGGGTCTTCGTCGAGTACAAGACCGGCGGACACTGGCATATCTTCGCGACGTGCGACACCGCCGTCAGCGGCTATGGGTGTGCGTACGACGTCACCGCCCAAGTCTTCAGTGGCGCCGTCTCCAACGTCGTCGGCGAGGAGCTCGAAAGCGACGACGTCATCGGATCCAACTGCGCGGACACCGCTTTCCTGTCGGTCACGACGGGCACGACGTTCGACGGCATGTGGTTCGACGCCACCGCGGGCGCGCCGGTGCGGGTCACCGCGGCGCTCAGCTCCACCCTATACCCCAACATCATTTACTGGGTGAGCGACGGCCTCCCGCGCAGCGATGCCAACGCCAATCCCCTCGACCTCACGCCCAAGACTCCCTAGCATTACTGCGTCAGATCCTCGCTACCAGATCGTTTCATCGGAGTAGCCATAAGCCCACTCAACTACTGACCGGACAGGCGGAACCGGCTAGCAGCGAGGCTGCAGAGGCGAGGCCTGACGGCCATTCCGGTCTGGTGGCTCAACTCCGACCGCCTCGCCGTAACTTACCTGGCCGACACGCGGCAATTGCCGATCTTACGTCCGGCGCTTCGAGGAACGCTGGCCACTTTGTTGGCGACGGCGACGCTCCTCGGGCATCGTCGTCTTGGACACCGGATACACTTGTACGAATTGATAGCGGCCCGATGATCGGATGTTCGCCTCGGCTTCTTTGACGCGTTCGCGCGCGAGCTCGATGAAGCGAGACTGGGCACGCACCAGAGCCTCACCGGGTGGCGGGACCAGGCGGGTGTAGCTGCCGTCCGAACCCAGAGCCCAACTCTTCGCGTTGTCGGCGCTCGAGATCGCGAGAACCTCGTTGATCAGCCGGCTTCGGATGTCGGGATCGATGATCGGAATCATGATCTCCACTCGGCGGTGGAAGTTGCGCGGCATCCAGTCGGCGCTCGAAATGAAGACCTCGTCCTGCCCGCCGTTTTTGAACCAGGCGATGCGCGAGTGCTCGAGAAAACGGTCGACGAGGGCGCGGACCTTGATGCGCTCGCTGACTCCCGGGACGTCCGGACGCAGTCCACAGATACCGCGCACCAACAGAGTGATCGGCACTCCCGCCTGCGCCGCACGATAGAGCGCCTCGATGACGTCGCGATCGACGACCGCGTTGAACTTCGCCACGATCCCCGCAGGCCTCCCGGCCTTCGCGTGCTCCGCTTCGCGGCGAATCAGCCCGAGCACCGCTTCGTGCAACCCGAGCGGCGCGACGACCAGGGCGTTCCACTTGGACGGCGCGCTGTACCCCGTCAAAAGATTGAAGAACGCGGTCACGTCTTCGCCGATCTGCTCGCGGGCGGTGAAGAGCGAAAGGTCCGTGTAGAGCCGAGCGGTGGCCGGGTGATAGTTGCCGGTGGAAAGGTGCACGTACCTGCGCAGCTTGTCCTTCTCGCGCCGCACCACGAGCGCCGCCTTGGCGTGTGTCTTCAAGCCGAGCAGCCCGTAGACGACGTGCACGCCCGCTTGCTCGAGGGTGCGTGCCCATTGAATGTTGCTCTCCTCGTCGAAGCGAGCCTTCAGCTCGACGATGGCGGTCACTTGCTTGCCGTTTTCGGCGGCGCGCCCGAGGGCCTTGATGATCGGTGAGTCACCGCTCGTGCGGTAGAGCGTCTGTTTGATGGCCAGAACTTGCGGATCGTCGGCGGCTCGCGAGATGAACTCCACCACCGCGTCGAACGACTCATAGGGGTGGTGAAGCAGCATGTCCTTTTCGCGGATCATCGCGAAAAGATCGTCGGACGCGCGTAGCTGCGGAAAGATCTGCGGCGAAAAAGGCTCGTCGCGCAGCTCGCGGCGTTCGTCGCGCACGACGACGCGCGCGAGGTCGGCGAAGTTGAGCGGCCCGTTGACCAGATAAACATCCTCCGGATCGAGCTTGAGCGCCTTGCACAATCGCGCGAGCGATCCGGGCAGCACTTCGCCGCTGATCTCGAGCCGCACGGCATTGCCGCGGTCGCGGCGTCGAAGCTCCTGCTGGATGGTCTGCAGCAAGTCCTCGGCTTCCTCTTCGTCGATCTCGAGGTCCCAATTGCGGGTGACTCGGAAAGCATAGGTCCCGCGAAGCCGCAGGACCGGGAAGATCTCGTGCACGTGCCGCGCGATGAGATCTTCCAGCAGGACGAATGCGCTGCGGGCTCCCGCGTACTTGACCGGGATGATGCGCGGAAGCATGGACGGCACCTGCACGACGCCGAATCCGGGGTCGAGCGCGTCGTTCTCCCTCGCGAACATCACCCCGAGGTTGAGACTCTTGTTGCGCAAGTGAGGAAAGGGATGGCCGGGGTCGATGGCGATCGGCGTGAGGACCGGGAAGATGTCGTTCTTGAAGCTGGCATCGAGGCTCGCCAGCTCGTCGGGCGAAAGATCGGCCGGCTTGACCAGCATCACCCGCTCCCGCGTGAGCGCGGGGACCAAGCTCTCGTTCCAGCATCGGTACTGCGCATCGACCAGTTTGTGGGTCCGGGTGCTGAGGGCGGCGAGCTGCTCTTGGGGAATCATGCCGTCGGGCGGCGCTTCTTCGACCTCGCCGGACAGCTGCTGCTTCAATCCCGCGACGCGCACCATGAAGAATTCGTCGAGGTTGCCGGTGACGATGGAGAGGAACTTGATTCGCTCGTAGAGCGGAACCGAAGGATCTTCGGCTTCCGAGAGCACGCGCGCATTGAACTCCAGCCAGGAGAGCTCGCGGTTCACGTACAGAGCGGGAGCATCCAAGGCGGACGGCGGCGCAGGCTGCACGGATACGAATGGCGATGAGGAAGGCGACGCTGGCGCCGTCACCGGCTGGACCGGGGCGGCAACCGGCACCACGGCCGGCGAAGGTGCGGCGGCCGAAGAGGACGACGGCGCGGCGGCCACCACGAGCGACGTCGAGGCCGCCTGCGACGGCGTGCCCCCCGCGGCGGCAGCCCCGGGCTGCGACCCTCCGCCGACCGCTGAGCTGGACGCTGGCGATAGGGAAAGGAGCTCGGAGCCGATGCCTGACCGTCGACCCACTTCCATCCCCCACAGCCTAGTCCTCTCCACCTGCTCGGCCATGCCGAGCGTCATACTCCAGCCGGTCCGCCGGGGTGGGGCTTTCGCCCGAACGCGTCGCAACGCCTAGTCATTTCAGTAGCTTGCGTTTCGCCACTGTCACCTGAGGGCTTAGCCTGCGGTTGCGAGCGCGCGCGCACCGGCGGTGCCGAGGACGCCGGCGCACGCGCACCCGAGCACGGTCGCAACGATGTAGGCAGTCGCCAGGAGCGTCTCGCCCCGTTCGAGCATCTGGAGCGATTCGTAGTTGAAGGACGAATAGGTCGTCATGCCTCCCATGACCCCGGTCGTCAGAAAGAGTCGCGTCTCGGGCGACAGCCGGACGGTGAGCGTAGCGAACGCATGAACGAACCCGATGGCGAAGCAGCCGAGCAGGTTCACGAGCAGCGTGCCGAAAGGGAAGCTCACGGAAACGAACCTGACCGCCGCAAGCGTCGTCAGGTACCGAGCGACGGACCCGATCCCACCTCCGACCATGACGAGCAGTACGCGGTTCAAAGTTGCGGGCCGAGTATGCCCTTGTAGCCGAGTCGTCTCAACCTGGTATCCTGAGTCTTGAGCTGGTGGGCGGCCTCCAGAAAGGATTGACCAGATGGCGCAGAGCACGGGCAACGGCATGGTGCAGAGGATCGCGTCGCTCCAAGACTTCTCGCTGTATCGCGACCTCTCGTGGGACGGAACTTTCGAGGACTACCTACAAATCGTGCGTGAACGCCCGCAAGTGACGCGCAACGCGTTTCAGCGCGTCTATGACATGATCATCAGCTACGGGACCGAGGAGTACATCGACAACAAGAAGAAGCTCGTCCGCTACAACTTCTTCAAAGACGAGATCGAGGGGGGTCAGGACGCCATCTACGGTCTCGACATCCCGCTCATGCGCCTGGTCCACGTCCTCAAGGCCGCCGCCGAAGGTTACGGCCCCGAGAAGCGCGTCATCCTCTTGCACGGACCGGTCGGATCGTCGAAGTCCACCATCGCGCGGCTCTTGAAGAAGGGTCTCGAGCACTATTCGCGGACCCCCGACGGCGCGCTCTACACGTTCGAGTGGCGCAACCTCAAGGACGTCGGCCTCGGCCAGACCGACCACGAACCGTGCCCCATGCACGAGGAACCGCTGCGCCTCATCCCCCTCATGTGGCGCGACAAGGTGATCAACGAGCTTGGCCTCTCCAACGACCAATTCAAGGTCCGCGTGGACGGCGACCTCGATCCGGCGTGCCGCTTCATCTTCAAGGGCCTCATGGATCACTACAAGGGGGATTGGTCGAAGCTCGTGGAGCACGTGCACGTCAGAAGGCTGGTCCTTTCCGAGAAAGACCGGATCGGCATCGGCACCTTCCAGCCGAAAGACGAGAAGAACCAAGATTCGACCGAGCTCACCGGCGACATCAACTATCGAAAGATCGCCGAGTATGGCTCCGACTCCGACCCGCGCGCCTTCAACTTCGACGGCGAATTCAACATCGCCAATCGCGGCATCGTGGAGTTCGTCGAAGTCCTGAAGCTCGACGTGGCATTCCTCTACGACCTTTTGGGCGCGTCGCAAGAGCACAAGATCAAGCCGAAAAAGTTCGCGCAGACCGACATCGACGAGGTGATCATCGGTCACACCAACGAGGCCGAATACAAGAAGCTCCTGAACAACGAGTTCATGGAGGCCCTGCGCGACCGCACGATCAAGATCGACATCCCCTACATCACCAAGCTGAACGAAGAGATCCGCATCTACCAAAAGGATTTCAACGGTCACAAGGTTCGCGGCAAGCACATCGCACCGCACACGCTCGAGGTGGCCGCGATGTGGGCCGTCCTCACCCGGCTCGAAGACCCCAAAAAGCACAACCTGTCCATCCTCCAGAAGATGAAGCTCTACGACGGCAAGGTGCTGCCAGGCTACACGCAGGACACCGTGAAGGAGCTACGCAAGGAGGCCAAGCGCGAAGGCATGGAGGGCATCAGCCCGCGCTACGTGCAGGACAAGATCTCCAACGCGCTCGTCAACGACGTCGGCGAGGGGACGATCAATCCCTTCATGGTGATGAACGAGCTCGAGAAAGGGCTGCGCCACCATTCGCTCATCACCAACGACGAGCAGAAGAAGCGCTACGCGGAGGTCATCGGCATCGTCAAGCGCGAGTACGAGGAAATGGTGAAAAACGAAGTGCAGCGGGCGATCAGCGCCGACGAAGAAGCCATCCACAAGCTCGCCGGCAACTACATCGACAACATCAAGGCTTACACCTTGAAGGAAAAGGTCAAAAACCGCTATACGGGGCAGGATGACGAGCCCGATGAGCGGCTCATGCGGTCGATCGAGGAAAAAATCGACATCCCCGACAACCGCAAGGATGACTTCCGGCGAGAGATCATGAACTACATCGGTGCCCTGGCCGTCGAAGGCAAGAAGTTCGAATGGCACACCAACGATCGACTCCGGCGTGCCCTCGAGCTCAAGCTCTTCGAAGACCAGAAGGATTCCATCAAGCTGAAGACGCTCGTCTCGGCCGTGGTCGACAAGGACACCCAGGAAAAGATCGACATCATCAAGAGCCGCCTCATCAAGTACTTCGGCTATAACGAGGTCTCTGCGACGGACGTTCTCAATTACGTGGCCAGTATCTTCGCACGCGGCGACGCTAAAGATTGACCGCAGGCCGCGCCGAGTAACACACCAGACCGCAGGCGGGCCGCAGGCCGCGCCGAGTAACACACCAGACCGCAGGCGGGCCGCAGGCCGCGCCGAGTAACACACCAGAGAGCCATGAGCTTAAAAAAATCGTTGATGGAGCAGGGCATGAAGCTTCTTTCCGATCCGCGCGTCATGAAGCTCATGCAAAATGAGCAGTTCATGAAGGCGATGATGGCCGCGGTGAGCGTGCCCGGTAAGATCGACGGCTTCACCAAGGAACAGGCCGAGAAATTCGCCAAGCGAATGTCGCTTGCCACGGCCGACGAGGTGCGCGACTTGAAGCGCACGATCCGCTCGCTCGAAGAGCAGGTCGCCGAGATGAAGCGCAACGGCCGGGCCTGATTGGCTAGAGTGCTTCTCGCGCGATTTCCGAGGTAAGTATACTTACCTCTGGCGTCGCTCCAAAACAGACACCCGATCGCCCTTCCCAAGGCGGGCACACTCGCGCTAGCCTGGCACAATCTTCGGTTGGGCCGTCCCACTCTGGCACATGAGGCTAAAGCGATGAAAAGGCTCGGCATTCTTATGGGGGCGATGGCGGGGGTCCTGATCTCGTTGGGGGCGAGCGCCCAGAGCGGCACAGGTGAGGGGGACACGAAGATCTCCGGAGTCGCCAGCAAGGACGTTGCCACGACCGGTTTCGAGGACCGCAACACGCCGTTCGAAAAAGCCAACGTGACCTATCGGTTCATCGGCGCGCGGTTTCGTTACGTGATCGTGCCGCAGTTTTACATGGGCCTCTTCGGCGACGGGGGTACGACCGTCGGTGTCCCAGCGTTCGGACCCGAGTTCACGATCCGCAGGAACGGCTTCGAGTACGTGCTCTCGGCGATGTACGCGAGCTACTCGATGGATCCCACGCCCTTCAAGGCCAAGACCGACGGGATCGACGCGTGGGAAGTGGTCGACGCCAACGTCAAGGCGGTTTACCTGATGGCGGATTTTCTTTGGTCGGCCGAAGCCAACCCGTCGCTCGCGTTCGTCTACGGAGCTGGCTTTGGCATCGCGCCGATCTTCGGCGACATCCACCGCGTGCAGGCTTACCCCGGCGCAGGTGGCCCGAATGACCCGTACTCTTACCAGCGGTGCCAAGCCGCGGGCACGCCGAACGCCAGTTTCTGCGGCACGGATAACAACCACTACGGCGGCTACACCGAGCCGAGCTGGGCCAACGGTGGGTCGAAGCCGATCGTGTTCCCGTG
>WNGA01014707.1_pt1 | contig 12536 bp, 12 predicted proteins | sample 5400061 | NCBI WGS metagenome assembly WNGA01 (sample SAMN13153366, study PRJNA577476) | soil metagenome | isolation source: 100 cm soil or saprolite under grassland replicate 2 | place: USA:California | collected 2016-06-15
AGCCGCACCTGCAACGTCGGCGCGCCAATGCGACCTAACGTCTGCTCATGTTCGCGGAAATCGCCTTGGAGGGCGAGAATGCCTACTGTCATATGAATTGCAAATTGCAAATTGCAAATTGTAGATTGGATCGTATAATTTGCAATCTACAATCTACAATTTGCAATCACTACCAGCCTCGTCCGGCCATCAGCTTATCCTGCGACAGGCTGCCGACGCTGATGCCGACCATTGGTTCGCCCAGGCCCTTGCTGACCTCGGCGAGGATCTCGGGCTCGTTGTAGTGCGTGGTGGCCTCGACGATCGCGCGCGCTCGCCGGGCCGGGTCGCCCGATTTGAAGATGCCCGAGCCGACGAATACGCCGTCCACGCCCAACTGCATCATCAGCGCTGCATCGGCAGGGGTGGCGATCCCACCCGCGGCGAAATTGACCACCGGCAGCCGGCCGGACGCGGCGACCTGCTTGACTAGCTCATACGGCGCCTGTAAGTTCTTGGCGGCCGTGAACAGCTCGTCCTCGTTCATTGCCCCTAGGCGGCGGATCTCGCCGAACACTGTGCGGGCGTGGCGCACCGCCTCGACCACATCGCCGGTGCCGGCCTCGCCCTTGGTGCGCAGCATCGCGGCGCCCTCGGCCACGCGCCGCAGCGCCTCGCCCAGGTTGCGGCAGCCGCACACAAATGGCACCTTGTAGTTGTGTTTGTTGATATGGTGCTCCTCATCGGCCGGCGTCAGCACCTCGCTCTCGTCGATATAATCGATGCCGAGCGCCTCAAGGATCTGGGCCTCCACGAAGTGGCCGATCCGCGCCTTAGCCATCACCGGAATTGTGACCGCCTCCATGATCTGGAGGATCAGCTCCGGCTCGCTCATGCGCGCCACGCCGCCCTGGGTGCGAATATCAGCCGGCACGCGCTCGAGCGCCATCACAGCCACCGCGCCGGCATCTTCGGCGATGCGCGCCTGCTCGGGGGTGACGACATCCATGATCACGCCGCCCTTGAGCATCTGCGCCAGGCCGACCTTGGTCGTCCAGGTTGATTTATCCATAGCAGCAAGCTCCTTGGTGATGCCATATGTTTTCGGCAAACATGCCCGCTTCTATTTTACCATAGGCGCGGATCGGCGGCAATAAACTGGTTTGGGGCCAAGTTGCCAGCCCTTTCTCACCATGCTATAATAGGCTATCGGCAAATGGTCACGGTGCCGGATTGTGTAATGGTAGCACTACGGACTTTGAATCCGTCTGTCCAGGTTCGAACCCTGGTCCGGCAGCCACGCTCACATTAGTGGAGATGTCTCACTTTTTTGAACGGTACCAGATTCAGGCGATCCCGGCCGGGCGCGGCAGTGGGATCGCGTGGCATAGCATAGGCGAAATGCGTAGGGGCGTTCGATCGAACGCCCCTACGCTGTGTTTACCGATATGAATCAGCGCCAACTCGGGGTTGTGGTGATTGCGGCCGGCAAGGGTACGCGTATGCGCTCGGCGCTGCCGAAGGAGCTGCACGCGCTGTGCGGCCGCAGCATGATCGGCCATGTGCTGGCGGTCGCCGATGCGCTTGCTCCGGCGTATACGGTGGTCGTGCTCTCGCCCGATAAGCTCGGCCTAGTGCGTGCACAGTGTGGTGAGGCTGCCCACAAGGAGCGCCCATACATCTACGCCGTCCAGGCCGAGCAGCTCGGCACTGGTCACGCGGTCTTGCAGGCGCGCCCGGCGCTGCCCGGCCCTTCCGACGATGTGCTGGTGTTGTATGGCGACACGCCGCTGCTGCGGCCTGAGACGGCCAGGGCAGTGGTGGATCTGCGGCGGGCTAGCGGCGCGCTGGTGGGGATCCTGAGCATGCACGCCCTGCCGCCTTCCGGCTACGGGCGGATCGTGCGCGATGCGACCGGGCGGGTGGTGGCGATCGTCGAGGAGCGCAATGCCACGCCGGAGCAGTTCGCCCTGACTGAGTGCAACAGCGGCGTGATGTGCTTCGACGCGGCCTGGCTGTGGCAGGCGCTGGATGGTATTCCGCGCAACCCGGCCAAAGGTGAATATTACCTGACTGACTTGGCCGAGCTAGCGGTGGCCGAGCGCGGGCCAGGCGCGGCGGTGGCGCTGCCGGCTGCCGATGCTCGCGAGGCTGTGGGTATCAACGACCGGGTGCAGCTGGCGCAGGCCGAGGCGATCATGCGCGAGCGTATTCTGGATGGGCTGCTGCGCGCAGGCATTGGCGTGACTGACCCGGCGAATACGTATGTCGATGCCGATGTAACGGTCGGCGTCGACAGCACGCTGCTGCCGGGCACGTATTTGCGCGGGGCGACCAGCGTAGGGGCCGGCTGTGAGATCGGCCCGGCGACAATGATCGTAGACTCATCAATTGGCGATCGCGCGCGCGTGCGCTACGCGCTGGTGGAGCGGGCAATCGTGCCGGAAGCGGCCGTGATTGGGCCATTCGTACATCTGTTCAGCAACGATACAAGTATACAACGTGACGAGTAACGAGTAACGAGTAACGAGTGACGAGCGACGACGCCCGGCACCCGGCACCCGGCACCCGGCACCCGGCACCTCACGTGGAGCTATGGAAGGTCGATTACAAATCTTCAGCGGCAATGCCAACCTGCCCCTGGCGCAGGAGATCGCCGGCTATCTGAACATCAACCTGGGCCGCGCGATCGTCAGCCAGTTCAACAATGGCGAGTCGCGGATCAAGCTCGAAGAGAACGTGCGCGGCTCGGATGTAACATGCACGCCGGTCAACGAACACCTGATGGAGCTGTTGCTGCTGATCGACGCGCTGCGGCGCGCATCGGCCGCGCGCGTGACGGCGGTGATACCATACTACGGCTACGCCAAGCAAGAGAAGAAGACCACCGGACGCGAGCCGATCTCGGCCAAGCTGGTGGCGAACCTGATTCGCACCGCCGGCGCAAATCGCGTCCTGACGATGGATCTGCATGCGCCGGCGATCGAAGGCTTCTTCGATATCCCGGTCGATCACCTACAAGCCGGCCCGCTGCTGGCCGATTACCTGCGCGAAAAGAATCTGTTCAATCTAGTGGTTGTTTCACCCGATGCGGGCGGCGTGGGGCGCGCGAACAGCTTCCGCGAGCGGATCGGTGCCGGGTTGGCGATCATCGCCAAGCAGCGCCCACAGCCGGATGTGGCCGAGGTGCTGGAGATGGTCGGCGAGGTCGATGGGCGCACGGCGATCATTGTGGACGATATGATCTCGACCGGCGGCACCCTGTCCGAGGCGGCGCGCTCGCTCAAAGATCGTGGCGCGATCGGCGTGTACGCCTGCGCCACCCACGGCATCTTCGCCGGCGATGCGATCACAATCATGGCCCGATCCATGCTGCTGGAAACGGTGGTGACCAACACCATCCCGCTGCCGCCGGACTGCGATGGCGCGCGGATCAAGGTTATCAGCGTCGCGCCGCTGTTCGCCGAAGCGATTATGCGCATTCATAAAGATCTGTCGGTGAGTGCGCTTTTCTCGTAGGAATTTTGAAAATAACCCCTCGAGGGGGGTGCGGGGCGAATGCCCTTCACAAATCTTTTTTCTACCGCGCCGTCTGGCGGCGCGGCAGAAGACGATCTCTCGGGGCCTGCGCCCCGCACCCCACCAATGGAACAGTAGGGTACAAGAAGATCTCTCGGGGGCCTGCGCCCCGCACCCCACCAATGGAACAGTAAGGAACAAAAGGAATTGGACCCAGAACCTAGTCTCTACGCCATCGGCATCGCGCTCTGCCTGGTGCTGCTGGCGTTTACATCGGCGGTCGATGCCGCCCTGACGGCGATCAGCCGCCATCGCCTGAGCGTCGTGCAAGAAGAATCCGCCGCGCGGGCGACCGTGATCAGGCGCCTGCTGGCCGACCCATACCGCTTCAAGGCGGCGATTCTCCTGATCAATACCGCCACGGTGATCGCGGCGACAGCTTTCACGCTGCTGTTAACCTACGGGCTGGCGATCGGTTGGTGGTTGGGGGCGCTGACGCTGCTGCTGCTCCTGATCGTGGTCTTCAGCGAGGCGCTGCCCAAGGCGCTGGCGATCCGCAATCCCGCCCGCACCGCCGCGCTGCTGGCTGGCCCGATGGCGCTGCTGGCGCAGCTGCTGTGGCCACTGATCTCTGTGATCAGCTTCCTGACCAGCCCGCTGATCGGCCTGCTGAGCGGCCAGAGCGCGCAGCATCTGTCGCTAGTCACCGAGGAGGAACTGCGCCTGCTGGTGAATGTCGGCGAAGAAGAAGGGCTGATCGAGCCGGATGAGCGCGAGATGATCGAGGGCATTTTCTCGTTCGGCGATACTGTAGAGCGCGAGGTGATGGTGCCGCGGGTGGATATCATCGCACTGGAGCAGAACGCCTCGCTTCAGGAGGCGCTGGAGACGGTGATCGCCCACGGGCATTCGCGCATTCCGGTCTACGCTGAGACGATCGACAATATCACCGGCATCTTGTATGCCAAGGATCTGCTGCCGGGCCTGCGCGCCGGTCAGGCCGGCATGTCGCTGGTGGGTTTGCTGCGGCCGCCGCACTTCGTGCCCGAGGCAATGAAGGTCGACGCGCTGCTGAAGGATTTGCAGGCCCGCAAGGTTCATCTGGCGATGGTGGTGGATGAGTACGGCGGCACGGCCGGCCTGGCAACGATCGAGGATTTGCTTGAGGAGATCGTCGGCGATATTCAGGATGAGTATGATGTCGAGGAGCCATCGGTCAGCTTTGTTCATGAAGGCGAGCTGCTGGCCGATGCGCGCGTGCTGCTGCATGATCTGAACGACCTGACCGACCTGCATCTCCAATCACAGGAGTCCGACCGGCTGGGTGGGCTGGTGTTCGAGCGGCTTGGGCGCGTCCCACGAGTTGGCGACCAAGTGCAGCTGGAGAATGGCGTGACGATCACCGTGCTGTCAATGGAAGGGCTGCGGCCGCGCCAGCTGCGGCTGAACTATACGCCGGCCGGTGCGCTGGAAGTGAGCACGCCGCAAGAGGAGGAAAATCACGATCACGAACACGCCTGACTACACCGAATTGGTGGCGCAGGCCGCCGCGGCGCGCGAGCGGGCGTACTGCCCATACTCGGGCTTCGCGGTCGGGGCGGCGGCGCTCACGGCGTCGGGCCGCGTCTTCCCTGGCTGTAACGTCGAGAACGCGGCCTACCCAGCGACGATCTGTGCCGAGCGGTCTGCGCTGCTGGGCGCCTACGCGGCTGGCGAGCGCGAGATTGTGGCGTTGGCGGTGATCGCCGATACACCTGGGCTGGTCAGCCCATGCGGAACCTGCCGCCAGGTGATCTACGAGCTGGCGCCCGGCTGCACGGTGGCGCTGGCGAACACGCGCGGCGACATACGGCTGACCACGCCGCAGGATCTGCTGCCGGGCGGGTTTAGGCCTACCGATCTGCCGCGGTGATTATATCTGCTGCCGCAGCACGCTCTTCACAACGAAAAGGACCGCGAATGAGGTTCCGAGCAGGATCACCGCCAGCGTCAGCGCCACGTTCAGTTCCAGCTCGAAGCCGAGATAAATTGCGAGTGGCATCGTCTGCGTTCGGCCGGGGAAGTTGCCGGCGAAGATGATCGTCGCACCGAATTCGCCCAGCGCGCGCGCCCAGGTCATCACCGCACCGGCGAGCAGCGCGCCACCGGCGAGCGGCAACGTGACATACCGCAGAACCTGGAATCCGGCGGCGCCGTCGAGCGCGGCGGCCTGCTCCAATTCGCGATCCACGGCCGCGAAGCCGGCCATAGCCGCCTTGATATAGAACGGCGCGGCCACGAATGTTTGCGCCAGCACCACCGCCGCCGGCGTGAAAGCTATCTCCAGCCCGGCCGCGCCTATGTATTGCCCCAGCAACCCGCGCCGGCCGAAGGCCACCAGCAGTGCGATCCCCGCGACCGAAGGCGGCAGCACCATCGGCAGGTCGATCAGCGTATCCAGCAGCGTGCGCCCGCGGAACGTGCGCCGCGCCAACAGGTAGGCTAGCGGCGTGCCGGCTACGATCGTCAGCGCCAGCGTGATCAGGGTTGTGATCATGCTCAGCCGGATCGCCTGGGCGACCTGCTGGTTTAGCAGGTTGATCAGCAGCTGGGTCGGCGAGATGCGCAGGATCAGCGCGACCAACGGCAGTAGCAGAAAGATCGAGATCGGCAGGCTCGCGAGCAGCAGTGGTAGCTTCTGGCGATCGGCGCTCCAGTTCCACTCGGATGTCTGGCGGGCATGCCGGGATTGAGGAATTGACGTTTCGGCCATAGCGTTTCCTAGATCGGGATAAAGCCGTATTTAGCTAAGACCGCCTGGGGCTCGGGCGCGAGCACGTAATCCACAAATTTTTGGGCCAGGCCGGTATTCTTCGCGCCCTTGAGCGGTGCAATCGGGTAGCTAGCGATCGTATTCAGATTGTCGGGGATGTCGATCTTGCCAACCTCGTCAGCTGCGTCGAGCGAAATATCCGTCACGTACACAATCCCGGCGTCGGCCTCGCCTAGCGCGACTTTGCTCAGCACCGCCTTGACATTCTCTTCATACGATACCACATTTGCCAGCACCGTCGGGCTGTAGGCTTCGGTATACTCGGGCAGCTTGGCGGCCTTGCCGAGGAAATCGAGCGCATACTGACCGACTGGGACGGCCTTATCGGCCAGCACCAGCTTGAGGCCGGGATTAGACAGATCTTTAAGCGACGCCAGCTTGGCTGGGTTGCCTTTAGGGTAAATGACAACCAAACGGTTGTGGGCGAATGTGCGCTCGGCGCCGCTGATCACCTGGCCGGATTTGATCGCCGCATCGATCTGCTTTTGATTGGCTGAGGCGAATACATCGGCGGGTGCGCCCTGGCCGATCTGCTGGGCCAGCTGTTGCGATCCGGCAAAGTTGAAGGTCACTTTTGCACCGGGGTTGGCAAGCTCGAAGCCTTTGCTGATCTCGTTGAACGCATCGGTCAGCGATGCGGCTGCGAAGACTGTCAGCTCGCCCGTTGTCGCGGCGGGGGCCGCCGTTGGCGCTGCTGGTGTGACAGCGCCGCAAGCGCCCAGTGGCACAAGTAGCGCGACTGATACGATCGACCAGAGGATGCGGCGCATATGGGTGCTCCTTTCATTCGCACTGCCTGCGTAAGTCCTATTCTTAGGACTGACGCATAGTCGGAATAGGCCTGTGGCAGAGCGGTGCTCCATTCTCTTTTTGTTGTTCGTTTTTCGCTCGCAGAGCGAAAAACGAACAACGACTTACAGAGGAAGTACCAGAGCGATCACCGCAGGCAAAAAGCACTGAGCGGAAGTGCTTCGGTAAGTCCAAATATGTTAGTGCGGCGCCGAGTGTGGGGCAACTGTGTCTGCACAGGTGTCCAACCATACCAAAATAGCCTTGATCTGGCCAATCCGAAACTGGAGCACCAGCCAGTCGTAATCGCGCGCATCACTCAGCGCAGCGGCCTGGGCCTCGAGCTCGGCCAGCCAGGCTTGGCATGCCTGCTGCTGCCCGGCGAGCAGAGCTGTCGCGTTGACGAGATCATCCAGGCTAGCGAAGTAGAGCTTGGCCAGAAACTCCAGCCGAAAGTCGCGCCCGTGCGCCACCGGCGCCACGAGCCAGCGCGCGAATGCGGCCTGCCCGCTGGGCGTGAGATGCAGGATCTTGCGCGGCGGCCGGCTGCCCTGCGGCTCCAGCGTGACGTTGACATAATCAGCTTCCTCCAGTCGATCGAGCATCAGATAGACCAGGCTCTGTTTGAGGTGCCAGACCAGGCCCAACGCCTCGGCGCGCAGCAATGTCTGGTGAATCTCATATGCGTGCATTGGCCGCTGGCGCAAAAATCCCAGCAGGGCGTGCTCGATCGTGAGCGGCGTTTTGATCTTTGGGCTCATAGTGCGCTTATTGTATTGGTATTTATTGAATAAGTATAAGATGATTATCGCATAGAGCGGCCGGCAAGTCAATAAACCTGCTTGCAACATCGCCGTAGCTGGCGTACAATCCTGAGCCATGTCGTGATCAGTAATGGAGCAGAGCGACATGCTCGACACAACCAGCACGCTGGATGGGCAGGCGGATGAATTCTTCCTCGACACGCCGGAGGTGCGCGCGTTTGTCGCCGATGTCCGCCGTACGCTGGCCGAGCACGCCGATGTGCTGGCCGGGCTAGTCGCGCTGCGCTCGCGCTTCGCCGCGCTGCTAGCCGACCAGGCCTGGCTTCCCGATGCGTTCGCGGCGCCGTATGCCGCCAGCGGAATGGGCGGCGGCATCGCCACCTGGCTGATCTTTCGCGCGGCCGATCGCTCGCTGTCGCTGTTTAGCCTGGTGGTTCCGCCCGGCGCCGCGACGCCGATCCACGATCACCTGGCCTGGGGCTTTGTTGGCCTGTATCGTGGCGAGCAGGCCGAAACGGTCTACCAGCGCACCGACGACGGCATGCAGGATGATCGTGCGACGCTCGATGTCGCCCAGATCAACGCGCTGCGGCCAGGCGATTTCTATACGCTGCTGCCGCCGGATGGCGACATCCACGCCGTTAGGACAACATCGGCCGAGCCGTCGATCTCGATCCACCTGCTGGCGAACGATACCGGATGTGTGCTGCGCCATGCGTTCGATCCGGATCGCGCGCAGGTCCGCCCGTTTCGCTCGGGCTACTCGAATGTGGCCTGTGCGGCGGATGACAGGTGACAGGGTGACAAGGTGACAAGATATACTATCAGCGACCACTATCTTCGGTTTTGTCATGCACACCCAGAGGGCACCCGGCAGCGAAGCATCGCTCATTCTAGAGTGCCGAGTGGCCCTTCGCTGCGGCTCAGGGTGACAGAACGCAATGGCCGTTGTCGATATATCGACGCTTACGGCCGACGTGCCGCCAGCGCCGCGCGGCCCACCTGCCCCAGCGCCAGATCATCCTGCGGCGGGTTGAACAGGCCCGCGCGCGCATCGCGAAAGTAGCGCTCCAGCGGCAGGGCGCGGGTTAGGCTGAAGCCGCCGGCCACCCGCAGGGCTTTGTCGGTGGTGGCGCAGGCGGCGTTGGTGCAGAGGTATTTGGCGGCGGCGATCCCCGAGACGAGCGTCGGGCGCGCGTCGGGATGTTCGATCCATGTGCGCGCGGTGCCGTACAGCAGCGCGCGGGCGGCGTCGAGCGTGATCTGCATTTCGCCGATCCACTGCTGGATATGCGCGAGCTCGGCGATCGGTTTGCCGAGCGAGGGCGGAATGCGATTGTTGGCGTAGTCGCAGGCGGCGTCGCAGGCGGCCTGACCGATTCCAAGGTAGACCGCTGAGATCGTGAGGCCCCAGGCGCTCAGTCCCGGATACTGGCCGGGTGGTGTAGGCATGCCGATCGCCCGCCGGCCGATCAGCCACGCATCCGGCACGAACACGTTCTCGTAATACACATCATCGTTGCCGGAGGTTCGCAGGCTCAGGCTGTCGCTCCAGGTGCTCTCCAGCCGTAGGCCGGGCGAGCCGGCCTGCACGATCGCGCTGGCGGTCTCGCCGCGCGGGGCCTGCTCGCTGGGCGGCAGCACCACGCCGGTGACGAAATAGCGCAGCGCCGGCGCGCCAGTGGCGAATATTTTATGGCCGTTGATCAGCCAGCCGCCATCGGTGGGCGTGGCGCTAGTGGCCGGCACGCCGCCGCGCGACACGCTGCCCAGCTCGGGTTCGGTGACGACGCTGTTGATCAGCCCGCCCTCGGCCGCGATCACCTGGCAGATCGTTGCGAAGACCGGCGCTGGCCAGTGGCGTGCCTCGCTCTCGCGGCCGATGATCTGAACTAACATGCCGGCCGCCAGCGCGGTCGAGCCGTCGCCGCGCGCCAGGTGCTCTTGGGCCAGCGTCATCTCGAACACATCGGCGCCCTCGCCACCAAACTCTGCCGGAATTGCCAGCCGCAGGTAGCCGCTTTGGTGCAGATCGGCGTAGTTTTCAAATGGAAAAGACCCGTCGCGATCATGTATCGTCGCGCGCTCGGTAAAGCGCATCGCCAGCCGATCGGCCAGCGCCACGAAACGCTGCTGCCGCTCGGTTAGCGCATAAGGAAGCGCCATATCTCTCTCCTCTTCCGGCGACGCGCGGAGAGCGCGCGTCGCCACTGGTGTATGGTAAATGAGTTGATTGGGAGAGTCAAGTATGCCCTCGGCCCTCACCCCGCCACTGCGGTGGCACCCCGCTCCCGCTGTGGCAGGCGAGGGGAAAGTTTGCGCCCCTCGCCTGCCACAACGGGAGCGGGGTTGGGGGTGAGGGCTGGCGAGCTGGAGCGGCGGCACGCTTCTTGCGTTTAGCCACTCGCTCCAAAATTGTATGTAGTTAGGTGGAAGTGGAGGCAATCCGCATATGATATCTCAGGCACCGCAGGTGGCCGCCGCGCCGGCCAGCACGCCCAATGGCGCGCGCGACCGGGGCGATGGCACGGTCACGTTTGCGCTCTGGGCGCCCTGGAAGAAGAGCGTTCATCTGATTGGCGATTTTAATAACTGGAACATGCAGGCCGACCCACTGGCGGTCGACGAGCGCGGCCTGTGGTGGATCGAGAAGCAGCTAGGCCCGGGCACGCACGCCTATCAGTTCGTAATCGACGGCGAGACGACCGTGAGCGACCCCTATGCGCGCGGCCTGCGCTGGGCCGGAGGCTCGCCGCAGCCGCACGCGCTGGTCGAGGTCGGCGCGAAACCATACCAGTGGGGCGATGGCGGCTTTGGGATCAAGCCGCTCAATCAGCTGGTGATCTACGAGCTGCACGTCGGCGATTTCAGCCTCGAGGGCACCTTCGAAGGTGTGATCGCAAAGCTCGATCACCTGGCCGGCCTGGGCGTGGACGCGATCGAGCTGATGCCGATCCAGGAATTTCCCGGCGACCGCAGCTGGGGCTACAATCCGGCCTATTTCTTCACGCCCGAGGCGAGCTACGGCAGCGCCGACGATCTGAAGCGGCTGATCGACGCGGCGCATCAGAAGGGCATCGGCGTGATTCTGGATATGGTGTTCAACCACACCACCGGCGATTCGCCGATCAACCTGCTGTACCATTACGATCAGAACCCGTACTTCAGCACCGACGGCAATCCGTGGGGATTTCCCGATTTCAATTTGTGGAACGACGCCACCAAGCGGCTGCTGCACGACATCCAAGATTACTGGCTGACCGACTATCACATCGACGGCTTTCGCTACGATTACGTCGAGGGCATGCGCTACGATGGCATCGGCGGCATGAGCTTCATTGCCTGGGCGGCCCGGCAGAGCAAGCCATATGCCTACCTGATCGCCGAAGACATTGTGGCCGACCCGGCGGCAGTGGTGCGCGATACCGAGATCGACGCATCGTGGCATTGGCAGTTCACCAAGGTGCTGCGCGCCCAACTGCGCGAGGGCGAGTACCAGGGCAACCAGTATGGCGACCTGGATGCATTGCTGCGCGTGCTGACCTTTGGCGGCGATGGCTACGCCGACAACGCCCAGCCGGTCAACTACCTGGAGAGCCACGACGAAGAGCGGATTATGCTCGAAGTGATGACCAACCCGGCGATCGATGAGGCCGGCGCGCTGCGCAAGAGCATGCTCGGCGCAATCATGCTGTTCACGGCCCAGGGCGTGCCGATGCTGTACCATGGCCAGGAGTTTGGCGCGCGCGCCCCCAAGACGATCGATGTCAGCAAAATCCCGTGGGAGCATATGGCTAGCGATGCCGGCCAGGCGCTGTACAAGCACTACGCCGCGCTGGCCTACCTGCGCCATACCCAGGCTGCCCTGCAAACGAACAACTTCGAGCCGCTGCTGGTGGATCACGAGCGCAAGCTGCTGGCCTACCATCGCTGGGCCGATAATGGCAGCGATGTTGTGGTAGCGATCAACCTTACGCCCGAGTCGCAACATGTCGCGATCGACTTCCCGCGTGCCGGCCGCTGGCACGAATGGCTGAACGACTACGACGAGGGCGTGGGCGAAGGGCCGCAGGATGTCGAGATACCAGGGTCGTTTGGGAAGGTGTGGGTGTTTCAGGAATAGGCAGTAAGGTACTTCCCTTCTTTTGTAGGTCATTTTTCGCCCCGAAGGGCGAAAAATGACCTACAGGGGTAAGAAATCCATAGTTTGCGTAAGTCCTAATTTATCGTTGACTGCCTACTGCCTACTTCCTACTGGAGGGCATTATGGTGCGACGCCGAGTTTATGAGATTATCGGCACACTGATTATCGGCGATGGGTTTGCCTTTCTATTCGCGCCGCGCCCGCACATGCTGATCTGGGTCGACGCGATGAAGCTGCCGCTTTGGCGGCGTTTGGTTCAGTGGTTTGCCGACCATGCGCCAGCCGCTCGAGCGACCGGTGTCGTGGAAATCGCCTTGGGTAGCTGGATCGTGGCACGGGCATATCGGGATGTAGAATAAGACAAAGATGACTATGTTTTACATCGATAACAAAGGAATGCATCGTAGGGACGCGATATATCGCGTCCCTATGACGATGATCATTGAAATCCAGCGAATGTTAGTGTGAAGCCTTTGATCAAATCACTCCAATATCGCCCGAATCCGCCGCGCGCCGGCGCCGACCGCCT
>WNGA01012998.1_pt1 | contig 12534 bp, 11 predicted proteins | sample 5400061 | NCBI WGS metagenome assembly WNGA01 (sample SAMN13153366, study PRJNA577476) | soil metagenome | isolation source: 100 cm soil or saprolite under grassland replicate 2 | place: USA:California | collected 2016-06-15
GAGATGAAATCGCGGATGACAACGCTTTAGGTGACGTTGGCGTTGAACTGGGGGAGGCGTCCTCGACGACTGCATTCCGTATGCAGACTACAGGCGGCAGCCCTTCGAGTATCTTCTGCCACGTCCTTCCTTCATCGCTCGAGCCAAAGAGCTTCCCGCTCCGTGTACCGAAGTAAATCCCGCACGGATCGAATGAATCCGCTGTCATTGCATCCCGCAATACAGTCTCGTGAGCTCCCTTTTGTGGCAAGCCGCGCATGAGCGGTTCCCATGAGGAGCCAGCGTTACGCGTTCGATAAATGCGCAAGCGGCCGTCGCACGTGCAGCGAAACTCGTCGGACTCAACGGGAACGATATAGACGCAGTCCGGGTTTTTTGGGTGCATGACCATGGCAAAACCAAAATCCGACGGCACCCCATTGGCAATGTCCGTCCAGTTTTCGCCACGGTCGTCGGAGCGATACAAGCCCCAATGATTTTGTAGAAAGAGACGTTCGGGACGAATAGGGTGCATCACAATCTTGTGTACGCATTGGCCGAACTCTGGGTATTTGCCGGGCATGAACATAACGCGAACGCCCCGATTTTGCGCTGTCCAGGTACACCCGCCATTGTCGGTGCGGTAAACGCCACCGGCTGAGATTGCTACGTACATGCGCTGGTTGTCGGTGGGGTCGAGAACAATCGTGTGTAAGGCCAGGCCGCCGTTGCCCGGCATCCAACGGTGCCGGTGCGGATGATCGAATAGACCACGCACCAAAGACCATGTCTCTCCCGCGTCGCGAGTTTCGAAAAGCGCGGCTGGTTCTACGCCGCAATACAGTACGTCAGGTTCCTGCGGCCGGCCGAGCGATATCTGCCAGATGTTTTTCAGCGAAACGCCGCTATCGCCGGGAAATCGAATGGCGGCCTCCTGAGGATTGGTCCAGCTCTTTCCGAAATCGTCGCTGGAACGCAGGAGCGTGCCCCAAATACCCTGCGTTGAGGCCCAGATGCGGTGTTGACCACCACGGCCGTCATAGGCCATCGCGTAAACAGCCTGCCCATGGAAGTATGGACCGCCAACTTTCCAACGCTTGCGCTGAGCGTTCGACTGAATGAGAAACGCGCCTTTTGTGGTTCCCACCAACAAAAGAAAGTCTCCCTTTCTGACTTGAACGTGTTGCACACCGTGCAAAACCGTGGTTGTGGGTCCGCTTCGATCGACACCAGGATCATTAGAAATGACAACAGCAGACTGAACTGCTTCCAGAGCGGCCTGAACTTCACCGGCGCGTTGATATCGCTGCATCGGCTCCTTGGCGAGGCAGCGTTGGATAATGGCCCAGAGACCGGGTGGCACCGGAGGGCCGAGCGGCTTAGGCAGTTCGCGCATGATGGCCGAACTGATTTCAAAGGCAGTACGTCCTTCAAATGGCAGACGTCCGGAAGCCGCTTCATGAAGCACAACTCCGAGGGCCCACAAATCACTGCGATAGTCGGCTCCCTCACCGCGCAAGACTTCGGGCGCCATATACGGCAAGGTACCGCTTACCGTGGATGGCTCCTGCATTGATTCAAAGGTCCAGGTAGTACCTTGGAATATTCCGCTCCCTATGCGTTTCGCTAAGCCGAAATCGAGGACTTTGACCAGGCCTTCAGCAGTGACCACAATATTCGCGCTCTTTAGATCTCGATGAACGATACCCCTGTCATGAGCGCGGACGAGTGCGCTGGCTATCTGCACGCCATACCGGAGAACTGACTCCGCCGGCAATCCCGCATCTCCGCTCAGCGCACGCAGAGACTTCCCCTGGACCAACTCCATTACAATGTAGAGTTCGCCGTTAGTCTCGCCAACTTCATGGATGGTGCAGATATTAGGATGGGCAAGAGAGGAAGAAGCGCGGGCTTCGTGGAGCAGATTCTGGCTTGCTGACGGATCAAGACGAGCGTCCTTCTTAACTACTTTCAGGGCCACGTCGCGGTGCAACACTTCGTCATGACCCCGATAGACAACCCCCATTCCCCCTTCCCCAATCTTCGCCACGACACGGTAATGACCGAGCACCTGACCGATCACAGAGTGCTCCTTCCGGACCCCATTCGAATCTGTGGAAAAAATTGGTTCAACGAGCTCGCTAAAAAGACCTTGACCCGCATTTTTATTCTAACCATTTTCTATTCCCGCGAATGATTTCTGTATCCGAGCATTCAACTTGGAAATGTAACACGTCGTGTTCTGGATAAGACTTCGTTTCTGCTCCTTCTCATTCACATCGCGGCTTCAGCCCGGTGGTCAGTGACAAGTTAAATCAGCCAACCGTTTTCAACGGTTTCCTTCGCACTTTGAGGACACCTTACCGCTGAAGGTGATTAGAGAAGAAAGTTGCCGATTGTTGAGCGGTCGAACCAAAAACCGTTAAAACGGTTCCTGAACTCCGTCCGGATTGTTATCACCGGGCTGAAGCCGCGGTGTGAATGAGAAGGAGCAGAAAACGAAGTCTTATCCTGAACACGACATGTTGCACTTACAAGTTGAATTCGCCTATTGCATTTTTGATTTTTTCGACAGACTAATTCTAGGGTCCACGGAAGACGTGCGTCAACAGGTCGAATTTCTCATCAATAAAGCACAGGCCTCTCATTTCTTGAAACAAGGATCTATTGTTGCTCCTCTTCATGCGTAAATTCCTTGAGGACATGCTGACCAGTACTGCATTTCGTCTTTGGCAATTCCCTCAGCTTGCGTGCGTGCCTCAATGTTGAGAGGCATACGCCACTCCTGGACTCGATGACTCTAATGGCTCAGCGGTTCCCTGGCAGACGTCACGATCGCGGTGGCGAAGCCCGCCATCGCACGCTTCCCGTCCTTCTCCGGCCCGAAGTTGCGCTGCTCCTCCAATGAGAGGCCGCAAGACTCAAGGAACTCGACGACCTGCTGTCTTGCCGGCGGAGTGTTGTCGATACCGAACCTCCATGGCTCGCCGGTGGCATTGATCACGGCTCTTGCGTAGCGCATGAAAAGAGATCGCGACTCGATGATTTCGGCCGAGAAGTAGTCGAACGCGACGACGCTGCCGGTGGCGGTTCCGGCGATTTTGCGCAGCGTGCTCTCTACGGCCTCCCGGTCCAGGTACATCGTCACAGACTCCCAAAGGAAGAAGCTGGGTTTGTCCGGATCGAAGCCTGCATCCACAAGTTTCTCGAGCCAGTCCTCCTTGAGGAAGTCGGCAGGCACGTATGTGACCCGGGTCGTATCCACGCCAGCCTTCTTCAACATCTGACGCTTGAACGCCTGTGTCTTAGGCGCGTCGACCTCGAAGCGTCGAACTCGCGTCCCTGCCGGCAGCCTGTACGGGCGCGTGTCGAAGCCTGCGCCGAGAATGACGAGCTGGGTGATTGTGGCGAGGTGCCGCTCCAGAGCCGCATCGTAGAAGGTCGTCCGGGCCGCCGGCTGATGCTTCATCGGAGGTTCACCTTCATAGGGGTAGCGGTAGATCCTCGGCACGTAGCCGGTTAGACGGTGAGCCAGTAGCGTAGGCGCTGTTGTGAGATGCAATCCCAGATGAGAGACGTTAGGGAGGACCATCATCAGCCTATAACAAGGCTCGTCGCGCCTCGTGCTCAACCTGTGCTGCATGTACCGCGTGTAGAGAGATGCGAGCACGGTTGCTGATGTGCCCGACCGGCGGCTGAACGTGACTAATTTGACGACGAACGGCACATAACCGACCGCCCCAATCGGGAGCAAGATTATTTGGATGAGGCGAAAGATAGTAGCGGCGACGATGTTGTGCATATCACGGTGATTGCCACCGTTTTAGCCCATCCTGATTCCCATTCACAGCGAATTCTGAGTTGTTTGCCAGGCCAGAGGTCACGCTACTCGAAATGCTCCATCATCCAGACGTCGCCGCCTTGTGGCCGAAAGCGATCAAAAAGGACCCAGCGACCATCAGGTGACCAGACGGGATAATCGATCCGTACGTCGGGATCATCGAATTCAAAAACTTTCTCCGGCTTCCCGCCATCGAGCGGTGAAACCCAGAGTGCCTTGTGGCCAATCACGTCCATTATTCGCGAGTGATCCGGGGAGAACGACATGTGCGAGCCGCCGGCGACCTCCGTCAGCGGTTCCGGATCGCTTCCGTCCAAACGCACCTTCATGGTAACCGGGTTGCCACCGCCAGGACAGCGAAAGATCACCGCATCGCCCTCCGGTTGCCACAGCATGAAATGGCCCATCAAGCCAAGGCCTACATCAGTAAGTTGTCGCGCATTGCTACCATCCGCATTCATTACCCAGACTTCGGGCCGCCCGCTCTGATCCGAGTTGTAAGCGATCATTTCGCCATCAGGCGAAAAGAATGGATTCACATCGACGGAGTCTGCCTTTGTCAGTCGTTTAAGCTCGCCGGATTCCACTTCGACGCACCAGATGTCAGCCGTGCCGGCCCGCGAGGAAAAGAAGGCTATGCGCCTGCCGTCCAGCGACCAGTTGGCTTGAAAGTCACCGCCCGATCCTTTTGTCAGCTGACGAGACTGCCCGGTCTCGATCGAGTGTAGCCAGATGTTCATCTCACCGGTTCGATCTGAATTGAAAGCGATCGTTTTGCAGTCAGGCGACCAGGCGCCACGACTGTCTTCGCGAGTCGTGGTGATCACTTCCATCGGCGCGCCGGTGGGCTTGCCTGTTTCAGGCGAAACGGGCAGGCGCCAGATGTCGGCGTTTTGGCGAAGTATAGAGAAGGCTAGTCTTGCCCCTTTGCGCGAAATCGCAATCTGAACATCCTGCCCGGCTCCGTTAGTCAGTTGCTGAGGGGCGCCGGCCGGCGTACCTTCCGGCGACATAGCAACGCGCCAGATATTGATGCCACCACCGCGATACGAGGAAAAATAAATAAAAAGGCCAGAGGATGACCAGACCGGATTGAGATCCTGCACTGCATCATTTGTGACCCAAATTGATCTGCCCCTGGTGAGATCAACAACGCGGACATCGAATTTCGTCCGCTCGACACTCTGAAACGCGACCTTCGTTCCATCGGGCGACCAACGCGGGCGCAGGTGGCTAATGCCTTCGGAAATATCCGACGTTAGTTGCTGTGGGTTGTAGCCGCGACTATCGACCGCCCAAATGCGCCGTGGACCGGCCCACGACGCATCGAACGCGATGCGTTTGCCGTCGTGAGAGTATTCGGGATTGAAAGCATTCTCGATGAGTCTCGTCTCTTTCTGGCTCGCCAAATCAATCGACCAAATATCACCATCGATAAAAGAACCAAAAACGTCCCCTGGTTCGAGCTTAACGTTTGGCTGTCTCGCTCTAACAAATAGGATGGCCTTCGCATCTGGCGCCCAGGCAGGTTGAATGTCATCGTTGTCGCTGTTCGTCAGCCGGCGTTCCTGACCCGAGGTCAGGCTTTTGACGAAGATGCTTCTGATACCTGCTTCTTCCCGGCTGAAGGCAATCTCGTCGCCGTTGGCAGACCACGCGGGATACTCTTCGATGGCTTCCGCGAATGTTAATTGTGAGAGCCTGGGTAGCGCTGGCGCCTGTGGGAGAGCTTCGGTCGTGGGCGCCGGCGCCGCACCGCCGAGCGGGGGAAGCTTGATCAGGGTTCGTTTATCCTCAGCGGTAGCGGGCTCAAGCTCGGCGCCGTCGCTTCGACAGAACCGCAATGAGTCGTCGGCATAGACCACCTCGCATCTGGGACAACGTTTCATGAATCCGTAAATCGTAAATAGTAAATCGTGATTGGTAAAGCGGACCCGGGACGAAGGCCATCAAACCGTGGCAGCTTAGTGACATAATCCAAAGGGGCAACAAAGCATGAATAAAAAACTAAAACCAAAAGACGTTGATGCCTACATTGCAGTCGCTCCAAAAGAAGTACAGGGCAAACTGAAAGAGCTTCGGGCAGTAATCAGAACAACCGCGCCGACCGCCGTAGAACGTATGAGTTACGGAATGCCCTACTATGACTAAGAAATGATAATGAATGCACCAACAGAAATCCGAGTTGAGGAGTGGCGTACGGACGCCTCGCGAGCGGCTTCCGTCGATGCCGAAATAGGCATGCTGGCCGAGGTCTTGCACGCCGTCGTACATGCGGGCGCCGGGATTAGCTTCTTTGCTCCCTTCTCCATCGATGAGGCTCGCGCGTTCTGGGTCGACAAAGTCTTGCCACAGGTGCGCGCCGCCACACGTCGAGTCGTGGTAGCACGTCGTGGAGATCGCGTTGTCGGCACAGTGCAACTCGATCTGGAGATGCCGCACAATCAGCAACACCGGGCGGCAGTCGCAAAACTGTTGGTCCATCCGGCAGCCCGGCGCCGCGGAATTGGAAGAGCACTGATGTTCGCTTTGGAAGAGATTGCGCGATCTGAGAGAAGAACGCTGCTCACCCTCGACACAGTGTCCGGCAGCAACGCCGAATTGCTGTACAGATCGCTTGACTTCATCGCGGCAGGCGTCATTCCACGCTATGCACGCGGTGCGCTGACACCCGAGCTCGAGGGCACGACCATCATGTACAAGGAACTCACACCAGCCGAAACGCAACCGTAAAAAGAAGCGGTCCCCAAAGAATTGGACCGGCGTAGCCCCAACAGTTAAACAAAGGCACTATAACGGAGGTTCACTCCGTAGGAGTGGCATGTTTATAGCTCGTGGTCCGACAACCATGCGGCGCGGTTCGGAGGGGCGGAACTCAACTTGACAAGTACCAATCCAGTTTCATTCCGCCCCTCCGAACCGCGCCTGGCACTTTTAAGATTCTGGTCTATAAACATCTCACTCCTCCGGAGTGAGGCGTGTTGACTCGCCGTCCGTATATATGCCGTCCGTGTAATATATGGGACTGGATCCCCTTCCCTACCCCTACGCCTTTTGGGCCATCCAACATATTACCATCTCAACTAACCCCCAGCTTGTTTGTCTCTTAAGCTGAAACAGCACTTTCACTTGCGAAGGCGCATCTCTTCCACTCTTCGGTTGACTTCATCCCAATTCACATTCTGCATGAAGGCATCAACGTATTTGGCCGCTGCCGCGCCGTAGTCCATCTGATAAGCATGCTCGTACATATCCAGCACCAAAAGCGGATAGCCCATCGGCGCGTTATGCATGTGATCCCAGGCCCAGTAATTATGAACTTCGCCGGTGTGCAAATTGAACGAAAGTATTGTCCAACCTGAGCCGCCTCCCAGGGCGTTAGCAGTCTTCTTGAATTCCGCTTCCCACTGCTCGTAACTCCCAAACCATTGCTTGATAAGATCGAGCACCTTGCCACTGGCCTTGCCTTCACCGCCGAGGTTAGCAAAGTAATGCTCGTGCAAAACCACCGAACCTGTGCGCACCAGTTCTTCGCGCTTCACGTCGCCATAAATGTAAGGCGGCAGATCTTTCTCTGTGAGCATCGAGGCAAGTCTCTGCTCAACGGCATTCAGCGCTTTGACGGCGCCGCTGTAGTTGTTTTCCCAGTGCGACTTGATGAGCTTTTCCGATATGCCCTTGAGCTTTGCCGGATCGAACGGCAAAGGTTTCGGCGAATGTTGCCCACTGAATGCTCGCGCCGCAGGAATGACAGTTGCCGCCTGTTCTTCAGTGGTCATGATTGCCCTGTGATCCAACCGATGCGCTTTTACTTCGTCTCCACCGGTCAAACTGGTCAGCGCCGCTCCGGCCCCACCCGCCGCCATGATAGTCATCGCCCGTCTCCTTGAAACTGTACTCATTGCTCAATCCCCTTTCTCAACGTTGGTTAGCACGCCGCCCATTTTAGGAAAGGCAAACGTGTCTACAAGTACATTAGTCAACCCGCGGTGTGTTCTTGATGCTCGCGTAAAGCGCATCGTACACGAGAGAGGCGCGCTTCGCAGTTTCGTGGTCGTTACCCGTCACCAGCGGGAAACCACGGCTGATTAACTGTAAGCCGCGCGCTGCCGGATGATCGTCCAACTGATCGTTGAAGTCTGCTGCCTGAACGATGCGGGCCATCTCCATCAGAACGGGATCGTGAGCGAGCCGCTCGCGGACAAGCGAAGCAAAAGAACACAAACCCTGTGTATCCTTGTGTGGGTATGTTGCGTTGGGAGCATCGAATCCGGTCGCACCCTTTTCCTCTTGCAGCGCAGCAACCTCATCCGGAGGCACAAAAAGAAACTCGGCCTCTCGATCAATAAAGCGCACAATGAGCCAGCAGGTCGCTGTGCGGTTCACCTGAATCCTCTGCCGTGTGATCCATTTCATCACAATATCTCCTGTTCCAATTCCTAACTGGCGTATCGTTCCTCAACAGTTACGGCGAAGACCAGGGTCCCAACCAGCCCGATTATTCCCGCCGTGACGAACGGCACTTCCGGGGCAATTCTCCAGAGCAGCCCGCCGATCGCGGCAGCCGGCGTGATCGACAGACTGCGTACAAGGTAATAGAGTCCCACCGACCTCGCGCGAATGTTCTCCTGGGCAAAATCGAGGATCATCGCTTTACGGGAGGGCTCACCGATCTCACGCAAACCGCCAATCACAAAGGCAGCGACGAGCAAAGCGAAGTTTGAAGCGACGATTATCGCCACCGGAAATAGCGCGAAACTCAAAAAGGTCACGATGACAAATGGTTTCCGGCCAATGCGATCCGCTACCTTACCTGCTGGAAGGTAAACGAGGATTGAAGTGGTCATCTGGATCGCAATCAGGCTGCCGTACCGCGCTACGCTGAATCCTTGTACGTTGGTCACGTACAAAATCGTCAGCACACCGGTCATGCCTTCGCAGGTTCTGATGATGATGTCCGAGATTAGTAGACGCTTCAGTGCGCCATGAAACGATCGCCAGACACCACGCATATTCGTCACGCCAGCCGCGCCTGTTTTGATGTTCAGTCTTAGTAGCAGCAAAACAGTAATCGCAGCCAGAACCAGTGTAATTAGGAGTCCGGTGCGAACACCCTTCACAATGCCGAGCGAGGCGATCATCGCCCCCCCAATGACCGGTGCGATTACAATTGGCAAGCGTTTTAGAATCGATTGGAGAGTGAAGCCCATCGCGCGCCGATCGCGCGGCAGAGAATCACCGATAACCGCGAAGATCGCCGGCGACGCCAAGCTTTGCCAGGCCATTACCAGCGCGAGGGCTACAAATAAGAACGGCCAGGACGGGCTGACGAGGAAGAGGAGATAGCCAAGGGAAGCCAGCGTAATAAAGATCAGAAACGCTCGGCGCCGGCCGAGATGATCAGCAATAAAGCCTCCTGGATACTGATAGACAGCATCGAAGAAATCTTCCGCTGTGCCGAAGAGACCGATGATTGGAGTCGTCGCGCCCAGCGCTTCAAGATACTTGGGCACAAATTTCTTCCATAACTCTTCCCCAGATCCCAGCAGGAAGACCGCAGTCGACGCAATGGCAACATTGCGTTCAAGACTGAGGTAGTCCACCACCCTCGCACGACGACTCGATGATCGATTTGTCAGAACCGCTTGCTTCATTTACCGGACTAATTCGAGTAACATGCGGTGGATTGTAACGAGTGTTACTTTACAAAGACAAGAGCCGAAAGGGAGCCTTTTCGGCTTTTACTTGCACGACACACATCTTCACCCAAAGACGCAAAGGAGCAAAGACGCAAACTCTAGCCCCGGATTCTTCTTTGCGTCTTCGCCCATTTGCGTCTTTGCGTGAACTTCCTACTCAAGAAAACAAGACTCTGGATTCTTGTTTCACAGATCAAACAAAAGAGTAAACGATCCTTTTGGCTACTTATACGGTATGATCCGCGTTATCCGCGTTAATCTGTGGCGAATTTCTCCTACTGCCGAAAGGCCATGCGTCTGCGAACGCGTGGCCTCGAAGGAATGTTTCCGAGAAGAATCTGTGTAATGATGAATCCCCCACACGGCAGTGTGGGGATTGTTCAGATCCAACCTACCAGCCGCGACCATCCCAAACGCTTATGAATCCCCCAACACGGCAGTGTGGGGATTGTTCAGATCCAACCTACCAGCCGCGACCATCCCAAACGCTTATGAATCCACCACACGGCAGTGTGGGGATTGTTCAGATCCAACCTACAAGCGCGACCATCCCAAACGCTTTTGAATCCCCCACACGGCAGTGTGGGGATTGTTCAGATCCCACCTACCAGCGACCATCCCAAACGCTCATGAATCCCCCACACGGCGGTGTGGGGATTACCTAATAGGGCGTAGAATCCCTCGTCATTGGAAACAACCGTGCGCGAGAACCCAGTTCTCTCTTCCTGAATTACTACCGGGGCTCTAGGAACGACGGCGCCTGTTGGATCACGCACAGTGCCGCTGATGCTACCAACTGTACTTGTCTGGGCATCCACTCCAATGAACAAGCCGATGGCCCACATAAGCAGCGTCGCCGGAAAGATGATTCTTCCCAGCGCGAGCCGATTTTGTTCTCTTTTCATTTCCTCGTTAGTACTCACATCGAATCGAATGAAATAGATGCCGTCGTCAACCACCGCCTAATTTCCGGTCATCCCGGGCTTAAGTTGATCGAGAATCAGGATTTTTCTCGCCTCCAGCTCTCCTTCGTTTACTCACCAGCACGCGTCTTAGCGAAAGTTCTCGACTAACCAGATGTCTACGCCGCCGGTGTCGTCTTGCCGCGTGTACAGAATCTGCCGGCGGTCAGGAGACACGGCTAAACCGTTAAGAAAGATGATGTCTTGACCGAGCGCAGCGACCTGTGTCGCAAAATCGAAGAACTGGATGGCACAAGCACCCTTTGCATCGCAATTTATGAAGTAAATGCCCTCTTCCACGACGGCCCAATCACCCCAATTCGCTGCATTAAATGTATCTAGCACCACTGTTTCGTCGCCGCCTTCCACGGGGGTCCGCCAGATGCCGGGGGTAAGCTGAACATCGCGATCCTTCGTGTAGTAGACGTACTTGCCGTCGGGAGACTCGAAGGCTAAGAATCCGCCCTCCTTTGTCACCTGCACAGGTTCGCCACCTTCCGCCGGCGCTTTCCATACCTGCTGCTTGCCGGTCCGGTCAGAAGAGAAGTAAATCCACCGCCCATCTCTCGACCAGCTCGGCACATTCTCATCGGAAGGTTCTGTGGTGACGCGCCGCGGCAGGCCCCCATCTAAGCTGATCGTGTAGATATCCCAATCAGCTTCTCGTTTTGAATCGAAAGCGATTTGCCGGCCATCGGGAGACCAGCGAGGGGTGCCGGTCCACGCCCCGTTGAAAGTCACCTGGGCCTGATTCGAGCCGTCGCTGTCCGACACCCAGATCTCGCCATTTCCCGAGCGGGTAGATTCAAAGGCTATCCTTTTGCCATCCGGAGAGAACTGAGAATTCATATCTTTTTGCGTCGAGGAGATGAACTTGGCCGGCGAGCTAGGACGGCCCATCGATCCCGAAATCTCGATTCGATAGATGTTGAGATCTGCCGACCCATGAGCGTATGCCAGGCGGTGCCCCTGGCGCGAGACGGAAGGGTAGACTGCATTATCTCCGCCCACGGTTAAACGCTCCGCCGGTGTAACGCCGGAGGCCGAAACCTTCCAGAGACTGGCCGGGCCAGCGCGATTCGATGAGTAGACGATCTCTCGCCCGTCCGCAGTCCAATCGAAGCCAACGGGATTGATGTTATCGAAAGTGAGTCGCCTCGGTTCGCCGCCGGTAACGGGCTGCAGGTAGATATCGGCTGTAACACCATCACTATTAATCCGTTCAAAGGCCAGGGTTTTACCGTCGGGCGAGAAGTGAGGAAGGACATCGCCACCACCCTGCGCGGGCGGGGAGGTCAGTGTGCGCTTTTCCAGACTGTCGGGCGCGAGCAAGGAGATTTGAAACGGTTGCTCCGCTGAAGCCTTGCCTGAGTAAGCGATCGATTTCCCATCCGCAGACCAGGACAGGCCAGGGCCCAATTGGTCCCACTTAGTCCTTGGGCCGAGCGACAGCAGCTTTCGCTCCGCGCCGCCCAAGGAAGAGACGGTGAAGATTGCGACCTCACTTTCGGATATCCGGCCGAAAGCGATCTTCTGACCGTCGGGTGACCAGACGGGCGAGACGTCCCAAGCCGGATCGGAAGTAAGCTGCAGGGCTCTTTCACCACCTATTTGCTTCACGTAAATGTCAAAGTTAAAGTTGCCGCCCTTTTCACTATTCCACCACATGAAAGCGATCTGATTGCCATCGGGTGAAAAAGCGGGGGAAAATTCTGGCCCTTGGAAACTGGTGAAAGGAACAACCTTCATCGGCGGCAGAGACGATTTGGCCGTTTGACGGGAGGCGTAAAACCATAGTGACCCGCCAACGATCAGCGCAAACGTGGCGGCCAACAAACTTAGGCGTCTCGTGAAGTTACTGTTCGGCGGTCGCCCTGACTTCACTCTCCTGAGATCTATCAGAAACTCCGCGATTGTTTGGTAGCGGTCTTCTTTGTTCCTGCGCAGTGCCTTGTTCACCATCAGTTGTAACTCAGCCGGTGCTTGAGGCAAGTAATTAGCAAGTGGCGGTGGCTCCTGCTCGGGAATCGGCGCAATGACGTCCCGGACAGTT
>WNGA01021725.1_pt1 | contig 12533 bp, 12 predicted proteins | sample 5400061 | NCBI WGS metagenome assembly WNGA01 (sample SAMN13153366, study PRJNA577476) | soil metagenome | isolation source: 100 cm soil or saprolite under grassland replicate 2 | place: USA:California | collected 2016-06-15
TCGTGGTCGCCTCGATGGTGCTGACCTCGCACACCATCCTCGGCGCGCTGGCCGACGCGCTGGACCGCGGGACCCCGCTGTCCGGCATCTACGACGCCGGGCAGATGGCACCCATCGTCCGGCAATGGCGCAAGACCCCGACCGGAAAGGTCACCGCCGCCCTGTTCGACCGCGTCGCCGCGCACCTGGCCGGGAAGCCCTCCGCCCCCTACACCCCGGACGGCGTGCACGACTTCATGCACCACAAGGTGCTGGTCTGCGACGACACCGTGGCCACCGGCAGCTTCAACCTCTCCCACAACGCTGCCGGCAACGCCGAGAACTCCCTCACCCTGCACTCCCCGACCCTGGCCCGCCGCTACACCACCGCCATCACCGCCCTCGTCCACACCTACTCCACCACCCCGTAGACCGGACGCCGGCTGACAAGACACACGTACCCCCGTGGGGCCGGGGACGCGTCGGGTGGGCAGGCGCGCGGCCCGGGGCAGCGGACCGGGACCGGCCGTCTCACGCTGCCGGCAGCCGTCGCGAGGAATCAGCACCCCGACCATGGCCCAGCCCTGCCGGCTACCCACCGTGGCCAACTCCGCCGGCACACCACGGCAAGCACCCAGCGGCCCGCGAACTCCCGGCGGCATGAGCGCGCGTCGACGCGACCAGCGGCATAGGAAGTCGTTCTGCGTGTCGGTGCCGGGCGTAGGAACGTCCTCCTGATGCGCTGCGGGCTTGTCTTGCCGCATCGACGATCGACCGGCGACTGTCGACGGTGTGCGGCTTCCACCTCGCGCTGGAGTCGGCCCGGGCCGATAGCCCGCCTGGGAAGGCGCTCAGGGAGATGGCGGTCGAGTCACGATTGCGCGTCGTGCACGAGAATCGCGATGTGCACCCGGTTCGTGACTGCGAGCTTGGTGAGAAGACGCGAAACGTGCGCTTTGACGGTGGCCTCGCTCATGAACAGAGATGCGGCAACCTCGGCATTGGATGCGCCGGACCCCACCGCAGTCGCCACCTCCCGCTCCCGGTCTGTAAGCGACGTCAGGCGCTGGGCAGCGAAGCGACGGCGATCTGTCATTCCGTCGTTGCCGAGGTGAGAGAGAAGTGTGCGGGTGACCGACGGTGAGAGCATCGCTTCTCCTGCAGCCACAAGGCGCACTGCATGGACGATCTCCGCGGGCGCCGTGTCCTTCAACAGGAACCCGTCGGCTCCGGCCCGAAGCGCGCTCATGACATACTCGTCGGCCTGGAATGTGGTCAGGACGATCACGTGCGGCGGAGTCGCAAGACGGCGGAGGGCCGACGTGGCGGCAATGCCGTCCATCCCGGGCATCCGGATGTCCATCAGGACGACATCGGGTCGATGCGCCATCGCGGTCGCGACGGCGTCGGCCCCGTCGGCAGCCTCGCCCACCACCTCCAGCTCCTCTGACGACGACAGGATCATCCGGAGACCGGCACGCACCAACGCGTCGTCGTCGACCAGAAGCACCCGGACCTTCACCACGGCAGGTCGGCCTCGACGACGAAGTCACCGGAAGCGTCCGGTCCGTGCACCAAAACGCCATTGGCCAGGGTCACCCGCTCCTGCAGACCAAGGAGGCCCGTGCCGGAACCCGGCGGAGCCGGACGGTCGTGGGCGCCCACTGCGGGTGGGTTCCGAACGCATACGTGCAGGCCGCGGTACGGCGCCCCCGCCACCCGAACCTGGGCGAGGGTGCCGCGAGCGTGCTTGCTGATGTTGGTCAGCGCTTCCTGCACGATGCGGTATGCGTCGCGACCCAAGGGGCCGGGTGCGGCAGCTGCACCGTCCACCTGCATCTCGAAGTCGATCTTTGCGCCGGAGCGGCGAGTCTCCTCCACCAAGCGTGGAATGTCAGCCAACGTCGGTTGTGGCACCGTCGACGGCCGCTCCTGCCCCGGCTCCTCCCGCAGCACGCCGATCACGTCCCGCAGCTCTTCCAGCGCTTGGTGGGCCGTCAACCGCAACAGCGCTGCGCTCTCCCGCACCTTGACGGGAGGCAGGTCGAGTGCGACCTCGAGCGCCCCGGCGTGCAGCGCCACCAGGGAGATGCGGTGGGCGAGCACGTCGTGCATCTCCCGTGCGATGCGGGTCCGCTCGGCCAGGCGCGCACGTTCGGCGCGGACGAGCTGATCGGCCTCGGCCCGTTGGGCACGTTCGCGCAGGGTGCAGAGGAGCTGACGCCGAGCGCGGACGAACATGCCCCATGCGGTCGCGGCGGCCGCAAGCGCCGCCGTCGGCAGCATCACCGACCAGGTATTGGTCCGCCCGAGCCAGATCGAGCACACCACTGCGGACGGAACGAACAGCGCGGCGACGAGCAGGGCCGGCCGGACGTGGCGGTGGACAGCCAGCGAGGACAGTGCGAGCAGGCCGGCGACCGTGCTAAACGTCGAGAACGCTCCCAACAGGACGCAAACCAGCGCCACCCCGAACGGCCACCGTCGCCGCCACCACAGTGAGATGCAGCAAAGAGCTCCGAACGCGGCGTCGGTGGCCACCCGCCCCGAGGTCATCCGATTGGCGGCGTCATCCACGGTGACGCTCAGGATGAGAGCCCCGAGAGCGGCGGCGATGACGAAGGCACCGGCGTCGACGGACCAGTCGCGCGCAGTCCTGGGCCCCTCGGCGTCGGGATGGGCCGGGTCGCCGGGTGCCAGCATCGCCGTGGGAGCGGTCTGCGCCCACCACCTGCGTAGCCAGGACATGACCCGAGCGTACGGCTCTGGGCGCCCGTGCAACATCGACGAAAGTCGAAATCGCAACCAACGAAAGACGCGAAGTCGGAAGCGGCCGGGCGTCCCTTCGGACATCGGATCGTGGCCGTCCGCCCGATGCGGCGGCGCACCGGGCGGTTCAGGCTGGCCACATGATCACGACAACCGCTCTCACCAAGAGCTACAAGAAGGTTCCGGTCGTGCGCGACGTCTCGTTGCGCTGCGAACCCGGGACCATCACCGGTTTCCTCGGGGCCAACGGCGCCGGGAAGTCCACCACGCTGAAGATGATCGTCGGGCTGGTGCGACCCGATCGCGGTACGGCGACCATCGACGGGCGACCGTTCGTCGAGCTGCCCAACCCGACGCGCGTGGTCGGGACGCTGCTCGACGCGTCTGCGATGCATCCCGGGCGTAGTGGCCGGGCGACCCTCACGATCGCAGCGCGGCTGGCAGGCGTTCACACGAGGCGGGTCGAGCACCTGTTGGACCTCGTCGGGATCGCCGATGCGGCGGAGAAGCGGGTCGGGACCTACTCCCTTGGCATGCGCCAACGCCTCGGCGTCGCCCAAGCCCTCGTCGGTGAACCGGCTGCGTTGATCCTCGATGAACCGGCGAACGGGCTCGATCCCGAGGGCATCGCCTGGATGCGAACGCTCCTCCGCGACTTCGCCGACCATGGCGGCACGGTGCTGTTGTCGAGTCACCTGCTCCCCGAGGTGCAGGCCACCGCCGATCATCTTGTCGTCATCTCAGGCGGTGCCGTGGTAGCCGCCGGTCGGCTGGACGATCTGCTTGCCAGCTCCACGATCCTCGTGCGCAGCCCCGACCCCGGTGCACTTGCCGCGGCGCTCCAGGTTGCGCGGATCGACTACGTCGCCGGGCCGGGAGATGTGCTCACCGTGGACGTCTCCGGAGGTCGGGTCACGACCGAGGTGCTGGCGGGCGTCGCCCGCGACCACCAGGTGCTGCTCACCGAGTTGCGTCAGTCCGAGACAAACGGGCTGGAACAGCTGTTCTTCTCGCTCACCGCCGCCAAGGCGGCTCCGCCCCAGGAGGCTGCAGCATGACCACGTCACTCTCCCCCCGAACCCTCGGCATCGACGCGGCACCGTCGGCCCCAGGACCTATCCCGTTCTCACGGCTTGTCCGGGTCGAGTGGGCCAAGGCCACCGATACCCGCGCTGCCCGCTGGCTCCTCGCTCTCGTGGCACTGTCGACCGCTGGGATGATGCTGGTGCCGGTCCTCGCCCCAACGACCTTCGATCAGACCTACGCGAGCTACCTCCGCGTTGCCGCTCTCGTGCTGACGATCCTCCTGCCTGTGGTGGCGATCCTGATGTTCACCGGCGAATGGAGCCAACGCAGCGTCATGACCACGTTCACCCAGGAACCGCGACGCATCCGAGTCCTGAACGCCAAGCTGGCGGCGTCGATGGTGCTGGGTGGCGGCGGTGCAGTCTTCGGCGGAGTGGTCACCGCCGCCGGCCTCGGGCTGGCGGCGGCCTCGGGCCGCGCCCTGGAGGCGAACCTGACCGTCGGCGCCATCACCGGCTATCTGCTCTTCGTGCTCCTCAATGTCCTCGCCGGCGTCGCGCTCGGGGCGCTGCTGCAGAGCTCGGCGACTGCCATCGCCGCCTGCTTCGCTCTCCCCGCCGCCTTTGCGGTACTCGGCACAAGATCGACGCTGGTGTCGGACTGGATCGACATGTCCACACCCTGGAATTGGGTGCTCCAAAACGAATGGGGAGGTCACGTGCCGCAGATCTCGGTCTCGGTCCTCTTCTGGGTGGCCGTCCCGCTAGCCGCCGGCGTCGGCCGGACGATACGTCGCGACGTCACGTAGTTGGCTCGACCGGGGCCTCGTTGATCGAGATGCGTCGGTTGCGGACGGAACCCGGTTCGTCGTTCAACGGGACGTCACGTGAACCCGCTCCCTCACAACGGAGCTCAACGAAGGGAATCCCCCATGTTCGAACAAGATCCACACCCAACGCGACAAGACCTTCTCTGTTCGACAACGCAAGAGTCCCTGCGAACCTTGGCTCTCGCAACGGTTGAAGAGCGGGGAGGTGTCGGGTCAGAATGCTGTGAGGAGGTTGCCCCATGCCCGCGTCGGTGGCGGGGCAGCTTCCCCACGAACAGTTGGTGAGTCCCCCCTCGCCACCCATCTGGCTCGGTTCCCGCCCACTCTCCGTCGCCCCCGCTGCGACACCCGAGCCGGCTCGTGTCTAACCAGTCGTCTAACGAACACGCCGACACGAGACCGGATCCGCTGCACCACCTGGACGAGCCGTCACGAGAACTCCCTGCTCAGCGCTACCGGTCGCTACCCGCCGACACCTGCTGGACGGGGTTCGAATGACTCATAACCCGAAGGTCGTAGGTTCAAATCCTACCCCCGCCACCAACGAAGAAGTCCAGGTCAGAGGCCCTTTCCGGCGCTCCGGGGAGGGCCTCCCTGGTACTCAAAAGCGCCCCGCGTCTAACGGATTGTCTAACGAGTGGTTCCGGTCGGTCCCCCGGATCAACGCCGCTGGGCTGATGCTGCCCGGGGACAAGTTCCACGGGCAACGCGGGGCTGGTTTCGTGTCGGCTGCGTCCGATGGTTCCGCCGGCGATAGCGCGGCCGGGCCAAGCGTGCCTCGGGCCCTGCGTGAACTGCTCTACCGATGGCCCGGCGGTCGAGCGCGGTCGAGCATTCAGAGCGCCTCTGCCGCTGAACACCGTGGATCGGGCCTGTGACGCTCGCAACGTTGGTCGCGATGGGCCCGGTCACGCTCATGGCGGATGTAGCCCCGTTGGCACCGATCTCGCACACCATGCTGCGGCGGCCAAGACGGCACGCAACGAGTGGAGGGAGTTCGACACAAAGGCCCGGCGCTTGCCTTCACGCGCCATAGGCACGTCGAGCCACGAGCCGTCGAACTCACGCCGGAGAATTCCGTCGATGCCGTCTTGTTACCCGGGTTCCGCTCGGCAATTCGGCGCCGATGTAGCCGGGCAACGGCATGACCCGGGTCACGTCGAAGCGCTGTGCTCCGTGGCAGATCGCGAAACCATCGCCATCTCGCTCGAAGCGCACCGGTGAGCGATCGCACCCTGGCTGATCGAAGGGGGCGTTGACGAACACGCCACTGACCTCGAACGTCAGACCCGCTGTGGTCGGGTACTGGACGACCTCGTCATGACGCATGTCGATCGAGCGCGACTCTCACCGATCAAGGGGTGCGCCTACGACTGCGGATTCTGCAACCTTGCAGAGCTCCGCTACGAACGCCGCAGGTCGACGACCTACTCGCCGCGCTGGAGATCGCCAGGACCGACCCCGCGCTCACAGTGAGACACGCACTCATCTCCGGCGGTTCGCCGGGTCGTGCGCACGTGGACTGGTACAACGACTTGTGCTCCCAGATCATCCGATCGACCGAACTGCCGGTGGACGTGATGTTCTCGCCGCAGCATCTCGGACCGGCGACCGTCGACGCACTCGTCGACGCCGGCGTACACGGATTGTCCATCAACATGGAGCTGTACGACTCGTCGTCGTCGGAACTCCACATCAGGACCAAGCACCGCTTCGCCCGACCGCACTTCGAGGCGACCGTCAAGCGGGCCGTCGAGTTGCTGGGGCGTGGCGGCCGCGTCCGATCGCTGCTGATCCCGGGCCTCGAACCGGAGGATCAGACCCTCGCCGGGGTCGAGTACCTCGCCTCCCTGGGGGTCGATCCGGTGCTGAGCCCGTTCCGGCCGGCAGAGGACATTCGCCTCCGCGACCAGCCGGCGGCGTCGGCAGCCAGCTTGAGACGACTAGTCGACAACGCCCGGGAGATTGTCCAGCGGCACGGCGTGGCTCTCGGTCCTAGCTGCGAGGCATGCCAGCACAACACCGCGTGCCTGCCGTGGGACAGCCACACCCGTCCCGCGGCGAGCTGATCAGGGCGAGCAGCTGGCTGCGGAGGTGTCGTCGGCGCTCGGCGACCGGCGCCTCGTGTTCGCTGGGATCAGAGGCGGAGATGCCGAACCGCTAGCGGTGCTCCCGCAGCTGTCGCACGTGGTCTCGCTGACCGACACGTTCACCGAACAGGCCGGCGTCATGGCCGGCTCCGTCGAGGATCTGACGAAGCACAGAGTTGACCTCGACGGCGACTTCGAGGTCGGCGCTGGCGCCCGCGCCTGGTTCGTCAGCGCTCTGGAGCTTGCGACAGCAGCCCAATCTGCGTTGGTTCCCTACCGACCGAGCGAAGGCACCAGCCTGGCGATCGTGCGGAGCGGCGGCGCGTGCAACTACCTGGGCCTGCACGCTCGGCAGCAGTCGTACTTCGAGCACAAGCCGACGGTCGACGATGCCGTCAACGCTATGGGGATCCCGACGCTCGACTGGGAACCCGTACGGCGGATCGACGTCGACGCGGTCAGCCGGATGCTGGACAAGGGACCCGCCGTCGCCCGGCTTCCCTTCTCCTCCGGGGGCGCCGGTCTGGCGAGGGTCGAGACGATCGAGGACTACGCGATGTTCTGCTCGAGGACCGGCGCCGACCGAAGCGTCCTCGCCACACGCGAGGTTGCTTCGCGAATCGGCACGGGCGCAGCGATCCAATCGTCACTAAGGTCGGCATCGGCGTCGAGCATGGAGTGCTTGCTTGCGAGGGCTTCGGTGAGCGTTACTACTGCTCCACGCACAGCCGTAGGTCGCGCCCAGTTCGCCCTGTTTGTGCTGACCTGACGGGAGCTAGCCGACCTTCGGCTGCGACAGCCGAGGCGGGATCGAGCGATGCACTCACATCGGCAAGTCGCACGACGAGACGGCATCAAGGCCAGGGTGGACGGCGTCCGCAGCACGGCTCGTGTCACTCTGTGTAGTCGGACGCTATGCACGACGGGTAGGCGGGTCAAGGCTGGTCCATCCTTGTTGACAAGAGTGGGCTAGATACGGCTATTAGAGCCCGGGCCGTCTCGGGATGGGCCGCGTGCCTGGTCGAGACCAACGCGAATCAGCCGCCCACGGTGCTGGGACATGAGCTGCTTAAAGCGGCTGGTGGTGTCGTCCAGGACCGTCCAGGACCATGATGTCGTCGGCCTCGCGGCGGCCGGCCCTGGCGGCGTGCTCGGTGCGGACTGCTGCCGGGGCGAGCGGCGGCGGCAGATGGGTCTGTGCGGCGTGGGTTGCCTCCGCGCACTGGTTGCCCACCACCGGGTGCGGCACGGTGATCCGCGCCGGATCGACCCCGTGCCGGTCTGGGGTCGGAGAAGGTCTCGACCGGGTAGGCGGAGCTGTCCGTGCCCAGACCCCCAACTGACCAGGTGCGCCTGTCCGCGGTCCGCGCTGCCGTCCGGGCCGGCGGACTCGGCGGGGCTGGTGGTGTCGGGGGTCGGTGCCCGGGCAGTGTCGGCTGCGTCGGGGTGGTCAGGTGGGGTCTGCGGCCGGCCCGCGGGTACCGGACCGGTGGTCGTTCAGGCTGGTGGTGGCCAGGGCGTGCAGGGTGGCTTGGTACTCGTCGTAGGTGGTCATGTCCAGGGCGGGGTTGATGGTGAGGACCTGCGGCCGGTAGCGGGCGTGCCGGTCGGCCAGCGCCCGCAGCATCCCTGCGAGGTCTACCGGGTCGGGGTCCGCGACCTGCTGGTCCGGTACGGAGGTCGGGTCGTGGGGGTGGTGGGGATGGTCGGGTTGGTGCAGCCAGCGGGTACTGGCCCGCCAGTGCCGTAGACCGCCCCCCTGGTCGGCCTGGTCGTGGTGGCGGCCAGTGTCCTGCAGCGGGCAGGGCATCGCCGCCCAGGCGGCCCGCTGTGCCGCGGTGGCGGTCGCGGCCTGGTGGCGGTGTAGCACCTGTACGAGCGGCTGGAGTTGGAGGTTGAGTTGGAGGGGAAGGTGCCGGCGGGAGCGGTGTGCCCGGCCCAGGCGGTTGGTGTTGGCCAGCCATGCCTGTATGGCCTGGCCGTGTAGGTACAGGTAGTCGGCGTAGGCCCATGCCAGGTCCAGCAGCCTGACGCCGCCGCCGCCCGCCTGGGCGTGGACGGGTGCGTCGGCGGCGGCGGCGAGGCTGGCCAGGCCGGCGGTGCTGCCGGTGATCGTCTTGCACAGCCACGGTAGTGGCCCGGCGCGGTCGGCGACGATCTGCCAGCGGGTGAGGGTGTGTGGGTCGTGGCGGGTGTCGGTGCGCAGCCGGGTGCGGTGCCGCCAGGCGCGCACACCGGCGATGCCGCCGGGGGTCTCGATGACCCAGCCGAGGCCGCCTTCGCCGAGCGGCGCGGTGATCTGCGGCGGGCCGAACAGCCCGGCCAGGCGCGCACCGGTCGCGGCCAGGCGGCCGATGACCAGGGCGCCGGCCACCCCGGCAACCGGCTCAACCGACGGCAGTGCGGGCACGGTGGTTGACGCGGTGTCCGGCGGGTTGCCGGTGGGGGTCGTGGACAGGTCGGCGTGGATGGCGGCCACGGCGGGCTCCTTCACGGGCGGGCCGCCCAGCAACCAAGACACGGGTTCGGGCGGCGCAGGGGTGTGCTGGCCCGCGGGGGTCGCGGGCACGGCCCGCCCGACCGGCCCCTGGGGGCGGCCGCCGGGGTGCGGTGTTCGCCCGACCGGTGTGGGATCGCGTAGCGAGGCGAGCGCAGCGAGCCCGTAGTCCCACCCGGTCGGCGCGGACGGCCGGCGGCGGCCCGGCCAAGGGCCGCCCCCGGGGGTCGGTCACCCTCGGGCCGGCCGCGACCCCCCGCCCATGGCCCGTGGTCAGGCTCGCGGCCCGGCCGCGGCGACCGATCAGCCCCTGACCACCCCGCCGTGTGGTCAGGTGATAGAGAACCCGACCCGGCCGCAGCGGCAGTCAGGGCAGCAGATGGTGCCGTCGGGCTCGAAGCCGTCGGCGTCGTCGAAGTCCCACGCCACCACGTCCACCTCAGGGTCGGGGCTGAAGTGCCAGGAGCCGGCCTCGGCGTACCAGCGGCCGCCGCACCCGCCGCAGCGGGCATCGCAGCGGGACGCGCCGAAGCCCTCCAGTTCCGCCAGCCAGGACGTCAGCCGCTCGGCGACCGCGCCCGGGCAGCTCACATCCACACTCCGAGCGACGGTGGCCGGGTCGACGCCGGTCACGCCCACCAGCGACGGCCATAGGTCACCGACCTCGGCGACCAGGTACCAGCCGGCCGGCACCACCCCGACCCGCGCCCCCGCGAGCGCCTGCGCCGACGCCGGGTCCGGCTGCGGTGCGGTGTCCGCGGCCGTGCAGGGTGCTGCCAGGTCCTCGTCCTGCCGGCCCGGATCGGCGGGGAACCGGTTCCACCGCCCATCGTGGCCGCGGGTGAGCAGGATGAACGGCCGCAGCACCCTGACCGCGGTGAAGATCCGCCCGTCAGACAGGTACGCCTGGCCCGGCCGTTCCCGCCACACCAAGCGGGCAATAACCAGCCCAGCTGCGGCCAGGGCGGCCAACGCGCCGTCCACGGTGGAGGCCGAGACCGGCACGAACGCGGCCGCGTCAACCACCGCGCCCGCACCCGAGCCAGCGCCGGCCCCGGCGGTGATCCCAGCGGCCACGGCGAAGACCGGCGGCCCATCGGTGGCGGCGCGCAACACCGCGGCCAGTGCATCAGCGTCGTCGCCGCGCAAGCCGGCGTCCAGCACCGCGTCGACGCTCTCACCGGCGTCCAGTTCCAAGGTGTACTGCTCGACCGACGGCTGCGGAATGCTCATCTTCGGGTCTCCGTCCCGGGCGGGTGGTGGGTGGACCCGCGGGCACCCAGCAGACCCGGGCGGGGTCCCCGGGACGGGGACGGCGAGGGTTGCGGGGTCGCCCGACCGGAGCGAGACCACCCCGTCGGGGCCAACCCTTGAACGCCATGTCCGCCGGTGGGCTCACCCGGTCGGCACGCGGCCCCGGGTTCATCGCCGCCCGCCCCGCCCGGGTCTGCTGCCCTGCACCCACCCACCACCGCACCGCTGCGGCCCCACCAGGGGGACTCAGTCCGCAAAGCGGTGACCGTTGGGACCGTCATCGGTGACCGCCGGGCAGCCGACCTCGTGCAGTTCCGCGCCCTGGCGTACCGCGGGATATGGCCACTGGCACTGGCACGGCACGCCCTGGCGGGCCCAGTAGGCGGTGATTCGCGCTCGCCTGGTCCCGGCGCGGCCCGTGACGTGCCTTCGCCTAGACACGGGTGCGGCGCGCCAGGGCGCGGTTCAGGGCGACGGTCTTTCCGTGGCAGTACCGGCCGTCGGTATCGCGGACAACCCCGATGACGCACCGGCCGACGCCGGCGGCTGAGGCGAGCGCCGCAGCCGGGTCCGGTCCCGCATACAGCCAGGTGCAGGGCAACCCGCCGTTGGGATAGTGCCAGACGCGCCAGGTGTAACCGGCCATTCCACTCTCGCTTTCGCCAAGCCTGCTGCTCATCGGATTCGGCGCGGTCGCAGACCGCCATTGCTGTGCCCTTCCTCGGGCTGCCGGGCGCCCCCGGTCGACCGCACCGGGCCAGCCAAGGGGCCGGCCCGGATACGATCGACTCGGCGGTGGTGGTGGTTAGCGCTGGTAGCGGGCGGCCAGGCTCATCGCCTTCAACCCGGCACGCTCCAACTCATAGGCCGCGTCGGCGTCGGCCAGCGTCTGTGCGGCGCTGGTAATGGCGTGCAGCACCCCGCCGGCGGTGCGGTCCCCGGAGTCGATGAAGTGCGCCAGAATCGTCTGCGCCTGGGCCTCGCTGAACCGCAACTCCTTCGCGACGTGCTCGATGGTCGCCGGTACCTCCCGCACCCGAACCCCGGCCTGTTCCTGAATGCCAGCGATGGTGCGCTCCACGTAGCCGCGGTCCAGGAACGTCGCCACCGCATCCGCCGCCTGCCTGCTCACCAGCTCCAACGCGGCCTGCTGCGTCGCCGCGCTCCACCGCACCACACCCTCGGCCAGGCGGCCACCCAGATGGACCTCGCGCAGCACGTCGCTGCTGATCGTCATCCCGTTGGTGCACACCTGGACGGTGATGCGGGGGGTGATGGAAAACGAGCCGTGGCCGGTCTCGGAGTTGGTCACGATGAACCCGGCGAACACCAGCGGATTGTCCGCGCCGCGGGCGCCGGTGAACGGGCTGGTATAGTTCGCCAGCAACGCCGGGGCGTGCACCGCGACCTCCGGCGCCTGCACCTTCACATACATCCGCCGCTCGGTCAGGTCACACCCGGCGATCTCGGTCTCCACACCGGAGGTGCGAATGCCGGACAGGACCGACAGCAGCACATCCAGGTTATCCACCAGCCGGTAAGAATCACTGAGTAGCGCTCGGGCAATACCTGGCCCACCATCGCCGCTGCGAAGTGCGCGGACCAGGAACCGGCGGCCCGGGTCGTCGCCGAGCCACACGTTCACGTTCGCGTCGAACAGGTGCACATGGCGTTCCCGCAGCCGCCTGAGGTAGGTCAGCGGGATGTTGAGTTTCTCGGCGAGGCCTGCGTCGCAGATGGCCGTCGGCCGGAACACCCCGTGGCCGGTGGTCACCCCGTCCTTGGACAGGACTGGTTCGCCGATGCCGGTGATGTGCAGGTCGCCGGTCACCGAGCGGATCGCCGTGGCCGGGACCACGACGTCGAGTTTGTCGGCATGCTGGCGTTGCAGCAGATCGGCCAGATCGGCCAACGTGGCGTTGCGGGTGGTCAGGACCGGCCCGGTCGAGGTCATGTCGTCTCTCCTGTGTCGTGCCAGGACCGGAGTCCTGGCGGGACGGTGCCGCCCGGGTGGTGGGGGCGCACTCGTCCAGGACCGGGGAACGCGGACCGGCCGGGGACGCCGCGGTCACCCGACCGGGGTGAGATC
>WNGA01023876.1_pt1 | contig 12533 bp, 11 predicted proteins | sample 5400061 | NCBI WGS metagenome assembly WNGA01 (sample SAMN13153366, study PRJNA577476) | soil metagenome | isolation source: 100 cm soil or saprolite under grassland replicate 2 | place: USA:California | collected 2016-06-15
CTTGGGCACCGCGCGTCTCCGTGGTCGGGTCACCGTTGATCAGTACTGCGACGGTCTCGAACAGCGGCTCGACCTCCCTGACGTCGCCGACGATGAGGGCGTCCTCAAGGAGCGTGCTCAGCTCCTCGGGGGTGCGGGAACCCTCGCTCACGCCCCTTCACCTCCCCTCGTGTCTTGCTTCGCCGCCGACGCTAGCGGCGGCCGCGGCACTGGCCCATTCCAGAAAGTTGGCATTTCGGAGCTTCCGGGAGCGGCCCTAACATGCGGCTCATGGGGCGGAATGCCAGAGAACGGGCGTACCAGCACATCGACGACTTGTCGCGCCGCGGGTGGGACCTGGTCACGTTCTGGCGGAAGTGCGCCGAGGTGATCGCGCCCGCGGTGCGGAACTGTGGCGCACCGTGCTGGATAGCCGGGGACCCCGCCTCCTTGTTGGTCACCAGCCATTACGAGCAGGGACTTCCGGAGATCCCGCGGGACTGGCTGGCGCAGGAGTACTACGCCGACGACTTCAACACTTTCGCCGATGTCGCGCGGTCCGAGTCGGGGGTGGCCACACTGCACGAGGCGACCGGCGGTGACCCGAGTCGCAGCGCCCGCTATCGCCGCGTCATCGCAGCCAACGGCTGGGAACAAGAGGTCCGCGCCACGCTGCGTACGCGATCCGGGGAAGTCTGGGGCGCTCTGGGCCTGTATCGCGAGCCGGGCCGCCCGATGTTCGACGACGACGAGCTCGCCTTCGTGCGGGCCATCTCGCCGCTGCTGGCCGACGGTGCCCGCCGCGCCCTGCTGCTCGGCGAGGCCACCGACCCCGAGGGGCCCGAGGCGCCGGGCCTGATCGTGCTCACCGACCACTGGATGGTCGAGTCGATGACCCCCGGCGTCGACCGCTGGTTGCATGAGTTCCCCGAGGGCGCCCAGTCCGGCGAACTGCCCTCGGCCATCCTGTCCGTCGCCGGACAGGCGATGAGGTCCGCGGAGCCGGACGCGGCGGGCGAGGTCGCATTCGCCCGGGTCCTGTCCAGGTCCGGCCGTTGGATCGTGGTGCACGGAGCAGCCCTGACCCCCAGCGGGTCCCGCCGGGTCGCAGTGATCATCGAACCGGCCCACCCGGCCCGCATCGCCCCGCTGCTGATGTCGGCCTACCAACTCACCCAACGCGAACAAGACGTCACCCGGCTCGTCCTGCAGGGCAACTCGTCTTGGTGTCGGTGCACACCGTTCAGCAACACCTCAAGAGCGTGTTCGAGAAGACCGGTGTCCGCAGTCGCCGAGACCTGGTGGGGAAGATCTTCTTCGCCCACTACGAGCCACGGATCCGCGACAACGAACGCCGGACCGCCCAAGGCAGGGTGCACCGCGGCGGACCCGTGCCCCCACCTCCGTAATAGGGCAATCCGAACCCACAGCCGGGGGCTACCACCGTCGATTGTCATCACCGACACGACGACACCCCGCGAGCGACGGCCGGCGTGAGGTGCTCGGGTTCGCGGTCGGCGACAGCGAGGAGGTGGTCACCCCGAACTCGTCGGATGATAGTTAGACCCCGACCCGCGAAGCCGCACACAACAACGCCGACAGTTACACCACGCGGAGGGACGTCACCCTCCGTGGTTACACGATTGCCTGCGTTGGCCATTGGGTCGTCGTGTAGACCGACGTGAGCGCTGAGGGAGTGCTCAGGACTCCTTGCGCGCCAGGAGCATCAGCCAGTGGCTCTCCTCGGAGTCTTCGCCAGGGAATCTCCACTCGACTCCGAGCCCGGCGTCCCCGAGCAGGGTGCGGAAGGCGGACTCGGTCCAGAGCACGGTGAAGTAGGGGTTGCCCGAGTCGCCGACCTCCCAGCGCTCACCGACACCCTCGCGGATCGCGACCAGGAAAACCCCGCCGGGCCGCAGCGCCGCGGCAACTCTGTGCAGGAGTGCTGGGATCTGGGCCCGGTCGACGTGTTGTAGCACGGCCAGCGCCATCACCGCGTCGTACGGGCCGCCGAGTTCGTCGCTGGTGACATCGAGCTTCTCGACGTGCCGGCCCCGTTCGGCCTGGAAGTCGATGAAGGCGTTCGTGACTTCGGTCCGCCGCACCGCGACACCCTGCGACTCGACGAAGTCGGCGTCCCAACCGGGCCCCGAGCCCACTTCGAGCACAGTACCGCCGGCTGGCACGGCGTCGACCAGGCGACGCAGGCCCTCGCCGCTGAATTCTGCCGCGCCAGATGAGTCAGGGGCGGTGTCATCGGCGTATTCCCGGGCGATCCGTTCGTAGGAGTCGATCGTGCGGCGGTTGGCTGAGTCGATGCCGTCCTGCGGGGCGGGGATGCGTCGACGTGGGGTCACGATGTGCACCCTAGCTGTCACGCGAGCGGGTCGGAGCGGCCGACGAGCGCCGCCATGGCAGGGAGGAGACACACGAAACCGTCGGGTCTGTGGCGTGATCGAGCTCGTCGAGCAGGAGGTTCAACGTGCGCTCCAGGTCATCCTGCTCTCGGGTGGTGCGACCGTCGCGGTCGCAGCTTTGCGCGCGACTCTGCGCTCAGCGACGCCGAGCCGCTCGGATCTTGCCATCGAAGCGTCCGCTCGTGCCGCGGACAGCGTTCCGCTGGTCCGCGGCCATCCGGACATCAGGGTAAGTCGCTTTGGGTCAAGGGGTTTGGCCGGTGCCTGGTCCGTCGTCTGTCCCTGCATAGCGTGCTTGGTGGCCCTGGTGGGGCTGGGTCTGGCGCTGCATTCGTGGGTCACCCTGCTCGCGACGCCCGTCATCAGCGCCGCCATCCTGGGCCAGCGGGTCCACGCCGAAGAGCAACTCATGACCGAAGCGCTAGGCGACCCATACGTCCGGTACATGGCGCGAACCAAGCGCTACCGGGATCCTCCCGGGCGGTCACGCCATGCCGAGGCCGAAGTGGCTAGTTGACTGACGCCAGGACCGTTCGCAGGTGCGACCGGTGGTGGTTGCGCCGGCCACGGGGCGGGCCTCCGCTGTACCTCCGTCGGGCACGCCGGTCAAGAGCGGTCGCCATAGTCCAGCCGGTTCCGATACGCGCTCCACGGCGTGGTCACAGCACGGCCACCCGGCCGCGGCCTGCCGGCTGCCCCCCACGAGGTCGCTCCTGAGGAGGGCCGAACGGCTCTGCTCGGCAGGTTGGCCAGGATCAGCTGTGGAAGTCGTCGTTATGGCTCCACGGGTGGGCGGGCGTTCAGGCTCGCCATCGCCCGGGACAACGCCGACCGCGCACGTCCCCACCGCCGTAACGCCATGACGGCAGCCTGCCGATGCGACTAGGATCCCCGGGCAGTGACGTCGGCATGACTGAGATCGGGGCTTGACACTCGGACGTGCCGCACGTCACGGTTCTCGGCATGAACCTGTCAGACAGGCAGACAGGCGGACAGCCGATCCGCCGGGTGAGTGCGATGGAGGCGGTGCTGGCGCACCTGCGCACCGCCATCGAGTCCGGCGAGTACGCCGTCGGCGACAAGCTGCCCTCGGAGGCGACTCTCGGCCGTGACTACGAGGTCAGCAGGTCGGTGGTCCGAGAGGCGCTGCGCGCGCTCCAGGCACTCGGGATGACCGAGTCGAGGACCGGGAAGGGAACGTTTGTGGTCGCCGCCCGGGCGGCGGACAACCCGACGTTCGGCCAGTACTCCGCGCGTGACCTGCTCGAGGTTCGCCGCCACATCGAGGTGCCGGCGGCGGGCTACGCGGCGCGGCGACACACCGCCGAGGACCTCGACGCGCTCACCGACCTGCTGGAGCGGATGGAGCGCGAGGAGGACGACACGGTCTGGGTCGCCCTCGACTCGCTGTTCCACATCGCCATCGCGCGTGCCTCCGGCAACCCGGTGTTCGGCAAGGTCATCGAGGAGGTTCGCGACGCAATCGCGACCCAGTCCGCCTTCGTCAACCAGCTTGCCGGAGACCGTCGTACCGCCTCCGACGCCGAGCACCGTCGCATCGCCGAGGCCATCGGGTCCGGTTCCGCGGGCGCCGCGAGCGACGCGATGGGCGCCCACCTCGAACGGGTCGACGAAACCCTCGTCGACATCGTCGGCACCAAGAAATAGAGACCGGCCGCCGCCAGGCGGCCAGGACGGAGAACCCGCTGATGACCGAACAGTCCGCGCTCGTCAACGATGCTCTACAGACACCTGTGGACGTCGGTGACGAGGGATATCGCAAGTCGCTCAAGGCCCGGCACATCAACATGATCGCGATCGGGGGCGCCATCGGCACGGGGCTCTTCCTCGGTGCCGGCGGCCGCCTCGCCGAGGCGGGACCGGCCCTGGCGCTTGCGTACGGCGTGTGCGGGCTCTTCGCCTTCATCGTGGTCCGCTCCCTCGGCGAGCTGATCCTTCACCGGCCCTCGTCCGGTGCGTTCGTGTCATACGCCCGGCAGTTCATGGGGGAGAAGGGCGCCTACACCGCCGGCTGGATGTACTTCCTGAACTGGTCGACCACCGGGATCGCCGACATCACCGCGATCGCCCTGTACGCGCACTACTGGGCGGTGTTCGCACCGATCCCGCAGTGGGTGCTCGCGCTGGTCGCGTTGGGCGTCGTACTCGTGCTCAACCTGGTGTCCGTTCGGCTCTTCGGCGAGATGGAGTTCTGGTTCGCCCTCATCAAGGTCGGCACGCTGGTGGCGTTCATGGCGATCGGGATCGTGCTGGTCGCAACCCAGCACAACATCGGTGGTAGCAGCGCCGGCCCGCACCTCCTGACCGAGCACGGTGGTCTCTTCCCCGTCGGCGTGCTTCCGCTCGTCGTGGTGATGCAGGGCGTGGTGTTCGCCTATGCCTCCATCGAGCTGGTCGGGGTCGCGGCCGGCGAGACCGAGAATCCGCGTGAGGTGATGCCCCGGGCGATCAGCACGATCATGTGGCGGATCGGCATCTTCTACGTCGGCTCGGTCGTGCTGCTGGCCATGCTGATGCCGTGGACGGCGTACTCCGCCGGGGAGAGCCCGTTCGTGTCGGTGCTGTCCAACATCGGGGTCCCCGCGGCCGGCGACGTGATGAACCTGGTCGTGCTCACCGCTGCGATGTCCAGCCTGAACTCCGGCCTCTACGCCACCGGCCGGATCCTCCGGTCGATGTCCATGGCGGGCTCCGCGCCGCGGTTCACCGCCGCGATGAACCGCAACCACGTGCCGTACGGCGGCATCCTGCTGACCGCGAGCGTGTGCGTGCTCGGCGTGGGCCTCAACTACGTCGTCCCGGCGAAGGCGTTCGAGATCGTGCTCAACTTCGCCTCGATCGGCATCCTCGCCACCTGGGGCATCGTGGTGATGAGCCACCTGCTGTTCGTGCGCAGTGCGCAGCGAGGCGAGCTGCGCAGGCCGGCGTACCAGGTGCCCTTGTCGCCGTACGCGCAGATCCTCACGCTGGTCTTCCTGATGTCGGTCGTGGTCCTGATGGCGTTCGACGACATCGGCCGGATCACCCTGATGACCCTCCCGCTGATCATCGCGGCCATGGTTGCCGGCTGGTACGCCGTCCGCGGCCGCATCGACACCTCGGTGCTGGACAACCTGCACTGATGGACGTTCCAGTCCTCCGCGAGCCCCGGCACGTGCCTCTCGTGCAGCTGCACCGCGCCGGCATGGTCGAGGGCGTGCACCACGGCTCGGTCGTGGTGCACGCCCCGGACGGCTCGGTGCTCTTCGAGGCGGGCGACGTCGAGGCCGCGATCTACCCACGCTCGGCTGCCAAGCCGCTGCAGGCAGTCGCGATGGTCCGGCTCGGCCTGGCGCTTCCCGACGACCTGCTGGCGCTGGCCGCGGCCAGCCACTCGGGCGAGCCGTTCCACCTCGCCGGTGCACAGCGGATCCTCGACGCATGCGGGCTGACCGAGGACGACCTCGGCAACCCGGCCACGCGGCCGACCGATGCCGTCGAGCGTGACGCCTGGATCGCTGCAGGCCGTCCGGCACGCAAGCTTGCCCACAACTGTTCGGGAAAGCACGCGGCGATGCTGCACGTGGCGGCGCAGCGTGGGTGGTCGCTCGAGGACTACCTCGACGCCGGGCACCCGTTGCAGCGTGAGATTGCCGCGACCATCGAGGACCTGACCGGCCAGCGCATCGCGCACACGGCACGGGACGGCTGCGGCGCGCCGTTGTACGCCGTGTCGCTGCGCGGTCTCGCCAGGGCGGTCGGCCGGATTGGCGCAGCCGGCCCCGGCACCGCGGAACACCGGGTCGCGTCGGCCATGCGCAACCATCCGGAGATGGTCGCGGGCACCCGACGTGACGTAGCCGGGCTGATGCGGGCCGTGCCAGGGCTGCTCGCCAAGGACGGGTTCGAAGCCGTCCAGGTGGCTGCGCTCGCCGACGGCACCGCGCTCGCAGTCAAGATCGCGGACGGTGCCGACCGCGCCCGCCTCCCGATCACGCTGGCCGCGTTGATGCGGGCCGGGGTCAGCCGTGAGCTGCTGGCGCCGTTGGCCGCTACGCCGCGCCTCGAGGGCCTCGCGGTGGTTCCCGACCTCGCCCTCGAGCTCCACGACGAACCGAATGGATCAGATCAGAATCATGGAAGGAACCATCGTGAACACCCGCATCGAGCACGACCTGCTGGGCGACCTGAGCGTCCCGGCCGACGCCTACTGGGGGGTGCACACCGCACGGGCGAGTGAGAACTTCCCGATCACGGGGACGCCGATTTCGGCGTACCCCCACCTGGTGAGTGCGCTCGCGTCGGTGAAGGAGGCGGCCGCCCGCGCGAACGCCGACCTCGGGTTGCTCCCGGGCGACATCGCCGATGCGATCGCAGCCGCGTGCGCCGAGATCCGAGGTGGCGCACTGCACGACGAGTTCGTGGTCGACGTCATCCAGGGTGGTGCGGGGACCTCCACGAACATGAACGCCAACGAGGTGATCGCCAACCGGGCCCTCGAGCTGCTCGGGCACGCGAAGGGGGACTACGCGCGGGTCCACCCGAACGAGCACGTCAACCTGAGCCAGTCGACGAACGATGCCTATCCCACGGCGGTGAACATCGCCGCGATCCTCGCCGTGGGCGAGCTGTCCGAAGCGATGAAGGTGCTCGAGGGGGCGTTCGCAGCGAAGGCTGTGGAGTTCCGCGACGTGGTCAAGATGGGCCGCACCCAGCTCCAGGACGCCGTACCCATGACGGCGGGCCAGGAGTTCGGCACGTACGCGGTGATGCTGGCTGAGGACTGCCTGCGACTCGAGGAAGCGGCCCTGCTGCTGCACGAGATCAACCTCGGTGCAACGGCGATCGGGACCGGGCTCAACGCGCCCCCGGGGTACGCCGAAGCGGCGTGCCGGCACCTCGTGGCGATCACCGGGCTGCCGCTGACGACGGCAGACGACCTGGTCGAGGCCACCCAGGACTGCGGGGCGTTCGTGCACCTGTCCGGGGTGCTCAAGAGGGTCGCGGTGAAGCTCTCCAAGACCTGCCACGACCTGCGGCTGCTCTCGTCGGGCCCGCGGGCAGGACTCGCCGAGATCAACCTTCCGCCGGTGCAGGCGGGGTCGTCGATCATGCCCGGGAAGGTCAACCCGGTGATCCCTGAGGTGGTCAACCAGGTGGCTTTCGAGGTGATCGGAAACGACGTGACGGTGACGATGGCCGCGGAGGCGGGCCAGCTGCAGCTGAACGCGTTCGAGCCGATCATCCTGCACTCGCTGGTCAAGAGCATCGATCACTTGCGCGCCGCGTGCCTGACCCTGGCCGGACGCTGCGTCGCCGGCATCACGGTCAACGAACAGGTCACCCGCGGCTACGTGGAGAACTCGATCGGCCTGGTGACGGCACTGAACCCGGCCATCGGCTACGACGCGGCGACCGGAATCGCCAAGGAAGCGCTTGCCACCGGCCGGAGCGTTGCGGCGCTGGTGCTCGAGCGCAACCTGATCTCGGCGGCGCACCTCGAAGAGCTGCTGCAGCCGGAGCGGCTCGCGGGGACCGGGTCGCGCGTGGGCTGACACTCCGGGCCGTCCGGCCGCGGGGGCTGATCGGTCCCCTGCGCCTACCGATGTGCGACCGGTCTCCCATACGGTCGGCCTGTGTCCCGCCTCATCCACCTGAACGGCCCACCCGGCATCGGCAAGTCGACGCTGGCGAAGCGCTACGCCGATGAGCATCCCGGAGTGCTGAACTGCGACATCGACGTACTCAGGATGCTCATCGGTGGCTGGGAGAGCGACTTCGCACGGGTCGGAGAACTCATTCGCCCGGCGGCGCTGGCCATGATCGAGGCGTACCTCGCGAGCGGGCACGATGTCGTGTTGCCTCAGATGCTGGGCAATCCCACAGAGGTGGCTCGCTTCGAGGCGGCTGCGACTGGCATCGGGGCGCAGTCCATAGAGCGGGTGCTGATGGATGCATCCGCGGCGGCGGCAGTGGCAAGGTTCGCGCGCCGGGGCGCATCGGAGGCTCACGATCCCTGGCACGACCACGTGCGGGCGATTGTGGCCGCGAACGGTGGCGATGCGGCTCTGGCTGCTTACCACGCGGCGCTCGAACGCCTGCTTCAGGAACGACCGAGCGCAGTCGCGATCAAGAGCATTGAGGGTGCAACGGAGGACACCTATCAGCAGCTGATCGACTCCCTCGACTCGTGAACGCCGGCCTTCCTCAGCCGGACGCCAGCTTGCCGAAGAACTCCTGCAGGTCCTGGGCGAGCAGCGCCGGAGCCTCCATCGCAGGGAAGTGCAGGCCACGGTCGAACTCGGTCCAGTGCGTGCCCTCGGGCGCCGGCACCAACTTGCGGACGGTCTCGTCGGCACCGAACACCGCGAATCCCTGCGGCACGTCGGACGGCGATCCCCAGTCGGTCGAGTGAGCCTGGTCGTAGAGCGTGTGCGCGGCGGTGGCCCCGCAGCCGGTGAACCAGTGGAGGCTGACGTTGGTGAGCAGCTGGTCGCGGTCGATGGGCAGGTCGGTCCACTCGTGGAACTTCTCTGCGACCCAGGCCAGCTGTAGCGCAGGGGAGTCGGCGAGGCCGTAGCCGATGGTCTGCGGTCGGCTGTTCTGGATCGCGAGGTAACCCGAGCCCTCGTTGCGGAAGGCCGCCATCCGGTCGAGGATCGTCCGGTCCACCGGGTCCTCGGGGTCGAGCCGGTCGGCCATGCCCGGGAGGAACGTCGCGACGTTCGCGGCGGTCATTGGGTCGGTCACGACGTGGCAGCCGATGACGTGCTCGGCGTCGAGGCCGGCGACCATGCCGGAGACGCCGCCTCCGACGTCGCCGCCGTGCACGCCGTACCGCTCGTAGCCGAGGCGGCGCATCAGCTCCGCCCATGCGCGGGCGGTGCGTCCCATGGTCCAGCCCGTGCCAGAGAGCGGGGTCGAGAAGCCGTACCCGGGCAGTGAGGCGGCCACCACGTGGAACGCCTGGCCCTCTGCGGGCTCGACCAGAAGTGGGATCAGCCGCAGGAACTCGACCACCGAGCTCGGGAACCCGTGCGTGATGAGCAGTGGAGTCGCATCCTCGCGGGAGGAGCGGACGTGGAGGAAGTGGATCTGCTGGCCGTCAATCTCAGTGACGAACTGCGGGAAGGCGTTGAGCTCGGCCTCCCGGGCTCGCCAGTCGTACGTCGTGCGCCAGTGGTCGGCCAGCTCGCGCGTCTCCTCCAGCGGAATGCCGCGCGCCCAGCCAATCCCGTCCGGCGCCTCCGGCCAGCGGGTGCGGGCGAGGCGGTCGCGCAGGTCGTCAACCTCGGGCTGCGGGACGTCGATACGGAAAGGACGGATCTCGTCGGTCAACGATCTCTCCAGGTTCCTGGGTGGTTGCTGACTCGACTAGGCTATGAACAATGGACCGGCTCCGAGCTGGCCGCGCGGCTCGGTGTCGCTCCGCGCACCGTCCGCTACGACGTGGACCGGTTGCGCGACCTCGGCTACCCGGTCGAGGCACGTCAGGGTGTGGGCGGCGGCTACCGGCTCGGGGCCGGTGGTGTGCTTCCGCCCCTGTTGCTCGACGACGACGAGGCGGTCGCGGTGGCAATCGGTCTGCGAACGGCGGCCGCCGGTTCGGTCAGCGGCATCGAGGAGACCTCGGTGCGCGCGCTCACCAAGCTGCAGCAGGTGCTTCCCTCACGACTCCGGCACCGGATCCGGGCTTTCGAACAGGCGACGCTCCCGCTGCCCGTCCGCGGACCGCTGGTCGACCCGGACGTGCTCACCGCCATCGCCGCGGCCTCCCGCGACCACGAGGTGCTGCGGTTCCGGTACGTCGCGCACGCAGGAAGCGAGAGCACGAGGAACGCCGAGCCCCACCGCTTGGTGAGCGACCGTGGCCGGTGGTACCTCCTGGCCTGGGACCGCGACCGCGACGACTGGCGCACCTTCCGCGTCGACCGGATGACCCTGCGCCGTCCCAACGGTCCTCGGTTCACGCCCAGGCCGCTCCCGTCGGACGAGGAGATGGCCGAGCGTATGACCCGCCAGATCGGTGAGGCGACGTGGCGCTACCGCGCCCGCGTTGTGGTGGACGCCCCAGCCGACGCCGTACGCGCGAAGATGCCGATCCCGGTCGACGTCGAACCGTTGGGAAAGGACCGCTGCGCGTTCGAACCCGGCTCGGACAATCCCGAGATGCTCGCGCTCCACCTCGGCTTCCTGCGTGCGGACTTCGAAGTGGTCGACGCGCCCGAGCTGGCCGAGGCGTTGCGCCGGTTGGCAGCGCGGTACGAGCGGGCGGCCGGCTCTGCTTGACGACTGACCAGGCATCGAGCCTGAGCCTGGCCAACCCGGAGCGATGTGTCCGCACCTGCGAATGATGTGTGACCGCGTTTGGCTGGATGATGTCGAGCATGGACAAGGAGATTGCTGGGCTCATTCGAGTCGGCTCAGTGGCCGTCGGGACGATCGAGGAGGGTGGATGGTTCGACCAGCTCGATCGTCGCCGGGCCGACCTTGACGCGGCCGTCGCCGCGTGCCTTGACGCCGATGACCTGGACGAAGCCGTCCAGCTTGGTGCGGCGTTGTGGCCGTATTGGGTCCGCCGCGCCGCCGATGGCCGGGACTGGTTGGACCGGTTGACTGCTGCCGCGGCCGCGGCCCCGGCGAGCCCGTCGCTGGCAGAACTCCGGTATGGGGCTCGGCTCGCGGCGTTCCGCCACGGCGATACTGCCGCATCCCGATTGCTGAACGAAGCCGCCTTGCACGCTGCGCAGAGTTGCGCCAGCCCTCGAGGACGCGCCCTGGCCTACATCGGCCTGTCCAGGGTGTCTTTCCGCGATGGCGACTATCCCGCTGGCTTGAGCTTCGCCGCCGCCGCGGACCGGGAGGCAACGGCTGCCGGTGAGGAGGCGCTGCGCACCACCGCGCTGCATATGCGAGCCGAGCTGACCCGTGCGCAAGGAGCGTACGCAGACGCCGTTCCCCTCTACCAGCGGTTGCTGGAGGCCGATGAGCTTGCGGGTGACCCCAGGTCGCTGGCGATGGAGCACTACAACCTGGGGTCGGTGCTTCTTCAGCTCGGCCAGCTGGAGGATGCCGACCGACATCTCGGTGCGGCACTCGACTTGGCTCACCACCAAGCGCGCGAGCAGTTGCCCTACGCGTTGCTAGGCGCCGCTGGGCTCGCGGCCCGACATGGCGACGCCACCACGGCCGGTCACCTACTGGGTGCGGTTGAAGCACACTTCGAAGGCACCGGCGAGGTGTTGGATCCAGCCGAGCAACTCGAGCTGGATAGTCACCTCGCCATCGGCCGACGTACCGCAGGGGCATTCGACAAGGCCCGTGCAGCTGGCCGCCTCCTGTCCTTGGATGACGCGTACGCGCTCCTGGGCTGACCGAAGAAGATCCGGAGCATCGTCTTCGAGGTACTAGCCCGCGCATCTCTGGAGGCGACCAGCCCTGGTCCGCAGATATGCCCATGGCCTCGCCGTTCCGGTTGGGTAAATGCTCTGATGCGCCGCGAGCCGCTGGCCGCATAGCGTGAGGCGCCAGCGGATTCGGGGAGTGCGTCATGAGGCAGGTCGGTGAACACGGGTTGGTCCTCGGCGGCAGCATGGGTGGGCTGCTTGCTGCACGGGTGCTGGCCGATGCATATCGACGCGTGACGATCGTCGACCGGGATCCTCTTGTGGAGGATGGGCAGCACCGACAAGGCGTGCCACAGGATCGACACGTGCACTCGCTCATGCCAAGAGGCGCGGCCATCCTCGAGGAGCTGTTCCCGGGGCTCCTGAAGGAACTGGCGGCCGGCGGGGCGCCTGTGGTTGGGGACTTCTCCCAGGCACGTGCGTCGTTCGGCGGGCATCTACTGTGTGGCGCGGCGGTCCCCGTGCCGGGGACGATGCTGCAGTCGAGCCGTCCATATCTCGAGGGCCACGTTCGGGCCCGCGTCCGCGCCTTGCCGAACGTGGACGTCATGGACGAGTGCGAGGTCGTGGACCTCGTGACCTCCGGTCAACGGGGCGCGGTCCTCGGTGCTCTTGTATTGAGGCGCGGCCGCGTCGACGCCCAGACCCTCGACGCCCGGACCCTCGACGCCCAGACCCTCGACGCCAGACCCTCGACGCCCAGACCCTCGACGCCGACCTGGTGGTCGAC
>WNGA01010159.1_pt1 | contig 12529 bp, 7 predicted proteins | sample 5400061 | NCBI WGS metagenome assembly WNGA01 (sample SAMN13153366, study PRJNA577476) | soil metagenome | isolation source: 100 cm soil or saprolite under grassland replicate 2 | place: USA:California | collected 2016-06-15
ATTATTCCCTGAGCTGCTGCCCTTGTCGCCACTGGCAGCATTGGCACGAGAATTCAAATCTTCAAAACCGGTGAGGGTAGAGACCCTGCCCTGGCGGGTTCGATTCCCGTCCGCCTCCGCCATTACACCAGTGTGTTTTCGCTGCTCACGGGCCGGTCCACCCTCCACCTGCGCCAGCAGCGGGGCGGCAAGCGCCCCGACCACCCGCTCAGACCGCTCTGCTGACGCCGGTCTGGTGATCGGTGGCAGGACGGTGACTCGCCGCCGCGCAGCCTGCGATCCAATCCTGCTCCCTTGCGCTGAGTGCCGGTGGCGGAGCCCTCCTTCCGCCGTGGCGGAGCCGGCAGCGACAACAGGCGCGCTACCGTCGTCCGGCTCATCCCGAGCCGACGCGCCAGCCTCCATTCAGCTTGCCCGTACATCCGCTCCCCTCTCCGACCGGTGCCGGCGACGTCGCCGCCGCGCCACGCAACGGCCAGGCGGCGCTGGACCGCTCCGTCCAGGTCAAGCCCACCCCTACCCACCGCGTCGACGTCGACCCAGCCAACCAGGAGATCGTCGTGTTCGACGAGACCTACCCGGGCCAGCAGGCGTTCCACGGCCACGTTCGATCCTGGAGCGAGCTGCGCCCCGAGGTGCAGGCCGCGCTGCGTCGCGCTGGCCTGTTCGACGCCAGGGGGAGGATCATCGCGCCATGAGCCACTTGCGCTGCGAGGAGCCGGTCCCGGCGAGCCCATCCGACGTGGTCGCGGCGCTGGACCGCGGCGATTCCCAGGCGGCGGCACGCGCGCTGGTCGGCGCTGCCTTCCACCACACGGATCGGCAAGCCGTCCAGGACCTCAACCTGCGGCTGCTGGACCGAACTCGAATGGCGCCGCGGGCAGCGCGAGGCTGCGCAGCACCTAGTCTCCTCGTTCGACGTCAGCCAGCACGCGCTGGAGCGCAACTTGCCGTACCGGCGGCTCCTGCCGTGGAACTTCGGCTTGCCGTCTGAACTCGTGCTCGTGGCCGCGTTCTACCGGCGCGGCGCGCTCACGCCGGATGCCCTCGTGCCGACCGGGTCGGGTTCCTGCATGCGCTGCGGGGTTCACGACCGGGGATGTCTTCCGCAGGTCCACCAGGACGTGCTGCTGCTTGCCTGGGCCGACGACCACTACGTCCCCCACAACACCTCGGCCGGCGGATTGCCAGGCGCTCCCGGGTGCGCGCTTGGTCTCACAGGCCGCGTCGGTCGAGCTCGGCGATGAGGTTGCGCTTGCGCCGGTGCCGCGCCCTCAGCCCGTCCAGCCACGCAGGGAACGCGGCTGGCCGGTCGGCGCGCCGGTACAGGTCCCCGATGCGGACGGCGAGGCCGGCGGCCTCCTGGTAGGCGGCCTTGGTGCCCTGGCCGATGGCGGTCTCGGCGAGGCGCTGGTAGATGCCGATGGCGTCGTCGGGGTTGGTGGTGGCGCGTTGCTCGGCAAGCAGCAGCCACAAGTCATCGCTGCAGCCCGCCTGCTGGGCCGCGGCCCAAGCGTCGTCGTGGCGCTGCTCGTCCAGGAGCACGCGCACCAGGGTCGCGTTGGCGTAGCCGCCTTGCGCGGCGCGTGCACGCAGGATCCCGAGCGCCTGGTCGCGAGTCTCGGACCACTGGCCCGTAGGCAGCGTGGCGGCGCGGAGCGCCTGGTAGGTGGCCTGGTTGGGGTCGCGTTCGAAGACGGTGCGGCGCAGGCTGACGGCGTCGCCGTCCCGGCCGCTCCGCCGGTACAGGCCAGCGGCCAGGTCGACCAGGCGTGGGTCGGGTCGCTGGTTGCTCTCCCGAAGCCCACGTTCCGCCCATGCCAGCGCGTCGCCAGCCCTCCCGGCCTCCAGCAGGATGGTCGCGATCCGCAGGTACGGCCAGCCGGAGGACAGGTCCGCCGCGATGATCTCGACCAGCTGGTCGGTGTCCTGGTCCAGCTCGGCGAGCTGCTCCATGAGGTGGGTGACGACGAACCGGCGGTGGTCGTCGCGACCGTAGATCGGCAGGCGGTCGGCCCGGCGGGGTGGAAGCTCGGCCCAGAGCCGCTCGACCCGCCGCCGGTAGGCGACCTGCCCTCGGACGCCGAGTGTGTCCCAGTACTCGTCGAGGTCGACCTCGGGCCAGCCGGGTCCGTCGAGTTCGAGGTCGACCAGCCAGCGGGCCAGCCGCTCGGGGTCCGGCGGTGCGGCGTGACAGGCCGCGGCGTGCAGCGCGAGCACGGCGCCGGCAACGTCACCGACGGCGCCGGCGGAGTCGTCCATCTGCTCGCTGGCCTCGGCGATCAGGGCCAGGGCTCGTTCGGCGAGCGGGATGACCAGGCTGGCGTGTCCACCGTCGAGCAGCTCCTGGAGCGTGTCGAGGATCTCCTGAGCACGCCGGGCGTAGTCGAAGCTGCCGTGGTAGCTCGTGAGCCCGCGGGTCCGTAACGCCCGGTCGAGGTTGCGGCGCAGCGCGGCCGTGTCCGGCTGGCCGTCGGCTTGCCGGCGAGCGGCCCGCAGGCTGAGCCTGCGAGCCAGCGTCTCGTCGTCGAGTGCGTGCTGGTGCAGCAGGTCGACGAGGGTCTGGCGGTCCAGCGACTCCAGGTAGGCGCGCAGATCGGACTCGACGGCATTGCCACCGGCGGCGCTGGTATCTCGGTCGGCGAACTCGGGAACGTCCAGGACGACCAGGCCGAGAGCGACGCAGTGCTTGCAGAAGGCCCCTTCCGCGCCGACCGGGCAGTCGCACGTCCCCGTCAGCCGTCCGTCCTCGCTGAGGAGGCGGACGCCGTAGGGCTCGGTGCCGTGCACGATCGCTCGCACCCCGCCCGGCACCACGCGCAAGTCGGCGACCGCATCCAGGTAGCCGGTGCCGCGCTGGTACGACTTCGGGCCGGCGAGCGCTCGGAGGTGCTCGTCGGTGAACCATGCCATGGGACGAATTCAACCCTGATCTGGACGACCGGCGCACGCCAGAGAAGCACTCCGGGCCTGTGACCGGCAGGAACCCCGCCGGCCGGATGCCGCCACGCCTCCCGGGGACCTGGTGGACATCGACCCCGGTCTGGCCAGGGAACGAACCGTGCTGGCCGGAGCCGGACGGGCCTGTCGTTCCGGACGCTCGGCAGGACCCGGGTGCGAGCGAACCCTCGCGTGCCAGCCGAGTCAACTCCTACAATCACCGCTGGTCAGTGGATGCGAAGGGGTTCTCGACCCGCACTCCCGCGTAGTCCTGGCCGTCGCTGAGATCCTCGGACAGGACGACGTCACAGCCCAGTGAGCGAGCCGCTTCGAGGATGGCGGCATCCCAGTAGGAGATACCGAAGCGCTGGCGCGTTGCCGCGGCGGCCAGCATCAGGTCGGTCGTGACGTCCTGGACCGGAAACCGGAGGAAGGACTCCACCAGCCCCGTCGCCTGCTCGTGGGTGAGCGGGTCGGGGCGGCTTGCGCGGGTGGCCTGCACGTAGAACTCCTGCAGGACCTGCACCGAGAGCGCGGCGTCCCTGGCGGCGAGGATGCCGTTGGCGCGGGCGGCCTTGTCCTGCTCCTTGGGGTCGCGCGAGATGGCGTAGAGCAGGACGTTGGTGTCAACGAACCGCACGGTCGTGGAGCTGGTCGCGGTCGAGGCGGTCGCGTGCGCGGAAGCGGCGGATCTGGCTTTGGACCTGCTGCTGCTGGGCCTCGAGCCGGGAGAACTCAGCCTCGCGCCCGGACAGCGAGCGCAGGTACTCGCCAACGAGCGCGCTGACCGAGGTCCCGCGCTCGGCAGCGCGGATCCTCGCGTTGCGGTAGACGTCGTCTGGGACCGTGACCGTGATGTTCCTCATGGCGAGAGGTTATCACAGTTTCACAGTTTCTGTGAGAAACGCTTCCTGCTGTGTCTCTGACGCCCTCACTCAATGGAACCTGCGCCTCCCTCCTCTACCTCGCCTGGGCATGTTGGTCTTGAGGCCTGCCGTTGGGGAAGGCCGGTCAGGAGGAGTACGTCCAGTCGGGTTGCCTTTGCGTGTACGCGAGGTCGTAGGCGAACCGGCCTGCGGTGGCGTCCCAGTCGACGATCTTGTGGAAGGGCAACTCGCGGGGCAGCGGGCACGACCGGCCGATGTGGCTGCGGAACTCGTCACCGAACGCCTGGACCAGGCTCTGCATCAGCAGGCTCTCCCCGGTCGGCAGGGCGCACTTCTGCCCGCCGGTGGAGCCCCTTGCCTGGACCAGGATGAGTTCGAGGTCCCGGTCCGACCCGCCACCCGCCTCGATCCTCTGCAGTGCCTGGGTGACCTCGCCGGTCCCGAACTTGCACGCCGGGCACTGGCCGCACGACTCCACGTACAGGAACCGCGAGTACCGGTATGCCGCCTGGACGATGCAGGCCGAGTCGTCGAACACCGCGAAGCCGCCCGCTCCGAGGCCGGATCCGACCTGCCGCATCGAGTCGAAGTCCATCGACGCGTCGAGCTGCTCAGGAAGGATGACCGTGTTGGAGGCGCCCGGAAAGATCGCCTTCAACACCCGGCTCTCCGGCGTGCCGCCGGCAAGCTCCTCCACCAGGGAGCGCAGCGGCGACCCGAGCGGGAGCTCGAACACGCCCTCCCGCCGCACGTCCCCGCAGATGGTGAACAGCATCGTGCCGGGAGCGCGGTCGGTTCCGGTCGCCCGCAGCCAGTCGGAGCCGTCGGCGAGGATGTGGGGTACGTTCGCCAGCGTCTCGACGTTGTTGACGAGCGTAGGGTTGTCCTGCGGAGGCTTCGCGAACAGCCCCTGCATGAACGGGCGGGCCACCCGTGGGAGGGGCAGGCGGCCCTCGATCACCTCCTCGAGGCCGGTTTCCTCGCCGAACAGGTACAGGTCCGGGCCCAGGACGATCTCCACGGGAACGCCCCCGAGCGCGTCCGCGTCCTGCATCTCCCCGAGCGCCCGGCGCAGCGGCTCGATCTCGGGGCGGAACGCCTCCTTCAAGCCGACGTAGGCGCGCTCCGCCCCGACCGCGTAGGCGGCGATGGCTAGGCCCTCCAGGACCTGATAGGGGTTGGTCCGTAGCAGCAGCCGGTCCTTGAAGGTGGCGGGCTCACCCTCCGCGGCGTTGCACACCGCGAACCGGGAGCCGGCGCCGACCGCCCGGACCGCCCGCCACTTCTCACCGGTCGGGAACCCCGCGCCGCCCCGGCCGCGGAGCCCGCTCTTCGCCACCTCCTGGATCACCGCCACCGGCCAGGTGGCGAGGGCGGTCTGGAGCCCGCGTCCTCCGCCCGCGGCCTCGTATTCGCCGAAGGATCGCGGGACCAGTTCTAGAAGGGGCACGGCGGGAGCTTACGTCCTCGCGCGCTCAAGCTGCGCGGCCTGCGTAGCCACTTCGGCCTGTCGGTCACCGCCTGGGCGCAACCCGATAGGCCTCCCACTCGCCGGAGCCGAGTTCCCCGGCGCAGCGGGCCAGCCGCTGCAGGGACGGCGAGGCCGAGGTACCGACCTGGCCCACGCCGCGCCCTCGGCGCCGGGTTCAGCCGTCCGCGGGCTTGCGGGCGATGAGCAGTACGGCCTGCGCCTGGTCGACGAGGGGGTGGCGCTCGGGCGGCTCGAAGCCGGCTTCGTGGAGCCAGCCGAGGTAGGCCGCCAGCGGGTGGACCCGGCCGCTGGCGGTGCGCAGCAGCAGGCCCAGCTCGTACAGCGCGACCCAGCGCGGCCTGGGCTGCTCGTGCTCGTCGGGGATGACGTCCATGACGGCCAGCGTCCCGCCGGGACGAAGCGCTTGGTGCAGGCGCCCGAGCAGGCGGCGGTTGGCGGCCCCGTCGAACAGGTGGCAGAGGTTGCCGGCGATCGCCAGGTCGTAGACCCCGCGGCCGAGTTCGACCTGGAACAGGTCGCCGGCGAGGAAGCGGAACTGCCGCTCGCGGCCCGCGTCGCGCACCGCCAGGCGGGTGGTGGGTACGACCGCGGGCAGGTCGACGGCGGTGACCAGGCAGGCGGGGTCGCGGGCGGCGACCGCCAGGCTCCAGGGGGCGGCGCCGGCGCCCGCGTCCAGCACCCGCGGAGCCACCGGCAGCAGGCTCGCGGGCCGCGCCGCGACCGCCGCCAGCATCACCCCGAGGTGGCCGACCGTGCCCGGGTAGAGGGAGGCCGCGCCGCCGGGCGTGTCGCCGCGCACCGGCGGCCGGCCGTCGCGCAGCGTCGCTTCCAGCCGCGCCCACATCCGGGGCATGCCCGCGACCCCGGCGAGGTCGGGAACGACGGCGCGCCAGGCGCCGCCGCCGACGCGCTCGGCCAGGCCCAACCCGGCGAGGGCGGCGAGCAGCAGCCGGGCACCGCGCTCGCTGATGGCGCAGGTGCCGGCGAGCTCGGCGGCGGTCACCGGGCCGCGGTCGAGCCGGGCGAGGACCCCGAGGCGCTCGGCGGACTGGACCGCGGCCGCGGCGGCGACCGCCTCGCTGAGGTAGGCGAGCGGCCCTTCGACCGGCCGCGCCGCCGCCGGGGCAGGTGCGGTCAACCCTGCACCTCGATCCGGCCGGTGGTGCCGTCGACAGTGACGACCTGGCCGTCGCGGAGCAGGGTGGTCGCGTTGCCGGTGGCCGCCACGGCCGGGACGCGGTACTCGCGGGCGATGATCGCCGGGTGCGACAGCAACCCGCCGGTGTCGGTGACCAGCGCCCCGACGCTGGGGAACAGCACCGACCACACCGGCGAGGTGATCGGGCAGACCAGCACGTCGCCCGGCCGCAGCTTGCCGAACTCGGACTCGTCCATGACGACCCGGACCGGCCCGGTGCAGCGGCCTGGCGAGGCGGCGATCCCGCCGAGGACCTGGGCGCCTGCCTGCTGAGCGCGGCTGGAGCGCGTGGCCTCGAAGATGCGGCCGACGTACCACAGCAGCGCGGTCATGGTGAACCGGGCCTCGGCGGGGAGGGCGTCCGGCGGGGGCGGCGGTCCGGGGTCCTTGCCGTAGGTGGCCGGCCCTGGGTGCTGCTCGACGAAGGCCCGCTCCCCCCTGCGACGGCTGGCCAGCGCCTGCCGGGCCTGGCCATCGCGCAGCGCCGCCAGCGCCTCCTCCAGGGTGAGGAAGAAGACGTCGTCGCGCCGGTCGAGCTGCCCGCGGGCGGCCAGCCGCCGGCCGATCTCCAGCACCGGGTAGCGCAGGATGGCGAGAGGGGCGCTCACGGTGAAGAACTCGTTGTCCTCGCGCACCGGGTATGCCCGTTCGGCGCGGGCCAGCGCCCGCTCGAAGCGCTCGCGTTCCCCTGGCGCCCGCGCGGCCAGGGCCGCGCGGGCCCGGCCGGCGGCGGCCGCCCTGCGGCGGGCGAGCTCGGCCGCTTCGGCGGCCGGGTCGTAGCCGCGGACGAGCAGGTCGGCGAGCAGCCGCAAGGTGAGCTCGGGCGTCTCCTCCATCGACGGGTCGGCGATCTCGTAGCGGAGCGCGCGGCAGGCGAACTCGCGCTGGTAGGCGGCGAAGGCCTCGGCGAACTCCGGGTCCGTCTCGGCCAGCCGGCTGGCGGTGCCGCCGTCGACCTCGCCCATCAGGCGGCGCACAGCAGGCCGGCGGGCGGCCATGCCGGCCAGCTCGGCCAGCCTGTGGGCGGGCTCGGTGGAGGTGGTCGACAGGCCGGCCAGCAGCTCGAGGGCCTCCTCGTCGGACCAGTCGAGCAGCTCCCGGCAGGCGAAGACGAACTCGGCGAGGATGGGCATGAGCGCGCCATGCAGAAGGAAGTGGACGTCGAAGCCATCACGCAGCAGCACCAGGGCCCGGGTGGTGTGGGCGTCCAATTCCTCGTCGTCGAGCGCGCCGAGGTCGGTGTCGCGCAGGGGCGCGATGCGCGCCGCCAGGTCAGGCTGCCACTGCTGGTACCACTGCTCCACGAAGCGGCCTGCCTTGTCGGAGCGGACTGCGGCCACCGCGTCGGCGATGCGTCGGCGCAGCCGCGGCACCAGCCGGATCAGCAGCGGCATCAGCCGGGTCGGCGGCGCTGGCCGGTCCTTGCCGCCGAGTGGCACCAGCCGGGTGTACTCCCAGCCGCCGATCTGGGCCCACTCGAGGGTCTCGGCCAAGAGCCCGAACTCGGCGAACGCGCGCCGCATGGCCCGGTTGCGATCCTGACCGGCGGCCACCGAGAGACTCATAGGCGTCCACGGCTTGGGCGCGTGGCTGGCCTCCCGCTCCCAGAACCCGGGTGGAACCTCGACCGGCACCGGCACTGGCTCCGGAACCTGGTCGGGCAGGGCGGTGATCGGGCGCGCCTGGAGCAGCACCAGCTCGCCGCCGGCCAGGGCCCACTCGATGTCCTGGGGCGCGCCCAGTCGGGCCTCGACCCGCCGGGCGAGCGCGGCCACCTCGGCGGCGACCCCGGCGTCGATCGCACCCTCCGGCGCCGCCCGGCAGGTGGCCGCCACGCCGCGCACCACCCACTCGTCGGGCGACACCCTGCCGGCGACCAGCCGGTCACCCAGGCCGCGCACCGCATTCACCACCGCGGTGTTCCGGTCGCCGCTGACCGGGTCGGCGCCGAAGGCGACCCCGGCCGCGTCGGCCGCCACCATCGGCTGCACCAGCACCGCCATCGCCACCTCCCGCCCCGCCCCGCGGGAGCGCCGGTAGGCGGCGACGTGAGGGGTGAACGCCGAGGCCCAGCAGCGGCGCACGGCGGCGGCCAGGTCCCCGGCGGGGACGCCGAGGACGCTCTCGTACTGCCCGGCGTAGGAGGCGCCGGGCAGGTCCTCGTCCACCCCGGAGGACCGCACCGCCAGCGGCACGCCACCCAGCCGCCGGGCCGCCGCGGCAACCGCGGCGGCGACCGCGGCGGGCAGCGGGACCGCCGCCACCTGGTCCGCGCCGGCGCCGGCACCGAGCCCGGCCGCAGCCAGGGTCAGCGCCAGTGCCTCGGTAGTGAGGACCACGCCGTCGTGCACCGGGAACCCAGCCCGCTTGAGATCGCCCAGCGTGGCCGCCTTGTGGCCCACCCGGGGGGCGTCCGCCGATCCCACCTCGTCCAGGGGCAGCACCAGGCCGGTGCTTGTCAGCGTCATCGCCGCCACCTTCCGTCCGTCGCGTCGTCGCCTGGCGGCCATGCTCTCCCCCACCCGGCGGCCCGCCCATCCGTCCGCCTACGTATCGGCCCGCCGGGCCCTACGTATCCTCGGCGGCGAGTCCGCGCTCCAGCACCCAGCGGGTCAGCGCCGTCCGCGACGGGAGGCCGAGCCGGGAGTAGACGTGCTGCAGGTGGGTGGTGACGGTCCGGGGGCTGATGAACAGCCGCGCAGCGATCTCGGCGTTGCTGAGCCCCGCGGCGACCAGGCGGACCACCTGCAGCTCCCGCTCCGACAGCTCGCCGGTCAGGGTCCTGGGAGGCGCGGCCGGGCGCTCCCCCAGGGCACGCAGCAGCCGGCGGGACCGGTCGGCGGACGGGCGTGCACCGAGCTGGTCGAAGGTGGCCAGGCTCCGGCGGGCCGCCTCGACCGCGTCGGCCCTGCCCGCCGGGACGTGCTCGTCGCCGGGCACGGCCGCGGCGACCTCGGCCCAGCCGAGCCGGGCTCGGGCCGCCTGGAACGGCAGCCCGAGCCCGTCCAGGCTGTCCGCGGCGCGCCGTAGGCAGGCCAGCGCCGCCACCCGCTCGCCGAGCGCCACCCGCGCCAGCCCTTCGACCCAGCTCCCGCACGCGGCCGGCCACGGCGCGGCCGGCCCCAGCCCGCCGAGCCGGCGGGCGGTGCCGAGCGCGCCGGCCAGGTCGCCGGCCGCCACCTGCGCCTCCCCGAGGACCGCGAGGCCCAGGCAGGGCAGGACCGTCGGGGTCGCCACGGCCCCGGCGGCCAGCGCCCGCGCCCGCTCCGGGTCGCCGGCGGCCAGCGCGGCGCTCGCCTCGGCGATCTCGACCACCGTGAAGATGTGGCGGTCGGCCGCGGCGGCGGCGCCGTAGACCTCCCGCGCCTCGGCCACGCAGCGCCCCGCCTCCTCCGGCCGGCCGCGGTGGGCGAGGACGAACGCGCGCCCGGCCAGGCCGGTGGCCACGCCGCGCGCGTACCCGACCCGGTAGCCGAGGGCGAGCAGCTCGTCAGCGCCCCGCAGCACCTCCTCCCAGGCGTCGGTGACCAGGTCGATCGCCAAGATGAAGAAGCGGGCGCCCAGCTCGAGGGTCGGCGAGCCGGCCTGCCTGGCCAGCCCCAGGTCGGCGAGGGCGTGCTTGCGGGCCAGGCGCTGGTCTCCGACGTTGGCGGCGGTCATGCTCAGGTGCCGGTACGCCTGGGCGGCCATCGTGCCGAGCCCGGCCCGCTCGGCCACGGCGAGCGCCTGCAGGCCGTGCTCGCGGGCGGCCACGAAGCGGCCACGCAGGAACGCCACGTCGGCCCGTGCCAGGTGCGCGGTCGCCACCGCCTGCCGCGCCCCGCCGCGCTCTGCCAGGGCCAGCAGGGCGACCGCTTCCTCCTCCAGCCGGGCGGCGTCACCCAGCCGCACGAGCAGCCGCAGTCGGATGTGGTGGAGGTCGGCCAGCTCCACGTCGGCGCCGGTACCCTCGATCGCGCGGAAGGCCGCGGCCAGCTGCGCCTCGGCCGCGTCGAATCGCCCCCGGTCCCACTCGGCCAGCGCGAGCAGACCCCGCAGGCGGGCGGCGGCCGGCCGATCATCGGACCGTTCTCGTCCGGCGGCGACCTCGGACCAGGCCGCCACGGCCGCCTCGAACTGGCCTGCTCGTGACCGGGCGTGGCCGAGGCGCTCCAGCAGCTCCGCCACCATGGCGGGCCGATCGGCGCGGGCAAGCGCCAAGGCGGCCGCCACAAGGTCGGCGGCCTCGGCGTCGGCGTGCACCTCCTCGGCCCGCTGGCCCGCGGCGACCAGGACGTCGAGCGCGCGTCCAGGGTCGGCCTCGCCCGCCGCGCCCCGGTAGTGGTGGGCGAGCCGCTGCGGGTCGCCTGGACCGAGCGCCTCCAGGGCGGCGGCCACGCCGGCGTGGAGCCGGCGCCGCCGGGTCTCCGCCAGCTCGCCGTAGGCCACCTCGGCGATCAGGGGGTGGGCGGCCCGGTAGACGAGGTCGGAGCCGGCCGGCTCCTCGACCACCAGGCCGGACTCGCAGAGGCGGCGGAGCCCCTCGTCCAGCTCCTGCAACCCCGGCCCGCCGACCCGGCCGAGGACCGCCGGGGAGGCGGCATCGCCGGCGACCGCGACCAGCTCCAGCCGGGCACGGTCGGCCGGATCCAGCCGCTCCAGGCGCGCAAGCACCAGGTCGCGCACGACCGGCGGCACCGCGGTCGGTGACCCGCCGCTCAGGACCCAGGCGCCGCCGCTGCGGAACAGCTCGCCGGTGTCGCGCAGCCCGCGGATCAGGGCGGTGACGAACAGCGGCGTGCCGGCGGCCCGCTCGCGCAGCACGCCGAGCAGCTCGGCCGGTGGCTCGCCGCCGACCAGCGCGCGCGCCAGCGCGGCGACCGCCTCCGGGTCGAGGCCGCCGACGGGGAGCTCCTCGGCCAGGCCCAGCCGCTGCAGCGAGCGCACCAGCGCCCGCAGCCCCGGGTGGGTGCGCGCCTCGTCCAGGCGGTAGGTGCCCAGCAGCAGCACGCGCCGGGCCCCGAGGCCCCTGGCGAGGTAGTGCAGCAGCTCCAGCGAGGCGGCGTCGGCCCAGTGCAGGTCGTCGACCAGCAGCGCCACCGGCCGGTCAGCCGCGACCCGCTCGACCAGCCGGGAGACCGCCTCGAACAGGCGGGTCCGCTCCAGGGCGGCGTCCCCCAGCGGCTCCGGCGGCGGCAGGTGCAGCCCGGCGAACAACCGGCCGAGATCGGGCAGGCCGCCGACCAGCGCGGCCCGGCGGCCGGGCTCCAGCCCGGCCAGGAACGGCCCGAGCACCTCCAGCACCGGCGCGTAGGCCAGGTCGGCCTGCAGCGGGTAGGCCGAGCCCTGCAAGGTCACGAACCCGCGCTGGCTGGCCAGGGAGAGGGCCTCCGCGGCCAGCCGGGACTTGCCGATGCCCGCCTCGCCGGCCAGCAGCAGCGCCCCGCCCGACCCGGCGGCGGCGCGCTCCAGTGCGGCCAGCACCCGGCCGAGCTCCCGGGACCGCCCCACCAGCGGAACAACCGTCGAGCCAGCCACCGCGTCGCGCCTACCGCCGGAGGCCCGACGGCCGCACCGTCGTCAGCGGGACGGAGAACCGATCGCCCATCCGCTCATTATCGGTGCTGGTCCGAGGACCAGACCATAGCGAAGACCTGCCGGCTGTACCCCACCTCCCTTCCCGAGATGGTCCGGACGGCCACGGCCTGCGGCGAGCTCGCCCTCGCCGAGCGGCTCGCGGCCGGTGTGGAGCCGAGGTTCGCGTACCGGCGGCACGCGTCGCCGAGGCCGACGACCTGTCGGAGCGCGCGAGCGCGCTCAGCCCATAGGACCTCGCCGGAATACCCGCCGTCGGGTAGCGCCGCTGTCGAGCGGCCTGGTTGCTCGCCGGCACGGCGCTGCCGCCGAGCGCCACCGCGATGATGCCGACGGCCCACGACGTCCACGAGGCGCCGACACGGTCGGTGTAGGTGAGCACCCACGGGGCGATGACCAGGAGCACCCCGAACAGCACGGTGAGCCACTCCGTCGCGA